>Ga0164243_10004007_pt1 | contig 23222 bp, 9 predicted proteins | sample OricompcompostOP_FD_108781 | JGI IMG/M metagenome (GOLD analysis project Ga0164243, IMG submission 108781) | Organic Plus compost microbial communities from Emeryville, California, USA - Original compost - Organic plus compost (OP) | ecosystem: Engineered > Solid waste > Mixed feedstock >...
AGGTCGCGATATCCGGGATGCTTTTGCCGAGCCCGACTACCACTTGCTGCTCGTAGCCAACAAATTCCAAACTGGTTTCGACCAGCCATTGCTGTGCGGCATGTATGTGGACAAGATGCTCGGAGGCATCCAGGCCGTGCAAACGCTGTCTCGCCTGAACCGTGCATATCAGGGCAAAGACACCACCTACATCCTCGACTTTGTGAACGAGCCGGCCGAAATTCTCAAGGCCTTCAAGACCTATTACGAAACGGCGGAGCTGGAGGCTATCACTGATCCGCACCTTGTTTACGACTTGCGCGCCAAGCTCGATGCGACGGGCTACTACGATGAGTTCGAAGTGGATCGTGTGGCCAGGGTGGACTTGGACCAGCAAGGTACGCAAAAGCAGCTCGAAGCAGCCATAGCGCCAGTGGCCGACCGTCTGCTCAAGCGCTACAAGGCCGCGCAGCAGGAGAAAGTTGCCGCCGAGGATAGGGGTGATGACAGAGCAGCAAAAACCGCCAAGGATGCACTCGACGCGCTGCTGCTGTTCAAGAATGACATGGGCGCCTACATACGTCTGTACGCCTTCCTCGGCCAAATCTTCGACTACGGCAACACCGACATCGAGAAACGCTTTCTGTTCTACAAGCGGCTCATTCCCTTGTTGGAGTTCGGTCGCGAGCGCGATACCGTGGACCTCAGCAAGGTGGTGCTAACCCACCATACGCTGAAAAATCGCGGCAAACAGCCGATGGGCCTGAACGCCGATGGTAGCTACAAGCTGCAACCGATGGATGCGGTTGGGAGCGGCTCGGTGCAGGAGAAACAAGAGGCCTACCTGGAGGAAATAATCCAAAAGGTTAACGGCCTCTTTGAAGGCGATTTGACCGACAGCGACCAGCTTATCTACGTGAACGGCGTGCTGAAGGGCAAGCTGCTGGAGAACGAAACATTGGTGCAACAGGCCGCGAGTAATACTAAAGAGCAGTTCGCCAATTCCCCCGACCTTAGGGATGCACTACTGCACGCCATCATGGACACACTGGGCGCGTACCAGACCATGGGCACCCAGGCGTTGGATTCGGAGCGCGTGCGCGATGGACTACGTGACACCCTGCTGGGGCCGGCGCAGCTTTACGAGGCGCTGAGGGCTAGGTCAGGTGCCTGAGCCCTGCTGCATACAGCCAGAATCAACAGATGCATTTGTAGATGCAAACTGCAGCACACCATGTAGGAAAAAAGGAAATGGAGTCCATTGTGAGCAGAGAAACTGACGGGTTCAACAGGGAATTTGATGGATATTGAAATACCAACTGCAAAATCTTTGTACATCGAAATGTACTTTGGTGAAACGCTACTCAGCTCTGGCACCGCAATCCTTGTGGCGAATGACCGAGAGTCTCATTGTGCGTTGATAACTAATAGACACAATGTCACTGGCCGCAATCAAGGTACAGGCAAGTGCTTGAGTAATAAAGCTGCCATACCGGATGCCATTGTCATCCATTTCCACAAGAATCTCGGTAGCTTCGAGCATACTGGCGAAGAGTGGAAGGAAATTAGGCTTCCGCTATATCGCAAAGATGGAACACCATATTGGATTGAGCATCCACGACTGCGCGACAAAGCCGATATTGTCGCGCTAAATTTGACCTGGGGAGATGATGTTTCCAGATACCCTTATTACCTCGAAACCGACTTAGACCATATAAACTTAGTTATAAGTCCCGCTGAAAATATTAGCGTCATAGGATTTCCATTTGGTCTTTCCTCTCATGGCAAGTTACCCATTTGGGCAACAGGCTTCCTGGCTCAAGAAATAAATCTGATAGCCCCAGATAATCCAGTATTTCTAATAGATTGCAGAACCCGCCAAGGGCAGTCAGGTTCAGCGGTTATTGCGTTTCGCTCTTCAGGTTATCGCCACATGCGGGATGGAAAAGTTGTATTAACAACTTCACCAAATAAGGTTTGGGAATTTTTAGGGGTTTATTCTGGCCGGGTAAATTCAGAGTCTGACCTGGGTAAAGTTTGGCACGTAAGCGCAATTAAAGAGTTGCTGGCTGAGGCCACTGCGGAAAATGAGAGAAGAACAGAAGCCGCACGGAAGGCGGGTACAGAATCTCAGTATCAAGAAAACGTGTAATAATCCCCAAAAGTTGCGGTGATTGTCACGCGCTACGCGTATGTCCCTTGTTGTAGGCGTTAATTGATGGCTGTCCGCTTTTTGAATTATCGATCAGCCCCTTCGACCAAGAGCCGCCTTCGGAAGCGATATTGCAACCCCCTCCCTTCGTAATGGGTACTTTATACCCTGCGACTAAGATGGAGATGGAGATGGACAACTAAATCTGGCCGACAAGCAATCCCACCAAAAATATTTTGGGGGCATTTTTGGGGGGCACAACCAAAAACCGAAAAGCATTAAAACAATATATTTCAAAAAGTTAAAAAATCTATTCAATTCGTCTAGGGCCTGGCTTCCCACGATACTCCATCAACTCAATCTGCATTTGTGGCCAACATTTTTTGGTCACATGTCCCCAGTCATCCCCGATGACAGTTACCCCTCCGGAAGGTATTCCATCTTTACTCTAAAGATTTGAGCAACCGAGAAAGCTGATATTCGTTGGTATTGGCGACAGCATATATCCGGTGGGAAAATACCCTGGTGTCGCAACCCATTTATGGATGCGCATTCGCAGCTCTGGCGTCAGGCATTTCCTGCCTGTTTGCATCCATGTGGCTATCCGGCTTCGGTTTCTCCAGCGTGCAGCTGTCGTGTGCATCGGGCTTTTACTCATTGCCATGGTGGGACTGTGGTTTTGATGCTCTGCCATAACAATTTATTGAAGCCGAGGCCGCTTTGTGGCTCGCCTTAATTCGGAAGTCAGGCCGCCATGGCTACATCCCTCACCGATGAGAAATTAAAGGCTCTAGCCGCCGCCATCTTTCAACAGGCCGAGCCAACCGTTGTAGAGACGTACTCCGCTTTCGGTACTGAGCTGCGTTCATTCCACTCGCCTGAGGAGTTGGTGGGATATGCACATGCTCAACGCGAGTCTTCCAGCGGCAGCGCGCATTTGGCCCTCCATTACCCGGACATGGGCGGGACTTTATTGCGTCTCAAGCTACAGCTAGATCCGGCAAAGTGTCAGGGCCACACCTATCGCTACAGCGCTGCGGGCTGGGGGTTGATCTGGGTTCACCTTCAGTGGCGCCCGGGCCCTGCAGATTCGTTCATCTCAGCAAACTCAGAGAAGCGGGCCATTGCTTGGGCGCAGACCGCTCCAGAACTAGGCCCCCCGCAGGAGTGGAATTGGCCGGCAATTGGTCGTCACCTGCGTCGACTGCGGCGCGTGTTCAAGCTGTCCTGACAATTTTCCCAAAACCGAAACCGCTTCGCGGAGCGGTTTAACTCAGGCGTCAGGACTATCAAACAAAATAACGCGTCAGCGGCCGCTGACGAAAACGCGAACCAATGGCCGCTGTTGCCTGGTGCGGCATTGTCGTGGAACGCAGCACGGGTACTTCATCCTGCAGCCGGGTCGACGGCGAAGCGTACCTCCCCGGTTTAATCCCCATCGCTCCGCACGCCATTCGCGGACCGCTGTATCAATGCATTTTGGCGCGCAATTCTTCCGATCAGGCAACTTTTCATAAGACCAAGGCAGCAGCTTATTTGCAAGTCCGGCGCCATCGAAACACAACGATCGCGTAAATCACACCACTCCATAACAGCAGCGCCATACCCATCAGCAATTCCATCCCACGTGTCAGGCCGCCTGGATAAATGATCGTCGTCAGATAATGCTCGATAAAGCCACCCGCATAACCCATCCGCCCGGCCTCCGCCAGCAAGCGGTTTTCGAGTGGCGTCAGCGGGCAGACCCAGCCGGTCAGCTCGACCGCGACAGCCCAGAGCAGCGCCGGCACATGCAGCCAGACCAGCCAGCGCCAGCGCAGCACCGCCAGGCCGCCGACCAGGGCGAAAATAATGAAGCCGAAATGCAGCGCCAGGACGCCATCCGCCAACCATCCCGCCAACATCATGGATTTGCCGTTGAAAACCGATGTGTGGTTCGACCTCGGCAAGCGCGCACCGTTCTGGCGGATGGTGTTGTGTCGAGGCCACGACGATTTTCGAGTCGCGTCGTTCTAGCCCTGCCCGGCAGCCATTTCATTGGCAGGAGGCGTCCGCTCCAATCAGTACCTGTTCATGCACGGCGGCAACGTGTGCTGCGCAGCGGCCTCGACACGAATTGTCCAACGATCCGAATCGCCCTGCCGGGCCGTTATGCTCCAGGGGTACATCTCAAAAATCGGAGATGATTCAAAAAACCTCCCGACTCCGCTCAAGCCGCGCCTTCCTGGGAAACCGGCTCACCCGGCACGTCGTCAGCGGGGCGATAGTTGCGCAGATAAACCAGAAATTGCCCCATCATCTGTATCCAAAGTCGCAGCGCAAACGACAGATAATCCGGACCGACACCACCGGCGACAATCACGTCCATTTCCAATACCAGGAAATCACCATGTAATGCCATTCGCGCGAAACGATTGCCGCGATGCCATTCGCTCAGCAGGTTCTCGGGCAACGTACCGCCCTGTACCCGCAGCGGACAGCTCAGGGTGAAATCGATGTAACTGCCGTCGGCCAGCCGGTTGCCCCACAGCACCTGAAAGCCGACGCCATGGCTGGCACTGTGCAGGCGCACCGTGCCGTCCTGCTCGATGGCGCTCACGGCGCAGCCCGCCGCCTTGATCGTTTCCGCGATCAGGTCGGCGTCGACCGAACTCAGCAATGGGTTGGCCGAAGTGCCGTCGGCCTGCGGGATGGTTTCATTGGTACTCATGACAACTCCTGAAAAATGTTTGGCTGCAGCATCATGCATAACGAATGCGATTTTTTGATGAAGGTGCGCCGTTATTCGGCATTCATCCGCAGCTGTTCGACGGCGCGCTCATCAAAGCGGTTTTGGTAGAGCTGATCGCCGTATTGCTGGGCGATTTCCTCCAGCCTGACCCGGCTGTGCGCCGCGAACGGCTGACGCGCAGCCAGCATCGTGCCGAGATCCATCGACTCATACGCCTGCAAAATATCCTGCGCGGTGGAATACAGGCGCTGGTTTTTCTCCGAGCACTGCGCGATCGCATTTTTTTGCGCGGCGTTTTCCTCGGCGAGCCGCTTGCGCTCGCTTTCCGCGGTGCGCGCCAGCTTCAACAGCTCGTCGTAGGACTGCCGATATTGCGCAACCTGGGCATTGGCTTTTTCCACCGCGCCACGCGCCTCCTGCGCGATTTGTTGGCGAGCGGCATCACGCGCAGCGCGCTCCTTCGCCAGTTCGCGCTTCAACGCGTCGAGTTCGGCAACCGTCGCGGCCGCCGCCTGGCTCGCCCTGAGCGCGGCCAGTTCGTTCTGGGCCTGCTGCAACTGCGTGGTGGTCAAACGCAGCTGCGTGCGCAAGCGCTCCTCCAGGTTCGCTGGCTGTTGGGCCTGCGCTGATACGCTTCCGAGCAGGACCACGGCAGCCATCAGCAAACGGCCTGAAGCCGCGCGCGCGCCGTCATTGAATTTCATCGCCACGGCTTTTTCCTCAGAAACGGGTGTTGAGTTCGAACTGGAGAATATCGATCGACAGCGGCGCACCGTAGACTTCCTTGGTGGCGAACCAGCGGCCGCTCAGCCAAGTGTTCCTGTCGAACGCGTAGGAACCTCCCAGGTAATAGCCCTTCGCATTGGTGCCGCCGAGATGGAAGGTCGAGTCGTTGTAGCCATCCGGCAACGCATCCGGTTCGATGTACTTGTAACCGAACAACACGTTCCAATCGCCGCGCGCTTTCAGGTTCGCATGGCCGAGCAGCGCCTGCAGCATGTAGGCATCGCCGCCGCTTTCGAAATCGGCGCGACTGGTGCCGCCGCTACCGGAGAAGTTATTGACGATGCCGCCGGCGCCCCGCTTCCAGATATCTTTTTCACTGAACGCGAGGTTGCGGATGTAATCGAGCTCGAGGCGCAGGCCGAGACCTTTGCCCACCGTGGTATCCCACCGCAGATTCAGATCGACCAACTCGAACTCGGAAGCGAGCCCGACGTATTGCGGCATCCGCGTATTGGCGGGGTCGAGCGGATCGAGCGCGATATTGCGCAGCAGCATCAGCGTATTGCCCTTCTGCATGAAATCCGGGCGCGCCCAGTCGGTACTGCAATGATCCTCGCCGGCGTACAGGGCGCAGGGCTCGGACAACTTGCCGCTGATGTTGTTGAAATCGTAATAGGCCAGCGCGCCGCGCAGACGGTTGGTGTCATTGATTTTCCAGTCGAGCCCCGCCTGTGTTCCCAGCAGCCATTTGTTTTTGCTGCGCATCTTGTCCTGGCTGGTGCCGGGGAAGTTGTCCGATGAGTATTCCAGCGGGATATAACCGACGGTGCCGAACAAACGGGTATCGGAGCTGGTCAACGCCTGTTCAAACTGGGCGGCCACACCGTCGAAATTCAGATCGTAGGAGAACAGCGTGTCGGTGGACATGAACGGGTTGCCGAAGCGGCCGGCGGTGATCTTGACCCAATCCGTCGGTTGATGCGAAATCCAGCCCTGGTCGAGCCACACGTTTTTCTTGCTGAGTCCGCCGCCCAGGGTCTGGTTGGTGGAAACGGGGTTGTCGTCGCTGCCGGTGGCAAGACGCACGCCGGCCTTGGTGCGTTCGGAAATGTCGGCCAACACCCCGACCCTGGCGCGCAGGCGCCACAGGTTGGTGCGATCCTCGCGGGTATTGATCAGCGGCGGCAATGTGAGGTTGGTGTTCGGGTTGACATCGTAACCGCTGCCGCCGTTGATCTTGCCCCAATCGATTTCAATATTGCTGTTGTTGCCCGAGAAGAAACGCGATTCATTGCGCACGCGCAGATCGGCCTCCACTCGCACGCGTTTGGTCCACTCCGGCGTCTCGTTCGGCGCGGCCCAGCCCTCGGCTTTGGCCTGGGCCATCACTTCGGTTTTCACTTCGTTGCGAATCTGCTCGCGCGCCTTGGGCGAGAGATAAGGCACGCGCACATCGCCCGGTTGCGTCTGTACGCCGCCGGCGGCGGGCGCCACCGGCGCGGTGTTTTGCGCTTGCGCGGCCTGCGCTTCGGCCCGCGCTTCCACCAGCAGCGCCTCGCCCACATCGCGGGTCAGTGCGCCGCTTTGCATCAGGCCGCGAATCAGTTTGGTCATCGCCGTTTCCGGCGTCGCCGCCTGGGCGAGGCTCGCCATCGACAGGCAGGCGATCGCCGATGCCAGCGCCAGCAGGCGCCGGGGACGGGTTGAAGCGGCGCTGCCCGCCGCGTTTTGCTGAGCTGTGAAATCGTTCATCGCTGCATTCTCGGGAAAGAAAAATCGAAGAGATCGGAGCGCAGTCACGGCCGGCGCCCCTTGATCGAAATGCGTTGGGGAAACTGCATCGAACGCGGCGGCGGCTGGTCGATGCGTTCGAGGTCGCGCACCATCGCCAATACCGCCTCGTCGATGGCGTCGTTGCCGCTGCTTTTCACCAGCTCGACCCGAACCGGCTTGCCCTCCGGATCGAGCCACAGGTCGATGCGCACATCGTCGAAAGCGAGCTTGCGGGTGCGCGGATCGCGCGCGAACGCCTGCTGCAACACCGAACCGAGATAGCGGCCATACGTGGCGCCGCCCAATCCGCCGCCGGTCATGCCGCCGCCCTTGCCGGCGCCGATGCCGAACGCGTCGGCGCCGGCCTGGGCGTCGCTGTTCATGGTCACCGGGTCGGCGATGTCCTGCGAGGGTGTCGGCGCTTCCTCCGCCGGCTGTTCGACCGGCGCTTCTTCCGGTTCCACCATCTCCTGCTCCACCGGCTCGGGTTGCGGCTCGGGGGGCGGTGGCGGCGGCGGCGGAGGCGGCGGCAACATCAACATCGGCGCGGTCGGCACCTCGCGTTTGGTGGCGGCGGTGCCGGACAGCAGATAAGCCAGCAGCGCGCCCGCCAGTGCCAGCACGATCAAGCCGATGGCGGGGCCGCCCCAGCGCCGCCAGAACCCGGCGGGGTTTGGCGAAAAGGGCTTTGCTTCGCTTGGGTTCACGCTGGCCTCCTCAGGTCGGCTTGCCGGTGACGAGGCCGACCTGATTCAGCTCGATGCGCCGCAGCAGATCGAGCACTTCCACCACTTTCGCGTACTGCACCGCCGCATCGCCGCGCACGATGACGGGGAAATCCGGTGTCAGCGCTTTTTCGGTGCGCAGGCGCTGCTCCAGCTCCGCCAGCGTCACCGGGTAGGCGTCGAGGAAAATCTGGCCGCTGTTGTCGACCGTGATCGCCTTCGTCTTGGGCTGTTCCAGCGCGATGGTCGAACTGGCCTTGGGCAGGTTCACCTTGATGCCGGGGATGGTGGCGTTGCTGGTGAGGATGAAAATCACCAGCACCACCAGCAGCACATCGACGAAGGGCGTGATGTTGATGCCGCTGCTGCGTTTCTTCGGACCGAACTTGGCTGCGTGTGCCATCAGCGCGCCCTCAGACCGATGCCCGGCCGGCGAGCGGCTGGCGGCCTTCGCCCTGTTCTTCGGCAAGGCGCGTGGCGAATTCATCGACAAACACCGCCATGTCGGCGCCGATGGCTTCGGCGAGGGAGACCAGCCAGTTGTAGCCAAACAGCGCCGGGATCGCGACGCCGAGGCCGGCCGCGGTACACAGCAGCGCCGCCGCCATGCCCGGCGCCACCGAGTTGATGTCCACCGCCCCGGCCATCGCCGCCACCACGAACACCAGCATGATGCCGATGACGGTGCCGAACAGGCCGACGTAGGGCGCGCCCTCGATGGTGGTGGAAAGCCAGTTCATGCGCCGGCCCAGACGCTCGTTCTCGCGCACCATCACGCCGTCCATGGCCGCGCGGATGGCGGCGATGGTGGCGGCCGAAACGGCGTTGAGGTCATAGCCGAGTTCGCGGCGGCGGTGCATTTCCTCGGTCGCCACCGCGTACAGACGCCAGAGGGAGGAATCGGACCGGATTTCCGCCGGCACGCGACCCTTGGCGGTGAGCGACTCCAGGGGAGCGCCCGCCGTTTGATGGAAATGCTCCATGAAGGCGGCATTGGCGCGGGTGATGGCCGCGTAGTTGCGGCCCTTGCCGATCATGATGCTCCAGGACAGCGCCATCATCGCGCCCAGCACGGCCACCACCGCCCAGGCGTCGAGCGGCATCGCCGCCAGGATGAAGCCGAAATGGCTTTTACCGGCCGCCTGTTCATCCTGGCCGAACACCACCAGGCGCGAATCGGCGCCCTGCGCAATCGCGTCGGCCAGGATCAGCGCGTCGGGACGGGCGACCTTGGACAGCCGCAGTTCGTCGATGGCGCCGGCGAAAGGCGCCAACGCCGCCGTGTCGTCGCCGCCGATTTCCGCCACCGTGGCCAGGGCCGGCAGCGCCGCCGCCAGGGAAACGGCCGGACGGCCGCCGACATACAAGGTCACGCTCCGGCCCTCGGCCTTCACCGCCAGATGCGACCACTGGCCGGCCTGCACCGGCTGGCCCGGATTGCTGCGCTGGCCGTTGACCTGCACGAACGGCACGCCCTGGTCGACGCCGACGATCAATTCGCCGGCGCCGTCGCGGCGCACGTACAGGGCCTGCTGCGGCCCCAGCTGGTCGGGACGCACCCAGGCGGAAAAGGTGAAGGCGCCACCGGCGGCCAGCGCCAGCGAGGGCGAGGCCGGCAGCATCAAGGGCGCGCTGGTGAGCTGCGCGCCGCGGCCGATCACCGTGCCCTCCGCGCCCGCCACCACGGTTTGCCCATGGTTGCCATAAGCCGTGCTGTCGCGCGGCGGCGTGCCGGGTTCCGCGAAGTGATAGACCAGCGTGTAGTCGGGATCGAAACTCAATTGCCCGTTGCTGGCGCCCTGCGCCTTGGGATTGCCGTAGTACATCCACAGCTGCTGCGGAACCGAGGCCGACACCGCCGGCACGTCCACCCAGATCAGGGCGATGCCGAGCAGCGGATCGAACGATTCGATCTGGTGATTCAGCACGGTCTTGTCGTCACCGGCGACAAAACGCAGGTCGGCGCCGGTATCGCTGACGCCCTCGAAACTGAAATTGCCGGTGTGCAGGCGCACCAGCACAGGCAGGCGGCCGGGGTTGCCGCCGACCGCGCCGCCCTGCGGGCCGGCGTCGATGGTGATGGGTTTGCGGTAGGCCCAGTCGGGCTGCCACCAGGCGTGGGCCAGGCTCGGCAGGCAGGCGCCGAGTAACATCAGCAGAAGCAGGGAATGGCGACGCATTGCGGAAGCTCTCCGAAAACGGGTGAAAACGAAACAGGGAAAAGGGCGCACGCGACGGCCTCAGTAGTTGGCATCGATGCTGAAATTCAGCAGCGGGTCATGGCGATCGGTGCGCGGGCCGTCCTTCAGCGGATAGCCGTAGTCGAGCCGGCCGTTGACCGAGCCGCCGACGCGGAAGCTGGTTCCCACCCCCAGCGACAGCAGCGAGAACCGCGCGTCCTGCTCGGGCAGCCGGTCGGCGAGGCGCAGATGGCCGGCATCGATGAAGGAATAGAGGCGCCAGCGTTCGAGCCAGTCGCCGGCGAAGGTCAGCGGTTTCGAGCGCAGCTCCAGCGAACCGGCCAGTCCGTAGTCGCCGGTCGCTTCCGCCGACAGATAACCGCGCACCGAATACAGTCCGCCGGCGGCCATCTGCTCGCTGGAAATGAGCGCGGAATCGGTGAGCTGGCCGGCCAGGCGCCAGCCGAACTGCCAATCGCCGGGCAGATCGTGGCTGCCGTTGACGTCGCCCTTGAGCAGCATGAAGCTCGACGACGCCTTGTAGCGCTTGTAATCGAATTCCCGCCAATCGCTGCCGTAGCCGAGCAGGTTGCGGGTGCCGGCCACCAGCGACAGGCCGAGGCCGTACTGGCTGCGCTCGTTTTGCAGAAAGCCCGAGTAGGACAGGGTCACGGGCGCGTATTTGAGCGGCACGGTGTCACCGCTGCCGCCGAGGCGCAGCTGCTCGTCGTATTCCTTGAAGTCCACGCCGAGGCTGACGGCATGCCACCAGTTGCCGGTGTCGGGCACGGTGTAGGTCGCCTTGACGCCGACCGTGTGGCCCTTGCCGATCACGGTGGTGCCGCCCACCGTCGCGACATTGCTGTCGGAGACATAACCCGAGGCTTCCACGCTCCAGTGCGTGCCGGGGATGGGCGCCGAATAGCTCGCCGACCAGACATTGGTTTCCCCGAGATTCTCGGGCGCGCCGTAAAAGCTCAGGCTGGCGCTGTGCCCGCGCTGCCAGAGGTTGTCGTGGCCGACCGAGGCGAAGGCGCGCAGCTTGCTGGTATCGGCGCTGTAGTCGTTGCTGAGGCCGGCGCTGACACGCCAGGGCTGTTGATCGTCGACCTTGAGATCGACATCCATGGTGCCGGGCAGCGCGCCCTGCTTCACCAGCGGCATCACCTGGCGCTTGCCGCCGGCGTTGAGCGCGGTGAGTTCGGCCTGGGCCTGATTGAAATCGGGCACGGTGCCCTCCTTCAGCGCCGGCACCTGATCGCGCACCGTCAGCGGCGCGGTGTATTGGGCGCCGACGACGCGCAGCCGGCCGACCCTGGTTTCGCTGACCACCAGCAAGACCGCGCCGCTGGTGACCTGCTGCTCCGGCAGCTCGACGTAAACCGATTGATAACCCCGCGCCTGATACGCCGCCAGCAGCGCGTCGCGCGCCGCCTCGATATCCGCCAGCGTGCGCTCCGGTCCGAGAAACGGCGTCACCGCCTCCTCGATGGCCGCCTCGTCGAGCACGGTATTGCCGCGCACGATGTATTCATTGACGTTGACCCGCCGATCATCGCCGGCGGTCGTCTCGGCGGCGACCAGGCCCGGCAGCGCCAGCCCCATCGCGAACCACAGAGCATTCCACCGCGAAGGAATACGGGTTTTGTTTTCATTCTGCATGTAGCGAACTCATTTCCAGGCAAGCGACAACACAAGTCCGCTCGGGCAAGCGGATGGCCGCGCGGCCCGGTGAAGGATGCGGCGCGGATTCATGGAGCTAGACGGAGTCCGCAAACGGCGACCGTCATTTGTCACAAATAATTCACGGAGGAAGAAAGGCGCCGGGAAAAGTCCATGGGCCATCCCTGGCCCCGCACTTGCTCCGGGAGAAAACGCCGGCGATCAGAGTTGCAGGTCGCGCCGTTCGTCCGGGGTCAGCGGCTGCTGCTCCGCCGCCGACAAGGTACCGGTGCCCAGCACCTGCACTACGCCGTTGCGGTCGTAGGCGTCGCGATGGAGCTGCGCGCCGCGATCGTCGGGCACGCGGCGGGAATCGTCGGCGGCGCCCAGCACCCGCACGGTGAACACCGACGGCTGGTTCTGGCGCTCGTTGGCGCGGTTGCGCTGCAGCATGTCCGAGGCCGCGCCCGCCGCTGAACTCGCCGCCGCGCTGGCGTCGGTCAGCGCGCCGACGTTGACCGCCGCCACCGTCGGGATACCCGTCGCCTTGCCCTGCACCTGGATGTTCTCGGCATTGACCACATGCAGCGCCGCCAGGTTGACGTTGCCCGATACGCGGATGCCCGCCTCGCCGGCGTCGATGGTGCCGAGCGGCGCGATCAGGTCGATGTCGCCGGGCGGCACTTCCGGGATCGGATTGAGCGTGGCGATGCCGGCGCCGGTGTTGGGCGCGCTCGGCGACAGCGCGACATTGCCCATCGCGTCGTACACCCGGCGCTGCGGCGTATACACGATGGTGGTCTTGGCGCCGCGGCCGGCGTTGATGTCGCCCTGCGCCGACCAGGCCAGGATGTTGCCGCCGAAGGTGGTGAAGATGCGGCTCTGGCCCATCAGGATGTCATCGAGCGCGTAGATGTTGATGTCGCCCTCGCCCTGCGTGATCACGCCCGACCCGGCGCCGGGGCTGAAGCCGCCGTCGACACCCACCAGCGTGCGTCCGCCCGGCGTCATGATGCTGATATCGCCGCCGAAGTTGGTGTGAATGCCGGCATCGAGCACGTCGTAGAACGACACGTTGTAGCCGGGCCGGCCCAGCGCCTCCCACTCGGCCTTGGTGAGATAGGTCTTGCCGGGAGTCGGGCGGTTCTTGCCGACCGGGTTGGTCGCATAGTCGGCGTCGTAGTAGAGCGCGCTGCTGAACAGCGTCAGATCGCCTTCGTAGGCCAGCTTGTTGCCTTCGGCATCCCGCTCGGGCAACAGCGTGGCGATCGCCTCGCGGCCGCGCAGGTAGCTGCCGAAGCGCTTGCCGTCGACAGCGTTGTACTCGCGGCCGGCCGCTTTCAGCTCGGCGTAGTAGACGTTGCGCAGGTAGGCGCGCTGCTGAGCCAAAGGCAACGCCGCGAAGAAAGCGCGCGCGTCCATCGTCGCCGCGTCGAAGTGCAGACCCAGCCCATTGCCGCCCGCGAACCGCTCATTCAGCCAATTGACCAGATGCAGGCGCCCCTCCAGCTTGTACTCGCGCTGCAGCGAACGGTTGGGCGCCGTGCGTCCCTCGGCCAGCGCCTGCTCCCGGGCGCGGTCGAGTTCCGCCTGCTTCTGCGCCAGGAACGCCTCGGCGCCGGCTTCATCCCCGCTGTAGCCGAACTCGCGCCGCAGCCATTGCGCCTGCGTCAGCTCGCCGCCGTAGATGTACAGCGCCTTGCCCGGCTGATCGGCGAACGGCCGCTCCAGATCGGCCTGGTTGGCGGGGTCGAGATAACGCGCGGCGAAGTCATCCCAGTGCGCACCAGAGCCCAGGCCGGCGGCCACGGCGATGCTGGCGCCGCTGCCGCGGTCTCCCGGCGTGACGTTGACGATCGGCCCCAGGCTCTTCAGCTCGCCGTTGTCGGCAAAGTACAGATCGCGTCCCGCGCTGACTTCCAGCAGGCCGGGGCCGACGATGTAGAAGCTGCTGTTGCGGATATCGCGGCCCGCCTCCACCACCGAGATGTCGTCGGCGTAGGCGTGGGCGATCAGGTTGCCGCGGGTATCGGCGGTGCTGGTCTTGCGCCCGGTGACGGTGTCCTTGCGCCCCAGCGGCGTGCCGGAATCGGTGATATCGCGGCCGGCGCGGATCGCCACCGGAATCGAGGCTTCGTAGCGTGAACCGGCCGCGCCCGCCGGAAAACCCAGCAGCACCTCCTGGCCCATGCGCAGGCCGACGATGTCGCCGTCCACCGCGTAGTAACGCGCCGGCGCCTGCTGCTGCGCGGCGTAGGCCGAGGTGGCGCCGGTGCCGAAGGTGAACAGCGGCGCGCTGTTGCCGCGGCCGCCGTCGCTGCTCAGCCAGCCTTCGACGAGGGCCGCCGCTTCGGCGCTGGCATTGTGTACGAATATCGAGTCCCAGCCGTAGGGACCGCCGCCGCTGTCGGCCACCTTGCCGCTGAAGCCGGGGCGGAAGGGGCTGGTCAGCGCCAGCGGATCGGCGGTCGAGGCGGTGATCGAGAACCCGCTGGCGTAGATCGAATCACTCGCCAGCAATTGCAGCTCGCCCTTGCCGGTGACGTTGGCGAATTGCGCATCCTGCGGCGAAGGCGCCAGCGTCACGCCGAAGGCGACGCGCAGCCGCGCCCCGCCGTAGTTGTTCGTCAGGCCGGAGCTGCCGACACCGTAGTAGAGGCTGCCGTTGGCCGCCGCCGCGCGCAGAATCGACGGGTAGAAATAGCCGTCTCCATTGGCGGACTGATTGCGGCCATCGCCGTTCCAGCGCGTGTCCTCCTGGCCGCCGCCCTCGGCCCACGCCGTGGTCGGCGTCAGGTTGCCGCCCGCGCTCAACAGGTCGATGGCGGTGGCCGGGGTCCACAGCGAGAACCAGCTCCAGCCGTCACCGTCGTGCGCCGTGCCCTGGTAGGAGAACGGCGTCGCGTTGAGCAGCAGGGTGCGGCCCGGGTCGGCCACGCCGCCCAGCACCAGATCGCCGCGCGTATCGATCCGCACCGTGGAATCGCCCAGTACCAGGATCGGGCCGCCGCCGGCGAATACGCTGCCGGCGGCAAAGGGATCGCCGGTGCGCGAATCGACCTGGTTGAGAACACCGTAGCGCAGCTGCACGCCGCCGACGGCGCCGGCATCGACGTGCAGCGCCCCGCGCAGGTTGACGAAGGTGCTGTTGAGATCGTGCTCGTTGCGGCGCAGCTGCGGGTTCGGATTGAGCGTGCCGCCCAGGCGCAGGTCGAGGTCGCCGCCGCCGGTCTGCACCAACGTACCGTCGCCTGTGATGCGTCCGGTGCTGCCGATGGCCAGGTGCAGTCCCTGGCTGCGCGGCGTATGCCCGACGGCATCCGCCTGCTGCTGGCCGTTCAGTTGCGCGTTGCCGCGGATGTCGATCAGGCCGGCGTCGCCGCCCGCGGCGACGGTCAGATTGCCGCCGCCCAGGGTGCCGATGCCGGTGAAGCCGACCAGGAAGGGATCGTTGCCGAACAGGAACGAGCCGTATTCGTCGCGCTGGCCGGCGGCATCGCCCGCGACGTAGGTCCCGAAGTTGATCCACCAGGCGGTCGGCACGGCGTCGGCATCCGCCACCACGCTGCCGGTGCCCTGCCGCCACAGCCAGGTGCCGACGGCGGTACTGGCGATCTGCTGGCGGGTGTTGGCGAAGACGTAGCCGGTGTCGAGCCGGCCGCCGTGGTTGCCGATCAGGTCGCCCTTGAGGTCGCCGCCCGCGCGCAGCAGCAGGTTGCCGCCGTGTTCCGGATACCAGGCCGCGTACAGGCTGTCGGCGCCGCCATCCACCAGCCCCTCGAACTGGGCGCCCTCGCGTTGCAGGACCGTGCCGTCGGCCAGCCGGCCGCGCGCCAGATCATAGGCCGCGCCCAGCGACGCGGAGGGCGTGCCCGCCGTGTAGACGCCGAACGGCGAGCTCATGGCGAAATCGCCGCCGGCGATCAGGTCGAGGTCGCCGGTGCCGGTGCGCAGCACGCTGAACAGCTGCTGGCGCGCGGGCTGCCACTCGATGTCGGCGCTGACGAATTCCATAACGTTGCCATAGCCCCAGCTGTTGAGCTCCTCCGGGCTTTGCGCGATGTAGCCGAAGTCCCTCAGCATCTGTACCGTCTCCGGCGTCACTATCTCGCCCGGCTGCCAGTCGAAACCGCCATAGCTCATGTCGATCAGGAATTGCGGGTCGACATCGAGGGGTATCTGGAAAGTCTCCAGCGCCTTGGCGCCGAGGCCGAAGTGGGTATCGGCCAGCCGCAGCGCACCTGTGCCGTCGACGTTGACCGCGCGCGTATCGGCCGCCGTCAGGTCGGCGCCCGCCACCAGGCGCAGGTCGGTGGACTGCGAACCGGCCGCCAGCATCGGCGCCAGCGCCAGGGTGCGGCCCTGGCTGCCCCCGGCATCGGCGGGGCGCAGGTTTACCGTCGACGCGCCGCCGGGCAGCAGCACATCCGTTTCTGACGGCACGATGGCGCCCTTGGCCAGCGCCAACGGCTGCGCCAGCTTCACGTTGACCGGCAACGGCACGCCCTTCGGCCAGGCCGTGACCGCCAGTTGCACCTCCGACGACAGGCGGAAACCGGCGTCCAGCCGCATGCCGGCGTCGAGCGCCAGCGGCTGTTGCAGCACGGTGCCCGCCGCGCACACGAGATTGCCGGCGCTGTCGCGCACGGCGGCGGCGAGCACGGTGCCGGCGGGCAGCGTCAGCGCCTGACCCAGCGGCATGGCTACCGGCAGCACCGTGCCCGAAGGCAGGGTCAGGCCCGGCAGCGGCAGGTCGTAGTTCAGCGTGCGGCCGGCCTTGAATACCGTGCCGGCGTCGAGCGTGACCAGGCCGCCGTGAGGAATGATGAGGTCGCCGCCGAACGGCATGCGTCCCGCCGGCAATACCCAGCCCTGGTCGTCCGCGGTCGCGCCCAGCCTCGAGGTGTCGAAGCCGTCGCTGATGCTGCCGAAGATCGCCAGATCGCCCGCGGCGCGCAGCACCAGCGCGCCCGCTTCGCCAGAACCGTGGACACCGCTCTTCTGCGTATGCGGATTGACGCTGGCGTAGCGGTGACCCGACAGATCGATATCGCCGTCGATATGCAGGTCGCCGTCGGCCGTGCTGCTGACGATCTCCACGCCCGGCCGCAGATGGAACGCGTCCGTGTACACCCGCAGCCCCTTGAGCTTGCCGGTCATCAACTGGCCGTTGGCCAGCGCGTTGTCGATAAAGATCTGGCTGTCCAGGTGTTTCCGGTCGAGATAATCCTGATCGATGACCTGGTAGTCGCGCCCCTCCACCGTCGGGTCCGTGCCGGGATCGGCATCGTCATAGGTATGGAACGCGTTGACGGCGATGGACCGCGCACCGGTGATCGTCACCGTGCCGGAGGCGTCGATGTCCACATCGTTGCCGGTGGCGCCACCCAGGCGCGGGGCGTTCAGGGCCACCGTGCCGTAGTTGCCCGCGGCGCCGGCCAAGCTCAGGTCCAAACGCGCGCCCGTCGCCAGGGTCAGACGGCCGGCGCCGGAGTCGAGCTCGATCATGGCCCGGTTCGGCGCCTCGATCACCTGCCCGTAGCTGTCCTTGCGCAGCACGCTGGCGCTGGTGTCCAGCACCGCGCTGCCGGTCAGCGTCAGGCCGTGGTTGGCGGCCAGGCGGATACTGCCCGCCTGTTCGCCGCTGGCGTCGATGGTGCCGTCGACGGTGAGATGGCCGTTGTCGACCGAGATGTTGACCTCGCGCGCCTTCACCTCGCTGCCGATGACCAGATCGCCCTGGCCGAGCTGGAAGCTGCGCTCGCCGAACACACCGCCGTCGCTCAGGCGGGTATTGAGGCCGAGGAAATCGACGATGCTCTGCCCGCGCACATCGACGCGGCCGGCCGCGAACGGCACCAGGGTGCCGCCGGCGTCGTAGCGGCCGCTGCTGCCGCCCAGGATTCCGCCGCCGAGGTCCACCGCGCCCTGCCGGGCAATCGCGCTGAGCTTGCCGGCGCGGTTGTACCGCGCGGACAGGTCGATGCGCGAGCCGGCGCGCTGCACGATGTCGCCGCTGCGGCTGTCGAGCGCCACTTCACCGCCCCAGCTGTACTTGCTGACATCAAAGAAGTCGATCTTGCGGCCCGCCAGGTCCAGCTGCGCGCCGTCCGCCAGCACCACATCGTCTTCGGCCGACAGGCTCAGCTTGCCGCTGGGCAACAACACCGCGGTATCCAGCACGAGACCGCCACCGGCCGTCAGCGACACCTCGGCGCCCAGCGCACCGGCCAGCGTGGCGTTGTCCGCCGCGGGCGCGGTCGAGCCCGCGGCCTTGCCGACATGGATCTGCCCACCCGCCTCGATCGCGTTCACCGATCCGGCAAAACCGGTCAGCAGCGGCGTGGAGATGTCGAGGTCGCCGCCGCTGTAGGTCCACGCCTTGGCGGCGTCATCCCAGGCGCCCTGCGACTGGTAGACCGACAGCGACCCCTTGTGGTTGGCGGTGACGCGCTCGCTGGCATTGAGATTCACACCGGCGAAGCCGAGCACCAGGCGGTCGTGGCTGGCGACCGTGTCGGCCTGGCTGTTGGGCCCGTAGCCGAACTCGATCTGGCGGGCATCCACCACAAAGCGGCCGCTGCCGGTGCCGGCGCCGCCGGCCACCACGCTGGCCGGCGGCGTGAGCGCGCCGTTCCAGACCAGGGTGCCGGTCTCGATCCGGGCGATGTCGCCGTGATCGCCGTAGCCGTAAAGGGCGGGAGCGCCGAGCACCAGGCGTTCCAGGGACGATTTGCCGGTCGCCGCGTCGATCGTCGACAGGGACACCGATCCGTAGAAATTGACCGAATCGCGCGCGGTCAATACCAGGTTTTCCAGTGCGGGGGCGCCGCTACTGGTGTCGCCCCGCAGCAGGCGATCCAGGACCCCCTGGTTCATGGTCAGGCCCGAGGGCAGGATGCCGTCGGCCTCGGCCTGCGCCAGCGCCGCCTCCGTGCCGACGTTGATGCCGCCCACCGCCAGCACCAGGTTGCGCGCGCCGTAGCGCACCGAATCTCCCAGCAGGAAGGATTTGTCGGTGGCGGCGGTGATCGTGCCTTCCGAGTACAGGCGCGTCTCGCCCGCGCAGGTGGCGCCGGCGGCGCAGGTGCCGATGTGGATGTAGCCGGCGCCGGTCTGGTTCCAGGGGTTGCTGGTCGGCGGCAGCACGTCCAGCCAGCCGTTGCTGAGCGCCAGCACACCGCTTTCTCCCGGCGCAATGACGTAGCCCTCGGTGGAATCCCAGGCCGCCTTGCCACGGCCCAGGGTGTCGATGCCCGCGCCCTGCTCGACGGTGATGCCGCCCTCCTTGTCGCGTCCCGTCACCAGGAACACCTGCGCGGCGGAGAGCACCGCGCCCTCGCGCAGCGTGATCTCGGTGGCAGTGTCGTAGGCGGAGCCAAAACCGACCTGCCACGCATTCTGGGTCGAGCCGTAACCGATGCTGGAGAAACTGGACGAGGGCGTGCCGCCGATGCTGATGGTGGACGCGCCGATGTCGTTGAGCACGCCGGCCCGGATCGAGAGGCCGTCAAAGCCCGCGGTGGGTGCGGCGGTGTCGGCGATGATCTCGATGCGGGAGCCCTTGAGCACCACGGTGCCGCCGCGGCCGCCCTTGGCGGCGGCGAAGTTCACCACGTTCTCGGCCAGATCGAGACGCTGCACCGGCGCCAGCGACAGCAGGCGGGCATCCCGTTCCAGCTGCGGCCGCGGCACGCTGTCGCGCGCCGCCCAGTTGAGGCCGAACTGTGCGTAGCTGGTTTCGTTGTACTGCGAGTAAGCGCGCAGCGTATCCGCCGACGTCAGGATCACCTGCGACGGCAGCGCATCGCGGATGCCGGTGTTGGCAATGCTCAATTGCGCCGAGGTGCTGTACGAGCCGTTGCGCATCGGGCTGGTCTCGCCCGCCGCCACCACGCTCGATGCCAGACCGTTGAGCTCGACGCGGAAGGCGCCCGGCAACAATGCGTAAGTGGAAGGCAACAGGGTGTAGGTTCCGGCGGGCAGACCGGGCACGCCGCCGCCGATGGTGATCTGGCGGCCGATCACGGGATCGCCCGCGCCCTTTTCCGCGGCCATCGGAGCGTAGCCGGGCTGCACCCCGGGCACGATCGCATAGACCGGATTGGTGGCCAGGCCCGGCAGCACGAAACCGCCGTTGCCGGCGCTCACCTGCACCAGCGGATTGAGGCGCGCGTCGGTGGAGCCGCCGCGACCGGACAGGAACGCCGCGCCGGTCAGGTCGCCGCCGCCGGCGAGGTCGATGACCGCGCCCGCCTGCGCCTCGATGTCGTCGGCCGCGAGCCGCACGTTGCCCAGCTGGCCGCCCAGGCCGTAATAAGGCACATCGATGCCGTTGTAGAGGTAGGTCAGGCCGTCGACGGTGCCGCCGTAGGGCATCGTCAACCCGGCCGCGCTGACCGAGGTGACGCTGCCGGGGCGCAGCAGCGCCGTGGCGTGCGTGTCGCTGAACGCCTCGCCGGTGCCGACGACGATGGTGCCCAGCGGCGCGCGCACCACGCCGCCCTGGTCGACATTGGCGGACAGCAGCTGGATCGATCCAAACACCGAGAACGGCACGCGCGGTGCGGCCGCGCCGTTGGGCGAGCTGCGCTCGATGCGCAGGCTGCGCGACGGGTCGAAGTCGACGGAGAAGCTGCCCCACTGGTTGATGTAGCCCATGCGGCCGGCGCTGACATCAACCGCCGCGCCGGTGGCCGGGTAGAGCTGGCTGGCGGCCAGCACGAGGTCGCCCACGGTCTCCAGCGAAGTCTTGGCCAGCGTGCCCCGGCTCGATGCCAAAAAGCGCATGTCGCCCTGGCTGCGCAGCTCCACGGTCTCGAAGCCGGGGCGTGCAATCCGTTCGGGGCCCGACACCTGCTGCAGGTAGCCATAGGTGCCGAACGTCACACTGTCGATCACGTCGAGCAACGACGATTCGACCCGCAGGCGCGAGCCCGTGACCAGGCTGACGATGCCATCCAGCCCCGCCGGCGAGATGCCGGGATAGGGCATGATGTAGTGGTCTTTCTGGCTGCGCGTGGCGCCCGCCAACCGCACGTAGGGCGCGGCCAGCCTGACGCCGGCGCCATCGGCGGCGCCTTCGGGCAGGCCGAGGCTGCGACTGGTCAGGCGCAGGCTCTGGCCCAGGCTCAGGTCGAGGCCGTCTTCGAGGCTGAGCACGCCGTTGACCAGCAGCGCGAGATTGTCGAAACCACCGGCTGTGACGCGATCGGCGCCGATGCGGGCATGTCCGTAGACCAGCGCCGGGTCGGCCTCGCCCGGCCGCAGATCCGCGGCCAGGGCTTCCGGCGACTGGTGCTTCATCAACAGCAGCTCGCGGTGCACCCGCACGCGCGCATCGGGATTGTCGCTGTTGGCGTAGTTGGGGGTTTCCAGCGTCAGCGCCAGCGTACCGCCGGCGGCGCCGGCGCCACCGGCCGCCGCGCGCAGATCGCCATCGAGGTAGAGCCCGTTGAAGCTGCTCAGGTAGATGAGGCCGCCGTTGGCGGCCACCGGGGTCGCGCCCTGCGGCAGATCGAGCACAGTGGCGGCCCCGGAGGCGTCCAGCCGCGCGCCGGGGCGGACGACGATGAATCGGTCCACCGCGTCGGCGACGGTGGCGTCGGCCTTGTATTCGCCGCCGATCTGGATGCGGCCGCCGTCCAGCACACGGCCGTAACGCCGGCCCTGCGCATCGAGCGCGGTCGCCGCGACGCCGGCCACATCGAGCACCGCACCCTCGCCGATCCAGATCGAGCCGTCGTGGCCCCGCGCCGAACCGATATCGGCATCGCGGTAGCCAAGGCCCAACAGATTGATGCGGCCGCCGGCGGCATGCAGTTCGCCCTCGACGGTGGTCTGGCCATCGCCCAGCAGCGTGATGCCGCGGCCGGGATCGACATTGACGCTTGCACCGCGGCCGATGGTCAACGCCGGTGCGGCGCCGCTGCCCGCCAGGCCCGCGGTCAACACCAGGTCGGCGCCCCGGCGCTGGGACAGCGCGCCCTTGGCGGCATTCTCCGCGAACACCGGCGGCTGCCAGAGACTCAGCGCCGCTAGCGGGTCCGCGCCGGTGGCGACGCCGCGCGCGGTGCCCGGCTCCAGGCGCAGCACCGGCATCCTGACATCCAGATTGGCGTTTTCGGCCACCGCGAGGCCGTTGCCGCCGATGATCTCGTAGCGCGAGAAGCCCTGCTGGAAGCGCTCGGCATCGAGATGCAGAACCGGTCCCACCGCCACCGTCTGCGGCAGGCGCGTGCCGGCGGCGATGACCGTGCCCGCGCCGAAGGTCACGTCGGTCGGGGCGACAGTGCCCGCCTTCAACACGCCGGGACTCGGCGCGATCGCGATGCCATCCGGGAACACGTCGGCCGAAACGATATGGCCGCTGGGGAAAACAGAAGCGTTGGTGATCGCCGTGATCACGGTGCCCGCCGGCAGCTCGGGCGGAGAACTCCAGCTATAGACCGTGACCTGCTGGCCGGTGGAGGTCCAGATGGTATAGCTACCGTCTGACGGCTTCGGCGGCGCCCACGGCGCGTTCAGAGTGAGCCAGGTCTCCGGCCGGTTCAAATCGACCAACGGCGCACTGCCGATCATGGCGCCGGGCTCGGCATGGGTGCGCGTGTAGTGATAATCCACGGGCAGGATCGCGCCGGCGTCGATGGTGAACCCGCCCTCCGTGACCAGATCCACCAGCGATGCCTCGCCGGCCCGCAGCGTGCCGTCGCTGCCGGCGATTTGCCCGCCGATCACCACCGCGTCACCGGTCTGCAGGCGCAATGTGCCGCCGCCCTTGACGCCGTGGCTGCGAAGTTCGCCCTTCAGCAGCAGCCGGCCATGGCCGCTGTCGGCGCCGGCCGGATCGCCGTTGGCGATCAGCGTGATATTGCCGCCCTTGCCGCCCTCCAGGCTGTCGTCGGCCCGCAGCGCCGCGCCCGACGAAACATCGAGCACCGCGCCCGCTCCCACCACCACGTCACCGCTGCTGCGCAGGTCGATGTTGCCGCCATCGACAAATGGCAAGCCGCCGATGTCCGCGCCATCGAGTTGCAGGTTGCTCCAGATGCCACGGGCGTCCAGCGTTACACCGTCGTCGATCACGGTGCGCGCCGTGTAGCCGGCGGGCGCGACGCTGGCGAGCCTGCCCGTCATCCAGCCGGTGCCACTGCCCGTCCACTTTTCAACCAGGTTGCCGACCGCGATGCCACCGCCGCGGGCGGTGAGATCGGCATTGATGTTGACTTCGGTGGCATGCAGCGCCAGTTCGCCGCCTTGCGCCAGCGCCAGGCTTTCGTTCACCTCCAGGCCGC
>Ga0164243_10004009_pt1 | contig 23221 bp, 21 predicted proteins | sample OricompcompostOP_FD_108781 | JGI IMG/M metagenome (GOLD analysis project Ga0164243, IMG submission 108781) | Organic Plus compost microbial communities from Emeryville, California, USA - Original compost - Organic plus compost (OP) | ecosystem: Engineered > Solid waste > Mixed feedstock >...
GCCAGCACCTCCTCGGCGCCGCGGCCGAACACGAACGGGTCGCCGCCCTTCAGCCGCACCACGAAGCGCCCGGCGCGGGCGTGCTCGAGCAGCAGCTCGTGGATGCGGTCCTGCGCCATGGCCCGGCCGTACGGGATCTTCGCGGCGTCGATGATCTCGACGTCGGGCGGCAGCTCGTCGAGCAGCGAACGCGGCGCCAGGCGGTCGACGATGACCACGTCGGCCTGGGACAGCAGCTGCCGGCCGCGCACGGTGATGAGGCCGGGGTCGCCCGGCCCGCCGCCCACGATGGCCACGCCGGTGGGCCGGCGGCGGCCGCGGCGGGCGTCCATCGTGCCGTCGTGCAGGCCCTCCACCACGACGTCGCGCAGGCCGGCCGCGCGGCGCGGGTCGCCGCCGGCCAGCACGCCCACGCGGACGTCGCCGACGCCGCCGCTCGCGGGCGTCCAAGCCGCGGAGGCGCCGGCGTCGTCGCTGCGCACGCACCACACGCGCGCGCGTTCGGCGTCGGCCGCGACGGCCGCGTTGACCTCGGGTTCGTCGGTGCACGCGTGCACGAGCCAGGCGTCGTCGAGGTCACCGGGCCGGTACGCGCGCGCCTCCCAGCGCAGCCGTCCGGCCGCCGCGTCGTCTTCCAGACCCGGTGTGACGTGCGGAGAGATGACGAGCACGTCTGCGCCCGCCTCGATGAGCGCGGGCACCCGGCGTCCGGCCACACGGCCACCGCCTACGACGACCACGCGCCGGTCGTCGAGGCGGAGTCCGAGCAGATAGGGCGCCACAGTGTCGCTCTTTCGTGTTGCGAGCCCGCGCGGACGTCGGCGAACTAAGGGTGTGTGTCGTACTACTCAAACGTTCTACCAGATTGCCGCCGCCCCTCACCCAAAGGCAGCGGATTCCTCTCGTCACCAGCGCTTGGTAGGAAACATCCGCGTGACGGCCATCACTCCGGCTTGTCGGTGACCCCGGCGGAGTCGAACGTCGCGACCTCGCGCAGCGCCCGTACGGCGCTCTGCACGAGCGGCACGGCGAGCAGCGCGCCGGTGCCCTCGCCGAGGCGCAGCTCCAGGTCGACCAGCGGCCGCAGCCGCAGGTGCTCCAGTACGGCGGCGTGGCCCGGTTCGGCGGAGCGGTGGCCGGCCACGCACGCGCCCATGGCGTCGGGCGCGAGCGCGGCGGCGGCGAGCGCGGCGCTGCCCGCGATGACGCCGTCCAGCACGACGGGCACGCGGTGCGCGGCCGCGCCGAGGATGTACCCGGCGAGCGCGGCATGCTCCAGGCCGCCGACCGCGGCCAGCACGCCCAGCGGGTCCGTCTCGCCGGACGCGGGCGCCACGGCCTCGCTCGTCAGGCCGTTGCGCGCCAGCGCGCGCCGTACCACGTCGATCTTGCGGGTGTGCGTGGCGTCGTCGACGCCGGTGCCGCGGCCGGTCACGTCGGCCGGGTCGCGGCCGGTGAACGCGGCGATCAGCGCGGCCGAGGCGGTGGTGTTGGCGATGCCCATGTCGCCGGTCACCAGGCAGCGGTAGCCGTCGGCGACCAGCCGCCCGGCGATCTCGATGCCGGTCTCCACGGCCTGGCGCGCCTGGTCCGGCGTCATCGCCGGTCCGGCCGTCATGTCCGCGGTGCCGCGGGCCACGTTACGGGCGAGCAGGCCGGGCGCGTCCGACAGGTCGGTGGCCACGCCGACGTCGACGACCGTCACGTCCGCGCCGATCTGCGCGGCGAACGCGTTCACGACCGCGCCGCCGACCAGGAAGTTCTGCACCATCTGCGCGGTGACCTCCTGGGGCCACGGCGTGACGCCCCGCGCGTGCACACCGTGGTCGCCGGCGAACACGGTCACCGCCACCGGCGCGGGGATCGGCGGCGGGCACCCCCCCGCCAGCCCGGACAGCCGTACGGAGAGCTCCTCCAGCACGCCGAGCGCACCGCGCGGCTTCGTCATCGCGTCCTGCCGCGCCCGCGCCGCCTCCTGGGCCGCGGCGGACGGCGCGGTGACCGCCTCGACGGTCCGCGTGATCAGATCCATTTCGCCCCTTCCGTACCGGAGCATCCGATTATTGCGCGTCCCCGAGGAGCCGCCCGACCAGGTCCCGCCCGTACCCGTACAGCGGGGCGATCACCGCCTCGATGACGCGATGCGCGGTCAGCAGCCGCTCGCCGCGCTCACCGGCGCCTGGTCCAGTCGGCCGGGTCCACGGTGAAGGGGAACGGGCTGGTGAACTCGGTTCGAGGATCCGGTCGCGGCTGCGGGAGGAGTGGCTGACGATCTCGACGGCGAGCACCACCTCGGAGGGGCGGAACATCAGCGTGTCGGCGTTCTCGTCGTCTCCGGCCCGCACGACCGCCAGGTCGGGGATGAGGAAGTTCTCCTCATCGACCTTCACGTTGACGGTGTCGATCGGCACACAGCCCTCAGGCACGGCGCTGTAGAGAGCCACCTGGAGGTGCATGGCGACGAGCTGGTGGACGAAGGTGGGGGCTGGGCTCGCCAGCAGGCTCCCGTCGAACAGCTCGTACCGCCGGCCGTCGTCGGGAAGCCGCGTCAGGTCGTCGACGGTGAACGGGGCGTGGGGGTGAGCTGCGTCATCGTTGGAATCAGCGAGCATTGCGGTCACCCGTCCATCGTCGTCGATCGCGAGCACATCGTTACCCAGTACGGCCATTCTCCGAATTTTTCGCTGATTATCGGAGAAGCGCGTTCAGCTCCGTCAGGAAAGCGTCCGTGACCTGGCGTGTGCGGGCCGCGATGCGGAGCCAGTCCGGGCCGAGGCCGGGGAAGGTGTCGCCGCGGCGGGCGGCGTAGCCGCGGTCGCGGAGGCGGGTACGGACGGTGGCGCCGTCGGGGATCCGGGCGAGGACGAACGAGGCGCGGGGGGCCGGGACGACGTGGACGCCCGGGAGCGCGGTCAGGGCCTCGGCCAGGTACGCGCGGTCGGCGGCCAGGGCGCGGGCCCAGGTGTCCGCCTCGGCCAGGGCGCGGGGGGTGCAGCAGGCGATGGCGGCGGCGAGGGCGGGGGTGGAGACCGACCACAGCGGCTGGGCCTCGGCGAGGACGCCGATCAGGGCGGGGTCGGCCAGGACGTAGCCGACGCGCAGGCCCGCCAGGCCCCAGGTCTTGGTGAGGCTGCGGATCACGACCAGGCCGGGGAGGCGGGACGCGTCCAGCGACTCCGGTTCGCCGGGGACGCAGTCGGCGAAGGCCTCGTCCACGACCAGGGTGCGGCCGGGGCGGGCCAGGGCGGCGAGCGTGGCCGAAGGGTGCAGGACCGACGTGGGGTTCGTCGGGTTGCCGATCATCACGAGGTCCGCGTCGGCGGGGACGGCCGCCGGGTCCAGGGTGAAGTCGCCGTCGAGGACCACCCGCTCCACCGCGTGGCCGGCCGCGCGCAGCGCCGCCTCCGGCTCGGTGAACTGCGGGTGCACCACCACCGCGCGCCGCGGCCGCAGTACCCGGGCCAGCAGCACGAACGCCTCCGCGGCCCCGGCCGTCAGCAGGACCTCCTCGGGCCGCCGCCCATGCCGTACCGCCACCGCCTCGCGCGCGGGCCCGGCGTCCGGGTACGCGGCCAGGCCGGCGACGCTGTCCCGGATCACCTCGGCCAGCCACGCGGGCGGCATGCCCGCCCGTACGTTCACCGCGAGGTCGACCAGCCCGCCGCCGACCTCCGCGTCCCCGTGATGCCGCAGATCCACGGGACCCGAGCCTAGGACCCGGCTAGATTCGGTCCACAGGCAGACGGGAGTCCGGCATGCAGACCAATCGCTCCGCCCCGATCTCGACGGTCATCCCCGTCCTGACGTACCCCGACGTACGGGCCGCGGTCGCCTGGCTGGGCGCGGCGTACGGGTTCACCGAGCGCGTACGGGTGGGCGAGGACCACCGCGCCCAGCTCCGGTTCGGTGACGGCGACCTGATCGTCGCGGACACCGGGAGCGACCGGCGCCCACCGCGGCCCGGCGAGGTCGCCCAGTCGGTGATGGTGCGCGTGGCGGACGCCCGCGCGCACTGCGAGCGGGCCCGCGCGAACGGCGCGCGCATCCTCATGGAACCCACCGACTACGCGTACGGCGAGCGGCAGTACAACGCCGAGGACTTCGCCGGGCACCGCTGGACGTTCACGCAGACGCTGGCCGACGTGGCCCCGGAGGAGTGGGGCGGCACGTCGGTCAGCTGAGGTCGGCGGGCAGCAGGCCGTAGATGACCAGGTCGACGCGGCCCGACTTGATGATGCCGGCGCTGCGCAGCACGCCCTCGCGGGTGAAGCCGACGCGTTCGGCGACGGCCTGGGAGGCGCGGTTGCCCGGGGCGGCCTTCAGCTCCAGGCGGGCGAAGCCCTGGTCCTCGAAGATCCAGCGGGCCAGGGCGGCGACCGCCTCGGTGATGTAGCCGCGGCCACGGGCCCATGGTGCGCCCAGGTAACCGACCTCGGTGGTCTTGGTCTCCCAGTCCGTACGCTTGAGGTTCACCGTGCCGAGGTACTGGTCGGACTCCCGGTCCGCGACGGCGAACGCCACGCCCTCGCCCATCGCCCGGATCTCCTTGGACAGCAGCAGGCACCAGTCGCGGGAGTCCTCGACCGTGTACGGCGCGGGAATGGACGTCCAGTACTGCGTCATCGGGTCGGTGCACGCGCGATGGTTGCCGGTCACGTCGGCCTCGGTGAACGGGCGCAGCACCACCCGGTCGGCCACGATGCGGCTCTCCGGGAAGATCGGTACGCCGCCGTCGCCGGGCAGGGGTTCGTCGGCACGGGTCATCAGATATCGCCGGAAAGTTGCGCGTACATGACCATGTCCGTATAACCCCCGCCGAGCCGCCCGGCTTCCCGCAGTACGCCTTCCCGGGTGAACCCGGCGCGCTCGGCCACCCCGCGCGACGCGACGTTGTCCACCGCGGCCAGCAGCTCCACCCGGTGGAAACCGATGCTGAACGCGTACGCCGCCACCGCGCGCACCGCCTCCACCGCGTAACCGCGGCGGCGCCCCCACGGGGCGATCCAGTACCCGGTCTCCACCTTGCCGTTGGCCCAGTCGGCCCGGTTCAGCCCGATCGAGCCGACCAGCCGGTCGTCCGCGTCGATCGCCCAGGTCAGCTTGGTCTCCGGGTCGCTGTGCGCGTCGACGGTGCAGAACTCCACCGCCTGCGCCCGGTCGTACCCCTCGGCCCAGGCCATCCACCGGTGGATCTCCGGGTCGTCGACGGCGCGCACCGCGTCGTCCACGTCGTCCGCGGCGAAAGGTCGCAGGCGCAGGCGCTTGGTGTCGACGACCACGCCGAGCTCGAATCGCGGCACCGCTCCCCCCTCCAATCACGATCATCCGTTCCCGGGGTCACTCCAGCGCATACGAGCCGGACGGGCAACGGGGTTTCGCCGCACGGCGAAAAATGCAACATGTTCTACTGGACGCGAAGGCCACGAACCCCGGGAGGCATGGATGGCGGACGACCTCGGCATCGGCATCAACGTCGGCTACTGGGGGTCCCGCGCCGACGACGCGACCGAGACGGTCCTGGCCGCCGAGCGGCTCGGCTACGGCTCGGTGTGGACCGCCGAGGCGTACGGCTCGGACGCGTTCACCCCGCTGACCTGGTACGGCGCCCGTACGTCCGCGATCGGCCTGGGCACCGCGGTCACCCAGATCTCCGCGCGCACCCCGGCGGCCACCGCCATGCACGCGATGACGCTGGACCACCTGTCCGGCGGGCGGGTACGGCTCGGGCTCGGCGCGTCCGGCCCGCAGGTCGTGGAGGGCTGGTACGGCGTGCCGTTCCCCAAGCCGCTGGCGCGCACCCGCGAGTACGTGGAGATCCTGCGCAAGGTGTGGCGTCGTGAGGGGGACGTGACCGGCGACGGTCCGCACTACCCGCTGCCGTACCCGGGCGGCGCCCGGCTCGGCAAGCCGCTGCGGCTGATCACCCATCCGCTGCGCGACCGCATCCCGATCTACCTGGGCGCCGAGGGGCCGCGCAACGTGGCGCTCGCCGCCGAGATCGCCGACGGCTGGCTGCCGCTGTTCTACCACCCGGGACGCAGCCCGCAGCTGTACGCCGACGCGCTGGCCGGCGCGCCCGAGGACTTCGACCTCGCCTGCACGGTGACCACGATCGTCACCGACGACCTCGCCGCGGCGCTGCGGTTCGCGAAGACGCCGCTGGCCTTCTACATCGGCGGCATGGGCGCCAAGGACGAGAACTTCCACCTCAACGTGATCTCCCGGATGGGGTTCGCCGAAGAGGCCGCGAAGGTGCAGGAGCTGTTCCTGGCCGGGCGGCGGGACGAGGCCATCGACGCGGTACCGGACGAGTTGGCCGACGGCCTGTCGCTGCTCGGCCCGCTTGACCGCATCGCCGAACGGCTCCAGCCCTGGCGGGACTCCCCCGTCACCACGCTGCTCATCGCGGGCGTCCGCGACGAGCCGACGCTGCGGGCGCTGCGCGACCTGGTGCGCGGATGATCGAGCAGGACGTCACCGGCGGGATCGCGACCGTACGGCTGGCGCACGGCAAGGTCAACGCGCTGGACCTGGAGCTCTGCCGGGCCATCGAGGAGACGACGCGCGGCCTGGACACCCCGGACGTCCGCGCCGTCGTGCTCACCGGCAGCGGGCGGGCCTTCTCGGCCGGGGTCGACCTGACCCGCATCGTCGACGGCGGCGCCGACTACGTCGCCGCGTACCTGCCCGCGCTGGCCGGCGCCTTCCAGGCCGTCTTCGACCTCGGCCGGCCCGTGGTGGCCGCGGTCAACGGCCACGCGATCGCCGGCGGCTGCGTGCTCGCCGCGGCGTGCGACCACCGGATCATGGCCACCGGCGGCGGCACGATCGGCGTGCCCGAACTGCACGTCGGCGTCCCGTTCCCGACCGTGGCCTTCGAGATCATGCGGTACGCGCTCGGCCCGGTCGGCGCGCGCCGGGCGATCCTCGGCGGCACCAACCAGCCGCCCGCCGAGGCGCTCGCGCACGGCCTCATCGACGAGCTCACCACGCCGGACGACCTGCTCGACCGCGCCCGTACGGTGGCCGGCGGCCTGGCCACCGCCATCCCCGCCGACACCTTCCGGCACACCAAGACCCAGCTCCACCAGGAGGCGAACCGGCGCATCGCGGACGGCGACGACACCGCCACGCTCCACCTGTGGCAGACCGCGGCGTCCGACGGCCGCATCCGCGCGTTCATGGACCGCACGGTCCACGCACGGCGGGACGCATAGGCGCCGCGGGCCGCGCCCGGCGGGTTCGGCGGACCTCCGGCTTGTGATTCATTTCACGAGCTGCAGGGGAGTCAGCACCCCTGCTCAGGCGTTTGGATGGGACGGAACTCCCCTAACTCCGAGTCGAGGTGTGTCCGTCCATGGATGCGATTACGTACATGGGCCCGTGGGTGTGGTCCTTCGTCGTGATCACCGTCTTCCTGCTCGCGTTCATCGGCGCGATCCTGTATATCGGCGGCGACAGGTTCTCCCAGCCGTCGACCGACCGCCTGCGCCGCGAAGAGGCCGAGCGGCTGGCCGCCCTGGAGAACCAGAAGGACGAGCCCGTCGGCGAGCTGGTCTGACGCTCACCTGAAGTCCCGGCTCGGGGCCTGCGCGCCGCCGGTCACGCGGGTGACCGACAGGGCGCGCATCCGGGTCGCCACGAGGTTGACGGCACCGTCGCCGCGTTCGAGCCGGCCGTAGATGATCAACGCGGCCGACTCCAGCGCGGTGCGACGGTGCCGTTCCCATACGTACGGCGGGCAGATCACGTTGGTCATGCCCGTCTCGTCCTCCAGGTTGAGGAACACCACCCCGCCCGCCGTCGCCGGGTGCTGCCGGTGGGTGACCATGCCGCCCACGCTGATGTGCGTACCGTCGGGGACGTCCCGCAGCCCGGACGCCGGCACCGCGCCCCGGCCGTCCAGCTCGTCGCGCAGGTGCGCGATCGGGTGCACCCGCGACACCCCGGTCGCCCACAGGTCGGCGATCGTCTCCTCCTCCGGCGTCATGTCCGGCAGCGGCGGCGTCGGCGCCCCGGCGGCCGGCAGCTGGCCGTCCCGTACCCGCGCCACCGCGCCCGCCGCCCACAGCGCCGCCCGCCGCGACATCCCGAAGGAGTCGAACGCCCCGGCCGTGGCCAGCGCCTCCACCGCCGCGCCGGACAGGTTCGTACGGCGGGCGAAGTCGTCCAGGTCCGCGTACGGACGCCCCTCCGCCACCGACGCCGCGGCGTCCTTGCCCAGGTTGCGCACCGAGGACAGGCCGACGCGGATGACCGGCTGGTCGGTGCCCGGCGCGTGCGGATGGTCCGACGAGGCCGGCACCTTCTCCTCCAGCGTCGCCTCCACGTCGCTGGCGTTGATGTCCACGCCGCGCACCTGGACGCCGTGCCGCCGCGCGTCGGCGATCAGCGTCTGCGGGTGGTAGAAGCCCATCGGCTGGTTGCGCAGCAGCGCGGCGGTGAACGCGGCCGGGTGGTACCGCTTCAGCCACGCGCTCGCGTACACCAGCAGCGCGAAGCTGATCGCGTGCGACTCCGGGAAGCCGAAGCTGGCGAACCCCAGGATCTTCCGGTACACGTCCTCGGCCACCTCGCCGGAGATGCCGCGCTCGGCCATGCCGTTCAGCAGCCGCTCGCGCAGCTCCTCGATGCGCTCCGGCGCCCGCTTGGAGCTCATCGCCTGCCGCAGCCGGTCGGCCTCGCCCGGGCTGAAGCCCGCGCAGTCGACGGCGAGCTGCATCATCTGCTCCTGGAACAGCGGCACGCCGAGCGTGCGGCCGAGCGCGGGCCGCATCGTCTCGTGCGGGTACGTGACCGGTTCCTTGTCGTTACGGCGGCGGATGTACGGATGCACCGACCCGCCCTGGATCGGACCCGGACGGATCAGCGCCACCTCCACCACCAGGTCGTAGAAGTTCCGCGGGCGCAGCCGCGGCAGCGTGGCCATCTGCGCGCGGCTCTCCACCTGGAAGACGCCCACACTGTCGGCGTCGTCCAGCATGTCGTAGACGAACCGGTCCTCTTTGGGGATCGAGTCCAGGTCGTACCGCACGCCGTGGTGCGCCTCGACCAGGTCGAACGCGTCGTGCAGGCACGACAGCATGCCCAGGCCCAGCAGGTCGAACTTCACCAGGCCGGCGCCCGCGCAGTCGTCCTTGTCCCACTGCAGCACGCTGCGGTTCGGCATCGTGGCCCACTCCACCGGGCACACCTCGCCGACCGGACGGTCGCAGATCACCATGCCACCGGAGTGGATGCCCAGGTGGCGGGGCAGCCGGGACATCCGCTTCGCCAGCTCGGTGACCGGCAGCGGGATGCCCGCGTCCGGGGGCACGGCGCCGTCCAGGCTGCCGACGTCGTGGCCCGGGCCGATCTGCTTGGACCAGGCGTCCTGCTGGCCCGGTGAGTAGCCGAGCGCGCGGGCCGCGTCGCGGACGGCCATGCGCGGGCGGTAGCTGATCACGTTGGCGACCTGCGCGGCGCGGTCCCGGCCGTACTTCTCATAGACGTACTGGATGACCTCTTCGCGGCGGCGGTGCTCGATGTCCACGTCGATGTCCGGCGGGCCGTCGCGGCCCGGGGACAGGAAGCGTTCGAACAGCAGCTTGTACCGGATCGGGTCGGCGTTCGTGATGCCAAGCGCGTAGCAGACCGCCGAGTTCGCGGCCGAGCCGCGGCCCTGGCAGAGGATGTTCTCCCGCGCGCAGAACGCCACGATGTCGTGCACGATCAGGAAGTAGCCGGGGAAGCCGAGCTCCTCGATGATGCGCAGCTCGTGGGTGATCTGCCGGTGCGCCTGCGGGGCGGACTCCGGCGGGCCGTACCGGCGGCGCGCGCCCTCGGCGACCAGCCGGCGCAGCTGGGTGGCCTCGTCGTGGCCGCCGGGGATCTCCCAGTTCGGCAGGCTCGGCGCGAGGAGGTCGAACGTGAACGCGCACTCGGCCGCCAGCTCCACCGTACGTTCCATGACGCCGGGGAAGCGCTCCAGCCGGGCCGCCATCTCCTCGGCGTCGCGGATGTGCGCGGTGCCGGTGGCCGGGAGCCAGGACGCCATGTCGTCCAGGCCGCGGCGGGACCGGACCGCGGCCAGCGCCTGCGCCAGCCGGGCGTCGCGCGGCCGGGCGTAGTGCACGTTGTTGGACGCGACCACGCCCACCTTGACGCGGGCGGCCAGCTCGTACAGGGCGTCGTTACGCGCGTCGTCCAGCGGCTGGTCGTGGTCGATCAGCTCCACGAAGACGTTGTCCCGGCCGAACATGTCGACCATGCGGCGCAGCTCCACCTCGGCGGCGCCCGGCCCGTGCTCGGCCAGCGCCGCGGGCACCGGGCCCTTACGGCAGCCGGTCAGCACCGCCCAGTGGCCGCCGTGCCGGCCGATCAGCGCCTCCAGGTCGTACACGGGGCGGCCCTTCGCGCCGCCGGCCAGCTGCGCGGCGCTGATCACCGAGCACAGCCGCCGGTACCCCTCGTCCTTACGGGCCAGGACGAGCAGGTGCCGTCCCTCCGGGTCCGGTACGCCGCTCTGCGGTTTGAGCAGGCCGACGGACAGCTCGGCGCCGAACACCGTGTCCACGCCGGTGCCCGCCGCCGCGTTCTTGAACTGCACGGCGCCGTACATGCCGTCGTGGTCGGTCAGCGCCAGCGCGGACACGCCGCGCTTCCCCGCCTCCCTGACCAGCTCCGCCGGGCTGGAGGCGCCGTCGAGGAAGCTGTACGAGGAATGCGTGTGCAGCTCGGCCCACGGCTTCTGCTTCTTCCCGCTGACCAGCGCGATCTGCGGCTTCGGCTCCGGTTCGGGCGCGGGGGCTTCCGTACCGGAGTTCCAGGTGAGCCGGCGCTCGAACTCCTTCCAGCGGATCGGCGGGTTATCCCAGCCCATCGCGCCTACCCATACGCCGCCTCCAGGTGCCAGGACCCGCCCTCGAGCATCAGCAGGTACGCGCGGCCGTCCCCCGTCACCACCTGGAACCGGGCCCGGCGGCGCGCGCGTTCGGGGTCCCACCAGAACTCGTGCACCGGCCACGGGCCGGTCCAGGCCGCCACCTCGGCGTCGCCGGTGGCCGAGCGCAGCCGGGCGGGCGGCGCGGAGACGCGGCAGCGGGCGTCCACCGTCACGGGGTCGCCGGACGCGTCGGTGACGGCGACCGGGACGGGCGCGGGGTGGACGACCGCCGGTGCGGGGTCCGGGACGCGGGCGGGCCAGGGGCCGTCGCCGGCGGGCTCCGGGGGGAGGTCGCCGATGGGGACGCGGGCGACGCGCTCGGCCGGGCCGCGGCCGCCGGTCAGGACCGGGCGGACGATCGCGTGGTGGCCCAGCATGGCCTGGACCCGGGCGGCCGCGCGGCCCACCCGCCCGGTGACCGAGGTCTGCCCCCACAGGGCCTGCTGCTCGCCGGTGTCCGGGACCAGGGCGTCAGGGGCCAGGCGCAGCAGGCGTACGCCGCCCGGCGCGCCCACGCCCGGCTCCTCCTCCGCCGTGGGCGGCTGGGTACCGGCGATCTGCCAGCGGACCCGCTCGGCCACCGCCAGCGCGGACAGCGCCCCGTCATGCCGCCACAGCCGCGCCAGGGTCCGCCCGTCGTCCCAGGTCAGCTCGACGGACAGCCGGACACAGGTCAGCCCGCGCGCGGCCAGCCCCGCATGCAGCTCCTCGGCGAGCGTCTTGGCGGCGAACACCACGCGGTCACCGGCGTCGGCGGGCGGATCGAACTCGTACGTACGGGACAGGTCCGTCCGCGGCGCCCGGGGCGCCAGGGGCCGCGGATCCAGCCCCCGGGCCAGCCGGTGCACCATGGCCCCGTCCACCCCGAACCGCTCGGCGACATGCCCCGCCGGCAACGCCGCCAACTCCCCCAGCGTCCGCACACCCAGCCGATCCAACAGCCCGGTCAACTCAGGCCGATCCAGCACCGCAGTGGAGTACCCGGCCAAAAACTCCCGCGTCTTCCCCCGCGGCACCACCACCCCACCCATCCCAGACAAAACGAAGCCAGGCGCGGGTCCCGAACCCCCGCGCGCGGACGCAGCCGCAGCCGCGGCCCCGTGCAAGGACGCAGACCCAGGCGCGGGCCCGGCCGCAGGCGCAGGCGCGGACGCAGTCCCGGCCGCAGGCGCAGGCGCGGACGCAGCTCCGGGCGCAGGCTCGGGCGCAGGCGCAGACCCGGGCGCCGCCGGGGCGCCCGGCAAGGCCGAGAGCGAGGACGCAGGCCCAGGCGTGGGCCTGGCCCCAGGCGCAGGCACGGACGCAGCCCTGGGCCCAGGCGCGGACGCAGACGCGGGTAGAGCCCCCGGCTGGCCCGGGGGCGAAGGTGGGGCGGGCTCTGAGCCACCGAGCGAAGGCGCGACCCCAGGCCCGGGCGCGGGCAGGGCCTTCGACGAGGGCGGGACGGGCCCCGAACCCCCCGGCGAGGGGGCGGGCGCGGGCCTGGGTGGGAGGACGGCTGGGGTTCTGGGCGGGGTTTGGGGGGTGGTGGGGGGTCTGAGGGGTGGGTCGAAGGCTGCGCGGGCGGCCAGGCCGGCGGCGAAGATGCCGTCGGCTATTCCTGCGCCGCAGGGGAAGCCGGCGCGGGTCACCGCGTCGAGGACGCGGGTGCGGTACTCCTCCTCGCCGCCGTAGTACCGGGCCGGGCCGCGTACGGGGGTCGCGCAGACGCCGGGGCGCAGTGCCTCCACCTTGGGCGTCAGCTCGGTCAGCGCGGTCACGACGCGTTCGAACAGGCGGCCCTCGGCGTCGGGGTCGCGGTCGGCCAGGACCAGGTCGGGGCAGTGCCGCTGGGCGTCGCGCAGGCGCTGGCCCCGGCGGACCCCGGCGGCGCGGGCCGCGGCCGAGCAGGCGGCGACCCGGCCCTCGGAGATGACCGCCCCCGGCGTACGGGCGTCGATGCGCACGGCGGTGACCGGCCAGTCGGGGCACCACACGACGAGCGTGCGCGGCGGCCGCACCCCGCCGCTCACGCGATCCGCCGTACGGAAGGAACCGCGGGCTCCGCGACCGGGGCCTCCGCCGCGGCCACGGCGCCGTCAGGGCCCGGCAGCCACACCCACGTACGCCGTTCCCCACCGCCCCGCGCGTACGCGGTCACCTGGGCGCGCCGGCCGCGCAGGTGACCGTGGCCGTCCCCGAGCCCGGACCACGCACCGTCGGACACTCGCAGCGTCAGCGTGGCGCCCTCCCACGCATGGTCCCCGGACACGGCCAGCACGCAGTCGTGCCGCCGGACCACCGCGTTGAGCCGCCGCGCCATCGCGGGCGCGGGCCGCTCCCCGGGCCGCAGCAGGATGAACCGGACGCCGTCGGCGAGCGCCGCCACCACCTCCGGCCACTGCCGCCCGGGCGCCTCGACCAGCAGCAGCCGGTCGAGGTCGGCGCCCATGCCGGCCGCGGCGAGCACGCCGAACTCGGGCATGCCGACGACCGCGCACCAGTCGTCCCCGGCCGTGGCCCCGGCGACGAGCGCCAGGCCGAGCGCGCCGGGGTCGTCCAGGCGCAGCACCGCGCCCGCCCGCGGCCCGCCGTCGGGGAACACGGGCCGCAGCGCGGGCAGGACCGGCAGTACGGACGGCATGCCGCTCAGTCCCACACCCGCGACAGCAGCCAGGTGCCCTTCCCGAGGTCGTGCCGCAGCTCGTACACCCCCGGGGCGCTCCCGATCCCGGACGCGGCCTCGACCCGCCAGAACTCCCGCTCTCCCGGCGGCACCGCGGGGTCTTCGCTCTGCCGCTGCCACCACTCGCGGGTGGTCAGCCAGTGCTCAAGCACCCGCGACACGCTGTACAGGCCGCCGCGCCAGACGAACCGCACCGGGCGGCCGTCCCGCACCCACACCTCAACGGGCTCGCCGTACACACGACCCACCGCCGCTCCCCGACATCGCCGACGTCACCGCCCGCGGCCGGGCGGCGTCACCTGGGGGAAGCGCAGGTACTTAGAACATACATTCGATCGCCCGAAAAGAGAACCCGGGGGTATACCCCGGCCACAAAGTGGTCACGACGCTTGAGGTAGACCGCGGGTTTACATCACCGTGGGACGATCTAGACATTGCCTTGTCAACTTCGACCACACACGGAGCCCATGCGAACACGTTCCGCGATGGACCGATATAGGACGACGGAGAGTACGTGAACCTCTCGGAATACATCCAAAGCCGGCAGGAACTCCTCATCTTCGAGTTCCTGCAACACGCCAGCATGATCTTCCAGTGCCTGGTGGTCGCGACGATCCTGGGCGTGGCGATCGGCATCGCCACCTACCGCAACCCCACGCTCGCCTCGTTCGCCACCGGCACGGCTGGGGTGATCTTCACGATCCCCGCGCTCGCCCTGCTCGGCCTGCTCATCGTCCCCCTGGGCCTCGGCGTCGCCCCCACGGTCACCGCGCTGGTGCTGTACGGCCTGCTGCCGATCGTGCGCAACACCATCCTCGGCCTCCAGGGCGTGGACCGCGTCCTCGTCGACGCCGCGAGCGGCATCGGCATGAGCCGCGCGCGCATCCTGCTGCGCGTCGAGCTCCCCATGGCCTGGCCGGTGATCCTCGCCGGCATCCGGGTCTCCACCCAGCTCACCATGGGCATCGGCGCCATCGCGGCGTACGCGTCCGGGCCCGGCCTGGGCGACCAGATCTTCTCGGGCCTGTCGCGCATCGGCGGCGCCGGCGCGCTGCAGGCGGTCCTCTCCGGGATCATCGGCGTGGTCGTGCTCGCGCTCATCTTCGACGCAGTCTTCGTCCTGATCGGACGGTTCACCACTTCGCGAGGTATTCGTGTCTGACACTTCCACCCACACCGGCGTGCCGATCGAGCTGGAGAACGTCACCAAGCAGTACACCAGCGCGGGCCTCGCCGCCGTGGACGACCTGACGATGTCCATCCCGGCCGGGAAGATCGTCGTCCTGCTCGGCCCGTCCGGCTGCGGCAAGACCACCACGATGCGGCTGATCAACCGGCTGATCGAGCCGACGTCCGGGCGCATCATGATCGGTGACACCGACGCCCGCGCACAGGAGCCGAACGAGCTGCGCCGCGGCATCGGGTACGTCATCCAGCAGGCCGGCCTGTTCCCGCACATGACCGTGGCCACCAACATCGCGCAGGTGCCGCAGATGCGCCGCTGCGACAAGCAGCGCATCTCCACCCGCGTGGACGAGTTGCTCGAGCTGGTCGGCCTGGACGTCGCGCAGTTCCGCGGCCGGTACCCGCGGCAGCTGTCCGGCGGTCAGCAGCAGCGGGTCGGCGTGGCGCGGGCGCTCGCCGCGGACCCGTCCGTGCTGCTGATGGACGAGCCGTTCGGCGCGCTCGACCCGATCACCCGCGAGCGCCTGCAGGACGAGCTGCTGCGCCTGCAGGAGGAGCTGGGCAAGACGATCGTGTTCGTCACCCACGACATCGACGAGGCGCTGCGCATCGGCGACAAGATCGCGATTCTGAACAAGGGCTCGAAGATCGCGCAGTACGCCTCGCCGGCGGAGATCCTGGCCAACCCGGCCAGCGAGTACGTCGAGCAGTTCATCGGCTCCGGTTCGGCGATGCGGCTGCTGAACTTCTCCAAGGTCGCGGACGTCGAGCTCGGCCAGGTCGCCCAGGTCGGTCCGGACGACGACGTGGCCCGGATCCGGGAGACGATCGACGGCGCGGACACGCCGTACGCGCTGGTCGTGGACGGCGACCGCAGGCCGACCGGCTGGGTGACCAGCGACGGCATCGAGGGCCGTACGGGTACGGCGGACGAGCTCGCCACGCCGATCGAGACGACGATCCCGGCGCGGGCCACGCTCCAGGAGGCGATGGAGGGCCTGCTGAGCGCGGAGAACGACGTCGTACCGGTGACCCGCGGGCACGGCGAGTACCTGGGCGTGGTGTCGCTCGGCACCATCCAGCAGGAGCTGGCCGATCTGAAGGAGCGGCAGAAGGAGCGCCGCCAGCACGAGCGCGTCGGGGCCGCGGACGGCGGTGATTCCGCATGAGCGTGACGGCGGCCGAGGCGCGCACCGCGACCGAGACGCCTCCGTCGCTGGTCCGCCGCAACTGGAAGTCCGCGATCACCCCGGTCGTGCTGGTGCTGCTCGTGGTGGCACTGCTGAGCTTCGTCCGCTCGCAGAAGCTGGACACCATCGAGCAGAACAACCTCGCGCTGCCGTACATCTTCCAGAAGACCTGGGAGCACGTCGAGCTGACGCTGGCCGGCACGATCCTGGTGCTGATCATCGCGCTGCCGCTGGGCGTGGCGCTGACCCGTAAGGGCGCGCGGTACGCCTCGCCGGTGGTGCTGATCCTCGCCAACATCGGGCAGGCGGCACCCGCCGTCGGCATCATCGTGCTGTTCGCGGTCGCGTACCAGATCGGCTTCTGGACGGCCGTCGTGGCGCTCACCGTGTACGGCGTGCTGCCGTCGCTGCGCAACACGATGGTCGGCATCCAGCAGGTGGACCCGGCGCTGATCGACGCCGGCCGGGGCATCGGCATGTCCGCCGGCGGCGTGCTGGCCAAGGTGGAACTGCCGCTGGCCGTGCCGGTCATCCTCGGCGGCGTGCGCACCACGCTGGTGCTGATGGTCGGCAACGCGGCCATCGCCACGTTCATCAACGGCGGCGGGCTCGGCGACATCGTGGTGGCCGGGATCAACAACCAGCGGCCGCTGATCCTGATCACCGGCAGCGTGATGATCGCCGTACTGGCACTGCTGATCGACTGGCTGGGTGGCCTGCTCACCCAGGTGTTCTCGCCGAGGGGGCTGTGACATTGCGGGTACGTCGGAAACTGCTCCCGATCGCCGCGCTACTGCTCGTACCGGTGCTCGGCGCGTGCGGCCTGAAGCCGGCGTCGGCGTTCATCCCGGACGTCTCCCCCGGCTCGATCAAGGAGGACCCGGCGCTGAAGGGCGTGACGATCCGGGTCACGTCCAAGGACTTCACCGAGCAGCTCATCCTGGGCAAGATGACCGTCCAGGCGCTGAAGGTGATGGGCGCGAACGTGGAGGACCGCACGAACGTCCAGGGGTCCACGGCGGCGCGCAACTCCATGCTGCACGGCGACAACGACGTGCAGTGGGAGTACACCGGGACCGGCTGGATCACCTATCTCGGCCATGACAAGCCGGTGCCGGACCCCGAGAAGCAGTACGAGGTCGTCCGGGACGAGGACCTGAAGAAGAACGGCATCGTCTGGCTGAAGCCGTCCACGTTCAACAACACCTACGCGATCGCGGTGACGGCCAAGAACGCGCAGAAGTACGGGCTGAAGAACCTGTCGGACATCACCAAGGTGCCGGCGGCGCAGCGCACGTTCTGCCTGGAGACCGAGTTCGCCAGCCGCCCCGACGGCATGCCCGGCATGCTGAAGGCGTACGACATGAAGGTGCCGCAGAGCCAGTGGAAGCGGATGGGCACCGGCGTCGTCTACGACACCACGGCGAAGGGCGGCTGCACGTTCGGCGAGGTGTTCGACACCGACGGCCGGATCAAGGCGCTGAACCTCACCACGCTGAAGGACGACAAGAAGTTCTTCCCGATCTACAACCCATCGGTGACGTTCCGCAAGCAGGTCTACGACAAGGCGCCGAAGGCGTTCGACGCGGCGTTCGCGCAGATCTCGTCGAAGCTGAACACCAACGTGATGCGTGACCTGAACGCCAAGGTCGACGTCGAGGGCCAGGACCCGACGATCGTCGCCAAGGACTGGATGGTCAAGGAAGGCCTCGTCAAGTAGGCACGCGCCACCGCGGCCCGGCCCTCCCTGCGGGGGCCGGGCCGCAGTCGGTCAGGGGGCCGGGATGCCCGTGCACGGGGCGCCGGCGCAGACGTCGGGGATCACGCCGGACTTCAGGAACGCGGCGGCCTGGTTCACCGCGACCGGGTTGGCCGGCGGGTCACCGTGCGGATCGTGCCCCTCGCTGGGCGGTACGTTGCCGACCGGCGCGGCCGGACTACCGCTGTCCCACATCACCAGCTCCGACCCTCGATGCGCCCCGCGCACCCGCGGAATGCCCCAGAACGGCGTGGCGTCCAGGCTGCGCCCGGCCCGCACGGCCGGCCAGTGCACCCCGATCCCCAGCGTGCGCGCCTCCACCTCGGTGGCCACGTTCGCCACCTGATGATCACCGAACGCCTCGTGCAGCAGCACCTGGTGCCGCCGCGTACCGGGCAGCGGATCCCGCGTGACGTGCTGCGCGTAGCCGTCGCCCTCGCCCCGGTCCCACAGCATCTGCGCCAGCGCGAGGATCACCTGCTGCTGCGTGCGGTCCGGGTACGACTGGTCGATGACCTGCTGGAACGGCGCGAACAGCTTGCTGCGGTTGAGCAGCGTGCTGAAGTTGATGCCCGGCACGCCGAGCAGCGACCGGTGGAAGTCCTGCCCGAGCGCGGTCAGCGCGGTGCCCTGGATCCCGCCCAGGCTGTACCCGGTGTAGCTCAACCCGGCGCGCCGGTCGACGAGCGGGCGACCGGCGGAGTCCTGGAACGCGGTCTGCGCGGCCAGCCCGTCCGGATGGATCATCGCCCGCCCGAGGTACAGGAAGTCGACGTAGCTCTGCTGGAGGCGGTCCGGCACGGACGGGAAGGCCGAGAAGTCCCGCGCCATGCCGAGCAGCCACAGCACGTCCCCGGAGGCCATGCCCGTCCAGGTCGCGCCGCAGAACATGCTGTCGTGCGCCTGCGCCGCGGCGGCCGTGCCGTCCACGGACGTCTGGTCGCCGAACAGGCCGTGCCCGAACAGCACCGGACGCGCCGGTGCGCCGAGCGCCGCCCGCGGGATGTCGCACTGGAACGGCACCTGGAGCACCTGGCCGGGCTTCTGCGCCGGCCGCCCGTCCGGCCCGTAGTTCAGCCGCGAGCCGGGCGGCCCGCCAGGGGTGTCGAGATAGCTGGGCACCTCGACGGTGCCCTCGACCTTGCGGGCCAGCTGCGCGTTCTGCGCCTCGGTGTAGTCGGTGACCTTGGTGATAGTCGTGGTGGGCGCCTTGCCGCCGAGCGTACGGAAGGCGTCGTCGCGCATGTGCACGGCGCGGCCGGTGAGGTTGCCGGTGCTGGCGACGGTGAAGTCCCAGGCGAGGTTCAGCCCGCCGGTGCCCACGCCGGCCCGCCGCAGGCCGCGCAGCACCGGGCGCAGCGACGCCCAGCGGGCGCGCAGCGCGGCGTCCTTCGGCGGGCGCTTCGCGAGCATGGCCCCGAACGCCGGCGCCGCGGCGATGCGGTGCCCCGCGGAGTCGCGCAGGTTCCGCAACGCCACGGCGTAGTGATGGCCCTCGGCGAGGTTCCGCGCGGGCCGGATGATCAGCGCGCGCTTCGCCGGGTCGGTGACCCCGGAGTCGAGCTCCGCCCAGTACGGCCACCGCTCACCCGTACGGGTGTCGACCAGCACGATCGGCGCGTCCCGGCGCAGCGACCGCCCGATGTCGGTCTGCGGCGCCGCCCCCGTCTTGCCGAGGTCGACCCCCGGCACCACGGTGAGCAGCATCGACCCGGGCGAGAATCCGTCGTTGCGGTTCAGTTCGGCCGGGTCGATGGGCTTCCCGGCGACGTTGGCCGGCATCATCCCGGGCGTGAGGTGCACCCGCCGGCCGGTCGCGGCGTGCGGGTCGCGCACCGTGTAGTAGTCGTTCGGGAACGGCATCAGGCAGTTCGCCGGGTCGATCGGGTCGCACCCGGCAGCGCTCTCCGCCCGAGCCGCCCCGCCGAGCGCCAGGACCGACGTGACCAGCAGCGCGACCGCCGCGCCGACGGCGGCTAAGCGCGTACGAAGCTTCTGACCGGACACGCCGGGGCTCCCCTCGAATCGACCGAAACGAGCTGAACGCGAGCTGATCTCACATCCTTGTTACCTGCCGGTCAACCATCGGTGACTGGCCGAGTACGGCCAGCCGCGTCAACGGACCGGCCGAGCAGCGCGACGAGCCGGTCGAGCGGTGGGGCGTCGTCCGGAACCGGCTGCGGCGGCCCGAACGGCCGGCGGTCCGGCGGGAGCTCGGCGAGCTTGCCCCGGCTGAACTCCAGCTCCCGCTCGACGATGCCCTCGGGGAACCGGACCTGGCCGCCGATCGCCCGCGCGAGATCCCATCCGTGCACGAGCTCCTCGACGGCGCGCAGGTGGACCGCGGCGATACCGGGCACGGCCCCGGCCGGCACCTCGACGATCCGCTCCAGCGCGCCCGGCCGCCGGAACGCCGCCAGCAGGCCGGCGGTGGCGCGCCGGTAGGCGCCCGCGGGGTCGTCCCCGAGCACGTCCCGATTCTTCGGGTCCAGGCCACCGGGCCCGACGGCCGCCTCGCCGCGCAGGATCCCGGTGAACAGGTCGTGCCCGATGACCAGGTGGGCGACCAGCTCGCGGACGTTCCACTCCGGGCAGGGCGTGGGCGCGTCCCACTGATCGGGCCGGACGGCGGCGACCAGGTCACCGACGACGCCGAGGATCGTGGCGAGGTCGTCGACGGGTGCGCGGGAATCGGTCATGGTCGGTCCTCTCCGTAGGTCGTGCCGGTCACTGGTACCGACACCGCCGGCCGCCGGAACGGAACGCTCAGCGCGGACGAGTTTCCGCGGTGGACACCGTGGTCGGCTACGTCAACGGGTTCACGATCGAGGAGCAGGCCCGCAAGGTCGACGGGCCGGGCGCCGAGCGGTTCCCGCCCGAGCGCCGCGACGCCGACTTCCGTACCGGTCTGGAGCTGATCCTCGACGGGATCAGGACGCGGCTTCCCGCATCGGACGCAGCAGGCCGGCCCACGACGGGTCGGCGGTGACGACGGACAGGCGCTGGGTGGCGCGGGTCAGCGCGACGTAGAGGGTGCGCTCGCCCGTGGGCGCGGCCGCGACGATCTCCTCCGGGCCCGCGATGATCACCGCGTCGAACTCCAGGCCCTTGGCCTCAAGCGCCTGAAGCACCTGCACCCGGTCGGCGTCCAGGTCGGCCAGCTCCGGAGCGCGCCCCGGAGCCGCGATGACCGCGATCGTGCCGTCCACGCCGGACATGTCCTCGGCCACGGCCCGGCGTACGGTCGCGGCCAGGTCGCCCGCGCCCACCTGGTGGACCACCGGCGGGTGGCCACCGGGGCGCACCGCCGTGGCGGGGCGGGCGCCCGGCACCGCGCGCGTCAGCACCCGCGCGGCCACCTCGGCGATCTCCGCCGGGTTGCGGTAGTTCGTGGTCAGCTCGTACTCCTCGCGGCGCCGCGTGCCGAGCGCGGTGTCGCGGGCCGCGGTGGCGGCGTCGAGGTCGCTGCGGGCGCTCTGCGCGGCGTCCTCGACGATCGTCCAGGTGGCGTGCGGGCCGCGGCGGGCCAGCATGCGCCACTGCATGGGCGAGAGGTCCTGCGCCTCGTCGACCACGATGTGGGTGTACTCCGGGCGCGGGCCCGCGAACTCGTCCTCGCCGTCGACCCGCCGGGAGCGTTCGAGCCGCTGGGTGTACGTCGTCACCTCCTGCAGCTCGACCGCGCCCTCGCCGTCGGTCAGGTCCTCGCCGGTGAAGATGTCGTACCCCTCGACCACACTGGGATCGTCATCGTCCTCCACCGGTCGCCGCTTCGGCCGCGGCGGGCGGCCGAGGATGACGTCGAGCTCGTCCAGCAGGGCCACGTCGGCAAAGGAGTAGCGGCCCTGGGGCAGCTCGGTGGCCCAGGCGTCGGCCAGCGCCGCGACCCGCGCGGCGTCGATGTCCCGCCCCGCGGCGCGGGCCAGCCGATCGGGGTCGGCCAGCGTGGCCAGCACCTCGGCCGGGCGGCGCAGCGGCCACCAGGCGCGCAGGAACGTACGGAACGCGCTCTGCTCGCGGATGTCGGCATCGACCAGCTCGCGGCGCAGCGGCCGCGCGTCGTCGGTGCCGAGCGCGCTCAGCCGCTCCCACACGACGTCGAGCAGGCGGTTCGCGGCGAACTCCCGCGCGCCGTTGGCCTCCCGGCGCCGGCGGTGCACCTCGCGGCGCAGCGAGCGCAGCCGCTTGCCGTCGAGGCGCACGACCGTGCCGCGGTACGTCACGGTCAGCTCCTCCGGCGCGCCCGGCGGCGCGTCGGCCACCGCGCGGCGCAGCACCCGCGACATCGCCGCGTCGCCCTTGGCCTGGGCCAGTTCGTACGAGTCGTGGTACGCGGCCGTGACGCCCTCCACGAGGTCGCCGAGCGACCGCAGTACGGCGCCGCCCTCGCCGAGCGACGGCAGCACCCGCTCGATGTACCGGGTGAACCGCGGGTTCGGCCCGATCACCAGCACCCCGCGCCCGCCGAACCGCTGGCGGTACCGGAAGAGCAGGTACGCCACGCGGTGCAGCGCCACCGCCGTCTTGCCGGTGCCGGGCCCGCCGCGGACGATGACCGTGGCGTCCGCGGACGCGCGGATGACCTCGTCCTGCTCGCGCTGGATGGTGGCCACGATGTCGTGCATGGTGCCGTCGCGGGTACGGGCCAGCGCGGCGAGGAACGCGCCGTCGCCGACGACCGCGAGGCGCGCGCCGGCGTCGGCGTCGAGCAGGTCGTCCTCGATGTCGACCACGCGGTGGCCGCGGCAGTGCAGTACGCGGCGGCGGATCACGCCGCGCGGGTCCTCCGGGGTGGCGCGGTAGAACGGCTCGGCGGCCGGCGCGCGCCAGTCGATGACCAGGGAGTCGCGCTCAGGGGTGCGCACGCCGAGGCGGCCGATGTAGCGGACCTCGTCGTTCTCGGCGAGGTCGAGCCGGCCGAACACCAGGCCGTCGTCGGCCGCGTCGAGCGCGCGGGCGCGCAGCTCGGTGCGGTACACCATGACGTCGCGGTCGACCAGCGAGCCGTACGTGCCGACGTCCGCCTGACGGTACGCGTCGCGCAGCATCGACGCCGTCTCCTCGCGCAGCTCCTCCAGGCGCTCGTACACGCGGTCGACATGGCGTTGCTCGATGGCGATCTCGCGGCTGCGCGGATCCTGGGGCAAGGCGGCTCCTGGCACACGGAGGACAGAAGAAGAATTGATTATGCACCGACCGCGCACGGACATGTCAAATTAACCTCGACAATCCCGCGCGGCCACCATCTGTATTATATGTCAACGGCCCAGTGAATGGGAATCGCTAAACAATTTCCGAGAAGGCGCACAGATATGATAAGATGAATTCAGCGCTTTTCGGCAAGGGGCCCGATGATCGGCAGGTCGGGCGGGGGCCCGTGCTCGACCAGCGTGCGTACGGCGGCCGTGTCCAGATTGCCGGCCACCAGGTCGGCCAGCTCGTCCAGGCGGCGGCTTCGCAGATCCGCGAAACACGTCGTGGGGTCCGGGGTGAAATCC
>Ga0164243_10004010_pt1 | contig 23215 bp, 15 predicted proteins | sample OricompcompostOP_FD_108781 | JGI IMG/M metagenome (GOLD analysis project Ga0164243, IMG submission 108781) | Organic Plus compost microbial communities from Emeryville, California, USA - Original compost - Organic plus compost (OP) | ecosystem: Engineered > Solid waste > Mixed feedstock >...
ACCCGCGAGGGAACGCAGGTCACCCTGCTCGCGTGGAGCGGCATGGTGTCGATCGCCGACGACGCCGCGAAGAAGGCCGCGGATGCGGGGATCTCGGTCGAGGTGATCGACCTCCGCACGCTGCTGCCGTTCGACCTCGAGACGATCCTCGCCTCGGTGAAGAAGACGGGGCGCTGCGTGATCGTCCACGAGGCGCCGCGGACCTGCGGGTTCGGCGCCGAGCTGATCGCGTCGATCCAGGAGCGCGCGATCGAATACCTCGAGGCACCGATCCTCCGGGTGACCGGCCTCGACACCCCGTTTCCGTACAGCCTCGAGCACGAGTACCTGCCCAACCCCGATCGCGTCCTGGGCGCGATCCGCCAGACGCTGGAGTGGTAACGATGGCATTTGATTTCTACATGCCGGACATCGGCGAAGGAGTCGTCGAGGGCGAGATCGTCGCGTGGAAGGTCAAGGAGGGCGATCGCATCAAGCTCGACCAGGTGCTCGTCGAGGTGATGACCGACAAGGCGACCGTCGAGATCCCGTCGCCGCGCGCAGGCGTCGTCAAGAAGATCCACTACAAGGACGGCGACATCTGCCCCGTCGGCAAGGTCCTCGTCGTGATCGAGGAGGACGGGGCCCCCGCGAGCGCCAGCAACGGCAGCAGCACGCAGCACGAGGCGCCCCGCGCGCACGCCCCTGTCGCTGCGAGCGCGGCCCCCGTCGCCGCGGCGTCGGGCGGCACGCAGATCGAGGTCGTCGACGTCAGCGACACGCGCGCGCGCGTGCTCGCGACGCCCGCGACCCGCCGGCTCGCGCGCCAGCTCGGCGTCGAGATCGGCCGCGTCCCCGCGACCGGCAAGCACGGCCGCGTCACGACCGAGGACGTACGCCGGTTCCAGCAGAACGGCGCGCCCGCCGCGACGCCCGCCTCCGCGCGCCCGCAGCCCGCGCCGGTGTCGATCCCGTCCACCGGGGCGGAGGAGCGGATCCCGCTGCGCGGCATGCGCAAGCGCATCGCGGAGTCGATGACCCGCTCGGTCCAGACCGCGGCGCACTTCACGTACGTCGAAGAGATCGACATGACCGAGCTCGTGACCGTGCGCGAGCGGGCCAAGGACAAGGCCGCCGAGCGCGGCGTGAAGCTCAACTACCTGCCCTTCATCGTGAAGGCGATCGTCTCCGGCCTGAAGAAGTGGCCGCAGCTCAACGCGAGCCTCGACGAGACGACGCAGGAGATCGTCCGCAAGAAGTACTACCACATCGGGATCGCGGCGCAGGGCCCGCACGGGCTCGCGGTCACGACGGTCCGCGACGCGGACAAGCGCTCGATCTTCGATCTCGCGAAGGAGATCGAGCGGCTCGGCGAGGCGGTGCGGAACGGCACCGCGACGCGCGAGGAGCTCACCGGCTCGACGTTCACGATCAGCTCGCTCGGCAAGCTCGGCGGCGTGCTCGCGACGCCGATCATCAACTTCCCCGAGGTCGCGATCGTCGGCGTCCACAAGATCGAGGAGAAACCGGCGGTGCGGAACGGCCAGATCGTGATCCGCCACCTCATGAACCTGTCGATCTCGGTCGATCACCGCCTCGCGGACGGGTGGGACGGCGCGATGTTCCTCCAGGACGTGAAGGCCCTGCTCGAGGACCCGACGACGATGTTCATGGAGATGATCTGAGCTGGGCGCGCACGCGCCAGCTTCACACTCCGTAACACGCCACGGCCGGCTTCGCGCACCATCTCGCGCGCGAGAGCGGGCATGATCCAGGTCATGCTCCGACATTCATCGCTTGTTGCCGTGATCGCCTTCTCCTCGATGTTCGGCGGGTGCAGCTCGCAACGCTCGCTCGCGGTGAGCACGACCCCCGAGCCCGCCGTCGAGGCTCCCGAGCCCGAGGCCGAGCCCGAGGAGGAAGCGCCGGTGGTCGCCGAGCCACCGAAGAACCTCGACATCCAGAAGAACGTCATCCGACTCAAGCCCGGCATCCGCATCCTGTTCGAGACGAACTCGGCCACGCTGCTGCCGGCCTCGTACGAGATCCTCGACGAGGTCGCCTCCGTCATGGAGCAGAACGGCCGGATCCGGATCCGCGTCGAGGGCCACACCGACAACGTCGGCAAGCCGGACTACAACAAGGATCTCTCCACGCGCCGCGCGGCGTCCGTGCGCGACTACCTGGTCCAGAAGGGGGTCGCCGAGGACCGGCTCGAGAGCACCGGGTGCGGACAGGACGTCCCGGTCGCGGACAACGCCGAGGAGAACGGTCGCCAGCAGAACCGGCGCGTCGAGTTCGTGATCCTGCGCAAGCGCCGCACCGTCGAGGCCTGCAAGCTCTACAAGCCGGGCGAGCGCCGGGGGCGCCGCGGACGCGGGGCCGACCAGCCGACTCCCGACGGTGGCGCCGAGACCACGCCCGCGCAGTGACACCTCGCGCGCGCCCGTAGTACGACGCGTCGCATGAGCGACGGCGTGGTCTGGTACCTCGGCATCCAGGGTCAACAGCAGGGGCCTCTCGGCACGCAGCAGATCATCGACATGATCCGCGCGGGCCAGGTCGACCAGACCGCGTACGTCTACGGCCAGACCCACCCGCAGTGGACGCCGATCGCACAGGTCGCCGCGTTCGCGCCGCTGTTCCACGCGCAGCCGCCGCCTCCCCCGCCTCCCCCGTCGGGGCCGGCGCCGTTGATCGCGGATCAGATCGACTTCGAGATCGTCGGCCAGGAGATGCAGTTCGTCGAGATCGTGCTCGATCCCGGCGAGGCCGCGATCGCGGAGGCCGGCTCGTTCTTCTACATGGACCCCGGCATCAGGATGGAGACCATCTTCGGTGACGGCTCCCAGGTCCAGCAGGGGTTCTTCGGCAAGCTCGCCGCCGGCGCCAAGCGCGTGCTCACCGGCGAGTCGCTGTTCATGACGGTGTTCGGCAACGGCGCGCGCGAGCGCCAGAAGGTCGCGTTCGCCGCGCCCTACCCCGGCAAGATCGTCCCGATCGATCTGCGCCAGCACGGCGGCACGCTGCTGTGCCAGAAGGACGCGTTCCTGTGCGCGGCAAGGGCATCTCCGTCGGCATCGCATGGAACAAGCGGCTCGGCGCCGGCCTGTTCGGCGGCGAGGGGTTCATCCTCCAGAAGCTCGAGGGCCAGGGGCTGGCGTTCATCCACGCCGGGGGAACGATCGTCGCGCGCGACCTCGCGCCCGGCGAGACCGTGCGGCTCGACACCGGCTGCCTCGTCGCGTTCGAGCCGCGCGTCGCGTACGACATCCAGTGGATCGGTGGGTTCAAGACGGCGCTGTTCGGTGGCGAGGGCCTGTTCTTCGCGACGCTGACCGGACCGGGCCGCGTGTGGTTGCAGTCGCTGCCGTTCTCGCGGCTCGCCGGGCGCATGCTGGCCGCGGCGGTCGCCTCCGGGTTCGGTCGCGGCACCGGCGAGGGCTCGGTGCTCGGCGGGTTCGGCATGGGGTCGTGACACGGCTCGACACCCACGCACATCACCGCCACACACATCACCCCGCACGTCGCCTCGACGAGGCTGGCGCGCGTGCTCTCCGGCGCGGGGGCTCGACCCCCGCCTCGCCCGTCGGATCACGCGTCGAGACCGCGCGCGATGGATGGCGCGTCGCTTGCTGCTCTCGCGGGCATGCGCGCCCTCCTCCTGACTGTCGTGGCCGCCGTCACGGCGTGCACGGATCACACGCTCCCCGAGGACACCGCGTACCGCCGTCTGTTCGATCGGTTCGACAGCGAGGCGCAGTGCATCGCCGAGGGGGACTTCTCGGTGTGCTACCAGACCCTGACCTTGTGCGAGAGCGGGCTGGTGCGGCTCGATCTCGCCAACTGGCCCAAGACCGGCGAGTACCGGCTGTTCGATGGCCGCACCGCCGTGGCCGAGTTCATCGACATGCAGCTCGAGTTCGATCTCGAGACGCGGACCTCGGTGGAGCTCCCCGGTCGCCACCCGTGGGAGGAGGTGCATCCACTGCTCCACGACTGCGCGCCCGGCCGGTGAGCCAGCGCCGAGCGCGGTGACATCGACGGGCGGGGATGCGCTAGAGTCCGCGCATGGCCCACGCCCCGAGCCAGCAGCTGTCGACGGTCCGGACCGGCCCGTACGCGTACTTCGACGGAGACGACGTGACCAAAGCGCGCGGACTGTTCCAGCTCGTGCGCGAGGACGGCACGGCCGTGGACGACGCCGCGCTCGCGGATCTCGATCGCGACCTCGCACGCAGGATGTTCGAGGGGATGGTGCGGATCCGCGTGACCGACGCGCGCATGATGGCGCTGCAGCGACAGGGCCGGATCGGGTTCTACGGCGAGGCCGTGGGCCAGGAGGCCGCGGTGGTCGGGTCCGCCGCCGCGAGCCAGCCCGACGACTGGATCGTCCCCGCTCTCCGCGAAGCCGGCGTCGGCCTGTATCGCGGCATGTCGCTCGACAGCTACATCGCGCAGATCTTCGGAAACGCGGCGGATCCGACGAAGGGCCGCCAGATGCCGTGCCACCCGATGGATCGCGAGCGCCACTACGTCGTGATGTCGTCGTGCGTGTCGACGCAGATCCCGCATGCGGTCGGGATCGCGATGGCGATGAAGATCTCCGGCGATCGGGGCAAGGCGTGCTTCGGCTACATGGGCGATGGCGGCACCAGCGAGGGTGACTTCCACGTGGCGATGAACTTCGCGGGCGTGCAGAAGGCGCCCGTGGTGCTGATCTGCCAGAACAACCAGTGGGCGATCTCGACGCCGGGCAGCCTGCAGACCGCCGCGGAGACGATCGCGCTCAAGGGCGTCGGCTACGGCGTCGAGGCGATCCGCGCCGATGGCAACGACGTGCTCGCCGTGCACGCCGCCGTGAGCTACGCCGCCGAGAAGGCGCGCCGCGGGGACGGCGCGACGTTCGTCGAGCTGCTCACGTACCGCGTCAGCGCGCACTCGTCGTCGGATGATCCGTCGCGCTACCGCGACGAGAAGGTCACCGAGGTGTGGCGCGGCCAGAAAGATCCGATCCGCCGGTTCGAGACCTACCTGACCCGCCGCGGCTGGCTCGCCGAGGGAGAGCGCGAGGCGCTCGCGGCGCGGCTCGAGGCCGAGGTGCGCGAGGCGATCGCGCGCCAGGAGGCGATCGCCGCGCCGGCGCTCGAGACCCTGATCGAGGACGTCTACGAGGAGCCGACCTGGCTCCAGCGCGAGCAGCTCGCCGAGGTCGCGCGCGGGCCGCGCGCCAGGAACCCGCACCACCACGGGTAGGAGAGGCTCCCGTCCTCCAGGGGCCGGAGAGGCCCCCGTGCGTCGCCTGACGATCGCGTGTCACACCGGGCCGCGTCCGGGCTCTACCTGGACGTGAGCTCGGTTGTACTCGGGTCCCCTCGCCTGTCGTTCTCGCGCGACGGACGTCACCTCCTCGTCGTCGACCCGCACGGGGTCGCGATGGTCGATCTACGCGACGCACCGACGCGCCGGATCGCCGTCCCGGGCGTGATCGCGGCGACGGCGTTCGCCGACCAGCTGTGGCTCGCGCATGGCGAGGTCCCGGTCCTCGAGCGCTTCGATCCATCCGGCGCGCGCATCGGTGCGCCGTGCTCCCTGCCGGTCGGCGCGGGCTCCCTGATCGCCGCGGCCGCCGGTACCGCCGCGGCGCTCTGGACGTCGTCCCCCGCGATCGCGCTGCTCGACGAGGGCGGCGTGATCAAGACGATGCCCGCGCCCGCGACGGACCTCGCGCTCCCTCTCACCGGGAGGCGCTGGGTCACCGCGACCGGCGCGCGCGTGGTGGCCCCCTCGGGCCTGAGCTGCGAGCTCGAGCCGGGCACGCGCGTGCTCGCGGGCGCGATCGTCCTCGATGGCACCGCCGCGGCGATCCTCACCGAGCGCACGGGCGGGCGCGCGCTCGTGGTGGTCGGGCTCGCGAACGGGCGGCTCCAGCTGCGGCAGCCGGTCCCGAGCGCCCCGCTCCGCGTCGCCGCCCGGCGCGGTCTCGTGGCGGCGCTCGTCGAGCAGCGCACGATCGTCGTCCTCGACCTTCGCAGCGGACGCGTGCTCGGCGAGCTCGCGCTGCCGGGCGAGATCACGGATCTTGCGCTCGCCCCCGACGGGGAACACCTCGCCGTGCGCGACGCCGTGGACGCGGTCGAGCTCGTCGAGCTGCGCGCCGCACTCGCGGCCGCGCGTCCCACGCACGGCGCGGGCGAGATCGAGCGCGAGCCCCGTCCCGCGGAGCCCGCCCCGGGCAACGCCCCCCTCGCCGCCACCTCGGCGAGCGCGCGTCCCACCTCGCCGAGCGCGAGCGACTCGTCGCTCGTTCCGCGCCCCGCCCTCCCGCGGCCGCTCGAGCTGCGCGCCCTCGCCCCGCTCGCACCGGTCACGCCGATCGAGCGCACCGCCGCGCTCGAGCTCCTCGACTACGAGCTGCGCAGCGTGGCGCTGTGGACCCTGCGCGCGATCGCCGAGGCGTGGGACTCGCGCCGCATCGGCTACGGCAACGAGGGACACCACCCCTACGAGCACGAGGTCGCCGCGCTGCTCGGGATGAACCGCGGCTTCGCGACCGAGCACCTCGCGTCCGCGCTCGCACACCTCGCCGAGCACGAGGCGCAGCGCCCCACCGACGGTCGCGGCCCGCACACGCCGCTCGGCGCGCTCGCGGCCGAGCTCGGGCTCTCGCCGCTCGCGCTCGACGTGCTGCTCGTCGTCGCGGCGCCGGCGCTGTGGAGCGAGGCCGCGCGGCTGTACGGCATCCTCGCGAACGATCCGGGACGCGCCGTGGTCGACGAGGCGCTGGTCGAGCAGATCCTCGCGGGGCGCGCCAGCCGGCACGAGCTCGCGGCGGTGCTCGACCCTCGCGCGCCGCTCGTGCGCCTCGGCGTGATCGCGGGCGACGCCCGACCGCGGCCGTTCGCGGGCCTGATGGTGGATCCGATCGTGCTCGCCCGGCTGCGCCGCGAGGTGCCCGATCTCGGACCGGGGGTCTCCGCGCGCGGCTCGGATCGCGCGCTCGAGGAGCTCGCCGTCGCGCCTCGCGTGATCCCCGACGCGCTGACCGGGCTCGCTCGCGTCCAGGGCACCGCCCGGATCGCCCTACGCGGCAAGCCGGGCAGCGGTCGCCGCACGCTGCTCGCGGCGCTCGCGGCGGAGGCGCATCGCGCCCTCGGCATCGTGGACGCGTCGGTGCTGCCGCGCCGCGATCACGGCCTCGCCCCGGCCGTGCGCGCCGGCCTGCGACGCGCGCAGCTCGCCGGCCTGTTGCCGTGCGTGATCGGGCTCGAGGACACCGCGTTCGGCGAGCGCGACGACCGCGAGGCCGTCGTCGAGGTGCTCCGCGCGCACCCCGGCCCGCTCGCGCTGATCCTGCCCACCGGAGCGTCGGCGCCGCTCGATCCGGGGCACGTGGTGATCGATCTGCCCGGGCTCGCCGAGGGCGAGCGACTCGACGTGTGGCGCCGCGCGCTCGCGGACGCCGGGCTCGTCGTGAAGGACGTCGAGACGCTGGCGACGCGGTACCGGATCGGCCCCGGCACGATCCAGCGCGCGATCTCGGCGTTCGATCGCAGCGTTCCGGTCGACGACGCCGCGCCCGCGCTCGAGCGCTACCTGCGCCAGCTGCGGGACGCACGCCTCGGCGCGCACGCTCGCCGCGTCGAGCGCCTCGGCACGTGGGACGGCCTCGTGCTCCCCGCCGACATCCTCGACAGCCTGCGCGAGCTCGTCGCGCGCGTGCGCTACCGGCGCACCGTCTTCGAGACCTGGGGCATGGACCGCATGATGGCGACGTCGCGCGGCCTCACGGCGCTGTTCTCGGGGCCGCCCGGGACCGGCAAGACGCTCGTCGCCGGCGTGATCGCGCGCGAGCTCGGGCTCGACCTGTACCAGGTGGATCTCTCGAAGCTGATGTCGAAGTGGATCGGCGAGACCGAGCGCAACCTCGCCGCGATCTTCGACGCCGCCGAGGACGGCCAGGTCGTGCTGCTGTTCGACGAGGCCGACTCGCTGTTCTCCAAGCGCACCGAGGTGCGGTCGTCGAACGACCGCTACGCGAACCTCGAGGTCAACTACCTCCTCCAGCGCCTCGACGCGTTCGAGGGCATCGCGATCCTCACGACGAACGCCACGAAGGCGATCGATCCCGCGTTCAAGCGGCGGCTGTCGTTCCGGCTCTCGTTCCCGTTCCCCGACGAGGAGACGCGCGAGGAGCTGTGGCGCGCGCACCTGCCCTCGACGCTGCCGATCGCCGAGCCGCTCGCGCTCGACCGCCTCGCGCACAAGTACCAGCTCTCGGGCGGCTACATCCGCAACGCCTGCCTGCGCGCCGCGTTCCTCGCGGCCCAGGACCACACCGCCCTCACCCAGCAGCACCTCGAGCGCGCCGTCGCACTCGAGTTCGCCGAGCTCGGCAAGCTGTCGAGCAGCGGCGCGATCGAATGAAAGGACCGAGATGACCTTCGAACGCGATCAGGAACGTACCCGCCGCCATTCGACGGAGGCACTACGCGACCTCCCCGATCCGGGCCGCTCGAGCGCCAGCGCCGCGCTGCTCGGTCGCGAGCAGCCGGTGACCTCGGGCATCCTCATGCGCAAGGCGCGTGACACCAACGGGGTCGCGGCCGACGCCGAGACCGCCGTCGCCGCGGCCTCGAGCTCGTCGGGCACGGGCCTCCCCGCGATGCTCCAGCGCAAGTTCGAGGCGTCCCTCGGCGTCGATCTGTCGGGGGTGCGCGTCCACACCGGGGAGAGCTCGGCCGCCGCGAACGCCGCTGTCGGTGCGAAGGCCTACACGGTCGGCCAGGACATCCACTTCGGCGCCGGCCAGTACGATCCCTCGTCGACCAGCGGCCAGCACCTGCTCGCGCACGAGGTCGCGCACACCGTCCAGCAGCGCGGCGGGGCCGCGGTCCGTCAGCACAAGCTCGAGGTCTCGAGCCCGGGCGACGCCCTCGAGCACGAGGCCGATCGGGCGGCCGACGCCATGATCACGGGGGCACCGACGTCGGTCTCCGGCGCGACGGGTCTCAGCCGCAAGGTGTTCCGGGAGGTCGCGGGATCGTCGTACGGCGCGCTCCAGGGCGCCGGCGACGAGGCCGAGGCCAACGCCATGAACGCGCCGCTGCGGATCGACACGGTCTCCGTGCAGACCGATCGGAGTCGCGTCGGTGAGATCATCGGCGACATCGACAAGCACGAGCCGGTGATCAAGGAAGCCGAGAAGGAGTCCTCGGCGGTCCAGGGGTACTCGCCGCTCGTGACGAACACCGCGACGCGAACGAACCTGTCCATCTTCGACGACAAGCTCGACGTCTCGTCGGTGGACACGAAAGCGTTTGCGGTTCAGTACCGCGCCGCGTTCGCCGACTATCAACGCTTGCTCGCCGAGGCGACCGAGTACCTCTCGGTCATCGGCGCCGACAGCAACGACCCGCTCGGCACCATCGGTGACGGGTTCGCGAACACGAAGGGCCTGAAGAACGGCCCCGCGCAGGCCGGGCTCGATCGCTTCCGCTCCGCCCGCAAGGACCTGAACACCGCGGCCACGAAGATGAACAGCCAGCTGACCAAGTGCCGCGGCGCCGCCAACCTCCTGCAAGGAGCGCTCTACAAGGCGAGGGCCGCAGCGGCGGCGGCGAACGGGGAGAACGCGGCGAAGAAGCTGGCGTCGGTGCGCGCGGAGATCGCCGCGGTGGCAGGCGGTGTCGGGAAGGTCATCAAGATCTGCAGCGCGGTCTCCGGGCTCGCGGGCGGTGGAGGCGCCATCGGTGCGCTCGCGACGCCCGCGACGTCCGGCGGGAGCGTCGACATCGACCCGAGCCAGAGTGGGCTCGCGAAGGGCGGCACCGTCTTCTTGAACGATCACACGAAGCCGAGCAACCCGGCGGCGTTGCCGGTCGGCCAGGCGATCGCCAGCGACCTGTGGAACCTGGCGGGCGGACCCGGCCCCGACGGCATGGCCGAAGCACTCGTCACCGCGATCGGCGAGTACGCGAATCGGGACAAGATCAGCAACCTCCAGCAGTCGATCGCGCAGGCCGCCGCCGAGGAGGCGAGCTTCAGCGCGGCCGCCGAGACGCAGAGCATGGTGGGGTTCCAGGAACAAATGGAAGGTGCGGCTGGGGAGCTCTCGGTGTTGCTCGCGGCGTTCACCAGCGCGAAGAAGGAGATGGCCGAAGCGGGCCAGGTCCTGATGGAGGAGCTCAACAAGGCCGGACCGACCGGAAAGAACCAGGCACGCGGCGTCCTGTTCGTCACCGATGCTGATCGGTTCCTCGCGCAGGCGGAGAACGCGATCTCGGTCGGCAAGAACCAGCAGGCGAACCTCAAGAATGCCGCCGACGACCGCAAGGCGCTACGCGGCACCACCGCCGTGCTCGAAGGCGGCAAGGACGCAGCGGCGCAGTACTACTACCGATGCCACAAGACGTCGGTGCCCGGGATGTTGTGGGGCACCAACAACACCTATCGACTCGAGAAGGTGTTCGTCACGTTCCAGGACAGCGGTGGCTTCGGCGTGAACGACATCAACCAGGGCGGCGCAGGCTCCGTGGAGGGCACGGGCTCCGCGCACGACGAGGTCGCGAACAAGCTCGAGACGCTCGAGTCTGCGCGTACCCAGGTCAAGGAGCTCCAGGCCAAGGTCCAGGGCTCGCTCGGCCTGGGAGGTCCGGGCCTCTCGCCCTGAGCCCCCTGCGCCGGAACGGCGCCGAGCCACAGCGAGGCCATCCTGGCATCGGCCCCGCTCCGCGTCGTCTCGACGTATCCTGGTCTCCTGATGTCGCGGGAGGAGACCGGAAGCGAGACCGACGAGGCCGCGTCTCCCGCGCTCGTGGCGCGCCCGGCGCCTGACAAGCTGGCTCGCGCGGTCGCGCGCGAGCGGATCGCAAGCGCGTTGTTCGCGAAGCGAGAGCCCGTCAAGCTCGGCCGCTATCACCTGCTGGAGCAGGTCGGTCGCGGCGGCATGGGCGTCGTGTGGGGAGCCTTCGACCCCGAGCTCGATCGCCGGGTCGCGATCAAGCTCGTCCAGGCCGAGCTCGTCGCCGCGCGCGAGCGGATCCAGCTCGAAGGCCAGGCCCTCGCGAAGCTCTCGCACCCGAACGTCGTGCCGGTCTACGACGTCGGGGTCGTCGACGAGCAGATCTATCTCGTCATGGAGTGGGTGCGCGGGCAGAACCTGCGTGCGTGGAGCACGCAGCCGCGGACCGTGCGCGAGATCGTGGCCGTGTACCGCGCCGCCGGCGAGGGCCTCGCGGCCGCCCACCACGCCGGCGTCATCCACCGGGACTTCAAGCCCGACAACGCGATGATCGGCGACGACGGCCGCGTGCGCGTCCTCGACTTCGGGCTCGCCCGCAGCGAGCCCCGCGACGGAGGGCCGGGCGATGCGTCCGCGGGCGAAGAGCTCACGCGCGGCGCCGGCACGCCGCGCTACATGGCACCGGAGCAGGCCCAGGGCCGCCAGCTCACGACCGCCGTCGACCAGTACGCGTTCGGTGTCTCGCTCCGCGAGGCGCTGGCAGGCCGCACTGGCGAGGGGACCGAGGCCGAGATCCCGGGCTGGCTCGCCGCGATCCTCACGCGCGCGACGGCGCCGGTGCCCGGCGACCGGTTTCCGTCGATGGACGCTCTCCTCGCGGCGCTCGCGCGCGATCCGCGGACCGTGTGGCGGCGACGCGCCGTGTTCGCCGGCGCGCTCTCGCTCGCGGGCGCGGCGTTCGCGCTCGGCACGCTGCGTGGGGGCGCGAGCCAGCCGGAGCCGTGCTCGGGCGCCGCCGCCGAGCTCGCGACCGCGTGGGGGCCCGACGCGCGCGCCCGGGTCGCCGCGCACCTGCGCGGGCTCGGTCCGTATGGCGCGAACGTCGCGGCGGAGGTCGAGCGCGATCTCGACGCGTACGCCGAGCGCTGGGCCCGCGCGCATCGCGGCGCGTGCCTCGCGAGCGCGGCGGGCGAGCTGCCGCCCGCGGTGCACGAACGGACGATCCGGTGCCTCGCGCGCGCCCGCTCGTCCCTCGGCGCCGCCACCGAGGTGCTCGCGGCGGTCACGGTCGATCGCCTGCCGGATGCGGTCGTGGCCGCGCAGACCCTCCCCGACGCGGAGCGCTGCCGGACGGACAGCGAGGTCTCGACCGTCGCCCCACCTCCCGCCGCGCTCGCGGCTCGCGTCGACGAGATCGCGAACGAGGTCGCGCGCGCGCGCGTGCTCGCGCTCGCCATGGACCCGCGCGCCATCGAGCTCTCCGCATCCGCGGCGCGGTCCGCCGACGCGCTCTCGTACCCGGCCCTCGCCGGCCGCGCTCACCTCGTCCACGGGCAAGCGCTGCTCCTGCAGCAGCACTGGCAGGAGGCCCTCCCCGCACTCGATCGCGCGACGACCGCCGCGTTCACGGCGGGTGATGGCACGACCGGTATCGAGGCGCTCGCCCGCCAGCTGTACGCGCACGCGATCGCGGCGGCGGGCTCCGACGAGCAGGTCCCCGCGGACGCCGAGCGCGCGCTTGCCTCGCTCCACCTCGCCGAGCCGATCGCCCGCAGCCTCGGGCATGGTGGCGCGTTCGCGCGTTCCTTGCTGTTCAACAACGCCGGCACGCTGCTGCTGTCGCGCGAGGACCGCGCGGGCGCGCGTGCATGGTTCGAGCGCGCGCTACACGAGCGCCCTCGAGCGACGAGTGATGCCGTCGAGCTCGCGGCGGTCCCCGGAAACCTGGGGATGGTCGTCGATGATCCAGCCTCGCGCGACGCGCTGATGGCCCAGGAGGGTGACGAGCTCGCGGCGGTCGTTGGTGACGATCACCCGATGGCGCTCGATGCGCGGCTCAAGGCGGCGATGCACATCGCGCACCCGGAACGCTCGGGCGCGCGACTGCGCGACGCGTGCAACCGGTATCGCCGGCTCCACCCGCACCTGGTGCAGAGGATCGCGCACTGTGCGTCCGAGCTCCTCTGGCTGGCGGAGGAGCGAGGGGACGTCGCCGAGGCCCGCGAGGCGATCGCGGCGATCTCCCCGGACGCCGCCCTCGAGGCACCGCTCGCCACGGGCTATCGCTTGCTGCTCGACGGACAGCAGGCCGAGGCCGCGCGGCGGATGCGCGATCTCGCCCGCGAGCTCCAGCGCCATGATCACTACTGGATGCGATGGCGTTCGGTAGATGCGCTGATCGTCGCGGCGCTCGCGCAGCCATCCAGCGTCGCCGAGCTCGAGCGCGCGCTGTCGACGCTGAACGAGATCACCGTGATCGAGGGCGCCACCTACTTTCAGCGCCGGCTCGCCCGCGTGCGCACGCTCCTGGCGCGCCGGGGCGCCCGCGGTGCTCTCGAGCACGCGCGTGCTGCCGCCGCGTGGTATCGCCAGGCCGGCGGCTACGACGCGATCGTCGCCGAGCTCGACGCGATCGTCACGGCGAGCTCGCGCTGATCAGGTGGGCTCCGTAGAAGGTGCCCAGCCCCGGCTTGCACGGCGGCGGCCGCGGGCACTCGGCCGCGATGTCGTCCTCGATGTCACCGTCGGGCCACGTGGCGAAGAACAGCGGCGTCTGGTTGTAGTGTACGCGCGGGTCGTCGAGGCACATGGCACCGTACTCGTTCCAGCGTGCCTCGATGACGTCGGTGCTCGCGACGGTGTCCAGCCACCCGTAGGCATCCTTCCAGTGGAGGGCCGCCCCCGCGAACGTGAAGGGCTCGCCGGTACCACAGTAGTCGGCGGTGATCATCTTGAGGTTCGCCGTGCGCTGTGCGAGCGACGTCGTGATCCCGAGCGCCTCGCTCGCGGCCCTGGTGTGTCCGGTCAGGTGCTGCTTGGCGAGCGCGCTCCCCGCGCACCCGATCGTGAACCAGTCACGCGAATGTCCCGTCACGCGTTTCCTCGGGCCGTCGATCCGATCGTCGTCGAACAGCACCGCGTGGAACGGATCCATCGTGCTCCCGTCGTGCTCGGCCCCAGGATCGCGGCAGACGTTCTTCCACGGGATCATGCCGAGCGGCGGCGCGGTCTCGTCGTACCACTCGAGCCGGTACGTCCGCGTGACGCGCCCGAGCTCGGGACGCGCCCAGTAGTGCGTGCGCTGGGTATCGGCGATCCGCAGGCGATAGATGCTCGTCGAGCCGTCCCGCGTCAGACGGAGCTCGGAGCCGACCACCGCCCCAGCCGGCAGGCCGATGCTGCCATCGGGGTTTCGGCCCACGAGCTCGGCCTTGTACACGTCGGGCCGGAAGTACTGGTAGGTGCCGTTGACGTACTTCCGGAACCACTGGATCCGGAAGCCCTGGCGGTTGGCGTCGCCGCGCTCGTGGAGCTCCCAGAACCCGAGCTTGTCGATCTCGGGAGAGTTCGAGCCGCATCCCCAGACGGGACACGTCGGTTTGAGCGCCTGCTCCGTCTGCGACGTGAGCTCGTCTTCCGGCGACACGGCACAACTCGAAGCCACCAGGGCGGACAGCAACAACGCGATACGAGACCAGGACATCGGGATCCTTTCGGCCCGGTCACCCCCCGGGCCACACGGGGATAGAGCCCGCACGCGGCCGCGTGTGACACGGTTTCTTCGCGCGCCGCCGTCCGTTCAGGGGTGGGACGGCCGCGCCGCGCCGCGCGCCCAGGCGTCCATCGTGTCGAGCGTCTCGAGCGCCTCGACCGGCGCCGCGCCCTCCAGGCGCTCGCGCAACGCCTTGCGCGCGCGGTGCAGGCGCTTGCGGATCGTGGCGGCGGGCGCCTCGAAGATCTCGGCGAGCGCCGCGATCTCCATGTCCTCCCAGTAGTGCAGCTCGAGCAAGATCTGCTGCTCGACCGGCAGGTGCTGCAGCGCCTCGACCAGCCGCCGGTGTTCCTGGCTGCGGGCGAGCTTCGTGCCGGGCGTCGAGACCAGCTCGGCGATCGAGGACAGCTCGAAGTCGAGCTTGGCGTCACGGCGCTGCCAGGTGCGGAGCCGCCGGTACAGCTCGTGCCGCGCGATCGTGAACAGGTAGGTCCGGAAGCTCGACTGCTTCCGGAACTGGTCGCGCGACTTCACGCACGCGAGAAAGGTCGATTGGACGAGCTCGTCCACGTCCGCCGGGCACTTGGTCTCGAAGAACCCGTACACGCTGTCGAAGTGGCGCGCGAACAGCGCCTGACCCGCCGCGGCATCTCCCGCGCGCCAGCGATCGAGCAGCGTGGAGTCGTCGGGCTCGGTCAAGAGAACCCGAGGATACCAGGTGCGACACCTTCGCGGGTGCGACATCGCACTGCGCGACGCGCGGTCAGCAGCGCGTCGTGGCTCGCTCGGATCGCGACGCGTACACCGGATCCATGGGCATGTTCAGAGTGGCAATCGCGGTCCTGGTGGTCTCCGGGTGCGTGCGCAACACCCCCACGCACGTCAGCGGCGGCGTGCTCGGGCGGGTCGTCGTGTATCGCAACGGGGTCGCGTTCTACGAGCGCACGGCGCAGGTCACGGACGGCCGGCTGACCGTGAAGGTCCCGCGAGCGCGTCGACGACTTCCTGAAGTCGCTCACGGTCGTGGACGCGGTGACCCGCAAGCCGATGTCGGTGTCGATCCCGCGCCAGGGAGCGCACGACGGCAGCTATCTCACGATGCTGCTGGAGACGCCCGACGCCCGGAACGCGCACGTCCTGCTCACGTACGTGACCGAGGCGCCGGCGTGGAAGCCGAGCTATCGCGTCGTGATCGGCGACGGCGGCAAGGTGATGCTCGAGGGCTGGGCGATCGTCGACAACATGACGAGCGAGGACTGGAAGGGCGTGCTCGTCGGGGTCGGCGCGAGCAGCGCCCTCGCCTTCCGCTACGATCTGTGGAGCGTGCGCCAGGTCGATCGCGACCTGCTCGAGGGCGAGGAGCGGTTCGCGATCGCGCCACCGACAGGCCTCTCGCCGTACGCCGAGGCCACGGCGGAGGAGCTGACGTCGCTCGATCCCGACGAGGTCCGCGGCGGCGCCCCGGACGGAGATGGCGACGCCATCGGCGACGGCGTCAGCGCCTCGTTCAGCGGCAGCAGCCTGCTCGAGAACCAGTACTTCGTCGACGGCGCCAACACCACCGCCCTCACGCCCGGCAGCGAGACGATCCAGCTCGGCGACTCCGCGCCCGTGATCGATCCTGCCGCGGCCACCCAGGGCGTCACGATCGACCACAGCTACACCAAGAACATCCCCGTCCCCGGCCGCACGTTCGAGAGCGCGCTCGGCTCCGCCGCCGGCTCGCAGGGGGACTCCGGTGCGGTGCCGCCTTCGATCACGCGCGGCGACGAGAAGCTCGCGGCGATCGCGGCGCGCGTGCTCGCGGACCGGCGCGACGTGGTCGTCGAGGTCCACGGGGCTCCGGGCAGGGCGCTCCAGGCCCACGCGCGCGGCGAGGCGGTCAAGCACACGCTCGTCGATCGCGGCGTGCCCGCGTCGCGGATCCGCGTGGTCCCGAAGCTGTCTCCGGGCGCCGCCGACGACATCCGCGTGCTCGCGGTACCTCCATCGCCGCGCAGCGAGGGCGCGCGGGGGCTGCCGCGCGACCTCGGCGACGACACGCCGGTGGGCGAGAGCCACTTCATGGCCGATCGCCCGATGACGGTGCGCGCCGGCACGAGCGCGATGGTCGCGATGCTCCACACCGAGACCACGGGCGGGGTCGTCTACCTCTACGACCCGATCTCCGAGCGCGGTCACGACCGCTACGCGTTCAAGGCGGTGCGGATCGACAACCCGACCTCGGACACGCTCGAGGCCGGGCCGGTGACGGTGTACGGCGAGGGGCGGTTCATCGGCGAGGGCATCACCGAGCCCGTGCCACCTCGCGCGTCGGTGGTCGTGCCGTACGCGCTCGACAAGCAGGTGATCGTCGCGCGCGACACGGACGAGGCCGATCGGATCGCGAAGCTCGTGACCGTGCAGCGCGGCACGCTCACCGCCGAGGTCCAGCACCGGCGGCAGTCGCGGTTCACCGTGACGAGCCGGCTGCCCGAGCCCGCGACCGTCTACCTGCGCCACCGGCTCGCGAGCGGCTGGACGCTGCTCGAGCACCCACCGACGTTCACCCGCGTCGGCGACTCGCACCTGTTCGAGATCGAGCTGCAGCCCGGCGAGACGAAGCACGTCACGATCGCCGAGGCGACCCCGATCGAGCGCTCGCTCCAGCTCGGATCGGACGAGGCGCTCGGCATGCTGCGGGTCTACGTCGACGAGCCCGACGCGTCGCCCGCGCTCGTGGCCCAGCTCGAGGCGCTGCTCGAGACCCAGCGCACCACGGCGGACCTCGAGGCGAAGATCGACACCCTGCGCGAGCAGCTCGGCGAGTACCGCGCCCGGTCGCGCGAGCTCCAGAGCCAGCTCGTGACCCTCAAGCTCGTCAAGACCGGGGGGCCGCTGATGGCCGCCCTGCGCAGCCGGCTAGCCGAAACCTCGGAGCGCGTGCAGAAGACCACGATCGCGCTGGTCGATGCCCAGGAGCAACTGATGTTGGCTCGTATCAACTTCCAGAACCAGATCGCGGACCTGCGGCTCAGCGATCCCGCCCAGAGTGTTGGCACGGCCGAGCAGTCGCGGTAGGAACGGGCCATGCCCGAGCAACGTTTCGATGCTGTCGTGATCGGCGCAGGTCCCGGGGGCTATCCCGCCGCGATCCGCCTGGGTCAGCTCAAGGTCAAGACCGCCGTGATCGAGCGCGAGTACTTCGGCGGCGTGTGCCTCAACGTCGGCTGCATCCCGTCGAAGGCGGTGATCCACGCGGCGAAGACGTTCGAGAAGATGGGACACGCCGACGATCTCGGCATCGGCCTCCCCGGCAAGCCCACGCTCGACATGAAGAAGCTGCAGGCGTGGAAGGGCGGCGTCGTCAACAAGCTGACGAGCGGCGTCCGCACGCTGCTCAAGGGCAATGGCGTCACGATGTTCGAGGGCTCGGCGACGCTCGGCAAGCCCGGCCCCGACGGCCACCGGATCACGGTGAAGGGCAAGGACGGCAGCGAGCAGACGATCATCGCGAAGAACGTCGTGCTCGCGACCGGCTCGCGGCCCATCGAGATCCCCGGGTTCAAGATCGACCAGAACCGCGTCATCGACTCGACCGGCGCCCTCGCGCTCGATCACGTGCCCGGCCGCATGGTCGTGATCGGCGGCGGCTACATCGGCCTCGAGCTCGGCATGGTCTACGCCAAGTTCGGCAGCAAGGTCACCGTCGTCGAGGCGCTGCCGCGCGTGCTCGCGAGCATGGACAAGGACTGCGTCGCCATCGTCGAGCGCAAGCTCAAGAAGATGGGGATCGAGGTCATGGCCAACACCAAGGCGAAGTCGTGGGAGGACAAGGGTGACCGCGCCGTCCTCACCGTCGAGCTCGCGGACGGCAAGACCGCCACGATCGACACCGACAAGATCCTCATGTCGGTCGGCCGCCGGCCCAACAGCGAGAACCTCGGGCTCGAGGCCGCGGGCGTCGCGACCGACAAGCGCGGCTACGTGATCGCGGACGACCAGCTCCGCACGAACGTCCCCGGCATCTACGCGATCGGCGATCTGATCGGCGGCATGATGCTCGCGCACAAGGCGACGAAGGAGGGCGAGGTCGTCGCCGAGGTGATCGCCGGCCACAAGGCCGCGTTCGACGTGCGCACGATCCCGGCGGTCGTGTTCACGGATCCCGAGGTCGCGTCCACGGGTCTCACCGAGGACGAGGCGAAGGCGAAGGGCCGCAAGATCAAGCTCGGCAAGTTTCCGTTCGCCGCGCTCGGCCGCGCGCTGTCGGTCAACGAGACCGACGGCTTCGTCAAGGTGATCGCGGACGCCGACACCGGCGAGCTGCTCGGCGTGCACATCGTCGGCAACGGCGCGAGCGACATGATCGCCGAGGCCACGCTCGCGATCGAGATGGGCGCGGTCGCCGACGACCTCCGCCTCACGATCCACGCCCACCCGACGATGCCCGAGGCCCTCATGGAGGCCGCCGCGGCCGCGATGGGCGAGGCCGTCCACATCATCAACCGCTGACGGCGACCGCTGAGGGAGTGCGCTCGGTCGCTGGCTTGGCCCCCGCGACCGGGCGTGGTAGCCGGATCTCATGATCCGCTGGCAGGTCCTCGATCTCGGCTCCGAGTCCTACCGCGACACGTGGGCTCGCCAGCTCGCGCTCGTCGAGGCGCGGCAGCGCGAAGAGATCCCCGACACGCTGCTGCTCGTCGAGCACGCGCACGTGTTCACCCTCGGCCGCCGCCGCGAGGCCGAGTCGAACGTGCTCGCGGCCGGCGACGTCGAGGTCATCGGCATCGAGCGCGGCGGCGACGTGACCTATCACGGCCCCGGGCAGATCGTCGCCTATCCGATCGTGCTCCTGCGTGAGGGCAGCGAGCGCGACCTCCACCGCTACCTCCGCAACCTCGAGGAGGCCGTGATCGCGACCTGCGCGCACTTCGGCCTCACCACCGATCGCGAGCCCGGCAAGACCGGGGTGTGGATGACCACGCCCGCCGGCCGCAAGAAACTGTGCTCGATGGGCATCGCGTGCCGCAAGTGGGTCACGTTCCACGGCCTCGCCCTCAACGTCACGACGGACCTGTCCTACTTCCACCGCATCAACCCGTGCGGCTTCGAGTCGTCGGTGATGACCTCGATGGCGGCCCAGCTCGGCGCGATCGAGATCGCCGACGTCAAGCGCGTGCTCGCGACCGAGCTCGGCCAGGCGCTCGGCCGCGACGCCACTGCCTGACGTCGCGAGCGTCGCTTGTTCATCCGAGCGAGGGTGAACGGGATCTGCTTCTCGAGATCCGGGTCGTTCGTCAGCGCCCGATCACCGGCAGGGCGCGCGAGACCGCGCCGCCGATCAGTAGAGGACGCTCGTCGGGCCCACGCTCGCGGGGAGCGGATCGAGGCCCGGGTTCACGCGCTCGATGACGGTGCCGGGGTTCGCGAGGTCGGTCGACCACTGGAAACCGTCGATCACCGCGAGCGAGTCGAACGAGTGATCCGACGTATCCCAGATGCCGATGCGCAGCGTGATGATCTCGCCGGGGACCACGTTGCCGCTCGTCACCAGCCAGCCGGTCGCACCACCGGTCACGCTGTTGGCGTTGCAGGAGCCCGGATCCGGCACGTCGAACCCGGTGCCGGTCAGGTGGTCGGTGCTGATACACGTCGAGATCGTGCCGCCGTTGCTGGTCGAGCAACCCGTCGTGCCGTTCAGGCACTGGGTGAACAGACCGGTGTCGCCGTAGGCCAGGTTCACACCGACCGGGAACTTGTCCGTCGATCCCTGCGGCTGATAGAAGGCGAGGTTCTTGTCGGCCGGGTTCGCGGGCATCCCGTCGTAGGCCGAGTCGAGCAGCACGACGAAGAAGTCGTTGAACGAGCTGCACGTCCACTCGGGGAACTCGGCGCTGAAGAAGTTCGTCGAGAGCTTGAACGACTTGGCGTTGGTCGGGACCTTGATCCGGAACGTGAGCATCACCGGGTCATTGGCCTCTTCGCCGTTCGGTCCCGGGCATCCCGGGGCGTTCGGCAGCTGGTTGTTGTTCGCGGCGAAGAAGTCCTGCGGGAACCCCGACTCGTTCGGCGTCCGGTGCGTGTAGCTCTCGAACGGGTGGAAGCCGGGGTTCGTGTCGGTGGGCGCCGCCGCACCGCCGGTCGAGATGATCGCGAGGTTCACGCCGCCTTGCGGCAGGACGCCATTGCCGAACTTGGGCCGCACGGCGTACGCCTCGGGATCCGGTGATCCGGTGCCGTCCGCGAAGGTGATCGACCCATCGATCACGCCCCACTTCAGCTCGTCCTCCGTCGTGGTCTGGCAGATGTCGATCGCGCGCGCGAACTCGAGCGGATCGCTCGTGTTGGACGCGATGTTCTGATCGCAGAGCAGCGGCGTGTCGTCGAGGAGCCCGTTGCAGTCGTCGTCGAAGTTGTTGCCAGGGGCATCGAACGCGCCGGAGTTCACGAGGTGGGGCTTGTCGCACTCGGTCGAGTCACAGCAGTCGCCACCGCACGTCGACTGGCCGTCACCATCCCGGTCCTCGTCCTCGTCGATCGCGCCGTTGCAGTTGTTGTCGATGCCATCGTTACAGCGCGGGCCGTCCTCGCCGACCGGCGTGACCTCGCCCTCGCACTGCGACCAGGTGCCCCCCGGCTGGCACGTGCGCGTTCCGCCGGTGCACGGCCCGACGCCGAGCGTGTCCTCGGGTCCCGTGTAGCAATCCTCGACGGTGCCCGGCACGCACTCGCCGGAGTAGCACTCTCCGCCGAAGCACATGAAGCCCGGCGCGCAGGCGTTCCCGCATCCACCGCAGTTCAACGGATCGGTGTCCGTGTCTGTCGGTCCACCGGCACACTCGCGGATTCCCGCGCCAGAGGGCCCGCACGCCGTGACGACCGTGAGGGCTGATCCGAGGGCTGAACACAACACAAGCACACGCAGCGACATGAGGGGGGCTCCTTCGGGGGCCTGAACATCACCCCGAGAGCCGCGGATCGCAAGAGGAAAAGCTCGGTCGAGCATCGCTGCAGCGTACCTGCGCCCTACGTGCGGCTACCTGCGCCCTACTGCACCCTACGGACGCCTATCGGCGATAGATGACCGTGCCGGGCTGCGACGCGTCGACGGACCACTGGAATCCATCGATCACCGCGAGCGAGTCGAGGACACCATCGCTCGTGTCCCAGATCGCGATTCGCAGCGTGATGATCTCGCCCGGGTTCACGTTGCCGCTCGTCTCGAGCCAGCCCGTGCCGCCGCCCTGCAGGGCGGACGAATCGCACGCGAACGGGTTGGACTGGTCGAGCCCGGTGCCGATCAGCTGGTCCGTGCCGGTGCACGTCATGATGGTCCCGGGGTTACCGAGGCAGCCGGTCTCGCCGTTCACGCACTGGGTGAACAGGCCCGTGTTGCCGTGCGCGAGGTTCACGCCCACCGGGTACTTCGAGCCGTTGTTCTCGTAGAACGCGAGGTTCTTGTCGGTCGGGTTCGCGGGCGTCCCCGCGTAGGCCGAGTCGAGGAGGACGACGAAGAAGTCGTTGAACTCCGAGCACGTGTACTCGGGGAACTCCGAGCTGAAGAAGTTCGTCGCGAGCTTGAACGACTTCGCGTTCGTCGGCACGCGGACCGTGAGCGTCAGCATCACCGGATCGTTCGCGGTGTTCCCGTCGGGCTCGGGGCACCCGGGCGCGTTCGGCAGCCTGCCGCCGTTGGCCGCGAAGAAGTCCTGCGGGAACGGCGACGACGTCCCGTTCTCGGGCGCGCCCTCGAAGTCCTGGTACGCCGGGTTGGTGTCGCCGCGACCGGCCGCCGCGCCCGTCGAGAGCAGCGCCATGCTGGTGCCGCCCCTGGGCATCACGCCCTGCCCGAACCGGGGTCGGATCGCGTGCTGCTTGGCGACCGGCACCCCCGAGCCGTTGGCGAGCGTGAGCTGGGCGCTGATCACGCCCCACTTCTTGTCCGCCATCGTCGCGGTCTGGCAGAGGTCGATCGCCTTCGCGTAGTCCATGGCGTTGCTCGAGTTCGACGCGAGCCCCTGATCGCAGATCGCGACCGTGTCGTCGACGACGCCGTTGCAGTCATCGTCGAGGGTGTTACCCGGCGCGTCGAACGAGCCCGGGTTGACGAGGGCCGGCGAGCCGCACTCCGTCGAGTCGCAGCAGTCGCCGCCGCACGTCGTGAAGCCGTCGCCGTCGCGGTCCTCGTCCTCGTCGACGGTGCCGTTGCAGTTGTTGTCGATCCCGTCGCCGCAGACCTCCCCCGTCGGCAGGACCTCGCCCTCGCAGCGTCCCCAGGTCCCGCCGGGCTGGCACGTGCGCCGGCCGGCCGCGCAGGGCCCGACGCCCTCGGTGCCGTCCATGCCGGTATAGCAGTCCGCGACATCGCCGGGCTCGCACGGCCCTCCTTCGACGATGTCGTTGCCACGACGGACATCCGGGCCACACGCGGTGAGGCCGAGCAGCAGAACGAGAACGATCGACGGGCGGCTCATGAGCTCCTCCAGCCGGTGAGGATAGGCACCAGGTGCCGCGTGACGGCAAGCACAAGCTGCTGGCAGATCCTGAGCGCGGGCCGCCTCCCGCCCGGGCATCAGCCAGTGCGGACCGAGAAATCGCGCACGGACACGATCTGCTTGGTCTCGAGGTCCGCGAGGAAGCTACGCCCCGAGCCGATGCGGCCGTCGAACGCGAGCAGGTACCAGACGTCGAGCGTCCAGCGCTCGTGGTCGGACTCGCAGGGTGGGGTCCACGACACCGCCTCGAGGTCGCCGAGGTAGGTCGGGCGCGACGGCGAGGAGGCGACGAGCTTGCGGTAC
>Ga0164243_10004011_pt1 | contig 23210 bp, 26 predicted proteins | sample OricompcompostOP_FD_108781 | JGI IMG/M metagenome (GOLD analysis project Ga0164243, IMG submission 108781) | Organic Plus compost microbial communities from Emeryville, California, USA - Original compost - Organic plus compost (OP) | ecosystem: Engineered > Solid waste > Mixed feedstock >...
GCAAACCTCTCGACAGCAGGCAGACACTCTCGCGGTGGTTGCAGTAACTGGCTTCTGACGACATAGGCGCCGTCGGCCAGAGGGCGCATGGCCACGCCCCAGCCGCGCACCTGTGCGATTTGTGAGCGAGGCGCAATGCCGACACCGTAGCCTGCGGCCACGAGTACCGCCAAGAGGTCAAAGGAGGTGACCTCCTGGGCAGAATGCTTTTCAGGTCCAAAGCGCGCATCCACCTGCTGGCTCAGCGCCTCACATGCCCGCAGGCACCATTGAAGCAGCGGATAGTGCAGCAAGGCATCCAACGGAACTTCGGGGTACGCAAGCAACGGAGACCGCAACGGAACCGCCAAGGCCAGTTCGTCTGCCCAAAGCGGCTGTGCGTTCATGGCGAAGACTGTTGTTGTGGCCACCAGTGCAATACCGGCGTCGTAGGCTCCGTCCTCAAGTCCACGGACCAAATCCTTGGCTGCAACTTCCTGCAGCAGGATGATGGTCTCCGGTTCCTCTGCGCGTTGCCGGGCAAGCAGACTCGCGAGCCGTGGCGACAGTGTGTCGGCCGAAACGGCGAGCTTCAGAATCGGTGATTTGTCGTGAGCACTCAAGGGAGTCCTTTGATGATGGGAATCTGACCGCGCAGACCTCTTCACATCATAGCAAGAGTTAAATTTAACGTGGTTAAAAGCACGCCGATATTCGACGCTTCTGCCAATGCAAAAGCGTACTGTCCAGCGAGGCCGCCCTGTCGGATCGACAACCTATGAACCCGAACCGGCTCTGGCCTTTGGCCATGCCGTTCGTGCGGCTCGGATGGAACAGGGAATAGCTCAAGAAGAACTGGCAGCCTTGGCAGAAATCGAGCGGTCCCACATGGGTAAGATAGAGCGCGGAGAACACATGCCCACGCTGGCGCTGATCCTCAGAATCGCCATAGCACTGAACAGGAGTGCCGCAGAGCTGATCGCCGTAACAGAGGAAAACCTGCGTTCGGGACCGAGAACTTAGCCAGCGAAAAGGGAGGAACATTGCCCGTCACTCGTCTATCTGCTCGTGCAAACGCGCTATGAATCGATCCAGGGATATGGCAGCAGGGGTGACAGTGTCGCTTTCCGGTCGTAACAGGTAGGTCGTGTGAATGACGTTTGGAGTCGCAAGGGGACGAATTACGATGTCGGGACGATTTAAAACCCCTATTCGTGCAGCGCTCGCAAATCCAACACCATAGCCTGCTGCGACCAACGTCAGCATCATGTCCACTGAGGCAACGTACTCGACATTGAGCTTGACCGCTGCATCTCGCAGCAATTGACCCACCTCGCAATCCCAGTTCCCGAATAGCCGGCGATCGGCCACTACGAGCGGATAACGTATCAAGTCTTCCAAAGGTATTTGCTTGTGAACGAGAAGCGGATGCCGTGCCGCCACCGCTACGACTACCGAATCAACCCAGATCGGTTCGGCGATGATGCCATCCCCAACCTCGGCGGTATACGCAAATCCCAAATTGAAGCTCCCTGAACGAAGTCCGCGCAATTGATCGACCAGCGAGGCCTCGGTTAGACGTATCTCGACTGCAGGATCTTCCTCGCGGCAGCGTGCGAGAAAGGTTGAGAGGCGCGGACCAATGCATCCATTGGGGACGGCAATACGAAGAATGCCCAGGTAGCCTGAAGACACTGCCTTTACATTTTCACGGGCCAGTTCCAGCGTCGAAAACACCCGATGTACATCTTGGAGGAAAACTTCGCCAGCCTGTGTCAGCCGTGTACCGCGCCGATCACGATCAAATAGCAGCACGCCAAGTTCATCTTCGAGTTCCTTGATGGTGCGGGACAGTGGGGACTGCTCGATATGCAATCGTTCAGCGGCACGAGTGAAGTGCAACTCCTCCGCGAGGACAACGAAACAGCGAAGATGACGCAATTCCAAGCCTTGCCCTCCCATGAGACGTCATTTCCTGGCAATAGCGTCCGTTGTAGCGCCCCCACATTGCGGAGCAAAGACGCGACGATTCGTGCAGGGCGACGGGATCGTTGGAGCGGACACACCACTCCATGCGAATGGGGCGATGCCGAACGGTTACACTAAGGGTTTCCATTTTTCCGCCCTATCACCCTAATTGGCCACAGATCTCAACGTATCCAATGCTCGGCCAAATAGTAGCCGTCGCCTTTCGCCGCGCCCTTGTGCTTCAGCTCCCGCTGCAGCGTCGGCTCCACTGCACGCGTGAACAGTTCGAGCCACTGCTCGGGGACGAACTTCGGTGTTGCCGGTGCCTGAAGATAGCGTTCGTACTGACGCCCTCCGGAACGCACGTGCCATCCTGCTTGACGGCGATCGGCTGCACTACCAGGCGGCGCTCGCCGTTGCCTGCTGATACTTCAACCATCCAAACCGACAGCAATACCGGTTCGCCAACATCGCTCGAAACGGCGATGCCAACCTCTTCCGGCGGCACACTGCGCCAGCGACCCAGTTCCTCCTGCACCAATGGGTGATCCAGGCTCATCAGGTCCAGATCGTCTCGGCTTGCCGCAATGTCACAGTTCGGCGAAAAGCGGCCTCGGCGAGTACCATCACCGGTCACGAGGTCGTAGGTTTCGTCGTCGACCTTGATCAGCTTCTGCTGACGATCCGCCACCGCAGCGGAGAGGAATCACACCAGCCGATCTAGCTGCCTGTCGGGCCTGATCAAGACAGCGACAGGCTGCTGCTTTATAGGTAACGAAGAGTAGGCAACACTTCTCATCGCTGTGAATAGTCGCTGGCGTAGAACTTGTTTTGAATGTGCCGGCCAAGCGTACGCAGTTCAAAGGCTCGTTGCGCTTTCCACCTCGGCCCGGCTCAGATCCGGGGCAATGCGAGCAATGAATTCATGCACATACGAACGCAAATAGGCGCCGCGCCGGACGGCGAGCCGGGTGACGTTAGGCGCGAACAAATGCCCGGACTCGATGACCTGCATCCCGTTGATGCGGTTGTGCTCCACTGCCATCGACGCAACGATGCCGACCCCGAGCCCGAGCGCGGCATATTGCTGAATCACGTCCGAGTCCATCGCGCTCAGCACGATGTCGGTCGCGAGACCGGCTTGCTTGAAGGCTTCATCGATATGGCCCCGTCCCGTGAAGCCGATGTCGTAGGTAATGAGCGGATACGCTGCTATATCCTCCAGCGATACCGAAGCAAGCGATGTCAGGGGATGTCCCTCCGGTACCACCACCGTGTGGTTCCAGCTATAGCAGGGGAAGGAAACGAGATCCTCGAACTGGCTCAGGCCTTCGGTCGCGATACCAATGTCCGCCTTGCCAGAGAGGACCCACTCCGCGATGTGTTCGGGCGAGCTTTGCTTCAACGCGATGCGCACTTCCGGAAACGCCTGGCGAAACGACTGCACCACGCCCGGCAATGCATAGCGCGCCTGGGTGTGCGTAGCCGCGATGGTGAGCGTGCCTTTCTTTTCTCCGGCATATTCCTCGCTGGCATGCCGCAGGTTCTCGGCTTCCAGCAGCAGGCGCTCGATGATCTGCAGGACTCCCCTGCCCGGTTCGGTCAGCCCGGTCAGCCGTTTTCCGTTGCGCTCGAAAATCTCGATCCCGAGCTCCTCTTCCAGTTCGCGGATCTGGCGGCTCACACCGGGCTGGGAGGTAAACAGGACGTTGGCTACCTCGGTGAGGTTATAGCCGCGGCGAGCGGCTTCGCGGATGGACCGTAGTTGCTGGAAATTCATGACTGTCTTTCATCAAACGGCGTCATTGACAAACACATGGAGCCGCTTTGGCCTTACTACCAGTGTTTCGCCTATTGCCAGATTCAGTTGCGCATAACGTTCGGTCGAGATGACTGCTTCGATGAGCTGCGCATTGTCGGCACGTTCCAGCTCAAGCTGCGCAAGCGGGCCGATTGCATGGGCGCGGCGCAGGCGCGTCACGATACCTTCCGCATCGTTCGTGTAACGCTCGATGTCAATGTCGTGCGGACGCACGAAGCCGACACCTTTCGCATCCTGCGTCTGCGTATGTTCAGGCGCATCGAAAGCAATGCCGCCGGTGTCCAGCACGCCTTCATGCACTCGGCCATGGAACAGGTTGACGTTGCCAAGGAAGCCGTACACGAAAGGCGATGCCGGATGGTTGTACACCTCATTCGGCGCACCGATCTGTTCGACCTTGCCCTTGTTCATCAGCACGATACGGTCGGCGACTTCCAGCGCCTCTTCCTGGTCGTGGGTGACGAAAATGCTGGTGACGTGCAATTCGTCATGCAAACGACGTAGCCAGCGACGCAATTCCTTGCGTACCTTGGCGTCAAGTGCGCCGAACGGTTCGTCCAGCAACAGCACGCGCGGCTCCACCGCCAATGCGCGCGCCAGTGCGATCCGTTGCCGCTGGCCGCCCGACAGCTGCGGCGGATAGCAATCCGCCAGCCAGTCGAGCTGCACCAGCTCCAGCAGCTGCATCACTTTCTGCCGGATCTGCGACTCCGACGGACGCTGGTTGCGCGACTTCACCCGCAAGCCGAAGGCAATGTTCTCGAACACGCTCATGTGCTTGAACAGCGCATAGTGCTGAAACACGAAGCCGACCTGGCGTTCGCGTACATGGTGCGAGGAGGCATCTTCGCCTTCCAGGAAAACCTGGCCGGAATCGGGATGTTCCAGACCGGCGATGATGCGCAGCAGCGTGGTTTTTCCGCAGCCGGACGGCCCCAGCAGCGCGGTCAGTTCGCCTGAAGGAAAGTCCAGCGACACGTCATCCAGAGCGATGAAATTCCCGAAACGCTTGTTGATGTTCTTGACGTCGATACTCATGATGTTTGCTCCTGGAGCGCGTGCGGATTGGCGTGATTCAGTCGCCATTCGATGAAGGTCTTGATCGCGAGCGTGGCAAGTGCCAGCAAGGCGAGCAGCGAAGCCACGGCGAACGCGGCCGAAAAGTTGTATTCGTTATAGAGAATCTCCACATGCAGCGGCATGGTGTTGGTTTCGCCGCGAATGTGGCCAGACACCACCGACACCGCGCCGAATTCGCCCATCGCGCGGGCATTACACAGGATCACGCCATAGAGCAGGCCCCACTTGATATTCGGCAGCGTCACATGCCAGAAGGTGCGCCAGCCGGACGCGCCAAGCACCAGCGCCGCCTCTTCCTCTTCCGTGCCCTGTGCCTGCATCAGCGGGATCAACTCGCGGGCAACAAATGGGAAAGTGACAAAGATCGTCGCCAGCACGATGCCCGGCACTGCGAACAGAATCTTGATGTCGTGCTCACGCAGCCATTCGCCAAACCAGCCTTGCGCGCCGAACAGCAGTACATAGATCAACCCCGAGATCACCGGCGATACCGAGAACGGCAGGTCGATCAGTGTCAGCAACAGGTTCTTGCCGCAGAACTCAAATTTCGCGATGGTCCAGGCAGCTGCCACGCCGAACACCAGGTTCAGGGGAACGGCGATGGCTGCCGTCAGCAGCGTCAGCCTGATCGCGGCCAAGGCGTCCGGTTCAACGATCGCCGTCAGGTAGGCATCCCAGCCCTTGCGCAGCGCTTCGGAAAACACGGCGACCAGCGGGACGAATAGAAACAGCGTGAGAAAGGCAAGTGCGATGCCGATCAGCAGCGCGCGTACCCAGACCGGTTCGACGGTCGCGGCCGGCGCGTAGATCGGCTCGGCGCGCGACTGCACTGGCAATGACAAAGTTGATGCGGCTCCGGCCATGCTATTCCTTCTCCGCCTGGCCGCGCTTGCGGCTCCAGGCTTGCAGCAGATTGATCGACAGCAGCAATGCGAACGACACCAGCAGCATCACCGTGGCGATCGCGGTGGCGCCGGCATAGTCGTACTGCTCCAGCTTGGTGATAATGAATAGCGGCGTGATCTCCGACACCATAGGCATATTGCCGGCGATGAAGATCACCGATCCGTATTCGCCGGTGGCGCGAGCGAATGCGAGCGCAAAACCCGTCAGCAGGGCCGGCAGAATCGTCGGGAAAATCACTTTCGCAAAAGTCTGCAACCGGTTCGCGCCGAGGCTGGCGGCGGCTTCTTCCAGTTCGCGCTCGGCCTCTTCCAGCACCGGCTGCACGGTACGCACGACGAAAGGCAGGCCGATGAAGGTCAGGGCCACAACCACGCCGATCGGAGAAAAGGCGACCTTGATTCCGAGCGGCTCCAGGTAACTGCCGATCCAGCCGTTGGGTGCATACAACGCAGTCAGCGCGATGCCCGCGACTGCCGTCGGCAAGGCGAACGGCAGGTCGACCAGCGCATCAATGATTTTCTTGCCCGGGAAACGGTAACGGACCAGAACCCACGCGACGATGCTTCCGAACACCACGTTCAGCGCAGCAGCGATCAATGAGCCGCCGAAGGTCAGCTTGTAGGAGGCCACCACGCGCGGCGAACTGACCGCGCTCCAGAACGCTTCCCAGGTCATCGTGAAGGTCTTGAGGAATACTGCAGAAAGCGGGATCAACACAATCAGCCCGAGATATAGAAGTGTAAAACCGAGGGTCAGGTTGAAGCCCGGCAGCACCCTGAAGGGGATACTTCCTCGCGGCGGCTTTGTTATTGCTGATGTCATGCGTGCTCTCTTATTACCAATTCGGCTATCGATACCGAATATTCACACTGGAAAGTTATAAAGAGAACGAACTTTTTTGCATGTCGATAGAATGTTTTTGAATAAGGAGAGGCGTCTGGATGCCGTCGAGCATGCGAAAACCTTCCTTCAATTCCCCAAATATCTTGAATTCAAAAGGCTGGCTGCCTCGGCAGCAATTGATTGTTTTTCCAAAGACAATTTTTTGCAAAGGAAATCTCGGGCAGGTTAATTCATTGGGAATTAAATGCTTTCCTGTTCCAGAATCAGCTTGGGCTGCCAACAATCAGCAGTCTGAATGTACTCCCCCATCAGCTGGAAAGGCGCCATGAAGCGGATTCGGCGGATTCGCAATTGCAGATGATTCTTTTCGCGTAGCTGCCTGGGGCGATTCGCTTCGACATCGAGATCGCCTGACCGAACGCGGACATCGTGGGGCCTGCGGCGACATAGCCATTGCGCTCGTAGAATCGCCGCGCCGTGAACGTGCTTGCCACCTTCAATACACGCAGGCCGGACCGGACCGCCTGCAATTCCAGCGATTGCAGCAAGGCCTTGCCGACGCCCGCGAAACGCCAGCGAGGGCCAACATAGAACAAGACAATTGAACCGGCCCGGTTACGCATTGCGATACCGGCAAGCTCTCCATCGGCGATTGCCACCAGAGAAAAATGCGAGGGCAACGCCAGCCAGCTTTTCACATTGGCAGGTGTCTTGTTGCCCAGCCATGCCTCGAGAACAACAGCGTCGTTGTGATGGTCTTCCACGCAGCATTCGGAAATCGAACGACGCAATACCTCGCATGCCGACGCTGCGTCGCTCGATCTGGCCACTCGAATCTCGATATCCATGACCTCTTCCTTCGCGCTGTCATATCCGCTTCAAATCTAATGGCGCAGGCAGCCACGACAGCTACCGCCCGCAGCACGCATTGAGCCTAACGCGCGACAACGTCGATGGGAAAGAATGAATTCGCCTATCGATAGACAGAACATGCAGAAGAGCCTGTGCCACTCGTCATCTGCCATCGCGGCGCGCGGCGTTCATCGCGGAGAGGTGCCTCTCATTTTTCGCATACCCAAATGCGAAATCATTCGTTCTCATCATTTCCCCCGCTCGATAAGATCTCCCCACTCCATCCATCATGACCTGTTATGACAGGTTGCATGAAAGCTTAACGCCATGACGAATTTTCGCGCAGTCGAATTATCGCCGGTCCCGCTCTACACCCAAGTGAGAGAGAGCCTGCGCGAGCGCATTCTCGACGGCACCTACCCCCCGAATGCACGCTTGCCCGCGGAAAGCGAGCTGAGCAGCATCTTCAACGTCAGCCGTATCACCGTCCGGCAGGCCTTGAGCGATTTGCAGAAAGAAGGCGCGATCGTCAAGATTCCGGGCAAGGGAACATTTGTCGCCCGGCCGAAGGCCTACCAGCATCTCACCCAGCTCGAAGGTTTTGCCGAAGCGATGTCGCGCATGGGCCATGCGATCGTCAACCAGGTCACCAGTCACAAGAAAGTGCCGGCATCCAGCCACGTAGCGCAGCAATTGGAGATTCCCGTCGAGACGCCGGTCGCCGAGATCAAGCGCATCCGTCATCTCAACCGCGAGCCGGTATCCCTGGAAATCACCTATCTTCCGGCGGCCATCGGCGAACGCCTGCGCGATGAAGACCTCGAAAACCGCGACATCTTCCTGATCCTCGAAGACGATTACGGCCTCGCACTCGGTCATGCCGATCTGCGAATCGAAGCGATCCTTGCCGATGACACGCTCGCGCATGCCTTGCAGGTGGAAACAGGAACTGCGCTTCTGCGGCTGGAGCGGCTGACATATACCGCCCGGGGCGAGCCACTCGATTTTGAATACCTGTACTTCCGCGGCGATGCCTTCCAGTACCGATTGCAAATAGCGCGCCGACCTTCGAAACCACGGCAAACCACCTAGGAAATTCCATGCAGACACATATCCAGACCGTTGACGTCCTCGTGATCGGCGGCGGCACCGCCGGCCCGATGGCGGCGGTAAAAGCCAAGGAAGCCAATCCGCAACTGCGCGTGCTGCTGCTCGAAAAGGCAAACGTAAAGCGCAGCGGTGCGATCTCGATGGGCATGGATGGCTTGAACAACGCCATCGTGCCGGGCTTCGCGACACCCGAGCAGTATGTAAAGGAAATCACCACTGCCAACGACGGCATCGTCAATCAGAAAACCGTGATGGCCTATGCGCAGAACAGTTACGCGATGATCGAGGAACTCGACCGCTGGGGCGTCAAGTTCGAAAAGGACGATACTGGCGACTATGCGATGCGCAAGGTGCATCACATGGGCACCTATGTGCTGCCGATGCCGGAAGGCCACGACATCAAGAAGGTGCTGTATCGCCGCCTCAAGCGTGTGCGCGTGGAAATCACCAACCGGCTGGTAGCGACGCGGCTGCTACTCGCCGACGGCAGCATCGCGGGCGCAATGGCATTCGACTGCCGCTCGGGCGACTTCCATGTGATCCGCGCCAAGACGGTGATCCTGTCCACCGGCGCGGCCGGCCGCCTCGGCCTGCCCTCCTCGGGCTACCTGTTCGGCACTTACGAAAACCCGACCAATGCCGGCGACGGCTACAGCATGGCGTATCACGCCGGTGCGGAACTGTCGGGCATCGAATGCTTCCAGATCAATCCGCTGATCAAGGATTACAACGGCCCGGCCTGCGCCTATGTAACCGGCCCGTTCGGCGGATTCACCACCAACAACAAGGGCGAACGGTTCATCGAATGCGATTACTGGAGCGGCCAGATGATGCAGGAGTTCTACAACGAGCTGCAAGGCGGCAATGGCCCTGTGTTCCTGAAACTCGACCATCTGGCCGAGGAAACCATCAGCACCATCGAAACCATCCTGCATACCAACGAGCGCCCGAGCCGCGGACGTTTCCACGAAGGGCGCGGTACCGATTACCGCAAGCAGATGGTGGAAATGCATATCTCGGAAATCGGTTTATGCAGCGGCCATTCGGCATCCGGCGTATGGGTCAACGAGCATGCGGAAACCACGGTTCCCGGTCTGTACGCAGCCGGCGATCTGGCCTGCGTGCCGCACAACTACATGCTCGGCGCCTTCGTGTACGGCAAGCTGGCCGGCGAAAGCGCGGCGCGCTACTGCGCGGAGAAAGCGCTGGCTGATGTCGATGAAGCGCAGGTCGAACGTGAACGCAGCCGAGTATGGGCGCCACTCTTACGCGAAGACGGCCTGCCGCCGGCGCAAGTCGAATACAAGCTGCGCCGCATGGTCAACGACTATCTGCAACCGCCGAAGGTCACGCGGAAGATGGAAATCGGCCTGGCGCGCTTCGACGCGATCCATGAAGACCTCGACCGCCTGTCCGCACGCAATCCGCATGAACTGATGCGCGCGCTGGAAGTGCATGCGATCCGCGACTGCGCCGAAATGGCTGCGCGCGCTTCGCTGTATCGCACCGAAAGCCGCTGGGGGCTGTATCACAACCGCGTCGACTACCCGGAACGCAACGACCGCGACTGGTTCGTGCATGTGCAGCTGAAAAAGGAGCAGGAAAGAATGACCTGCTTCACGCGCCCGATCGAACCTTACATCGTCAGTCTCGATGAACAAGAGCGCACCGCGTATCAGCGACTACGCATCAACAAGGAAGCGGAAACCGCTGCCGCCTGAGGAGAAACCACCATGCCGACCGCTTTCAACATCACCAGCGTCCCCGTAAGCGTGGACGAAGACAAATGCATCGCGCACAAGGGATGCACGGTGTGCGTCGATGTCTGCCCTCTGGATGTTCTTGCCATCGACCTGAGCAAGGGCAAGGCGTACATGAAGTTCGACGAGTGCTGGTATTGCATGCCTTGTGAAAAGGACTGCCCGACCGGTGCTGTGCATGTCGACATTCCGTATCTGTTGCGTTGATGGATAGGGATCCGAGCTCACGCACTTGTTGTTTCAATTTCCAATCTTTGTGTATTTCGTCTCAACAAGCGATTTTCCTTAGGGAGCAAACCATGAACCTTTACAAAAAAATCCTCGCCATTTCTCTCGTCATTGTTTTCGGTTCGGCCAACGCCGAAACCATCCGCGTCGCAATCGGCACGCAAGACACCACGATCAACTGCGCCACCGGCGGCCTATTGATTCGTGAGCTGCATCTGCTCGAAAAATACCTGCCGCGCGAAGGAAAGTACAAGGATGTGAAGTACGACATCCAATGGAAAAATTTCACCTCCGGCTCACCGCTGACCAATGAAATGGTGGCCGGCAAACTGGATATCGGTTCGATGGCGGAGTTCCCCGGTTCATTTAATGGTGCCGCGTTCCAGAAGATCGGCAAGAAAAGCCTGTTCATTACCGTACTGTCCAGCAGCATTGGCGGCAGCGGCAACGGTATCGTCGTCCCGAAAGACTCACCGGTGCAATCATTCTCCGAGCTGAAAGGAAAAACCATTTCGGTACCGTTCGCTTCCACTGCTCATGGCGTGCTGCTGCGTGCCGTCAAGGCCCAAGGGTGGGATCCGGAAAGGGATGTCAACATCATTGCGCAATCACCGGAGGTGGCAGGTGCCGCACTCAAAAGCAACAAGATCGAAGCCCATGCCGATTTCGTTCCATTTGGCGAACTGTTTCCGTACCGCGGCTTCGCACGCAAGATTTATGATGGTTCGCAGGGGAACGCGCCGACATTTCACGGCAGCCTGGTCGATGCCGATTACGCAAAAAAATATCCCGAAATTGTCGTTGCATTCTTGCGCGCGGCAATCGAAGCCGACCATCTGATCGAGGCTGAGCCGGAAAAATACAGCGAACTGATTGCCAAGGTGACCGGCGTCGATGCCGAAGTCAACTACCTGTTCCACGGGCCGCTTGGACTGCAAACGCGTGACCTGACCTGGAAACCGGAATTCCGCCAGGCGACCACGACCGCGATCGAGACGCTACGCGCTTTCAAGCGCGAGAAGCTCGATCTCGACGTCGACAGCTTCATCGACGACCGCTACATCCGGGCCGCGTTCAAGCAGGCCGGACGCGACTACGACGCGGCACTGAAGAATTACGCGAAACTGCCGCTCACTGCAAAGGACGCCGCGACCGGAAAGGCGATCACTGATCCAAAGCGCGTAGTACAGATCTGGGTGAAAGGCGAGCCGCTGGTGCGCAGCTACGCTGCACCTGATACCGCGTTCGCCGAACTGCACAAACTCGAAAAGGCCGGCAGGACGGTGCGCGTGGTATATGCGCAGGATCGTGAAAGCGGGCTCAAGTTGTTGGCGAAGGACGCATGGTTCGTCAAGCACGGCAACAATGACATCAGCGCCTTCTTACTGAAGGAGAACGCGGATGCGTGGGCCAAAAAGAATGGCGGCGAGGTACTCGATTTCGATGCGGTGAAAACCGGCATCGCGGGCTGACATCATGCCCGGCGCTCTCACGCTATCCGGCCAGATCCGCCAGCTGAAACCGACGCGCTGGCTGCTGCGTGCGCTGTCGATCGGCGCCTGCGTCGCGGCATGGCAATGGGCTTCCAGCGCGCATCTGAACTTCGGCATCGTAAGCTTCCAGAACGTGCCATCGCCGCAGGAGGTACTGCGGGCGGCCGGCGCGCTGATCGACTCGCCGAAGCTGATCCCGCATCTGAAAGCCAGTGTCTGGCGGGTTTTCGCCGGCTTCGTCGCGGCGACGGTGGCCGGCATCGGACTGGGGCTGGTCATCGGGCGGTCGCGCCGGCTGGAAGACATTCTTCTGCCGCCGCTGGAAGTACTGCGGCCGATTCCGGCGGTGGCGTGGATTCCACTGGCGATCCTGATGTTTCCGTCCTCCGAGCTGTCGATGATCTTCATCACCTTCATCGGCGCGCTGTTCCCGATTCTGCTCAACACCATCCACGGCGTCGAAGGCGTGGACCGCCGCTTGATCGCGTCGGCGCGCAGCCTCGGCAGCGGGCCGCGCGCAATGTTCGCCGAGGTGATTTTTCCGGCGGCCGCGCCGAGCATCGTGACCGGCCTGTCGATCGGCATGGGCACCGCGTGGTTCTGCCTGGTGACCGCTGAAATGATCGCCGGCCAGTACGGCGTCGGCTACTACACGTGGGAGTCGTACACGGTGCAGAACTATCCCGACATCATCGTCGGCATGCTGTTCATCGGCGTGCTGGGCATGGGCAGCAGCGCGCTTGTCAAGCAGGTCGGCAATGCGCTGATGCCGTGGTATCTACCAGGGAGAAAATCCGCATGAACAGCCACCGCAGCACCCAAGGCCGCATCGACATCGAGCGGTTGCACATCCATCTCGGGCATGGCGCAAAGAAATTCGAGGCTTTGCAGGATGTCTCCATCTCCGCGGCGCCGGGCGAATTTCTGTGCCTGCTCGGCCCGTCCGGCTGCGGCAAATCTACCCTGTTGGGGGCCCTCGCCGGCCATTTGCAGCCAAGCGGCGGCAGCATCCGCGTCGACGGCCAACCGGTGGACGGCCCGCACCCCGAACGGGGCCTGGTGTTCCAGCAGCACACCTTGTTCCCGTGGAAAAAGGTGCTGGACAACGTGGCCTTCGGCCTGAAGATGAAAGGCATAGCCCGTGAAGAACGGCGCCTGCAGGCACGCGAACTGCTGAAACTGGTCGGGCTGGAGGATTTTTCGGATGTCTATCCATCGCAGCTTTCCGGCGGCATGCAGCAACGTGTCGAAATTGCCCGCGTGCTGATCAATCATCCGCGCGTGATGCTGATGGACGAACCGTTCAGCGCGCTTGATGCGCAGACTCGCCTGAAAATGCAGGAACTGCTGCTGGACGTTTGGATGCGCGTGCGAACCAGCATCGTGTTCATCACGCACGACATCGACGAAGCCTTGTTCCTTGCCGACCGCATCCTGGTGATGAGTCCGCGGCCGGGACGCATCATCGAAGAACTGAAGCTGGATTTTGCGCGCCCGCGGCATGCGGAGCTGGTCACATCGAAAGAATTCATCCGCCTCAAGCGTCATTGCCTGGCGCTGCTGCACCCGGACCGACAAACACATCCGCTGGCGAGGCTGAATCCGCTCGGCACGGTAGCAGCCGGCGAACTGCAATTCGCAATCTAAGGATTTCACAATGACTACAATATTGAACGACGCCCCGGAATTGCAGGACATCCGACAACGCCTGCAGGCGGATGACGGTACGGTGCGCCGCATCGCGCTGCTGGACCTGGGCGATATCGCCGGTGAGGAACATGCACAACTCTTCATCGACGCGCTGCGCGACCCGACACCCGCGGTGCGCGCGGAAGCCGCACGCGCATTGCAGGCCTTCGAAAGTGACGCCGGCGTCGCCGGGCTGATTGCACTGCTGAGCGACGCCGACGCCGAAGTCCGCGAAGCGGCCGCGCACAGCCTCAGTGAACTGAAACTGCCGCAATCGGCAGCACTGCTGCTGCCGATTGCACAGCATCCGCAGGCCTTCGTGCGGACCGCGATATTGCGTGCGTTGCGCGAATTGCGCGCCGCCGAATCCCGAGAACCGGCGCTGGCGGCGCTTCGAGATGTCGACGCAACGGTACGGCGCGAGGCGGTCAGCGTATTGGGGTACCTGAAACAGCCCTCGACACTGCCCGCGCTGACCGAGATCGCCGCGCACGATGCGAACGCGGAAGTGCGGCGCACTGCGCTCGGCGCGATCGGCTTCGCCAGCGACGACAGCGTGCTGCCGGCCCTGCTCGCCGGCTTGCGCGACGAGGTCTGGCAGGTGCGCGAGGAGGCCGCGACTACGTTAGGCAAGCTCGGCATGCGGCAAGCGGAAGAAGATCTGATCGTGGCGCTGCAGGACAGCTACTGGCAGGTCCGGCTACGCGCCGCACGCAGCCTCGGCCGCCTGCGCAGCACCGTCGCGGTCGCCGCGCTGATACGTGTGCTCGATCACGAAATCAGCAATCTGCGCAAGGAAGCCGCGCTTGCGCTCGGCGAGATCGGCGAACCCGCCGCGCTGCCCGCGCTGGGACGTATCGAGCACGATCCGGACCCGGAAGTTCGCAAGGCAGTGCGCCTGGCAATCCGGCAGATCAGCGCGCCATAGATGGAGAGCGACATGCAATGTCCGGAGAGTCTGCATAACGATGCTGTCCGGGGCGTGCTGGAAATTGCATGGCCTGATGGCAGCCGGCAGCGCCTGAGCAATGCGCTGCTGCGTGCGCATTGTCGGTGCGCGGATTGCAGCAGCGTGCGCCTGCGCAGCGGCACGGAACTATCCGTACCGCTGCATTTGAGAATCATCGAAATTCGTCCTGTCGGTACGTATGCCGTGCAATTCATTTTCAGCGACGGACACGAGCGCGGTATTTTCCCGTGGTCTTTCCTGAAGACGCTGGGTCAGACAGCGTTGTCGGCATCGGACGCTGCAGGCAATTGAATCGATGCGGGCTGCATCCCGTAAGAAACATGCCTGTTTGCCTGCGCCATTGCCGCCAGCCGCTGCAGCAACGTCAGCCCGAATGGCCAGTCGCCGAGTCCGGACTCGGCATTGATATGCCCCAGCGCGCCGCCGTCGACGAAATAGGAACCCCATAGATCGGCCCATTCAGCTGCACGCCTGCTCTCCATCCATGGATCGTTCCGGCTGCCCACCGTGATGGAGGGAAAAGCCAACTTCGCATTGCGCAGCAATTCAGCGGCGTCAAACCTGGCGGGATCGGCAGGCGCCACCAGCAAGGCGCCTGTCAGGTTGGGCGCACCGATCCGGGCGCAATGTATCGTCGTCAGGCAGCCGAAGCTGTGGGCGACCACCAGCGCCGGCCGCGAAGATTGAGCCAATGCCCGGGCGAGTTGCTCCGACCATACCGCCAGATCCGGTTGGTCCCAATGTGCCTGCTGTACCCGCTCAAAGGAAGGGTGCAACCGTTCCCAGCGGCTTTGCCAATGGCTATCGCCGCTGCCATGCCATCCGGGCACGACCAATACACGGAAATCGGAAATGCCTGGAATTTCCATATCAGACAGCGATGGACTGCAGGCTTCGTACGGGCGTCGCATCGTCGACGCGGGATCGCGCTGCGTGCGCAACCAGAGAAGCCTGCGGCAGCTCCCAAAGATAACCCTGGGCATGCAAGGCCTGCCCCCTGCGGGCGGCGAGCCATTTCAGGGTATCCAGCGTCTGGACGTTTTCCACGCGCTTGAACACGACTCGCGTGGCCGAGGCGTGGCATGCGTCAAGCAAACGCATGACGCTGTCTTCATGCGCAATCTCGCGTGCATCAAGCTTGAGCACTTCCGGCCGGACGCTCTCCGCCAGTTGCAGCGCATGTCCTGCATCGGCTGCATTGACCGCGATACGGAATCCATTGCCGCGGTAATTATCTGCGACATACCGAAGCAGCCAGTTCTGGTGGTCGATATTGCCGGGAAGCTGCAACACGATTTTTTCGCGTGGAAGATCGAGCGCGGCCAATACCCGGCTGAATGCCGTGCCATGGCCGCCGTCGACCGCCGCCAGCAGACGTGCATGCACGCTGAGATAAAGGTCGGCTCCGGCCGCCGCCGGCTGGCGGAAAAAATTTATCGCATGCAGCATCCGGCACAGGCGATCCAGCTCGACCGATTCGTCATCAGTGGCGGCATGATCCAGCAGCTTCCAGATGCACAAGCCTTGATCGGCATCCGAATAGCTGCGCGCAAAACCTTCGTAGCCGACAATCTTGCCGGCATCCAGATTGCGAATCGGCTGGAAGGCGCTCGTCAATGTCGAGTTGAAATAACGTCCTCGCACGCGGCCTTCGGCGTCTGCCCAGATGCGTGTCTGTGCATGGGTGGCGCCATATAGACGAGAAAGATAGTCTTCCAGGCCGGGATAAGACGTAACAGGGGTCGATTCGGCGGACATGACGGCGCCTCCTTTCCGATAAATCGTCAGAGCTTGGCAATGGAAACCTCGGTCGCCTTGACCAGGGCTACGACCTCGCTGCCGATCTTCAATCCAAGATCATGGATTGAACGGGTGGTGATGACCGAAGTCACAGTTCCAGCCGGAGTCTCGACATCGATCTCGGAGACGACCGGCCCCTCGATGATTTCCTTGACCTTGCCGCGGAACTGGTTGCGAACGTTGATGGCTTGGATGCTCATGATTTTTCCTTTGGTTAGTGGGGTGAGTCAGTTAAAAAATTAATGGCGAATATTCGACGACATTGCCGGGCTACTAGATCGCCCATGCGACCTGGCCGACCGTCCGCAACAAGGACAGGTCGCCGAGCGGGCCGTCGGGCAGCGAGGCCGGATGCTTCAACAGGCGAGCCAGCAGGCGCTCTTCGAGTTGCGCAAACAGTGGATTGCCACGCGCACGCGGGCGCGGTAGTTCGATGCGTTCATCCACCGCGATTTTTCCATCCTCGATCAGCACGACGCGGTCGGCCAGCGCGATCGCTTCCTGCACATCGTGCGTGACCAGCAAGGCGGTAAAACCGCGCTGCTGCCACAGGTTTTCGATCAGTTGCTGCATCTCGATGCGGGTCAGGGCATCGAGGGCGCCCAGCGGTTCATCCAGCAGCAGCAACTCCGGTTCATGCACCAGTGCACGCGCCAGTGCCACACGTTGCCGCTGCCCCCCGGACAAGACTGCCGGCCATTCGTGCGCACGCTCCTTCAATCCGACGCTTTCCAGTGCCTTCGCCGCCTTTCCGGCTGCGCTTGTCAAGCCGAGCGCGATGTTGTCGACGACACGTCTCCACGGCAGCAGCCGCGAGTCCTGGAACATGATGCGCGTCGCCGGCGCACGCTTGCCGTCACCAAACACGATCGCCCCGGAGCTGGATGGTTCCAGCTGCGCGATCAGGCGCAGCAGCGTGCTCTTGCCGCAGCCGCTGCGGCCGATGACGGCGACGAATTCGCCTGCCTCGATGCGCAGGTCGACGGATTTCAGCACCGCGCGCCCCTCGTACGATTTGGAGATGCCCTGCACAGCAACCCGGATACCGCGCTTTGTGCCAGGACTCGTGGCCGGATCTGCAGCTTCGACACGCGCATGTTCGGTTTTGCTTGTCTTCATGATGTGCTCCGTTCCTCGATCAGCGATAACCCGGGTGCCAGCGCAACCAGTATTTTTCCAAGGCGCGCGAGGCGACGTCGGCCAGTTTTCCCAATACCGCATACAGCAGGATGCCCACCAGAACGACATCGGTTTGCAGGAATTCACGGGCGTTCATCGTCATGTAGCCGATACCGGACTGCGCCGAAATCGTCTCGGCGACAATCAGCAGCACCCACACTAGTCCGAGCGAGAAACGCACGCCGACCAGGATCGAGGGCAATGCGCCCGGCAGGATCACGTCGCGATAGAGCGGCCAGCCCGACAGCCCGTAACTTTTCGCCATCTCGATCAAGCCGCGATCCACTGAGCGGATGCCGTGGAAGGTATTCAGGTACACCGGGAAAAAGACGCCTATCGATACCAGGAACAGCTTTGCCGTTTCCTCGATTCCGAACCACAGAATCACCAGCGGAATCATGGCCAGCGCCGGGATATTGCGCAGCATCTGCAATGAGGTATCGAGCAGCGTTTCGGCTGTCTTGAAAGTGCCGGTCAGCAGTCCTAGCAGGAGCCCGAGCCCGCCGCCCAGGATGAAACTGCCGGTCGCACGCCACAGGCTGACTGTCACGTGCTCCCACAATTCGCCGGATATGGCGAGAGACCACGTCGCCTTCAGCACCGCCCAAGGTTCCGGCAGGATGCGGCTCGACAGCCAGCCGGTTTGCGCGGCCAGCTGCCAGATCAGCAGCAAGCCGACAGGGGCAGCCCATTGCGCCGCTTTCGGCCACAAGGCGGTGTGCCACGCGGGGGCGGCGACGTCGCTTGCTGTTGCCTTGGCCTCTGTCAATACCGCTCCTGAAACTGCATTCATTGCGCCCTCCTTAGCTTTGCGAGACCTTGGGGTAAATGACATTGGCGACGATTTCGCCGAATGGGCCGGTCAGGCTGCGTTCCTGCGCCCTGTCATTACCCTTGCCGAGTAGCGGGAACACCAGTTCGGCAAACCTGTACGACTCTTCCAGATGCGGATAACCGGAAAGGATGAAAGTGTCGATGCCGAGTTCGGCATACTCTTTCATGCGCGCAGCCACCGTTTCCGGATCGCCGACCAGCGCAGTGCCTGCACCGCCGCGCACCAGGCCGACGCCCGCCCAGAGGTTGGGCGACACTTCCAGCTTGTCGCGCTTGCCGCCGTGGAGCGCGCTCATCCGGCGCTGGCCCTCTGAATCCATTTTTGCGAATGCTTCCTGGGCGCGCGCGATGACCTCGTCATCGACATGGCTGATCAATTCTTCCGCGGCTTTCCATGCCTGCTCGCTGGTTTCGCGCACGATGACATGCAGCCGTATGCCGAATCGCAGTGTGCGGCCGCGCTTCGCGGCACGTGCGCGCATATCGGCGATTTTTTCGGCGACAGCGGCAGGAGGTTCGCCCCAGGTCAGGTAGACATCGACCTGGCCCGCCGCCAGTTCATGCGCAGCTTCGGAAGAGCCGCCGAAGTACAAGGGCGGATACGGCTTTTGAACTGGCGGGTACAAGGTTTTCGCTCCCTTGACCTGCAAGTGCCGGCCTTCGAAATCAAAACCCTTGTCGCCACCCTCGCCTGCCAGCGATGCACGCCAGATGTGCAGGAACTCGTCGGTGATTTCATAGCGTTTGGCATGATCGGCTTGCAGCCCGTCCGCCTCGAGCTCAGCCTGGTCTCCGCCCGTCACGACATTGATCAGCAGCCGGCCCCTGGACAGGCGGTCGAAAGTTGCCGCCATCCGCACGGCCTGCCCCGGCGCGCTCAGGCCAGGGCGAATCGCGACCAGGAATTTCAGTTTCTGCGTGGCGTCGATCAGGCTGGACGCCGTGACCCAGGCATCTTCGCAGGAACGGCCGGTCGGCAGGAGCGCGCCGTCATAGCCGAGTGTATCGGCGGCAATCGCGATCTGCCGCAGGTAGTCGAAATCGACCTGGCGTGCGCCCTTGGTGGTGCCGAGATAGCGGCTGTCGCCGTGTGTCGGCAAGAACCAGAATACGTTCAAACTCATGATGAAACCTTTCGCAATCAAGCTTTCCGCCGCTGGCCTGGGCAACAGCGGATCCTTTTTACAAACCTGTCAGCACTGCATCCTTGATGTTGATTTTTTTCGGAATCAATCTCAGCGAGCTGAAAGCATCTGCGATCTTTTGCTGCTCGGCGATCACCGCCGGCGTCACGCGGGTGACGCCGTATGAATAGCGTTTGGCGGCCAGTTCGACCACCGCGGGCTCAAGGCCGGTCTGGGCCGACAGAATCGCAACGACTTCCTTCAGGTTCTTGCTGCTCCATTGATCGACCTTGTCGAGCTCGTCGACGATGATGTCGATGATCTTTGGATTTTTCTGTGCGTAGGAACGCGAGGCCACGAAGAACTGGTAGTTGGAAACCAGCCCGGTGCCGTCGACCAGAATGCGCGCACCGAGCTGCTTTTCGGCAGCAGCCAGGAACGGATCCCAGATCACCCATGCGTCGACGCTGCCGCGTTCGAACGCAGCCCGGGCATCGGAGGGAGAGAGGTAAACCGGGCGTATGTCCTTGTACTGAATGCCAGCCTTTTCCAAGACCTTGACCAGCAGGTAATGCACATTGGAGCCTTTGTTGAGCGCGATTTTCTTGCCTTTCAGGTCGGCGATGCTCTTCAGTGTCGAGTTCTTCGGAATGATGATCGCTTCGCTGGCCGGCGACGAAGGTTCATTGCCGACATACACCAGGTCTGCCCCGGCAGCTTGGGCAAAAACCGGAGGCGATTCGCCCACGGTGCCGAAGTCGATGCTGCCCACATTGAGGCCTTCGAGCAGCGCCGGCCCTGCAGGAAACTCCGTCCATTTCACTTCGATGCCTTCCGCGGCCAGCCGCTTTTCCAGCGCACCTTGCCCCTTCAAAATGGGCACGGTGCCGTATTTTTGATAGCCGAAACGCAGGACGCCATTCGGTGCTGCGCTGGCGAGGTTCGGCAGGCAGGCCGTGAATGCACCTGCTGCGACCGCCGACAGAATTCCCAGGGTGCGACGTTTTCTTGACGACGTGGTCATGTTATTTTCCTCGTTGGTTTGATTGCGAATTTTTGAAAAGCAGATCCCCGCCGACTTGCCTGAAGTCGATTTTCAAGACGGCGGAAAATGAAACAGAACTGCGGGAAGACGACTGCGATTCAGGCGTTCATTCAAACGCTACATCGCACATCCGCAAAGGGAATCGGATCGAAATTCGTGGTGGCCGCCTGCCGCAACTTGTGCAGGCTGGCCGAGAGATTGGCTACACCCTCGTCAATGCGTTGCGCAATGCTGTCATCGAGCACCAGGCCGCGATCTTCGACCCAGGTCGCCTGGGCGTCGGCGACGAAAATGCTGGGCAGCACATGCCGAGCTGACAGGGAGGAGAGTACAGGCCGCAGCCCGTAGTCCAACGCCAGCATGTGGGACTGGCTACCGCCGGTGGCGAGCGGCAGCACCAGCTTGCCCGACAATCCCTCCTGCGGCAGCAGATCGAGAAAGGCCTTCAGAATCCCGCTGTACGCCGCCTTGTAGACCGGGGTGGCGATCACGACCGCCTCTGCTTTTGCCACTTGTGCCTTCGCAGTCTTGATGTCGACATTGTTGAAGTCGGCATGCAGCAGCGCCTGCGGCGGCAAATCGAGCACGTGCAGCGCGATATAAGGGTTGCCGAGCGACGCAAGTTTTTTACCGACATGATGCAAGAGGCGTGTCGAGCGCGAAGGCAGTGACGGGCTGCCGGCCAGCAGGAGGATGGTCATGATGTTTTCTCGATCTAGATAGTGACAGGCTTATTTTCTGCCCGGTTGATAGATCTGATCGAACGTTCCACCGTCAGCGAAGTGGGTCTTCTGCGCCTTGGTCCAGCCGCCGAACAGTTCATCGATCGTGAATAGCTTCACTTGCGGGAATTGCGCAGCATGCTTCTTCGCGATTTTCTCGGAGATCGGGCGATAGTGATTCTTTGCGGCGATTTCCTGGCCTTCGTCGGTGTACAGGTATTGAAGGTAGGCTTCCGCAACCTTGCGCGTTCCGCGCTTATCGACCACCTTGTCGACGACGGTGACCGGAGGTTCGGCCAGGATGCTCAGTGACGGGGCAACAATCTCGAACTTCTCCGGGCCAAGTTCCTTGATGGCGAGAATCGCTTCGTTTTCCCATGCCAGCAGAACATCACCAATGCCACGCTCGACGAAAGTCGTCGTTGCTCCGCGCGCGCCGGAATCAAGCACAGGCACATTTTTGAATATCTTGACAAGGAAGTCTTTTGCTTTCTCTTCAGTGCCGCCAGGTTGCTTCAATGCGTAGCCCCATGCAGCAAGATAGTTCCAGCGCGCACCGCCTGAGGTTTTCGGATTCGGGGTGATGACGGATATGCCCGGCTTGGCCAGATCGTTCCAGTCGTGGATGCCCTTGGGATTGCCCTTGCGTACCAGAAACACGATGGTCGAGGTATACGGCGAACTATTGTGCGGCAGACGTTTTTGCCAGTTTTTATCGATCAGGCCAGTGGCGGCAATCGCATCAATGTCATAGGACAGAGCGAGCGTCACAACGTCTGCGGAGAGACCGTCAATGACTGCACGTGCCTGCTTGCCGGCTCCGCCGTGCGACTGCTTTACCTTGAGGTCATCGCCAGTCTTGGCTTTCCAATGCTTGGCGAAAGCCTGATTGAATTCCTGGTACAACTCGCGAGTCGGATCGTACGAGACGTTCAGGATGCTGACCTCGGCGGCATGAGCGGACGCGGCAAGGATGCCCGCGAGGATGGTGGACTGAAGTAATTTCTTGAGCAACATGTGGCTTCCCCTTTTTGTAAGAAGCCACAGGTTAAATAAACGCTTAGGAAGACGGAACGAATGTTTCTGTGGTTGTTTATGCATATTCTGTATATGGGATCGGAAACTTACACCCGTCCCAGAATCACGCCATTTTGGGGCCGCCTTGTAGGGCAGTATCCGGCGGGCTGGCGCAAGATGCCTATACTCATCGGCTGGGAAGCGGCTAGTCCGGGGGCTCATTGATGGCTTGGGCTTTGCGAAAAAGGCGAAAAGTCGGCCGGCGTACAACGCCAATGGAATGGCCGTCACAGCAACGTGGGCAATTGCCAGGTTGGCGTGTTGGAGCGATCGCCAGGGACGACATCGCCGCCCTTGTGGATGCCCGACTCTATCTGCCGCAATCTACGAAGGCTGGCGAATGGAGTCAGCGGAGGGCGATAGAGACAGGTAAGGGTTGTTCGGCGGTAAATCGACGAACAGAACACGCGGGTCTTCAAGCAGATAACCGTATAGTCTCCGCGATTTTCTTGGCCCCGTCACCGCGCACGTCCAGATGTTCAAACCATTCTGCTGCTTGCGGTGGAGTTGCAGCCTCTCGAAGCGCTTCTGCACCCATTGCCAGTCGGCTAGCTGGTCCTGTTTTGCAAGGACGGCGGTCTTGGGATGTTCCTGAACGTAGCGCTGGAATACTCCGGGACTGACCAGATAGGCGGTGTTCATGACCGTATGCACCAATGCCTTGGCGTCATTGATAACGAGCTTGCGCTCTTCGATGCGTCGGCGCAACCAGGCGACAAAATGCTCACC
>Ga0164243_10004012_pt1 | contig 23204 bp, 13 predicted proteins | sample OricompcompostOP_FD_108781 | JGI IMG/M metagenome (GOLD analysis project Ga0164243, IMG submission 108781) | Organic Plus compost microbial communities from Emeryville, California, USA - Original compost - Organic plus compost (OP) | ecosystem: Engineered > Solid waste > Mixed feedstock >...
CCACCCGGCCCGTGCAGATCTTCGAGGTGTCGACGCTCTACGGGGCGGCCACCCTCGCCGCCGCCGTCGACGCGGGGCAGTTCGGACCGCCCGGCGCCGCCCGCAGGATCCTCCTGGTGTCCACCAACGCGGTGAACCCCGAGGCGGCCACCCGCCTCACCCGCATGAACGGCTTCGACTCGCTGGCCCGCCGCTTCGACGAGACGGTGGACTGGAACGAGGCGATCCGCCCCCACCACCCCAGCACATGGACACCGGCACGTGACGAATCGCCCCTGTGGGAGCGGATGTTCCGCAACGCGTGGCGGCTGGGCGACGCCCCCGTCGAACTGATCGTGGAGTCCGTCCACGTCAGCCCCGCCAAGGCACTGGCCACCGTCTTCGGCGGCAGCGCGATCCACGTCTACGCCGACGGCCTCATGAGCTACGGGCCCACCCGTGACCGGCTCCCCCAGTGGCTCGGCTGCCGCATCCGGCGGCTGCTCCACCTCGATCTGGTGCCCGGGCTGCGCCCGCTGCTGCTGGCCGAGCACACCGTGCCGCCCGAGACCGTACCGGGCGACGCCTTCGTCAAGGTGCTCGGCGAACTCGGTGCGGCGGCCCGGGAGGAGCCCGAGCTGGCCCGCGTCGCCGCGGACCGGCCGACCGCCGTCCTGCTGGGGCAGTACCTGGCCGCGCTGGACATCCTCACCCCCGAGGAAGAGGAAGAGCTGCACGTGCGCATGCTGCGCGGGGCGGTGGCGGCCGGCCACGAACGCCTGGTCTTCAAGCCGCACCCCACAGCTCCGGCACGCTACTCGCGCATCCTGGAGGAGACCGCGGCGCAGGCGGGCGTACGGCTGCACGTACTCGGCGGGCCGGTGCTGGCCGAAGCCGTCTACGAACGGTGCCGCCCCACACTGGTCGTGGGCTGCTTCTCCACCGCCCTGCTGACCGCGGCCACCTACTACGGCATCCCGATCGCCCGGGTGGGCACCACAGCGCTCCTGGACCGGCTCGCGCCCTATCAGAACAGCAACCGGATCCCCGTCACCATCGTCGACTACGCCGTTCCCGACCTGGAGAACGGTGAGACGTACAGCCCGATGACCCCGCGGAAGGCGGAGGAACTCGGCGCGCTGGTGCGGACGGTGGGCTACTGCATGCAGTCCAAGCTCCACCCGCTGCTGCGCGAGGAAGCCACCGCGTGGCTGGGCGCCCGTCTCGACGAGCACACCGGGCGGTACTTCAAGCGCCGCCGTCTGACGGCGCTCGCCCTCCCCGGCGGCGGCACGTCGGCCCGCGCCCGGCTGCTGCGCAGCAGCCCCACCGCGCGCCGGGCGGCCCGCCAGGTCCGGGCCGTCCGCCGCCGGCTGAGCTGACACACCGGGAGCCCGTACCGTCGCCGGTACGGGCTCTTCACGCGGAAGTGTCTGCGGCTCCCCGCGGAGTCCGGCGTCGTGGACGGGCCGGTCCGGGCGCGGTCCACCGGATCATCGGACCCCGGATCACGGGCACACCCGCAGAACGATCCCGGCGTGGCATGCCCCGGTCCTGGCCGCCGAGCGCACCTTGAGCCGGTTCACAGCGCCAGCACGAGTGTGCCGTGCACGTGCCTCCCGGCCTGCGTCGTGACGGCTTCGCGCATCCGCTCGACCGGGCAGGTCGCCACGAGACCTGGTACGCCCGCCTTGGGAGACCGCCCTCGACCGGTGGACCGGTACCGGCAGCGGCGAGGGCTGCGGGCCCGCCGGCACGGCAAGCGCTCGCCGAAGTACGCGCGGCCACAGCCGAGGGCCGAGGCGCCTGTCGCGTCGCGGCCGTTGTGTGGGTCCGTCCGTGCGCCGGGGCCCGGCCCGCCGGGCCGCCGCCGGTGAGGCGGGTACGGCGGAATCCGCGCGCCGTACCGGCCGGCCCGCGTCTTCGCGCCCCGACGCCCCGGACCGAAGACCTCATCCGAGGTGCCCCCCCCGGTCACCGGCCCGGGGGGCCCTAGCCGAGGACGCGCCGGAGGCCGAGCCGGCCCCACAGGAAGCTGAGGCCGAACGACGGCACGACCGTGACGACCGTCAGCGCCGCCGCGGCGCCGGCCGTACCGAGCCATCCCAGGTCCGCGGAGACGAACCAGGGGGAGACGGTCTTCAACAGCAGGACGTGGAACATGAACGCCCCGAGCCCCGCGTCCGTCAGCCGGGTCAGCGCGGGGCGGGCCCGCTCGGGGATGCGCACCCCGTTGACGGCGAGGAGCACGCAGACACTGAGGGCCGCGACGAACACACTGGCGTTGGGGATGACGAAGTGGATCCGGTCCTGTGACCACAGCACCGCGCCCAGGGCGGCCACGGCTCCCGCCAGCCACCAGCCGCGGTGGCGGCGCGGGGTGGCCGGCAGGCTGAGCAGCAGGGCACCGACGACGGCGTACACCAGCGAGTAGGTGCCCGCCTGCCAGCCGAAGCGCGGCACGTCCCAGCCGGTGAGCCGGGCCAGGTCCCCGGCGGCTGTGGGTCCGGCGGAGATCACCACCAGCGCGGCGACCAGCCCCCAGGGCCGTTTGCCGGCCTTGAGCAGCACCACGAAGCCCAGCAGGAGGATCAGCGGGACGTGGGCGTAGAAATACCACAGGTGGTAAGCGGGCTGGACGGTGCCGAAGACGGCGTCCAGCGCCAGTTTCCAGACGGGCCGGCCGTTGGTGTCGCGCCACCAGCCCCAGGCCAGGTACACCGCCGACCAGATGCCGACCGGCACGATCATGCGCAGGGACCGCCTGCGCAGAGTGCTGCCACTGCGCGGCGGCGCCCCCACCAGCACCGCCCAGCCGGCGATGGCGAAGTACATGGGGACGGCCCAGCTGGTGACCGAGTCGAGGAACAGACCGGTCCAGTAGGCCGCGGCGCCGTTCTCGGCGCTCTTGCCGACCGCGGCCATGAACTCGCCGCCCACGTGTCCGACGATGACGGAACACGCGCAGACCGCGCGCAGCAGGTCGATGTCGTAGCGGTGGGGGCGGCGGGCCGGCGCTGTCCGCTCCGTGGCAGCCGGTGCGGTCGTCGCGGCCGGTTCGGCAGGTGCGGTCGTCGCGGCCGGTTCGGCGTGGGCGACCGGCTCGGCGCCGGTGGCCGGTCCGGCCGGCGGCCGGGGTCCGGGAACGGACGTCGGGGGAGTCACCGGTCTCACCGAAATGTCGTCAGCAGCCATGCCCAGCCTTGTGAGTGCGGAATCCGTCGCTGCCCGCCGGTCACGGCCGGCGGGGCCAAGGCATCGTGTCAGCCGTCACCGCGCGGAAACTGTACGCAAGGGGAACGCCAGGGGAATTCCTCCGCAGGGCTCCGCCACGGATCGGACGCCGTGTCCCGCATACGACTTGAGTGTGGCGCACGTCACTCACGAGGGCGGTCACATACCGGCCGGCGGTTCCGTCGACGTGTTGTGACCGACCAACGTGAGGAGCTCTCATGCACGCTCGTGTGAACGTGTTCGGCAATCCGGCCGCGTCCCGTTTCCTCAAGCACCTGAACGCCGCGGGAAGGGTGGTGACGGACTCGTCCCTGCCGGCCGCGACGCAGGAGCTGGTCAAGATCCGTGCCAGCCAGATCAACGGCTGCGGCGCCTGCACCGACATGCACACCAAGGACGCCGAGCACGCGGGGGAGACCTCGGTGCGGCTCAATCTGATCGCGGCCTGGCGGGAGGCGACGGTCTTCACGGAGGCCGAGCGCGCCGCGCTGGAGCTGACGGAGCAGGGCACCCGCATCGCGGACGCGGCGGGCGGCGTCAGCGACGAGGCCTGGGCGCGGGCGGCCCAGCACTTCGACGAGGACCAACTGGTGGCCCTGGTCGAGCTGATCGCCCTCATCAACGCCTACAACAGGGTGAACGTCCTGGTGCGGCAGCCCGCGGGCGACTACGTGCCGGGCCAGTTCGGGTAGGACAGCCGGCAGGCGGTGAGGGGGCACCGGTCCGCCCGGTGCCCCCTCACCGCCTCGCCCCGCCGCGACGGTGTGCCCTCCCGGCGCTGAACCGTCCTGGCGGTGGTCCGTCTCAGTGGTGCACCGTCTCAGCGGTGGTCCGGGAACTGCACCACCTGCTGGTAGGTCGGGCGGTTCTGCCAGTGGGTGAGGTCGTCGGTGATGCCGCCCAGCGGACGCTGCTGGATGGAGTCGGCACACCACTGGTCGCCCGGCTTGCACACGTCGTCACCCGGATACGTCTTCTCGGCCGGGGTCTGCGCGGCCTTCTCCAGCGCGTTCAGCAGGGTCTGGCGGCACTGTGCGACATCTCCCGCCCCGCAGAACTTCACGGGCGCGGCACCCGGCACCTGCTCGCCGAGGACGGCACGCAGGTCCTTGTGCACGTACGACCACCAGCCCTGCTGGAAGGCCGAGCCCTTGTGGCCGACGCCGTCACCCGGAGTGGAGGGCGTCTCGTCGATCTGGAGGGCGCGGGTGAGGGCGTCGTAGAGGCCGGTGCCGAGGTTGGGGCGGAACTCGTCCTTGACCAGCAGCGGCCACCAGGCGTCCATGAGGCGGATCGCGCCGGCGTGTGCGTACGTCTTGCTGCCCGGACCGGTCTGCTTCCGCTTCGCACCGTCCTCCAGCCAGCCGCGGAGGCTGTCGACCGCCTCCTTCTGATCCGGGTCGGTGACCTTCTCCGTGTCGATGACCTTCAGCAGCAGCGGCAGTACGGCCTCGCCGCGCAGATCGGTGACCGCCGCGTCCTCCATGGCACGGGTAAGCGAGGCCCGGGAGACCTTCTTGCCGCCGCTGATCTGGGCCTTGATCCGGTCGTCCAGCAGGTTGCTGCGGTAGACAGGGCCGTCGCCGAAGCCCGCCACCGTGTACCCCTCGGCGATCTTGTTGTTCCAGGACTCGTAGTAGTCCTGGTCGATGTCGTGGGGGTGCGCGGCGAACGGGGTGTTGGGCACGGTGTTGGTCCCCGGGTCCCAGCCCCGCCACTCGGTCTCCTCGCTCGCCCGGATCGGCAGGTTCGGGTCCACGCCCCGGGCGCGCGTGGGGTTGAGCCCGGAGTTGTAGTAGGCGGTGTGCTGAGCGTCCGCGTAGAACCAGTTGAACGTGTAGCCGATTCGGGAGGCCGCCTTCTGGAAACTCTCCGGACCGGTCACCGCGTCCGGGTCGTTGAACATCTGGAAACCGATCAGCGTGTCCACCTCGTGCTGGTAGGTGGAGCGCAGCGTCGTGTACGCGACCGGCTTGCCGTCGATGGTGGCCCGGTAGCGGACCACCCCGTACTTGGTGCGGTGCGCGACCAGTTTGTACGAGCCGGCCTTGGTGCCGTCGGCAATGGTCGGGCGCCAGGCGTTCTCGCGGACCAGCTTCTCCATCGGGGTGCAGGTGCCGTGGAAGAGGTAGGCGGTGGAGTCCTTCGTCGCGGGGCTGCCGTCGGTGTTGCACAGCTCCACGGCGTAGGTGTCGGTCATGTTCTGGTTGGCCGAGGTGGCGCTCCACGCGTAGTCCTTGCCGCGTCCCAGCTGGACGTAGAGATTGAGCCCGGCGAAGGCGGCGCCGCGCGCGCTCAGCCCCGGGCCCTGGATCTCCTGGAGCATCAGCAACTGCGGTGCGAAGTAGCCGGTCTGCGGCCCGAAGACGGCCACCGGGTTGCCGGTGTCGGTGTGCTTCCCCGACACCACCAGGGCGTTCGACATACCGTGCTTGCGCGCGAACAGGTCCTCGGGCAGCACTCCGTCCGCCAGGGTGTCCTTCGCCTCGGCCAGCTCCGGCTTGTGGCGCAGATTCGCGTCGGAGGTGGCAGCCTGCTCCTTCGCGGCCCGGCCCGCATCACCGGTGCCCGCCGCGGGCTTGCCGGCGGCCCGTTTCGCGGCCTTGCCCTGCGCGGCCGAGCCCGTCGGGTCGTAGACGACCTGCTGCTCGGTCACCGAGCCCTCGTCCGGCATGGCGACTCCCCGCGGGTGCTCGGGGCTGGCCGCGTAGTCGAACCGCTGGCCGTCGTGGAGCGTCAGATCGGCCTCCGGGTCGTTCTGCATCCGGAACGCCTCGTAGACCTTCTCGCCCTTCTCCTTGCCGTACTTGCGCTCGGCGGCCTGTTTGACCAGTGCTGCGGCGACCTGGTCACCGCCGCCCGAGCCGAACAGGGCGCTGATGACCGTGCCGATGGCCACCAGGTCGGTGGCCTTGAACGGTTCGATCCCCTCCCCGGTGAGGATGTCGGCGTTGCCGGTCAGGTCGTACTCGCCCGGGAAGTACAGCCCCTTCTTCGCGTCGTCGATGTACCGGTTGAGGCCCGCCAGATAGGCGGTGACGTCCTCGTACGCCTGCCGGCCGCGCGGCCCGGAGTCCCGTACCCGGTCCACCTGGGCCTGCAACTCGCTCTCCTTGTAGGCGCCGCCCAGGTAGAACTGCTGCTCCAACTGGCGGTTGCCCTCCGCGCCGCCCGCGAAGGAGGTGAGCCGGCCGCGGCCGATGTGGCGGAAGACGTCCATCATCCACAGCCGGTCCTGGCCGGCCGCGTACCCGGCTCCGTACTCGGTGCCGGCCCGGGTCGTCCCCTTGATGTGGGGGATCCCCGTCTTGTCCCGGGTGATGGTGACGTCCTTGCGGCCACCCGGGTTCTTCCTGCTCTCGACCTGGTCGTCGGGCACGCCGAAGGAGGCGTCGTTGAAGAAGGTGCTGAGCTTGCCGTTGGTCAGCCCCGCGTACTCGTCGACCAGGTCGGCGTACTTGCCCAGCTGGTCGTCGGTGTGCTTGGGCTTGGCGCCGGTGAGCTTGTTGAGGATGATCTGGGCCGCGGTGGCCGAGCCGTTGGCGCCCGGCGGCAGGATGTCGTGGCACTGCCCCCGGCAGTAGTCGGTCGCCTCGTCGGACGCGGCGGCGGGACGCTGCTGCCCGGTGTGGACGGCGGGAGCCGCGACCGCGAGGGAGGGCGCCGCCGTCACCACCAGACAGGCTGCCGTCATGAGGCCGGTCCATCGTCTTCTCATCTGGCGCTCCTCCAGGCGGTCGCTAGCTCGACGGGTCGCCGCGTCGGCCTCCCCGCGCTCCGTGACCGGCACAGCATGCAGCCGCCGGAATAACAGGTCAATCGTCCTGGACGCTTGACCTGAAAGCCCTCCTGACGGTGCATCAGCTTGCTCTGTGTCCTCATGCGCGGCTCGCAATCCAGCCTCACCCGGCCAAATCGCCCCGCCTGCCCCGGGGTTGCGGCGCACCGGGTGACGGCCGTTCCGGCTCTCCCGCATCCCCTTCACCAACTTTTCACCCGCGCCCGGCGGCTAGGGTGGCCCGCCCGACCCGAGGAGGAACGATGCAGCGGTTGCCGTCGGCGGAACGCCGCAAGCAACTGGTCGAGGCGGCGATCCGCGTGATGACCCGCGACGGTGTCGCGAAGGCGACCACCCGTTCCATCTGTGCCGAGGCCGGCGTCTCCCTCAGCGTCTTCCACTACTGCTTCGCCTCCAAGCAGGAACTGATCGAGGACGTCATGGAGACGATCACCGCCCACTCGGTGACCCCGGTCGCCGCCCGGATCCAGCCCACCGCCGATGTGCGCGAGAGCGTCCGCGCCGCGCTGGGCACCTACTGGGACCATGTGCTCGCCCATCCCGAGGAGCACATGCTCACCTACGAACTCACCCAGTACGCGCTGCGCCGGCCCGGCTTCGAATACCTGGCCCGACGGCAGTACGAGCAGTACGCCGCGGCCAACCGCGCACTCCTGGAGCACCTGTGCCGGGACCTGGGCCTCGTGCTGCTCGTCCCCGCCGGGACCCTGGTGCGCTATCTCGCCTCCATGATCGACGGCCTCACCCTCAACCACCTCGTCCTCGGCGACGCGCCGGGCGCCGCCGCGGTCCTCGACACCCTCGCCGATCAAGTGGTCCAGATGATGCGGCGCGCGGAGCCGGGCGAGGAGAACGCCGCACCCGGCGACGGGTGAGCGGGCACCGGACGCCGGCGGCCGGCAACGGCGAGCCTGAAGGCGAGGGCGAAATGCCGGTGGAGAAGGTCTGTCGGCGGTGTGCGGGATCTGTCGGCGGATTGTCGGCCGGCTGTCGAGAGGCGGCGGGAGTCTCGTCCGTGTACCGCTCCGGACCGGTCAGCGGCCGGAGCGCGACGGAAGGAGAACACATGACCCGCGTCAACCCCGACGACGGTACGAGCACCCCCGCACCGGTGCCGTCCGCCGGCGCTCCTCGCACACAGCCGTCGCACGGCGCCCCCGTCCCGCCGGGCGCCCCGCGCGTGCTGATCTCCGGCGCGAGCGTGGCCGGACCGGCCCTCGCGTACTGGCTGTGCCGCTACGGTTTCCGCGTCACCGTGGTGGAGCGGGCCCCCGCGCTGCGGGCCGGCGGCCAGGCCGTCGACCTGCGCGGCCCTGCCCTGGACGTCGCCGCGCGCACGGGGGTCCTGGACCTGCTGCGCGAGCACGCGACCGGCGTGCGCGGCATGTCCGTACTGGACCGGGACGGCAACGAGACGCAGCGCACCACCGACGCGACGGCCACCGGTGGCCGTCTGGACCGCGACGACCTCGAGGTCCTGCGCGACGATCTGTCCCGCATCCTGGTGGACGCGGGCGGCCAGGACGTCGAGTACCTCTTCGACGACTCGATAGCCCGCATCGAGGAGTGCCCCGGCCACGTCCGTGTCGGCTTCGCCGGTGGCGCCGAACGCACCTTCGACATCGTGGTCGGCGCCGACGGGGTCCACTCCCACACCCGCTCCCTGGTCTTCGGCCCGGAACACCGCTACCTGCGCAGGCTGGGCGGGTGTGTCGGGGTGTGGACGGCGCCCAACTTCCTCGGCCTCGACCGCTGGCAGATCGCCTACGAGACGGGCGACGACGACGCGTGGGGCGCGCTGGTGACGAGCGTGCGCAAGAACACCGAACTGCGGGTCCATGTCGGACTGAACAGGCTGGAGGGGGAGCTGCCGCGGGCCCGGGAGGACCGCAAGCGGCTGCTGGCCGAGCGGTACGCGGATGCCGGCTGGGAGCTGCCGCGGCTGCTGTCCCACATGTGGGAGGCGCCCGACTTCCACTGCGACATCGGTGCCCAGATCCACCTGCGCTCCTGGTCACGGGGACGGGTTGTGCTGCTCGGCGACGCGGCGTACTGCGGCTCGCCCGCCTCCGGGCAGGGCAGCAGCATGGCGCTGGTGGGCGCCTATGTGCTGGCGGGCGCGCTCAGGGCCGCCCCCGGTGATCCGCGCGCCGCGTTCGACGCCTACGAACGCGAGCTGCGCGGCTGGGTCACCGCGAACCAGGCCTTGGCCGAGCGCCACATGGACGGCGCCGGCGTCGACGACCACTTCTACAGTGTTGTGGACGGCTTCACCGTCCGGGACCACTGACCCTGCGGCCCGGCCACGGGGTCTCCTCCCCGGCGCCGTCCGTCACATGAAGCGTGCGGGGTCGCCCGCGCCCTGGCGTACGACCTCGGGCTCGGGCCCGGAGAAGTCCACCACCGTGGTCGGTTCGGTGCCGCAGTCGCCCGAGTCGACCACGGCGTCCACCACGTGGTCGAGCCGTTCCTTGATCTCCCAGCCCTGGGTGAGCGGCTCGTCCTCGTCGGGCAGCAGCAGGGTGCTGGACAGCAGCGGCTCGCCGAGTTCGGCCAGCAGCGCCTGGGTGACCACATGGTCGGGGATCCGCACGCCGACGGTCTTCTTCTTCGGGTGCAGCAGTTTGCGGGGCACCTCCTTCGTCGCCGGGAGGATGAAGGTGTAGCGGCCGGGTGTGGCGGCCTTGATCGCGCGGAACACGTCGTTGCCGATCTGCACGAACTGGCCGAGCTGCGCGAAGTTCTGGCACACGAGGGTGAAGTGGTGGCGTTCGTCGAGGTCGCGGATGGACCGGATGCGGTTGACCCCGTCGTGGCTGCCCAGACGGCACCCCAGTGCGAAACAGGAGTCCGTCGGATACGCGATGAGGGCGCCCGCCCGGACACTGTCGGCCACGGTCCGGATGGTGCGCGGCTGCGGGTTGTCGGGGTGCACATCGAAATACTTCGCCATCCGGCGAGCCTAAGCGCACGGACCGCCACGAGGGAAAACGCCACCGCCCGTGAGCGTTCCGTCACCTCCTGCCGGGCGGGGACTGGCGGGGGTCTGCGGCCCGCTGTGCCGGGCCGCAGACCCCGCGTCCTGTGACCCCTCAGCGCAGTACGACCGGCAGCTCCCGGTATCCGTTGATGCCCAGGGACGGCACCCGGCGTACCGGACCGGGGACGAGCGCCAGCCGCGGGAAGGCGTCGAAGAGCCGGCGCAGGGCGATGCGCGCCTCCAGCCGGGCCAGCGTCGCGCCGGGGCAACGGTGCGGGCCGGCGCCGAACGCCAGGTGGCGGGAGACGTCCGGGCGGCCGGGGGCGAACTCGTCGGCGGGCGGGCGGGGGAAGGTGTGCGGGCAGCGCTGGATGGCCGGCAGCGGCACTAGCACCGCCTCCCCCTCGCGGATGACCGTGCCCTCGACCGGCACGTCCTGTGTGGCGTACCGGAACATCACATGGCGGCTGGGCGACTCCCAGCGCAGTGCCTTCTCCACGACGTCGGGCCACGGGTCCTCGCCCGCCTCCTGCCGCGCCCTGGCGGCCGACAGCGTCCCGGGGTGGGTCAGCAGCCCGCGGACGGCGTGGCAGATCAGATTGGCCGTGGTCTCGTGCCCGCCGATGACGGTCACCACCAGATTGCCGATGACCTCCGCCTCCGTCAGCTCGCCCCGGTCCAGGGCGGTGACCAGGTCCATCGTCAGATCGTCCCGGTCACCGCGTGCCCGCTTCCGCTCGATCAGCGCCATGAGCGCGGCGGGGAAGCGCCGGGCCACGGTGTCCCGCACCTCCTCCGGGGCCGCCTCGGAGTTCATGGCCGCGGCCGACAGCTCGTGCAGCTCCTCGCGCACCGCGCCCTCCTCGGGCACGCCGAGCAGTGAGCAGATGACCTCCAGCGGCAGGGGCAGCGCGAAACCGCGGTGCAGATCGGTCTCCGCACCGGCGGGCACGTCGGCGAGGGCCGCCAGCAGCCGGTCGGTGACGGCCTCGATACGCGGGGCCAGCGCCTGGACCCGGCGGGGTGCAAGGGCACGCTGCACCGGCAGCCGCAGCCGGCGGTGGGTCTCACCGTCGGTGGTGAGCAGACCCTTGCCCGCCACGATGAACAGCAGCGGCCAGTCCGCCGGTATCTCGCCCCGGCGGTGGGCGGCCCAGTTACGGATGTCCTTGGAGAAGCGGGGGTCGCCCAGCACCAGGGCGCCCGCCTGACGGGTGGTCACCGCCTTGGCCACCACGCCACCAGGGAGCGCCACCGTGGCAACCGGCCCTGCGGCGCGGAGGGCCGCTCCTTCGGTCGTGTGGAGATCGGCCGGGGCGGGTTCGAGAGAAAGCTGTGGGGCGGTGTCCATGAGTGTCCGTTCGCAGGGGGCGTCGGCGGCAGGGGGAAGACGACCGGCAGCGCTGTGGGGGTGCGGGCGATGTACGGCAGGTCCCAGGTGAGTTCCTCGACGGGAACCGCCAGCCGCATGCCCGGCAGCCGGTTCCAGAGCACTTCGAGTCCGGTGCGCACGATCAGGCTGCCCAGGTCGTGCGTGGGGCAGGCGTGCGTCCCGGCTCCCCAGGCGAGGTGGGACCTGTTGACGCGGGCGATGTCGTGGCCCGCGGCGTGGAGCGCCGGATCGGCCCCGGTCGCCCCCAGGCAGATGATGGCCATGTCACCGCAGTTGACGCGGTAGTCGCCCAGGGTGGTGTCCTGGGTCGCCCAGCGGCCGATGAGGTTCTGGATCGGCGCGTTGACCCACATGACGCGGTTCATCGCCTCTTCCATCGGGCAGCGGCCCGCGATGACATCGGCGCCCAGATCCGGGTTGGTCAGCAGCTCCAGCACGGTGTTGCAGATCCAGGTCGTGCCGGCGCCCCGCCCCGCGACGATCTGGAGCCACACGTCCTCGCTCAGTTCGTGGGTGTCGAGCCCGGAGTGCAGTTCCCGGTTGAAGTGGTGCATCCAGGAGACGAGGTCGGGACCGGGGGAGTGCTCCTTGCCGGTGACCAGTTCCCGCATGCGGGCGTCGAGTTCGGCGGCGGCACGCCGGGCGCCCGGTCCGCCGCTGAGCATCTCGTGGATGGCGTGGCCGGTGGCCAGGGCGCTGCTCTCGTCCATGCCCATCAGCCGCATCATGACCAGCAGGGGCAGCGGCAGCGCGTACTGGCCGAGGATGTCGGCCTCGTTCCACTCCTGCGGCCCGCGGTCGCCGAAGAACGCGGTGATGAGCTGGTCGGCGAGCTCCTCGATCAGGTCGCGGGTGCGGAGCATGTCGAGCTGGGCCAGCGCGTGGTTGCCGGGCGCGGAGAGCCGGCTGTGCTGTGCGCCCTCCGCGTACAGGCGGCTGCGCCGGTGGGCGAACTGGGGGATCATCGGGTGGCCCGGCGGCAGCGTCCCTTGCACCAGGTCCCGGTACCAGCGGGAGTCCCGCGTCCAGATGTTGCCGCGGTCCTGTAACACCTCCAGCTGGTGGGCGTGGTCGAGGACGAGGTAGCCGCGCAGGGCGCCGGTCTCCTCCAGGGCCACGGGCGCGACGGGCCCGAACGTACTGCGCAGACTCGCGTAGTAGGAGAAGGGGTCGCTCGCGAAGTCCTGTCCGTACAGCGGCGCGGTCCGCTCCGGCCAGGGCGCGTGCACGGGGGGCCATGGAACGCCAAGTGGATTGGTGGCGGGGTGAGTTGACACGTTGATCATCCTGTACGCCGTCGATCACGGGGGCAACCCGGGCCCGGACCGTGGACGCGTCGGCGGTGCGCCCCGGCCCTCCGCACGTCTCGCCCGGCGCCGAGCCGGGGCCCCGGGGGTTAGGGGACGGTAGGGGGCTGCCGCCCGCCGGGAGCGGCCGTGATCATCGACTGAGCCGCTTCGTGGACGCCCCCGGCGTCGCCCAGGTGTGGCGCGAGCACGGTTTGGACTGCGAGGAGCACACCGTTCCCATGCACCTTCTCGTCGAAGGAATCCGGCACCGGGTGACCGGGCAGGTCACCGTCCCGAACTCCAAGTACCACGCGCACCGCGCGCTGATCCTGGCCTCGCTGGCGGCCGGCGAGAGCCGGATCCACGGGCTCACCGACGCCCGGCACGTCGCCTACACGGTGCGGATGCTCCAGGGCCTGGGCACCTCCGTCGTGCGGGCCGGTGACTCGCTCGTCGTACGGGGGTTCGGCGGGCGCTACCGGCCGCGCCGCACCGTCCTGTCGGTCGGCAGCTCCGGCAGCACCCTCTACTTCATGGTCGGCCTCGCCTCGCTGGCCGACCACGCCGTCTCCATCACCGGCCAGAAGTACTTCCGGCGCCGCCCGGTGGGACCGCTGCTGCGCGCCCTGCGACAGCTGGGAGTGCGGGTGGAGTCGGTGGACGACTGCCCGCCCGTACGCGTCAGTCCCGGGCGGCCCACGGGCGGACACGTACTGCTGCCCGGCACCCTCTCCCAGTGGGTCTCCGGCGTGCTCCTGCTGGCACCGTTCGCCACCGGCCCCACGGTGGTCGAGGTGGCGGGCGAACTCAACGAGCGGACCTATCTGGAGCTGACCGTCGAGATGATGCGGCGCTTCGGACTCCGCGTGGACGTCTCGCCCGACTGGCGGCGCTTCGACGTACCGCCAGGCCAGAGCGCCCACCCCGCCGAGCTGACCCTGCCGCCCGACATCGGCTCTGCGGCGTACGGCATCGCCTCCGCCGCACTCCACCCCTGCGACGTGCTGCTGCGGGGACTGACCGGCCCCGGCGGCGGGCCCGGCGACCATCCGGAACACCGCTTCCTCGACATCGCCCGCGCCATGGGAGTGCCGATGGAACCGGACGAGGCGGCCGGCGGCATCCGCGTCAGGCAGGACGCGCCGCTGCTCACAGCCGTGGACGTCGACTGCCGGGACATCCCCGACATGCTGCCGGTCCTCGCCACCCTCGGCACCTTCGCGCACGGCGCCTCGGTCTTCCGCAACATCGCACACACCCGGCTCAAGGAATCCGACCGGGCCGCAGCCATGTGCCAGCTCAACGCCATGGGCGGCCAGGTGGAACTGGCCGGCGACACCCTGCGTGTGGCCGGCGGACAGACACTTACGGGCACCGCGCTGTCCACGTACAACGACCACCGGGTCCTGATGTCGCTGGCCGTCGCCGCATCCCGGGCCAAGGGCCACTCCGCCCTGACCTTCCCGCACGCCTACCGCATCTCCTACCCGGGCTTCCTCGACGCCATGAACGGCCTCGGCATCCCCATGAAGGTCGAGGAGGGCCGCGCGCGCCCCGCCAGGAGCAGCGTCCCGCCCCCCGTCCGCCGGCCCCTGCCCCCCACCGCCGCCGACCCGGACGAGGCATCCCGGCTCAGCCTGCCGGAGTGGCTGGACCGGCACACCGAGGCGTCCCCCGACCGGACCGCGGTGGTGGACGTACGGCCGGACGGCGACCTCGTCGTCAGCCGGCGGGAGTTGTCCCGGCGCGTCGAGCGGACCGCGGCCCTCCTGCTGCGGCTCGGCGTCCGGCCGGGCGAGCACGTGGCCTACCAGCTGCCGAACCGGCTGGAATTCGTGGTGCTCTCGCTGGCCGCCTGGCGGATCGGCGCCGTCTGCTGCCCCGTCATCCCCTTCTTCCGCCGCCGGGAACTCGGCTTCGTACTGCGCAGCGCCCGGGCACGGGTCCTGGTGACCATGGACGAGTACCGCTCCCGGAAACCCGCACGGGAGGCGCTGGCCCTGGCCGCCGGGCGCACCGACGGGCTGCGTCACCTGGTGGTGGTCTCCCGCTCCGGAGGGCCCGCGCGGCTGCCGTCCGACCCCGCCTGCGACGTCACCGTCCACGACTGGGCCGCCGTCCCGGAGACGACGGCCCACGAGCGCGCCGCCCTGGCCGCCGTCAGGCCCGCACCCGGGGCGACGGCCCAGTTGCTGTTCACCTCCGGCACCACCGGCGAACCCAAGGGCGTGACGCACTCGTCCGCCAATCTGGTGCGGGCCGCCTCGATGGAGATCCGGCAGCTGGGTCTCGACGCCACCGACACCGTCTGGGTGCCCTCGCCGCTCGCCCACCAGACCGGGTTCCTCTACGGCATGGTGCTGGCCACCGTGCTGGGGGTGCCGCAGATCCTCCAGGCCGAATGGGACGCGCGACGCGCCCTCGCCTCCCTCGACGACCACCGGGCGACCTTCACCCAGGCCGCCACGCCCTTCCTGTTCGACCTCGTCAAGGCCGTGGAGGACACCGGTCGACGGCCCCGCGACATGCGGGTCTTCGTCGCCACCGGCGCCACCGTGCCGCGCCCCCTGGCGGAGCGCGCCGGCCGGGTACTGGGCGCCAGGGTGTGCGGGGCGTTTGGCACCACCGAGACCTGCCTGGGCACGCTCTCCGCGCCCACCGACCCGCCCGAGCGGTGCTGGGGCACCGACGGACGCGCGCTGGACGGCGTCCGGCTGCGGGTGACCGACGAGACGGGCCGCCCCCTGCCGGCGGGCACCGAGGGCAACTTCGAAGTGCTCTCGCCCACGGTGTTCGACGGCTATCTGGACCGGCCCGACCTGACGGCGGACGCCTTCACCCCGGACGGCTGGTACCGCACCGGCGACCTCGCGGTCGTCGACGAGGACGGCTTCGTGCGCATCACCGGCCGCGTCAAGGACGTCATCAACCGGGGCGGGGAGAAGATCCCCGTCGCCGAGATCGAGCAGCTGCTCTCCGCGCACCCCGCCGTCGAGGACATCGCCGTCGTGGCCATGCCCGATGCCCGGCTGGGCGAACGCGCCTGTGCCTTCGCCGTCCTCAAGGACGGCGCCGGCTTCGGCTTCGCGGAGATGCGCCGCTACCTGGACGAGCACCAGGTCGCCAAGCAGCACTGGCCGGAACGGCTCGAACAACTCCCCGAACTGCCGCGCAACCCGGTCGGCAAAGTACGCAAGTACGCCCTGCGCGCCAGGGCCCGCACCCTCAAGCCGCACGACGAGGACCCGGCATGAGCGAGGCACCGGGCACACCGGGTGGCGGAGCGGCCCGGCCGCAGCGGTCGGGGCCGGACGACCGGCGAGGGCATCGGAGCGAGCACCCGCTGGGTGGTGCTGCGGCACCTGCGCGCCGCCGGGGTGCGGATGCGGACCGGTGTGGCGTGCCGCCGTATCACCCGCGACGGATTCCTGGTCGCCGGGCCGGAGGGGGAGCGGCTGGTGCGCGCCGGCCACGTGTTGCCGGCCACCGGACAGCGCCCCGACGACGACGGCACCGCCGCCCTCCTGCGCGAGGCCGGGGGCCCTGCGTCACCGCCGGGGGAGCGGCGGGGACGCGGGGGCTCAACGCGCGGTCCGCGCCACGGCGGAGGGGCTGGGCGGCACACCGTCTCGTGGCGGAGAGGCAGCGCTGAGGAGACGGCTTTCCCGCGGCATCCACGATCGTGCCGGATCCGCCCTGTCCGGGGCGCCGCCGGGGAGGGGCAGGCAGGAGGCGGGGTTGGCCGACGTCCGGGGCATTGAAGGCCGCTGTCGGCGCCGAGTTCGGCACCGGCGGCGGACGGTCCGGCGGACGGAACCCGGTTGCCGGGTCGGTGGACGGGACCCAGTGGCCGCCCCGGCGGCTGGAAACCCGGGGACAGGGACCGGTGGATGGACGAGCCCGCCGGGCAGGCCAGGAGGATGAGCCCTTCGGACGGCCGGGCCCGGTGGCCGGGGGCGCGCCGCGCCGTGAGCCGTACGGCGGGGGCCGGCGGGGGCTCCGCGCAGCGGCGTCGTACGGCCGCGGCAGGGACGGTCCGTCCCCGCCCCCCCCTGGTGGGGGCGCCGCACGGGCGGAAGCGGTCGCGCGCGGCACCGGGCCGCGCACGACGGGCGTCGCCCGGCCCGGGGGCCGAGCGCCCGTGCGGCGCGCGGGTCACGTCAGCGCGTCGAGTCCGACCAGCGCGGACGAGAACCGGTCCTCAAGATCCTCCCGGTGCCGCACCCGCAGCTTCCGGTAGATCCGCGTCAGATGCTGCTCCACCGTGCTGGGAGTGATGAACAGCCGGGTGGAGATCTCCCGGTTGGTGTGGCCCCGGATGGCCAGCAGGGCCACCCGGCGCTCGGCGGAGCTGAGCTTGGCCAGCTCGGTGTGGTCCGCGAGCGGCACGTCGTCGTGCGGTGCCACGGGACTGCCGTGCAGCGCGAGGAGCTGCCCGAGCCGGCCGGCGTCGCACTGCTGGGCCAGGCGCTGCGCCCGTTTGATCGTCGTCCGGGCCAGGCTCAGCCGGGCGGCCTCGCGGTATGCGGAGGCCAGCTCGGCCAGTGTGTAGGCGAGTTGGAGGCGGCTGCCGGCCCGCTCCAGCTTCTCCGCCGACAGCTTGAGGCCGGGGATCCGCCGCTCGGCGGGCCCGGCCGCGGCCAGGAGCCGCAGTGCCACGCCCTCGGCGGCCGTCTCCTCGGCGGGCAGCTCGCCCAGCTGTTCCTCCAGCAGGTGCCGGGCGCCCGCCGTGTCGCCCATCCGCAGATACGCCTCCGCAAGGTCGCACCGCCACGGCACCACGGCGGGCAGGTCGGTGTCGAGCACGGCCAAGGTGTCCCGGCAGTTCTCGAAGTCGGCCACGGCCGCGTGCAGCCGGCCGGCCGCGAGATGGTGCCGGCCGCGGGCGCGTACGTACCGCACACCGTTCAGTCCCCGGAAGGCGGCCGGCGGGACGGGGCGGTCCAGTACGTCCGCCGCCTCCTCGTGCCGTCCGCGTTCCGTCAGCACTTCCACCAGCAGCCCGGCCAGCGCCCCCGCCTTGGCGCCCCATTCCTGCCAGGACTTGTGCGCCAGCGCTTGCCCGAGCCGGCGGTGGGCGCCGTCCAGATCGCCCGAGGCGAAGGCGATCCGTGCCTGTACGGCGGCGAGCAGGGACGTCCACACGGGCGAGGGCCGGCCGTCGAACTCCCCGGCCAGCTCCAGGCACCGTTTGCGGGCCTGCGGCAGGGCGTTGACGGCCTCCAGCGCCCAGCAGGCGAACAGGAAGGGCTCCACCCCCGAACTCTTGACGCGGATGCCCTCCAGCAGTTGTTCGGCCGCGAAAACGACGCCTTGCCGGTCACCGGCGTGCAGCAGGCGGGGGATCCGGTGCAGGACGGTCGGCAGCCAGGCGTACGGTCCGGTCAGCAGACGGCGGGAGGTGTCGTCGCGGGCGGGGGGCCGGTGCGGGCCGGGCGGGACCCGGTGGGGCGGCACGCCCTGCCAGACGCCGTGCAGGGCCTCCGCCAGCAGCACCTCCGCCTCCTCCTGCGGTTTGCGGTCCGCGGTGCGCAGCGCCGGCAGCAGTTCCTCGGCCCGGTCGGGAAAGCCGTGCACCGTCAACGCCCGTACCAGGAAGGCGATGTCGGCGGCCGGCAGCACGTTGTTGCGTGCCGCTGCGGTCAGCGAGGGCACCAGGGACGCCACCAGGGGCGGGTCGGCCAGCCATTCGCTGCGCAGCAGCAGGATCTCCGCCCGCGCGCGGTCCTCCTCGGTGCCCGCCGCGGTACGGGCGAGCCGCAGCAGCGTTCCGGCCGCTTCCGTACGGCCCTCCTCCAGTGCGCGGTGGGCGACCTCCAGGACCAGCGGCGGGTCCCAGGGCCGGCCGATCCTGCCCGCGGCCCGCAGATGGCGGGCGACGTGTTCGACGGGCACCCCGTCCTCGAACAGGACGCGGGCCGCGGCGAGGTGCACGTCGGGGAGCTCGGCGAAGTCCGGGTCCTCCACCAGGGCGCGGGCCGCGTGCTGCCGCACCTGGGGCCCGCGCAGCATGCCGAGGTCGTCCAGGGCGCGCAGCACCCGGTCGGCCAGCACGGTGTCCCCCTGCAGCAGCCGGCCCAGTCGCCGCGCGGAGCAGAACCGTCCGAGGACGGCCGCCGCCCGCGCGCCCCGGCTGACGCCCGGCACGTCGATGTCGTCGACCATGGCCCGGACGGTCTCGCGGAACTCCGCGTCGACGGCCGGGGCGGTGCCGCCCCGGCCGGCCGCCGCCAGGTACTTGGCGGTCAGCAGTCCGGCGAGCTGGACGTTGCCGCCGCTCAGTTCGTGCACCGCCACGGCGATCCGCCGTGCGGCCGTGCGCACCGGGGGGCCCGGGACGGCGCGGATCTGTTCGCCGATCCAGGCGGTGAGCTGGTCGGCCGTCAGCGGGCGCAGCCGTACCGTGCGGGTGTACGGCAGCCGCATGACGTCCGTGCGGAAGTCCTCGCAGTAGGAGACGGCCTGGCCGGTGCGTTCGGCCAGCACCAGCCGGATGCGGGTGCCTTTCAGCCGGCGCGCCAGGTAGCGCAGGAAGTGCTGCGAGGGCGCGTCCACGTAGTTGAGGTCGTCCACCGCGAGGAGGACGGGACGTCGTCCGGCGAGGTCGAGGAGGCGGCGGTAGGCGCGTTCGGGGAATGCCGCGCCGGGCGGTGTGCCGTCGGCGTCCTGGGGTCCGGGTCCGGCGTGTGCGAAGACTTCGTCCGGATGTCCGTGCGTCTCCTCGGGCGTTTCGAGGAACTGCCGCACCACGCCGTGCGGCAAACCGTGCTCGCCGGGCCAGCCGGTCGCCCACAGCACCAGCGCTCCCGATTCCGCGGCCCGTTCCCCCAGGGCGTTCAGCAGGGTGGTCTTTCCCGCGTACCGCGCCCCCCTGACGAATATCAGGCCGCTCTCCTCGCGCCAGGTGTCGAATCCGGGAACCAGCAGGTGCGGCGGCAGTTTCTGCTCGGCGAACGGTGTCACCGTGGGAAGGCTCCTCTCGCGCCGGACAAGCGCGGCCAAGGCGGAACCGTTCACCAAAGCTGCGCCGGGTATTCATCAATGCTGCGACCAATATTCTTGCTGTCGGCACGCACGGTGAAACCTCGTCAGGTGGTGGCGGGGAGCCGCAGGGGGAGTTTTTCGGTTCCTTTCCGTGTGCGCCCGGTGCGACAGGCGGCGGGAAAGCGGTGGCCGAAGCATTGCCACCGGTACGCGAATTTCGCTCAGTGCGATTCTCTGGGGAGTGCAGGGCCCGTTCCGGGGAATGCCCGGGCGGCGTAAAGACGGAGAAATCAGACGGCTTCACCCGGCGCCGCGGCCGGGACGCGGAAACGGTTGATGGCGGAAAGGTGCCGTAGGCGAAGCTGCGTGTCCCGCACCCCCAGCCCTTCCCGGGGCGCCAGACACAGCACGCCCACCTTTCCCGCATGCCGGTTGCGGTGCACGTCCTGCGCGGCGGTGCCCACCGAGGAGAGGGGATACGCCCGGGAGAGCGTGGGATGGATCATCCCCTTGGCGATGAGCCGGTTGGCCGCCCACGCCTCCCGGTAGTTGGCGAAATGACTGCCCACGACACGCTTGAGGGACATCCACAGGTAGCGGTTGTCGTACTCGTGCCGGTACCCGGACGTGGAGGCGCAGGTGACCACCGTGCCGCCGCGCCGGGCCACGTACACGCTCGCGGCGAACGTCTCCCTGCCCGGGTGCTCGACGACGATGTCCGGGTCCTCCCCGCCGGTCAGCTCCCTGATGTGGGAACCGAACCGCCGCCACTCCTTCCGGTCGGGCGTCGCCTCGTCCCTCCAGAAGCGGTAGCCCTCCCGCTCCCGGTCGATCACCAGCTCGGCGCCCATCGACCTGACGAGATCCGCCTTGCGCCGCCCGGAGACGACGCACACCGGGATCGCGCCGCCGTTGAGCGCCAACTGGGTGGCGTACGAGCCCAGTCCGCCCGCGGCGCCCCAGACGAGCGTCACGTCCCCCTGCTTCATCCCGGCCCCGTGCCGGGAGACGAGCTGCCGGTAGGCCGTGGAGTTGACCAGGCCGGAGGCGGCGGCCTCCTCCCAGGTCAGATGCGACGGCATCGGCATCAGCTGATTGCCCTTGACCACGGACAGTTCGGCCAGACCGCCGAAGTTGGTCTCGTACCCCCAGATCCGCTGGTCCGGGTCGAGCAGCGTGTCGTCGTGCCCGTCGGGCGACTGGAGCTCCACGGACAGGCAGTGCGCCACCACCCGGTCCCCGGGCCGCCACCGGCGCACCCCCGGACCGGTGCGCAGCACCACGCCCGCCAGGTCGGAGCCCAGGACGTGGTACGGCCGGTCGTGCCGGGCCGCCCCCACCGCGTCCGAGCGTGCGTACCGCTCCAGGAAGGCGAACGTCGACACCGGCTCGAACAGCGCGCTCCACACGGTGTTGTAGTTGACCGCGCTGGCCATCACCGCCACCAGAGCCTCGTCAGGGGCCAGTTCGGGTGTGGGCACCTCCGTCACCCGCAAGGACCGTGCCGGGTCCTTCTCCGCGGCCGGCAGGCCGTCGAACATTCCGGCGTCCTCCCGGCGGACGACGGCGCCTCGATAGGACGCCGGGACGGGCAGCGCGGCGAAGTCCGCCGCGACCGCGTCCTGCGCCAGTGCGGCCTCGATGATCTCCCGCATGGTGTGTCCTCCGCAGCAGCGCTCCGCGTGTCGGGCTCCGGCCCCGGGCCTCGCGCCCGGCAGTGCGCCCCGCCGGCCCGGCGCGCGGTGCCGGACGGGCCGGAGCAGGCCGGACGGGGCCGGGGGAAAGCCCCGCGCCGGACGCTACTGAGGGTCCGGCGCGGGGAAGAACCCCCTAGTCCCCCCTCGGACATCCCCTCACGCACCCCGTGGCCGGACCCCGGCGCGCCCCCGCCGGGACAGCCGTGACCAGGGGGTTGGACGGGCGCCGCACCGTGGCCAGGGTTAGGGCCGACGTGGGCGACGGCGGGAGGTCACCGTGAAGGCAGCCAGGACGTGCGACCCGTGGATGCGCAGCTACCGGCCCGGTCCGCCCGGGGCGCACCGGCTGGTCTGCTTCCCCCACGCGGGCGGGTCGGCCGGCTTCTACCGTCCGCTGTGCCTGGCCCTCGCCGACCGGTTCGACGTGTGGGCCCTCCAGTACCCGGGCCGGCAGGACCGGCACACCGAGCCGTGCGTGACCGATCTGCACACCCTGGCGGACCTGCTGTTCGCCCGGCTGCGCAAGGAGGCGGACCGCCCCATGGCGTTCCTCGGTCACAGCATGGGCGCGCTGCTGGCGTACGAGGTGGCACAGCGCTTCGCGCAGCGGCTGGACGCCTCGCCGTCGAGGCTGTTCGTCTCCGCGCGGCGGGCGCCGGACCGGCCGCCGGGACGGGCGGTCGACCTGACGGGCGACGGCGGTCTCCTCGCCGAGATCCGCCTGCTGAGCGGCACCCATCCGGGGCTCCTGGAGGACGAGGAGACCCTGCGGATGATCCTGGAGCCGCTGCGTGCCGACTACCGGGCGCTCCAGTCCTACCGGTTCACCGCGGCGCCGCCGCTGCGCTGCCCCGTCACCGCGCTGACCGGCGCGTGCGACCCCCGCACCTCCCGCGAGGACGCCGCCGCGTGGCAGAAACACACCACGGGCGGCTTCGAGTTGAAGGTGTTCCCCGGCGGGCACTTCTTCCTCAGCGAGCGCCCCCGGGACGTCGCCGCTTTTGTCGCCGAGCGGCTGTCCGCCGGGCGGCGCTCCGGCTGAGGGCGAAGCCGCGCGGTCCCGCGGAACGGCGGTCGTCCGGCTCGGCGGGCCGCGCGGCCACGGGACGGCCGGACGGCCCCGTACCGGCGGAGCGCCCGCTGCCGGGGCGGGTGACCGTGCAGCACCGCACCAGGACCGCGAGCAGGGCGAGCCCCGTACCGGCGCCGACGGCCGCCGCGGGCCCAGCGGTGTCCAGCAGCGCGCCGGCGAGCATCATGCTCAGCGCGGAGCCGCCGGTTGTCGCCGTCTGGAGCCAGCCGAACGCCTCCGTACGGCGGTGTTCGGGGGCCACCTCGGCGATCTGCGTGTTGTTGGCCGCGATGTTGGGCCCCAGGACCAGGCCGCCCGCGAAGAGGACCAGCCCGATCACGGCGACCGGTGTCGCCTCCCGCGCCGGGGGCAGCACGGCGGCGAGCGCCCCCATGCCCGCCGCCAGCGCCAGCAGCAGCCCCGTGTGGTTGAGCTCCCACGAGGTGGCGCCGAGCGTGAGTCCGCCCACCAGGGAGCCGACCGTCCACACGCAGATCAGCACACCGGACAGCCCCACCTGTCCGGTGTGGGTGCTGTACGCCACGACGGACAGGTTGATCGTGTAGATCGACGCCATCACGCACATGGCGACCAGCAGCACCGGAAGGAAGCCCCGCTCGGCGAGCAGCATCCGCCGTCCGGCCGGTGCCCCGGGCGGCTCGGGCGCCACGCCTCCGCCGCCGCTGTCCGCGCCTCTCGTGCGCTCCTCGCCGTCCGTGCCGCCCGCGGGACCGGCGGCGCCGTGCGCCGGCTGTGTCCCCGCCGTCCCCGCCGTCC
>Ga0164243_10004013_pt1 | contig 23204 bp, 21 predicted proteins | sample OricompcompostOP_FD_108781 | JGI IMG/M metagenome (GOLD analysis project Ga0164243, IMG submission 108781) | Organic Plus compost microbial communities from Emeryville, California, USA - Original compost - Organic plus compost (OP) | ecosystem: Engineered > Solid waste > Mixed feedstock >...
CCGCGCGGACGGCCCCCGCCGCGCGTCGTGCGCCAGGACGTGCGCCCGGCGGCCAGGAGGACGGCGGCGACCGTCTGGCCCTCCGCGGCCTCGGCCGGCCGTCCGTCGAGCTGGATCGGCAGGCTGCGGCTCACGCCGGTACCTCCGCGGTCTCGGCGATGCCGGGCCGGTCCACCCGGTACGGCTCCGGCGGCACATGCGGCTCGGCGCCGGTGTACAGCTCGGCCAGCAGGTCGCCGGTCGCGGCGGCCAGGCCGATGCCGGCGCCCTCGTGGCCGGTCGCGTGCCACAGGCCGGGGTGCCGCGGGTCCGGGCCGATCACCGGCAGATGGTCCGGCGCGTACGGGCGGAACCCGCCGTACGCGCGCATGATCCCCACCCCGGCCAGCACGGGGAAAAGCCGTACCGCCTTCGCCGCCATGGCGCGCAGCACCTCCACGCGGATGGTGTCGTCGAACCCGGCCCGCTCGCGGCTGGACCCGATCAGCACCGTCCCGGCGCGGGTGGACTCGACCACCGTGGACGTGCTCAGGTCCGCCTCGCCGCTGGCCACCGCGCCGACGTAGTCGGCGTCGTACACCTTGTGCCGTACGGTGCCCGGCGGCACCGGGGCGGTGACCAGGACGTTGCCGCGGCGCGGCAGGATCGCGAGCGGCGCGCCGGCCGCCGCGGCGAACGCGCCGGACCACGGGCCGCACGCGTTCACCACGGCGGCGCAGCCGATCGGGCCGTCCGGCGTGCGCACGCCGCGTACGCGTCCGTCGCGCGTGTAGTCGACGCCGGTCACCGGGGTGCCGGGGAGCAGCCGCCCGCCCCGCGCGCGTACGGCCGCGAGCAGCGTGGTGGCGGCCAGCACCGGCTGGAGCTGGCCGTCCTCGGGGTACCAGACGGCGGCGGCCGGGTCGGGGTGCAGGTACGGCTCAAGCTCGGCGGCCTCCGCCGCCGACACCGGGCGCGCGTCGATGCCGGCCGTCCGCTGCTCGGCGGCGAACCGGGTCAGCGCCGTGCCGTCGGCCGCGTCGAGCGCGGCGACCAGGCCGCCCTTGGCCTCCCACTCGGCCTCGGCGGCCGCGGGGCCCAGCTCCGCGCGCAGCTCGGCGAGCAGGTGCGGCCAGCGGCGGATCGACGCCTGCGCCAGGACCAGCTCGGCGCCGGGCTCCTTGTCCGAGACGAGCACGTTGCCCTCGCCGCTCGCGGACGTGCCGGAGGCGAGCGCGCCGCGGTCGAGCACCGCGACGTCGGCGCCCCGGCGGGTCAGCGCCTCGGCGCAGGCCGCGCCGATCATGCCGGCGCCGACCACCACCACGTCGGGATGACGCCCGGCGAGCCGCATCGAGCCGCACCCCCGTTCTCTAGAATGAACGATCGGCCTCGACGCTAAGACCGCTCACCCAGTCGGGTCAAGCCCGGGTGGCAGCCCGTCCCGCCGCCGGCGTCGGCCGGGTACTGCAGCAGCAGCACCGACATCACCGGGCCGCCGACGGTCTCGTAGATGTGCGGGCCGTCGGCCGGGAAGCACACGTAGTCGCCGGCGCCCAGCTCGTACGGGTCGTCCGGCGGGCCCACCCGCAGCCGGCCATCGGTCACCACGACGTGCTCAAGTCCCGGGTGTCCGTCGGAGTGCTGCCGCTCGCCCGGGCGTACCCGCTGGTCGTACACCTCGACCACGGCGGCGCTCAGGTCCAGCCGGCGCAGCATGCGCAGGTCCACCGCGTTGCTGCTCAGCACCTCCAGGCCGGCGGACCGTACGAGCACCACGTCCGGGTTGCGCGCCTCGGACAGCAACGTCGACACCGGAACCTGCAAAGCGTTCGACAAACTGAACACCGTCTGGATCGTCGGGTTCCCCAGCCCCGCCTCGAGCTGAGACAGCGCACTCTTGGCGATCCCCGAACGCCGCGCCAGCTCCGACATCGACAGCTCCTGCCGCCGCCGGATCGCCTTGACGTTGGCGCCGAGAATCCGTCCACCCTGCACGTCGTCCACCCGGGCATTATCAACCAGCCCGCGCACCGCCCGCGGCGAGCGCCCGGGGCGTGGTGCCGGTCAGCTTGCGGAACTGGCGGTTGAGGTGGGGCTGGTCGTAGTAGCCGGCGGCCTGGGCCGTCTCGGCGAGGGAGCTGGACGGGAGGGCGGCGAGGGCGCGGCGGAAGCGGAGGATCTCGTGCAGGGGTTTGGGGGCGAGGCCGGTGTCGGCGCGGATGTGGCGGCGTACGGTGCGGGCGCTCGCGCCGAGGGCGCGGGCGGCGGCGTCGACGGTGGTGCCGGGGGCGGCGAGGCGGTCCACGAGGGCGGCCACGCGGGGGTCGGGGCGGTAGCGGGGGTGGCGGGCGCGGGCGGTGATCGCCTGGACGAGCTCGGCCGCGGGGTCGGAGGCCGTACGGAGGGCGTCGAGGAGGGGGTCGACCGCATCCGGTGGCCACAGGGTGGCCAGGGGGACGGGGGAGTCGAGGTGCGGGACGGGGCGGCCGAGGAGCGCGACGGCCGCGTGCGGGAGCAGGCGTACGCCGGTCGTGACGCCGCCCGGCTCGAGCCCGACCCGCAGGACGCGCGGCGCGGCCGGGGCGACGTTGAGGGCGGCGCCGTCCCAGACCAGGTCGGCGCACCCGTCGGGCAGCACCCGCATCCACCGCCGCCAGCCGGGCACGCCCCGCCACACGCACGCGACCGGCCCCGCGCCCGGCCGCTCGGCGTACCAGGACCGCAGCACCTCGCCACCGACCTCGGCATTCGCCGCACACGCCACGGGAGTCCCCACGCCCGCCGAGTCTGGCACCGCCGTGGCCGGTTCGTCCAAGACGGGTGCGCCGCCTCGGCCGCAGGCTCGGGGCATGTCGCTCGCCGTCTTCACCGCGCCCGCCGAGTACGTCGACAGCGATCACCCCGCCGTTGCCGCCACCGCACGTACGCTCCTCGCCGCCGACCCCGTGGCCACGCTCGTCACGCTGTTCACCTTCGTCCGCGACCTCCCGTACGAGGCCGACGACTTCGAGGACCTGGCCACGTACCGGGCGAGCCACACCCTGGAGGCCGGTCACGGGTACTGCGTGAGCAAGGCCGCGCTGTTCGCCGCGCTGGCCCGGGCGGCCGGGTTCCCGGCGCGGGTCGCGTTCGCCGACGTGCGCAACCACCTGGCCTCGCCCCGGCTCGCCGCCGCGATGGGCACCGACCTGTTCGCCTGGCACGGCTACGGCGAGGTGTACCGCGACGGCCGCTGGATCAAGGCCAGCCCCACGTTCGACCCGGACACCTGCGCCCGCGCCGGCGTCGAACCGCTCGCCTTCAACGGTCGCGACGACGCGCTGCTCCAGGCGTTCGACGGCGGCGGGACCATGCGGTACGAGCGCCACCACGGCGCGTTCCACGACGTACCCGCCCGCTTCCTGGCCGCCGAGATGCCCCGCCTCTACCCGTTCACCCGCGACGGCGGGATCGAGCGGTTCAAGCGCGGCGCTCACGGAAAACGCGCGGCCAAGAGAAGGGGAAGAATTCGCCGGTGAACGACGCGGATCCCGCCAAGTAAACGCTCCCACCGACGTGCCTGGTCATTTACGCCGCTACCTTTCCCGGTCGGAGCAATCGAATGGGAAAGGCACGGACATGGACGGCGTGGTACGCAAGCTTCCCGAGGTCACGGCGGCGTTCTGGGTGATGAAGATCGCCGCGACGACGCTCGGGGAGACGGCCGGTGACCTGTTCTCCCAAACGCTGCGAATCGGCTATTTCCTCGCCACCCTCGCGCTTTTCGGGGTATTCGTGGTCACGCTGGTCGTGCAGCTCGCCGCGAAACGGTACAACCCGCTCTTTTACTGGACGGTCATTCTCAGTACGAGCATGGCCGGCACGACGATCTCCGATTTCCTCAACCGCGACGCGACCGCCCAGTACCTGCCCGCCGGCGCCACGTCGCTGGGCTGGGGCCCGCAGGGGCTGGGCCTCGGCTACCCGGCCGGCGCGGCCATCCTCATCTCCCTGCTGGGCGTGATCTTCCTCGTCTGGAAGCTCACCGGCTCGACGTTCGCCATCCGCGACATCCACACGTTCCGCGGCGAGGCGCTGTTCTGGGCGGCGATCCTCGTCTCCAACACGCTCGGCACCTCCATGGGCGACTTCCTGTCCGACAGCTCCGGGCTCGGGTACGGCGGCGGCGCGCTGCTCATCTCCGCGCTGCTGATCGGGCTCGCCGCCCTCATCCGGGTCCGGTCGGTGCCGAACGTGGTGCTGTTCTGGTTCGCGTTCGTGCTCACCCGCCCGCTCGGCGCCACCGCCGGCGACTTCTTGACCAAGCCGATCGCCAAGGGCGGCCTCGACCTCGGCACCGTCGGCTCGTCGGTGACGCTGCTCGCCGTCCTGCTCGCGTTCATGACGTACGCGCGGGTGCAGACGCGGACGGCGCTGAGCTGACCGGTTCGTTTGCGGAAACCGGCCCGGCGCTTGACCGCTTGCTTCTACAAAACTGTAGTAGTTTGCGATCCCACCCACCGGACCACCGTCAGGAGGCGGATCGGCCGTGTCCATGCCCGCGGGCATCGCGATCATCTCGGCGAGCGTCGGCGCCGGGCACGACGGAGCCGCCGCGCAACTCGCCCGGCGGCTGACCGCCGAGGGGTACCGGGTCGCGCGGTACGACTTCCTCGACTTCCTCCCGGCCGGCACCGGCCGGATGATCTCCGCCACCTACCACGGCATGCTGAACCTGGCGCCGTGGTCCTACCAGCGGATCTACGCGGCCACCGAGCACGACGCGCGCCCGGGACCGGCCGTACGGGCGCTGCTGCGTACGGCCGAGCGGCGTACGCGGGCGGTCGTGGACGCGGACACCCGCGCGGTGATCGCCACGTACCCGGGGGCCGCGCAGGTGCTCGGCGCGCTGCGGCTCCGGGGGCGGCTGCCGGTGCCCGCGATCACGTACCTGACCGACCTGTCCGTGCACGCGCTGTGGGTGGCCGCCGGCGTCGACGCGCACCTGGCCGTGCACCCGATCCCGGCCGCGCAGGCCCGCGACCAGGGCGCGGCCGCCGTCACGGTCGGCGGCCCGCTGGCCGATCCGCGCTTCACTCCGGCCGACCCCGGCGAGCGGCGCGTCGCGCGCATCCGGTTCGGTCTGCCCGAGACCGCGCCGCTGGCCCTGCTGGTCGCCGGGTCGTGGGGCGTGGGCGCGGTCCGGCAGGTGGCGGCCGAGGTGCGCGACACCGGCGTCGCCACCCCGGTCGTCGTCTGCGGCCGGAACCGGGCGCTGGCGCGGCGGCTGCGCGCGGACGGGTTCCCGTACGTGCACGGGTGGGTGGACGACATGCCGGACCTGATGCACGCCTGCGACGTGCTGGTGCAGAACTCCGGCGGGCTGACCTCGCTGGAGGCGCTGGCCGCCGGCCTCCCGGTGGCCGGTTACCGGTGCATCCCCGGGCACGGCGGCACCAACGCGGCCGGCCTCGACGCGGCCGGCCTGGCCGTATGGATCCGCTCGCCCGCGGACCTCCGGCCGATCCTGGCCGACCTCCTGCACGGACCGCGCGGCGAGGCGCAGGTCGCGGCCGGTCTCGCGCTGTTCCGGGACGCGCCCGGCCCGGTCCCGGCGATCACCGCCGCGATCGCCCGGCAGGCCGCCCCGGCCGTACGGCCGCACACCGAAAGCGCCCAGCCATGACCGGACACCGCCTGGCCCGCACCGCCGTACGCGGCGGCGCCGTCGTCCTCCCCGCGCTCGCCGCGCTGCACACCGCCCCCGCGCTGTCCGCCATCGGCCCGCTGCGCAACCGCTACCTGCCCCGGCTGGCCGGCCAGGGCCGCCCCGGCCACATCGCGCTCACCTTCGACGACGGTCCCGACCACCTCGGTACCCCGCACTTCCTGCGGGTGCTCGACGCGTACCGCATCCACGCCACGTTCTTCCTGCTCGCCACCATGGCGACCCGCTCACCCGGCCTCGCCAAGGAGATCACCGCCGCCGGGCACGAGATCGGCGTACACGGCTGGCACCACCGCCCCCTGCCACTGCACGGCCCGCGCGCCACCCGCGACTGCCTCGCCCGCGCGCGCGACACCCTGGGCGACATCACAGGCGAACGCCCGGTGCTGTACCGCCCGCCGTACGGAGTCATGACGACCGCCGCGCACGTCGCCTGCGCCCACCTCGGCCTCACCCCTGTCCTGTGGACCGCCTGGGGCAAGGACTGGCGCGCCCGCGCGACTCCGGGGTCCATCCGCGACACGGCCCTCGACGGCCTCGCGGACGGCGGCACACTCCTCCTACACGACTCCGACTGCACGTCCGCCCCCGGCTCCTGGCGCCGCACCCTCGCCGCCCTGCCATGGATCATCGACGCCTGCCAAGCCCGCGACTGGCAACTCGGCCCCCTCCGGGAGCATTAGGGCCCACCCCGATGTACGGGTCGGGCGGGCGCAGTGCGCTTGCGCGCGAAAGGCCTCGCTTCGCGAGACTGGTTTTTTGCGCGTGGGGCCGCCGTGGGTGGCTGGGCGCCGTTTGCGAGGTGCGGGCAGGATTCCGGGCGAGGGCCTGTGCAGATTCTTGGCCACGCCGTCGCGGTATCGCCAGGATTCAAGGCGTCGCCTGTGCCGGGCACCCATGCCGCACTTCGCAAACGGCGCTCGGTCTCGACGGCGGCCGTACGCGCTAATAAATCAGTCTCGCGAAGCGAGGCCTTTTCACGCGCGGCGCGGGGTGCGCGGGGAGGCAGGGCGCGCCGCGGGTGCAGGGTGCGGGGGATCGTGGTGCGTGGAGTATGCGGGGCCCATGGACGCCGCCGCTGGATTGTGGTCCGAGATCGGCCGAGTTCAGGATGCACCTGGGCGTGTCCCAAGCTGGTGGGATGCGAGCACTTTGAGACCCTAGTCCGCCGCCCCGCGGAGGACCGTGAAGGCGCGGACCTTGGAGGACAGGATGTGGTCGGCGTAGGCGGATGCCGCGCGGTCGCCCGCGCCGCTGCGGACTGCGGCGAGGATGTCGCGGAGTTCTGACACCCGGGTGTCGTGGTCCATGGAGATGGCCTTGAGGCGGAGTAGGCGGACGCGGCCGCGGAGGGCGGCGGCGATCTCCTCGACCGCGGGGCTGGCCGCGCCGGCGGCGATCACCTCGATCACGTCGTCTTTCGCCTTGAGGAGCAGGGCCGGGTCGTCGGCGTGGGTGACGGCGGCTTCGGCGTAGGCCTCGATGGCGGCTTCCAGGCGGATGGTCTGGGACTTGGCCGCGCGCTCGGTGAACAGCTTCACCAGCAGGCCCTCCAATGCGGCGCGGGCCTGGAAGAGGTCGGAGGCCTCGTCGACGCTCGGGACGGTCACCATCGCGCCGCGCTGCGGGACGATCGTGATCAGGCCCTCGGACGTCAGGTCGCGCAGCGCCTCGCGGACCGTCGTACGGGACACCGAGAACCGCTCGACCAGCTCGCGTTCGATCAACCGCTGGCCGGGCTGGATGCGCAGGTCGAGGATGGCGGCGCGCAGCGCGTCCACCACCCGCTGACGGACCGGCTTGCCGTCGTTGTCGGACAACGCGATGGCCAGTGAGCTCGACTTCGGCGCCACCGGGCCAGCCTACCGGACCGTACGATGCCGCGACAGAGATTGTCCGACAAAGTATTGACCGTACCGCCCCGACATGCATACCGTCGCGGCACTGGTCGGACAATCTCTGGAGACTGATGGACTTCGCGCTCACCGAGGACCAGCGGAACATCAAGCGCGCCGTCGCCGAGCTGGCGGCGCGCTTCACCGACGAGTACTGGCGCGGCATCGACGAGAGCCACGCGTTCCCCTGGGACTTCTACGACGCCTTCGCCGAGGCCGGCTGGCTCGGCATCGCGATCCCCGAGCAGTACGGCGGCGGCGGGCAGGGCATCACCGAAGCCGCCCTGCTGCTGGAGGAGATCGCCGGCTCCGGCGCCGCCATGAACGGCTGCACGCCGCTGCACCTGACGATCTTCGGCCTGAACACCATCGTGAAGCACGGCTCGGAGGAGCTGCGCCGCGAGATCCTCCCGAAAGCCGCCGACGGCTCGCTGCACGTCTGCTTCGCGGTCACCGAGCCGGACGCCGGCACCGACACCTCCCGGGTGTCCACGTTCGCCCGCCGCGACGGCGCCGACTACGTGATCAGCGGCCGGAAGGTGTGGATCAGCAAGGCCGCGCAGTCGCAGAAGATGGTGCTGGTCTGCCGCACCTCCCCGCGCGAGGACGACAGGCCCACCGCCGGCATCAGCCTGTTCCTGGTCGACGTCGACCCGGACGCCATGGAGCTGCGCGCCATCCCGAAGATGGGCCGCAACGCCGTGCAGAGCTACCAGGTCTTCATCGACGACCTGCGGGTACCGGCGTCGGCCCGGGTCGGCGAGGAGGGCCAGGGCTTCCGGTACCTGCTGGACGGCCTCAACCCCGAGCGCATCCTGCTGGCCCACGAGTCGCTGGGCATCGGCCAGGTGGCGCTGGACCGCGCGGCCCGGTACGCGGGGGAGCGCGTCGTGTTCGAACGGCCGATCGGGCAGAACCAGGGCATCGCGTTCCCGCTGGCCGAGGCGCACATGCGGCTGGAGGCCGCGCGGCTGATGGCCCGCAAGGCGGCCTGGCTGTACGACCACGGCGAGCGCTGCGGCGCCGAGGCGAACATGGCCAAGTACCTGTGCGCCGACGCGGCGTTCTTCTCCGCCGACCGCGCCGTGCAGACGCACGGCGGGATGGGCTACGCGCACGAGTACGACGTCGAGCGGTACTTCCGCGAGGCGCGCCTGCAGCGGCTGGCGCCGGTCAGCCAGGAGATGGTGCTCAACTACGTCTCCAACCACGTCCTCGGCCTGCCGAAGTCGTACTGATGAGCGTCACCTACGCCCTCGACGGCCCGGTCGCCTGGCTCACCATCGACCGGCCGGAGGCCCGCAACGCGCTGAACCAGGACGTACGGGACGGCCTGGCGGACGGCATGCGCCGCTTCGAGGCCGACCCGGACGCCGCCGTCCTCGTGCTGACCGGCGCCGGCGACCGGGCGTTCTCGGCCGGCGCCGACCTGAAGGAGATGTCGGAGACCGCGCTCGGTGTGCCGCCGCCGGACTTCGTGCCGATCCCCGGCCGGACCATCGAGGTCACCAAGCCGACCATCGCGGCCGTCAACGGCGCCGCGTACGCGGGCGGGTTCCTGCTCGCGCAGAGCTGCGACCTGTGCGTCGCCGCCGACAGCGCCCGGTTCGCGATCGCCGAGGTCAAGGTGGGGCGGGGCGCGCCGTGGGCGGTTCCGCTGCCGTGGCTGATGCCACCGCGCGTCGCGATGGAGATCCTGCTCACCGGCGACCCGGTCGACGCGCAGCGGGCGTACGAGCTGGGTTTCGTCAACCGCGTCGTACCGGACGGCGAGCTGCGTACGGCCGCGCAGCGGCTGGGCGAGCGGATCGCCGCCAACGCCCCGCTGTCGGTCGCGGCCGCCCGCCGTACCGTGCACCTGGCGATGGCCGCCGACCACGAGCGCGCCTTCGCGGAGGCGTACGCGCTGTGGGAACCGGTGTACCGGAGCGCGGACGCCCAGGAGGGGCCGCGGGCCTTCCGGGAACGCCGGGCGCCGCGCTGGACGGGCCGATGATCGACCTGGCGGCGCACCTGCGCGACGGCGACGTGATCGTCATCCCGCAGGGCACCGCCGAGCCGCTCGACCTGACCCGCCGGCTGGTCGCCGAGGAGCGCCACCTGCCCCGCGTACGGGTGTTCGTGGCCACGCTGTTCAGCGACACGTTCGAGGCGGCGTCCCGGCTGTCCTTCACCGCGATCGGCGGGCTCGGCACGGCCCGCCGGCTGGTCGCCGCCGGGCGGTGCGCCGTCGTCCCCACGCACATCTCCCGCATCCCGGACCTGTTCCGCGAGCGGCTCCGGCCCGACGTGGTGCTCCTGCACCTCAGCGGGGAGTCCAAGGACGGCCGGCACTCCGCCGGCATCGTCGACGACTACCTCCAGGCCGCCGTCTCCCACGCCCGCGTGGTGCTCGCCCAGGTCAACGCGCAGATGCCGTACACCCACGGCGCGGCCACCTACGCGCTGGACGAGCTGGACGCCTACGAGCACGTGGACACTCCGCTCATCGAGGTCCCGCCCGCCCCGCGCACCGAGGCGGCCGAGGCGGTCGGCCGGCACGCGGCCGCGCTGATCGGCGACGGCAGCCGCATCCAGGTCGGCATCGGCGCGATCCCCGACGCGATCCTGGACCGGCTGCACGACCGGCGCGGCCTCGGCATCCACACCGGGCTGCTCACCGACGCCCTGCTGCGCCTGCACCGCAGCGGCGCGGTGACCAACGAGGCCAAGCCGGTGCACCCCGGTAAGACCGTGGCCGGTACGGCGTTCGGCACCCGCGGCCTGTACGACGCGATGGCCGCGGACGACACGATCTGGATGCGGCCGGTGGACGTCACGCACGCACACGCCGTGCTGGCCGGCATCGACCGGCTGGTGTCCATCAACTCCGCGGTCGAGGTGGACCTCACCGGCCAGGTGAACAGCGAGGTCGCCGGGGACGCGTTCATCGGCGGCGTCGGCGGCCAGGTCGACTTCGTGCGCGGCGCGACCGCGTCGGCCGGCGGCCGCTCGATCATCGCGCTGCCCGCCACCGACCGCACCGGCGCGATCTCCCGCATCGTGCCGCACACCGGCGTCGTCACCACGGCCCGCAACGACGTCGACACGATCGTCACCGAGTACGGCGTGGCCGAGCTGCGCGGCGTCGACCTGGCCGAGCGCCGCCGCCGGCTGACCGCGATCGCGCACCCCCGGTTCCGGGACGAACTAGGCGAGGGAGGACCCTATGGGGCCGCTTGACGGCATCCGCGTACTGGACATCACCACGACGTTCCTCGGTCCGTACTGCACGATGCTGCTGGCGCAGATGGGGGCGGACGTCATCAAGGTGGAGTCGCGCGGCGGTGACGTCGTGCGCAACGTCGGCGCCACCCGCAACCCCGGCATGTCGGCGACGTACATGACGGTCAACGTCGGCAAGCGCGGCGTCGTACTGGACCTGAAGACCTCCGAGGGGCGGGAGATCCTGGACCGCCTCGTCACCGACGCCGACGTGGTCGTGCACAACATGCGGCAGGAGAGCGCCGCGTCGCTCGGGCTGTCCTACGACCGGCTCAGCGCGATCAACCCGCGGATCATCCTGGCCGAGGCGTTCGGCTTCGGGCCGGAGGGCCCGGACGCCGGCCGGCCCGCGTACGACGACGTCATCCAGGCCGCCTCCGGCCTCGCCGACCTGGAGTCCCGGCGGCAGGGCCGCCCGCAGTACGTCACCACGATCCTGTCCGACAAGGTGTCCGGGCTGACCACGCTGTACGGGGTGCTGGCCGCGCTGTACGAGCGGCAGGTGACCGGCCGCGGGCAGGCGGTCGTCGTGCCGATGTACGAGAGCATGGTCAGCTTCCTGCTGACCGAGCAGCTGGCCGGGGAGGCGTTCGTGCCCGCGGAGGGCCCGGCGACGTACGCGCGCACGACGTCGCCGGCGCGGCGGCCGTACAAGACCAAGGACGGCTACATCGGCGCGATCCTCTACACCGACGCCCAGTGGGGCGCCTTCTTCACCGCCATCGGCCGCCCCGAGCTGAGCGAGGACCCGCGGTTCGCCGGCATCGCCGCCCGCACCCGCAACGTCGACGAGCTGTACACGCTGCTGGAGGATGAGCTGGCGACCGGCACGTCGGCGTACTGGCTGGCCCGGCTGCGCGAGCTGGACTGCCCGGCCATCGAGGTGCGCACCGTGGAGGACCTGATCGCCGACGAGCACCTCGGCGCGGCCGGCATCGTCGTCGAGCGCGACCACCCGACCGAGGGCCGGATCCGGCACATGGGCATGCCCGTACGGTTCTCCGGCCACGCCCCCGACCCGCACGGCCTCCGGCACGCGCCGGGCCTCGGCGAGCACACCGAGGAGGTGCTCACCGAGCACGGGTTCGGCGCCGACCAGGTCGCGGAGTGGCGTTCCCGGGGCGTGGTTGCCTGACGCCGCCCGATAGGGTCGCGGGCGGCACGAACCGAACGCGAGGTGCCCCCGTACGCGGGGGAGAATCGGGAAGCCGGTGTGATTCCGGCACGGGCCCGCCGCGGTGACCGGGGAGCCGCCGTCCACGCACGCCACTGGCCTCGACGGGCTGGGAAGGCGGACGGTGAGGCGCTGATCCGGGAGTCCGAAGACCGGCCTCGCACCAAGCGACGCAGCGGGAGCCTGCCCAATGGACATCTACGACGTCATCCACCGCCGCCGCGACGTGCGCGCGGAGTTCACCGGTGCGCCGATCCCCGCCGACGTCCTCGGCCGGGTGCTGGACGCCGCGCACGCCGCGCCGAGTGTCGGCCTGTCCCAGCCGTGGGACTTCGTGCTGGTCCGCGACGCGGCGGTGCGGCGCGCCTTCTACGACCACGTCCAGCACGAACGCGACGTGTTCGCGGCCACCCTCACCGGCGAGGAGGCCGCGCGGTTCGCCCGGATCAAGATCGACGGCGTGCTGGAGTCCAGCCTGTCGGTCGCGGTCACCTACGACGCCGGCCGCGGAAGCCCGGCCGTCCTGGGCCGGCACGCCATCGCCGACGCCGGGCTGTACTCCGTCTGCCTGGCCATCCAGAACCTGTGGCTGGCCGCCACCGCGGAGGGCCTGGGCGTCGGCTGGGTGTCGTTCTAACGGGAGCCGTACGTCCGCGACCTGCTCGGCATCCCGGACGGCATCCGCCCGGTCGCCTGGCTGTGCCTCGGCCCGGTCAGCCACCTGCAGGACACCCCGGACCTGGAACGGCACGGCTGGCGCCGCCGCCAGGGCCTGGAATCGGCGCTCCACCACGACCGCTGGTAGTGGTTGAGTGAGGCGGTGACCCTCCATCACTACGGTCCCGATCACCCCGAGATCACCTACGTTCCGCACGCGTTCGGCGAGCACACGTACGACACCGGTGAGGTACGGCTGAACTACGCGGTTACCGGGTCCGCGGACGCGCCGCCGCTGCTGCTCGTCCCCGGCCAGACCGAGTCGTGGTGGGGCTACGAGCCGGTGCTGCCGCGGCTCGGCGAGCACTTCCGTACGTACGCGGTGGACCTGCGCGGCCAGGGCCGGTCCAGTCGTACGCCAGGCCGGTACACGCTGGACAACATGGGCAACGACCTGGTGCGGTTCATCACCGGCGTGATCGGGCGGCCGGTGATCGTCAGCGGGCTGTCCTCCGGCGGGGTGCTGGCCGCCTGGCTGTCCGCGTACGCCCCGCCCGGGCTCGTCCGCGCCGCGCATTACGAGGACCCGCCGCTGTTCGCCTCGGAGGTGAGCCCCTCGTGCGGGCCGTCGATCCGGCAGAGCATCGGCCCGATGTTCCGGCTGTACAGCACCTACCTCGGTGACCAGTGGAAGGTCGGCGACTGGGACGGCATGCGCGCGGCGGGCGCCCGCGAGCTGCCCGGGTGGATGGCCGAGTGGATCCCCGAGGAGCCGCCGCAGAACATGAAGGAGTACGACCCGGAGTGGGCCCGCGCGTTCTGGACCGGCACGGTGGGCGCGAGCTGCGACCACGCCCGCATGCTGGCCGCCGTCAAGACGCCGGTGCTGTTCACCCACCACGGCCGGTACATCGACGCGGGCGGCTGGCTCATCGGCGCGAGCTCGGACCTCCAGGCGGCGCGCGTCCGGGCGCTGATCACCGCGGCCGGGCAGCCGTGCACGTACCGCTCGTTCCCCGAGTCCGGCCATTCCCTGCACGGGGAGAACCCGGAACTGTTCACCGAGACGCTGGTCGGCTGGGCGGCGGACGCCGTCCAGGACCGGTCACCCTGACTCCATCCGCCCCTGGCGACAAACCCGTACAAACTCTTTAATCTCGCCTAAGCAGACACACAGGGCTCTTACCTCAACGGAGCGGTGATGTTCTTAGGCAAGAAGGTGTCGCTTGTCGCGGTGGCCGGGGCGCTGGCCACCGCTCTCATTGCCGCCGGTTCGCCGGCCATGGCACAGACCGCACGGGCGCCCGGGGACCCGGTCACCCACGAGCAGAACCCGCGCGTGCCCGAGGGCGCGGCGTGGACCGAGGCGTACTTCCCGTCCTCCGATGGCAGTGGCGTCACGCTGCACGCCGACGTGCTGCGCCCGGCGAACCTGCCGGCGAACGCGAAGACCCCGGTGATCCTCTCCGTGGGGCCGTACTTCGCGCACGCCGGGCAGACCGAGCCCGAGGGCTTCACCCAGGTCGGGCCGTCGGCGCGCTTCGACGACTTCATCAACGGCGCCAAGCTGATGGCCCGCGGCTACACGTACGTGATGGTCGACCTGCGCGGCTTCGGCGGCAGCACCGGCTGCCTCGACTGGGTCGGCCCGGGCGAGCAGGCCGACGTCAAGGCGGCCATCCAGTGGTCGGCGAGCCGGCCGTGGTCCACCGGCAAGGTCGGCATGTACGGCAAGTCCTACGACGCCGTCACCGGGCTGGTCGGCAACGACCTGAGGATGCCGAGCCTGAAGGCGGTCGTCGCGCAGGAACCCGTCTGGGACATGTACAACTACCTGTTCAGCAACCGGGTACCGCGGCCGAACGTCACCGGCACGCCGCTGGCGTACAACTCGATCGCCACGATGCCGCCGATGGCCGACGACAGCGACCGGTACAAGGCGGCCGCGACGTACGAGGACAGCCACCCGTCCTGCCTGACCGACAACGTCACGAACAACAACCAGCCGGACCCGGACTCGGCGTACTGGAAGGCCCGTGACCTGGCCACCCATGCGAAGGGCACCGACACGCCGCTGTTCGTGACCCAGGGCTTCATCGAGCCGAACACCAAGCCCGAGGACATCGAGCAGTACCTCGGCAACCACCACGGCCGGGAGCGCGGCTGGCTCGGCCAGTGGGAGCACGTGCGCGGCAACGACACCGACACCAACGGCCGGCTGCTGCAGGGCCGCGCCGGCTGGTTCGACGAGGTCATGCGGTTCTACGACCAGTACCTGCGCGGCACCGCGCCGTCGGTGCAGGACCCGGCGTACGCGGTCGAGGACAGCACCGGGCACTGGCGGGCGCAGAAGACCTGGCCGGTCGAGGCGTCGTCGTACCGGGCGCGGCTCGCCTCGGGCCGGTACGTGGACAGCGGCTCGGCGACGGCGACCGCCGCCCCGACGCCCACCACGGCGAACGGCGGGCGCTGGGACATCGAGCGCGCGCCGCGGACCGCGCCGCTGACCAGCACCGAGAAGAACGCCATCAAGGGGACCGACGAGGCCACGTCCAGCTACTGGACCTGGTCGACCCCCGCGCGTACGGCGGTCCGGCTCACCGCCACGCCGCGGATCTCGTTCACCGCGAGCACCAGCGGGAACGTGATGGTCCGGCTGTGGGACGTCGCCCCGGACGGCACGGCGACGATGTTCGACGAGAACGTGTCCCTGGTGAAGGGCCGGGGACCGGTCGCCTTCGACCTGAAGTCGACCGACTGGACGTTCGCCCGCGGCCACCGGCTGGGCGTGCAGATCGGCACGATCAGCTCCAACGGCTGGCTGGACACGCCGTCCGGCCACACGGTGGCCGTCTCCGGCGCGCGGCTCGGCCTGGACACCCAGGACCCGCGGTCCGACGTGCCCACCCAGGGTGACCGGTCGCCGTACCTGGACCAGTACCTGGCGGGCAACACGACCACGCTGAGCGACGTCGGTCCGGGCACCTTCCCGCTGGAGGTGTCGCCGAACCGCTGACCGGCCGCGCCGCCCGGCACCCCGCGTGTGGGGTGCCGGGCGGTCGCGTGCTCAGCGGGTGTAGTTCTTGCCCGGCGGCTGACCCGGGACGGGCCGGGCGATCAGCGCGACCGGGATGAAGAAGCAGATCTGGCCGATCACCAGGGTGAGCGTCCAGAGCGCCTTGTCGTCGTAGTGCGCGGCCGCCCGCTCGTACAGCTCGTCCGGCACCCGCTCCCCGGACGGGCTCGGCGTCAGCACGGCCTCGACCAGCTCCAGCGCCACCCGCTCCGCCTCGCTGAAGTACGGCGCGTCCCGCCACGAGGCCACCGCGGTGATGCGCTCCTCGGACTCCCCGGCCTTGCGCAGCTCCCCGCTCTGCCGGACGGTGTGGTACGTACTCCCGACGATCTGCCCCGCGCGCAACTGCACCAGCCCGACGGTGCTCCGCGGGATCACCCCCGAGCGCACCCCCTTAGCCATAGCCGCCGCGACCTCGGTCATCTCCGGAAAGAGCGCCACGGGGTCCGGCAACCGCGATTCGACCGTAGACACGATCCACCTCCTGAACGACGTACGAACCTTCAGAAGTACGACGAAACAGCCGAGGGAGATGTCAGGCCCGCCCTGCCCGAGCCAAGGCCTCGCTTCGCGCGATCTCCTCCTGTCCCCGCGTAAAGGCCTCGCTTCGCGAGACTGATTTATTGCGCGTTCGGCGTCGTGGGTGGCTTGGCGCCGTTTGCGCGGCACAGGTGGGTGCCCGCCGCAGGCGACGCTTTGAACCCTGGCTGTAGCTCGATGGTGTGGCCAAGTATCTGCACTCTGCGCCTGTGCAGATTCCTGGCACGGGTGTGTTGTTGTACTTCCAGGGTTCAAGGCGTCGCCTGCGGCGGGCATCAACCCCGCGCGTTGTGCGCGTAGCGCATGCTTGTCGGCTCGGCATCCGGGCTGTACCACGACCCCCCGTGCCAGGAATCTGCACAGACATCGGCGCCCGGCTCCTACCCGCACTTCGCAAACGGCGCCCAACCACCCACGGCGGCCCCACGCGCAGAAAATCAGTCTCGCGAAGCGAGGCCTTTTCGCGTGGAGGCGGGGCTGAGCGCGTCCGGCCTCGGCGTACGCCCTAAGCGCCTGGAGACACCGTGCGGATGGCGGCGAACGGGGTGTGGCCGGAGACGCGTTGCTCGATGCCCGCGCGGACCATCCGGCGGGCGATCTCCACGGCGTCCGGTACGGTCGCGCCCTTTGCCAGTTCGGCGGTGATCGCGGCGGCGAAGGTGCAGCCCGCGCCGCTGACGCGGTTCTCGCCGATCTTGGGGTCGCTGTGCACGATGGTGTCGGTGCCGTCGTACAGGACGTCCACCGCGTCCGGCCCGGGCAGCTCGACTCCGCCCTTGACCACGACGTACCGCGGCCCCAGCTCCCGGATGCGCCGCGCGGCCTCGGCCAGGTCGTCGACGGTGTCGATGGCGTCCATGCCGGCCAGCGTCATGGCCTCGAAGCGGTTCGGGGTGATGACGGTGGCCAGCGGCAGGATCTGGGCGGTGAGCGCCTTGTCGGTGTCCAGCGCGGCGCCGGGCTCCTGGCCCTTGCAGATGAGCACCGGGTCCAGGACGACGTGCCGCCAGGGCTGCCGCTGCAGCGCCGCGGCGACCGTGTCGATCGTCGCGGGCGTGCCCAGCATGCCGATCTTGACGGTGTCCAGGTCGTAGCAGGACGTCGCGGCCTCGATCTGGTCGGCGATGACCTGCGGCTCGATCGGCACGAACCGGTGCGCCCAGTCATTGCCGGGGTCGAACGAGACGATGCAGGTGATCGTCCCCAGCCCGAACGCGCCCAACTGCTGGAAGGTCTTGAGGTCGGCTTGGATGCCGGCGCCTCCGGTCGCCTCCGAACCCGCGATCACGTATGCCAGGCCGGTCATCGTTCCTGCTCTCCTCTCGGGTGCACCACCGCCTCGCCAGGTTAGGCCATCACGGCGGCGTCCAGGCGGTCAGGTGGTCGCGGAGCCGGGCGGCCGCCTCGGCGGGGTCGCGGCGGGGGAGGACGGCGGCGAGCGGCGTGACGGCGTACGTCTCGTGCAGCGACCGGAACGCGACGCGCCGCATGCGCATCCCCGCGGTCGCGGACGGGACGAGCGCCACGGCCAGGCCGCACGCGACCAGGCTGAGCAGCGACTGGTCACCGGCGACCTCGTGCACGATGCGCGGCGTGAACCCGGCCGCGGCGCACGCGGAGATGACCGCGTCGTTGGCGACGGGCGCGTTGACGCGCGGGAAGTTCGCGAAGTCCTCATCGCTCAGGTCCGCCAGGTGGATCCGGCGGCGCCGGGCCATCGGGTGGGTGTCGGGCAGGGCGCAGATCAGCCGCTCGTCCGGCAGCCGGGTGACGGCCAGGTCGCGCGGGTCGGTGTCCAGCCGGCACACGCCGATGTCGATGTCGTGCCGGCGCAGGGCGTTCAGCTGTTCGCGCTCCTCCATCTCATAGATCAGCGGTACGACGCCGGGGTGCGCGGCACGGAACGCCGGGATCACGTCCGGCAGCACCCCGGACAGCGCGGACGGGATGCAGCCGATGCGCAGCGGCCACGCGCCCTCCACCCGCGCCACGATGCGCGCGGCCTCCTCGGCGCGGCGCAGGATCGTCCGGGCCTCGGCGAGCAGGACGTGGCCGGCCGCGGTGAGGCTGACCTGCTGGCTGTGCCGGTCGAACAGCCGTACGCCGAGCCGCCGCTCCAGCTTCGCGATGGCCTGGCTGAGCGGCGGCTGGGCCATCCGCAGCCGGGCCGCCGCGCGGGTGAAGCTCAGCTCCTCGGCGACCGCCACGAACTGCTCCAGATGCCGGAGGTCCAGGTGATCCATATGCACAGCATATTGAACTATTAGCCAGCATATATTGGACGTACCCGCGGGTCCGGTCTTCAATGACGGGATCGGTGTCCACGCAGGGAGGTACCGCCGTGACGGACCGTGTCATCGCGCTGGACGACGTACCGCTGAACCGTTTCCACATCCGCGTCACCGCCTACACCACCGGCGGGATGTTCTGCGACGGCTACATCCTGGGCATCATCGGCATCGCGCTGTCGGTGTGGTCGCCGCAGATCGGGATGTCCGCGCTGTGGGACGGGCTGATCGGCGCGTCGGCCCTGGCCGGCATCTTCGTCGGCAGCCTCGTCTTCGGGCCGATCACCGACCGCATCGGCCGGCAGACGATGTACACGGCCGACCTGGCCGCGTTCGTCATCGCCTCGGTCGCGCAGTTCTTCGTCCAGGAGCCGTGGCAGCTGTTCGCGCTGCGGCTGATCATGGGCATCGCGGTCGGCGCCGACTACGCGATCGGCGCGGCGCTGCTCGCCGAGTTCCTGCCGCGCAAGCAGCGCGGGCCGCTGATGGCGTGCCTGAACGCGGTGTGGACGATCGGGTACGTGGTCGCGTACGTGGTCGGCTACCTGCTGCGCGACCTCGGCCCGGACTCCTGGCGGTGGATGCTGGCCTCCAGCGCCGTGCCCGCCGTCGTCATCCTCTGCCTGCGGCTCGGCACTCCGGAGTCGCCGCGCTGGCTCATCAGCAAGGGCCGCGTGGACGAGGCGCAGGAGGTCGTCCGTACGCACTTCGGCGACAACGTACGGCTTCCGGAGCCGGAGAACGTCCCGGCCGCCTCGTTCCGCGAGGTGCTCAGCCGGCGGTGGCGGGTCCGTACCGCGTTCGCGTCGATCTTCTGGTTCGCCCAGGTGATGCCGTTCTTCGCGCTGTTCACGTTCGCGCCGCAGGTGCTGAAGGCGCTCGGCATCACCGGCGAGCTGACCGGCGGCCTGCTGATGAACGGCTTCCAGGCGCTCGGCGCGGTGGTCGGCGTCGTGATCATGAACATGCTGCCCCGGCGGCTGTTCCTGTGGGTGTCGTTCCTGGTCATGGCCGTGTGCCTGGGCGCGCTCGCGGTCGCGCCGGCACCCCCGACCGTCCTCGTACTGGGCTGCTTCGCGGTGTTCGCGCTGGTCGTCTCGGCCTCCGGGAACCTGGAGACCGTCTATCCCAGCGAGCTGTTCCCGACGCACATCCGGGCGACGGCCGTCGGGTTCGCCGCGTCGATGAGCCGGATCGGCGCCGCCGTCGGCACGTTCCTGCTGCCGCTGTCGCTGGAGCACCTCGGCAACCGGCCGACCATGCTGATCGCCACGATCGTCCTGGTCGTCGGCCTGGTCGTGACGCTGGCCTGGGCGCCGGAGACCCGTACCGCGCTGCTGGACAAGGAGTACTACGCCGAGCCCGCCCTGGAGGTGGCCGATGGACGCTGACGTCGCCGTGATCGGCGTCGGCACGATGGGTGCCATGACGCTGTGGCAGCTCGCCCGCAGAGGCGTACGGGCGATCGGCGTCGAGCGGTTCAACCCCGGCCACGACCGGTCCGGGGCCGGCGGGGAGTCGCGGCTGTTCCGTACCGCGTACCTGGAGGGCTCGCACTACGTGCCGTTGCTGCGCGCGGCGCGCGAGCAGTGGCGGGAACTTGAGGCCGACACCGGCCGGGACCTGCTCACGTTGAACGGCGGGCTGATGATCGGCGGCGCGGACACCCGGTTCCTGCGCAACGTGCGCGCCAGCATCGACGACCACGGCATCGCGCACGAGACGCTGGACGCCGCGGACATGCGCCGCCGCTTCCCGCAGCACCGGCTGCGCGACGGCGAGGTGGCCATCCTCGACCACGAGTCCGGGTTCGTGCGGCCCGAGCTGGCGGTGACGGTCGCGGCCGACGCGGCGGAGCGGCACGGGGCGACCGTCGTCCGGCACCAGCGGGTCACCCGGCTGGACCCGGACGCGGACGGGGTGACGGTCGTGCTCGGCGACCGCTCGCTGCGCGTCCGTACGGCGGTGGTCGCGGCCGGGGCGTGGACGAACACGCTGCTGCCCGGGTACACGCCGCGGCTGGACGTGCAGCGGCTGATCATGACCTGGTTCCCGGCGCGCGACCCCGGGCGGTTCCGTACGGAGGACTTCCCGATCTTCATCCGGCAGACCGGCGACTACGACATCTCCGGCTGGCCGTGCCTGGACGGCGCCAGCGTCAAGGTGGCCATCAACCACGGCTGGGACCACGTCGCCGACCCGGACGCGCTCGACCGCGACGTCGACGACCGGCTCACCGCGCACATCCGGTCCGCCGTCGCCGAGCTGCTGCCCGACCTGTACCCCGAGCCGGTGCGCATCGGGGTCTACATGGACGGCTACACGGCCGACAAGGACGCGTTCGCCGGCCCGGTGCCCGGGCTGCCGAACGTCATCGTGCTCGGGGGCTTCTCCGGGCACGGCTTCAAGATGTCCCCGGCGATCGGGCGCGCCGCCGCGGACCTGGTCACCGAGGGCGCGACCGGCCTGCCGATCGCGCACCTGGACCCCGCGCGCTTTCCCCAGACCCTGACCGTGGCCGACCGCCTCGGCCTGTGAAAGGAGCATGTGTGGACGCCGACGTCGCCGTCATCGGAACCGGGACGATGGGCGCGATGACCGCGTGGCGGCTGGCCGAGGCCGGCCTGTCCACGATCGCGTTCGAACGCTTCGGGATCGGCCACGACCGGTCCGCCGCCGGTGGCGAGTCGCGCATCTTCCGTACCGCGTACCTGGAGGGGCCGGAGTACGTGCCGCTGCTCCGCCGGTCCCAGGAGCTGTGGCGGGATCTGGAGCGCGACACCGGGCAGGCGCTGCTGGACCTCACCGGCGCGCTGATGATCGGCGTGGACGGCAGCCCGCACATGGGTAACGTGCTGGAGTCCGTACGCCGGTTCGACCTGCCGCACGAGGTGCTGGACCGGGCCGCGATGGCGTCGCGGTACCCGCAGCACGTGCTGGCCGACGGCGAGTTCGCGGTGTTCGACCCGAACGCCGGCGTGCTGCGGCCGGAGTTCGCGGTGATCGGGGCGGCGCGGCGGGCGGCCGAGCGGGGCGCCCGGCTGGTGCCGCACACGGCGGTGCAGGAGGTCGCGCCGGACACGGACGGCGTCACCGTACGCACGCCGGACCGTACGTACCGGGTCCGGCACGTCGTGGTCGCCGCCGGGCCGTGGACCGCGCGGCTGCTGCCGCAGTACGCCGGGCGGGTGGACGTCCGGCGCATCGTGATGACCTGGTTCCGGGCCGGCGACCCCGCCGCGTACGCCCCGGACCGGTTCCCGATCTTCATCCGCGAGGACACCGGCTACGACGTCTTCGGCATCCCCACGCTGGACGGCGGCTCCGTCAAGATCGCCCTGACGGACAACTACGGCGCGGTCGGCGAGCCCGAGCAACTCGACCACGACGTCCCACCGGCGGACCTGGAGACGGTCTCCCACGCCGCCGCCACGTACCTCGCGGACCTCCACGACTACCCGCACCGGGTGTCGGTCCACATGGACGGCTACACCCCCGACCGCCACCCCATCGTCGGCCCCGTCCCCGGCCACCCCAACATCACGGTCCTGGGCGGCTTCTCCGGCCACGGCTTCAAGATGTCCCCGGCAATAGCCGAGGCCGCAGTGGACCTGATCACCAAGGGCGAGACCACCCTCCCCATCACCCACCTCAACCCGTCCCGCTTCGCGTAGCTCCCGTGCAGGCCCCGTACGCCCGCGAAAAGGCCTCGCTTCGCGAAGCCCCCGCGCAGGCTTCGTACGCTCGAAAGGCCTCGCTTCGCGAGACTGATTTATTAGCGCGTAGGCGCCCTGCCTGGTCGATCGCCGTTTGCGCTGCGCGGTCGGGGGGCGAGGCGGGGCGCACGGGAAAGGGCTGCGCTCAAGGCGTCCGGGAGATTGGTTACTGCTGGCCTGGGCGGCGGGGGGCGGGGAGTTTGGAGGGGGCGAGTGGGGCGGACAGGCGTTGGGGGCGGAAGTCCGTCAGGGTGGGCTGTGCGGAGTCGTCTAGTAGCTCGGCGGTGGCCAGGTCGGCCAGGTGGAGGCACAGGGTGATGCCGCTGTGGGTGGCGATCACGTAGTGGCGGTGGGCGTCGTCGACGTAGCCGGCCGCGGTGAGGCCGTCGGCGGGCATGGAGCGCCGGCCTACGCGTACCTCGCGGACGCGGGCGTGGTCCGCGCCGCGGAGTACGGCGTGCAGGCGGGTCTCCAGCTCCGTGGCGATGGACGGCGCGGGGGAGGACGCCGGGTCGGCGGTGGCGTCCAGGTCGAGGCCCTGGACGACGAGGCGGGCGCCGCCGTCGGGGCGTACGTTCAGGCGGGGGGTGGTCAGGGCGGTGGCCAGGCGGGCGGGGACCGGATCGGTGTAGCCGAGATAGCCGACCGTCGCCGACCCGGGGGCCTCGGGGTCGGCCATGTGCAGGGTGACGCCGGACGCGGCCAGGAACGGCTCGCTCCACCGGCCCACGCAGGTCACAACGGCATCGAAGCCCTCGGCCGTACCATCCGCCAAGACAACACTCGCGCCGCCTCCGCTCGCGCCGCCTCCGCTCGCGCCGCCTCCGCTCGCGCCGCCTCCGCTCGCGCCGCCTCCGCTCGCGCCGCCTCCGCTCGCGCCGCCTCCGCTCGCGCCGCCTCCGCTC
>Ga0164243_10004014_pt1 | contig 23204 bp, 18 predicted proteins | sample OricompcompostOP_FD_108781 | JGI IMG/M metagenome (GOLD analysis project Ga0164243, IMG submission 108781) | Organic Plus compost microbial communities from Emeryville, California, USA - Original compost - Organic plus compost (OP) | ecosystem: Engineered > Solid waste > Mixed feedstock >...
ACAAAACTGCAAATAAGGAGAATAAGGATTTTTTTCACGGTACAGGTACTTAATCGTAATATCATTCTTTCCAGCATGACTTTTACATATAAAAGTGATCTATTAAATAAATTTTGACCCAGCGAGAGATGCTGCTTAATTTAAACCTCCATTCAAAAAGTACCCTTTCTTTGCTTTATAAATTCGAAATTGCTCAACAGTAAGGACATTACTAAAGAGAGAGTCCCTTGTATTCTCCACTGTTTGAATTTTCATCCGTAATTTTATCTCATCTTTATTATCCAATCTCGCCTGTTGTTTCTTTCTGGTAATTTCCATATTAATTTTCATTATATTATTTAACTGCATTTCATCAATATGCAAGCTATCCTGCATTCGTTTACAGATACCTGCATCATGTGCAGTTTGAGCTACCACAGCATCAGATGATAACAGTGCTAATGCAAAAGCAATAAAGAAAACAGCTTTCATTATTAAATCGACTTCTAATGAATTAAACATTCATATGGCGAACTTTCTATAAAATCAGCCGACCATACATTATCACTCCATTCATAATGGAACGTGCAATCATACATTCCTGTAGAAGGGTTAAATACAGAGTTGGTGCAAATTTTTATTCCAGTTTCACAATTATTCGCAACACAACGCTGACCTGGTCCAGAGCAAGAATTTGTCGAACAACCGGTGGCGCTACATTGGCCATTTGCATTCGCATAATTCTGCCCGTTTGCGTTTAGTTCCATCCATGCTTTTTCATTAGCATCTGACTGAGAAATGGTAGAACTATATTTCCCCGCAGCAACGGTATAAGTAACTGTACTGCCTGCAAAACCACCTGCGCAATCATTTTTTGTAAATGACTGACTAATTGCATCACTTCGATAAATTTGTCCAGGCGCCGAGGGCGTATTATATGAATATTCAAACTTCTTCAGAATATTTTTGTGGATATCCCTGATTTGCATCAAGCGCAGGAAATCATCATACTCATATTTAGCAATAAGGCCTTTCGAATCACTTGTACTTGTAACACCCACAAGTGGTTTAGCAGTAAAAGTAGTCATAATTGCATCTGTGGGAAATACTCTTACTTCATCGATCTTTATAGCAGAAATGACTTTCGGCCCAAAATAGGGCTCCTGGTGGAGCTCCCACTTATTACCATTTGATGTCCAATAAGAAAGGGTGAAAGTACGCCCGGAATTCGTTGGGATGGTAAAGGGAATAGTAAAATTGCCAGCAAAGACTTTATCACCTGTTACAGCTTCCGGATCAGCAATGCCTGTGGCATCTTCAAAACTAGTATAATAAACCTCTTCAAGACGCGCATTTTCCACAACTGCGGTAGGCTGGTGCAGTTGTTTGCTATCCCAGATAAGGCTGTTTAGAGGTTTGTTTTTAAATTTGACTTCTGTCACATTTCCCTGATAGTTGTATTTTTCGAAAGTGATATCCTCAGTAAGGCCGGGAACGCGATATAATATGGCGGGATTAAACGCACCAACTGAGGATTCAGGTGTAAGTCCCAATGGCGCGGATAAGATGCTTGAAGGTCTTACAATATTATCGAATGCAGCAAAACTAGTTACAAAGGCATTCGTGAGGAACCAGTTTCCATTTTTGAATAGCCAATCTTCCTTTGATACCATCTTATGCCCGTTATACAAGAGTGTATTTGGAGGAAATACACTCTGATCATAATTATTTACATAATAATATCTTGACTCGTAAGTTTCACCTCTACTATTAAATGTTCGTTGTTTCGCTAGTTGATAATTATCCAGATAGTAGGTATATTCCACCACCTGCTCAATAGTGCCACTTGCTGTAAACTCTTTCGTAGTTCTTTTAGTTAACTCAGACCGGCCAAAAATCCAGTAAAATCTTCTGGCCCCAAATACTGTATTTTGTCGTGTATCCTTATTGTCCGTCTGAACGGTATAAGTTAATAGATTTCTGCTATTATTATCACTGGGTCTTTCTTCATGATACTGATATTCATTATTAATTGTCTTTATTAATCTTCCTACACCATCAAACACTGAATCGGCTAAAGGCAGCCCCTGTTTCCACTCCAACGGTTGTTGTTGAACGTATGGATAATCATTAATTGCATTAGGCTCCCTTGCAAAGCTGGAAAATTCATGAACTGTATATCCAAGAGGGGTAGCAGCTTGGCTTTTAGTCACCGTAACACGTTTATAAATTACCGGACTCCCCTGATAGTAACTTAGCGACTGCGTTGGAGAAGAAATAAAGTTTACAAAATATAGAATACGAAGCTTGGGTAAAGTATTCATATCTCCTTCAGACCATTCCAAATGTGTATCATATGAGTACGAGTAATTTGGCATATTTTGTATATTCCCTGATGTAGGCCCATCAACGGCCGCATAGCTGTAACGAGTAACAATTGGTTCAGTTTTTACACCATCATAATCCTCAGTTTTAACAACTCTTAAACCACCCACGCTCCGCGGTACAGGATGAATCTTATAAGTATAAATTAACTTAATTTCATAATTCGGATTAAGATTAGTGAAATAATCTCCAGTAAAGGAAACCTCATAGCTCTTATTTAAAGGTAACAGGAGATTTTCAAATACCCCTCCCTTTAAGCTCTCGGTGGGGCATATTATCGTTTTTGAGTAAGAAAGGTCTGTACTTCTAATGGTAACTTCAATATTTCCCCCTGTAGGAACCTGATTCTCTGTTTCATCAGTATCCAATTCAAATGGACTATCACTTTGAATCGTTAAAGGTACTGTATCTGCCGACGCTCTGTCAGGTAATGCCAGACTTTTGAATAGCCCAGCTTCCTGTTTTACAAAATTGACGTTCTGAGTTGTTTGATTGTAAAAGTATTCCTCATTATACACATTATTACCTTCATAATACAACTTAGTGTATCCACCTGTCGGATATTTTATCTTTTCCAAAATACCTGCAATTGCAAAATTTGGGTCAGCATCCCGAATAGCCCCGCCAACATGCCCACCTGCAATCCCAATATTGGGAATGTAAAATTCAGGAATTAAAGTAAGCGCTGTCTTTCCATTGTAATAACCCCAGTGATCTTGGGCTGTAGATCTACGACTAGGCAACATTTTATTATTATATTCAAACTCATAAGGAGGCAACAGACCACCATTTTTATCAATTTGTTGTACGCGAAGTAATTTTAGTCGCTTACTGTAATCATTCGGTAAATCTGTTGGAATAAAAGATACACAATCACTATTTATACAGGGTGAGTCGAAGTAATCATATGTAAGATTAAAATGTTTCTGTTGATCCTGATTTTTGATTATAATATCCGTAAGTGCTTTATCTCTTGTGTAGTCTAATCTGGCTAAATTATAAGCGAAATTTATTTTTGTATCATCCGGGAAATGCACTTCAGTTAATCGAATAGGTTCGTAAACAATAATCGGTGTGCTATGTATTATTCCACTATACGCTCCCCCCGAAGAACCATTGAAGTTATTTAGCTGATATCTACGCGACTCTGAAAACATTCCTTCGTATTCTAAAGGCCCTTGAAATTTTTCATATTTAAAAATAATGGTATCCTTTCTATCCGCAGAAATAATATAGTTCAGATACCAATTGGAAGTAAAATGTCTGGCTTCGGCGCCGTTCACTCCAATTGGCTCAAACATGCTGCCTAAATCTTGATATTCTTTTACAGCAAATACATAATTTGTACCTGTATTATTATCCACCACACGAAAAGTGTCTATTTCTCCTCCATGGAAATCATCAATATTTCCAACGAAACTTACTGCTAAGTTCTGCTGACTGATTAAATGAGCTTTTCTATCTTTTGTAAATATAAATTTGGCAGAGATACCAGGTGCGCTGATATTAAATATATCAGCCTGGCTATCCATATTCCTTTTCTCTATTTCATCCAGCAGTAAATAAGCCTGATGGTAGTTTCCCCATGTGATAGCCTGATTAATGGTTGGTTCATAAGCCGAATCTCCCCATACATAACTAAACAATTCGGGAACATGTGTTTCCAAATCTGGCAAAGCTTCTGTTATCAGATATCCTCCCGGCCGCTCATCAGGGGTACCATTCATGGCCCTGGATATAACACCACCTGCATCCAGCGCCCATCCAAGTCCCACATTAGATGCCATATCCTCTACCTTATATCCGCCAGCATGATAACGTAATTGGATATCTACATTCAGATTTTTTGAATCGTCTTTATAATTGAAGATGGGAACTGTAATTGATGGGATTCCAGTTGCCAAACCAACAGGAATGTCACCAAACTTACCAAGAGCGGCGGCGTTAGGCGTCGTAGGTATCGGCAGCTTCCATAATTCCTTTTTGTAAGATGGTTCATTTGTCTGGGCTTCAGTAATAACATAAGTTAACAACAATCCTAAGACCAGCGTGATTCTTTTCAACATAACAAATAGGTATAGATATTTTTTGGCAGCTTGACTAAATTAGGTCAGATGCTAAGTATCATTTTGGTTCTACAGCTTTACAATATATAGCTTCTTAAACGGCAGTATCCTCGAAAAAATGCCTATTTAAAAATAGGCAACTTACTGTTAAAATTCAAAATAAATAAACACTCGACAAATTTCAATTCCTATAAAAAAAGGGGCCTAAGCCCCTTTCCCTTTATACCTTATAATACTGCTCCCAGCCCTTTCTAGGCGGAGGCCCTACTAATAATTCATTCGCACGTTTACTACTCGTAATCACTTTCTTCTCCCTGTCAAACTGAATCTTCTCACCGGTCCACTGCGCAATTACGCCTAAGCAGAATACCTGGCTAAGCGGCCCTGCAATGGCGAATGGCGAACGGGTTTGCTCCTCGCCTTTACAAGCCTTCAGGAAGTTTTCAAAGTGGTTGGAAGGACTCTTCGGCACCTCTGGTAATTTACCTGCCATTTCTTTCGCTTTTTCTTCCGGAATGATAGACAGGGTGCTACCGTGTGAACCGCCTTTGAAAGTCAGGTCTTTACTGTAAATGATTTTACCAGGGTTCAATTTAGCTGGCTTTATCGGACCATTGCTTGGCGGCGGGATATTTGGATCGAGCCCCTGTACGCCATAGCCTTCAGGGATCGGTGGCAGGTTATCCACACCATCGTACCAGGTGATATCCAGTGCCGGCATGTTTCCTCTCTTAGGGAATTTGAAAGCCAGCGTGGTGCTCATCGGGTAGAAGAAATTATTATGACCGGTGAGTTTAATCGGATCTACCTCGTACGGCAAGCCCAGGTTCAGGAACTGATGCGCTGTATCGATGATGTGCGCGCCCCAGTCGCCCAGTGCGCCCATGCCGAAATCGAACCAGCAGCGCCATTGCCCGTTTACAAAGTCTTTATTATAGGAATGGCCTTGCGTGGTCATCTGCCATACGTTCCAGTCCAGTGTTGCTGGTACCGGTTCTGCCGGCGGGAACGACTTAATATTTGGATCCCAGCCATGCCAGCGGCGTGGGGAGTTCATGTGTGCGGTGATAGCAGTTACATCTTTAATAATACCGGCTTCTGTCCAGGCTTTGAACTGGAAATAGTTGGCCTCGGAGTGGCCCTGGTTACCCATCTGGGTTACCACTTTAGGGTTCTTGCGGGCGGCCTTCATCATCAGCTCCACTTCATTGAAGGTGCGGGCCATCGGTTTTTCCACATACACGTGTTTACCCAGGCCTATGGCCATCATGGTAATCGGGAAATGGGAGAAGTCAGGTACGCCGACAGATACGGCATCGATCTGGTTGCCCATCTTATCGAACATCTGGCGGAAGTCCTGGAAGCGTGGTACGTTAGGGAACATCTTCATGACTTCGAGGGTATGGGGCGCGCCCATATCCACATCGCAAAGTGCTACAACGTTTGCCAGTCCGGTTTTATAGAGCGCCTGGGCGATCTCTCCTCCCCTGTTGCCAATACCAATGAAAGCGATATTTACTTTTTCGTTGGGCCCGATCTTACGGGTGTAAGGCTTCGCAGCGGCCATCAGCAGGCTGGGAGTGGCGGTTGCCAGGGTAGCCAGCGCTGCCTGTTTCAGGAAGCTCCTTCTTGAATCGTTATGGTTCATAGCGTGGTTTATTGATTGCTTCCCCCAAAATATAAAAAAGGCTTTGCAATCGAAAGCATAAACGAAAAAAAGGTAAAAACTTTACATGGGCGGTTAAGGAAGTATCAGCGAACCGGGGGTTTTGGGGATGAATGAGGCTCGGAGGGTGCAGTAGGAGCACGGAGAAGTGCGGTACAGCGGCATGGAGAAATGCATTGGGGAGACCTTGGGAGTGTAGTGAGGAGGCGCGGAGGTGCGCAGTGAGGAGGATCGGAGATTTGCCGTGAGGAGGGACGGAAGTGTAAGGTGAGGAAGAATGGAGGTGTGCGGTGAGGAGGATCGGAGACGTGCAGTGAGGAGGAACGCAGATGTGCAGTCAGGAAACCAGGGTGTGCAGTCAGGAAACCAGGGAAGTGCGAAGAACGCAGGTATGCCGTCAGGAAGAACGCAGGCGCGCGGTATAGAAAAACGGAAGTGTGCAGGAGGTCAGGGAAGTAAGGAAGATCGGACGTATGCCGTCAGGAAGAACGCAGACGCGCGGTATAGAACAACGGAAGTGCGCAGTGAGGAGGCCAGGGAAGTAAGGAAGAACACAGGTATGCCGTCAGTAAGAACACAGGCGCGCGGTGTAGAAAAACCACTGTGTGCAGTTAAAAGACCAGCTAACTCCCGTCCAAAACCACAGCCACGTCCCCCCCTGACGCCCGGCCCCCCCACAACCACAAAAAACCCACACAAAAAAAGCCGACCCTCCCGGCCGGCTCTCTCTGCTAATAACTTCTCTAATCCCCACAGCAATCACCCCTGCTTAAACACCCGCGGCCTCCGCTGCTCCAGCAGCATGAAATCCGCCAGCACCATCGCAGTCACCGCTTCCAGCACCACCGGCACACGCAACGCTATACACAAATCATGACGCCCCTTCACACTAAACGTTTCCACTTCCCCGCTCTTAATATTCAACGTCTGCTGCTCCTTAGGCGTGCTGGACGTCGGCTTCACGGCTATACGAAAAACCAGCGGGTTGCCGTTGGTAATCCCGCCAACCACACCGCCGGCATGATTGGTAGCCGTTTTACCGGTTTTATCCACAATAGGATCGTTGTGTTCCAGGCCTTTCATCTTCGCGGCGGCAAAGCCGGCGCCGAATTCAATGCCCTTGATGGCAGGAATGGCAAATACGGCATGGGCCAGGTTCGACTCCAAAGAATCAAAGAAAGGCTCGCCCAATCCAATCGGTAAACCTTCTACCCTGCACTCTACAATACCGCCTACGGAATCCTTCGCCGCAATAGCCGCTTCCAGGCCCGCTTCCGGATCAGGATTACCACCCACTTCCGTAATATAGGCACTCACTTTTACGCTGTCGCCGAGTATCTTTTTGGCAATCACGCCAGCCGCCACCAGGTTCAGCGTAAGGCGACCGCTAAAATGCCCGCCGCCACGGTAATCCTCGAAACCGCCGAACTTCTCGGTGGCTACAAAGTCGGCATGGCCGGGCCGCGGAAACTCCCGCAGCTTCTCATAATCTGTACTGCGGGTGTTGTTGTTTTCAAACATAATCGTCACCGGAGCGCCGGTCGTATGATCGTTGAAAACGCCTGATTTCAGGAACGGAAGATCCTCTTCCTTACGGGGAGTAGTGCCTCTTGAGCCGCCTTTGCGCCTTTCCAGGTCTGCCAGGAAATCTTCCTGCTTCAGGGAAATACCGGCAGGCACCCCGTCGATATTCACACCAACGCTGGCCCCATGGGATTCTCCGAATACATTAACCCTGAATAATCTGCCAAAACTGTTCACACACTAATTTTTAAAGATGAATATTGTTGATGATCCTTAAGCATTCACTGCTACGGCTACCTTACCGCCTATGGTCTGCAGGTGGTCGTAGAACTCAGGGTATGACTTATTGATCGCTTCTGCATTTTCAATTACTACCGGCGCATCTGCCGTCAACGCGGCTACCGCACAGGCCATGGCAATACGGTGGTCATTATGCGAGCTCACCGTAGCGCCTTTGATACCGGTACCGCCATGCACCAGCATCTCATCGCCGTTGAGGTCAATCTGAATGCCCATTTTACCAAACTCCTGCTGCAGCGTAATGCCACGGTCGCTCTCCTTGTGCGCCAAACGGCTCACACCAAGTATTTTCGTAGTGCCCTTACAGTTAGCAGCCAGCGCTACCAGCGGCGGAAACAGGTCCGGACAATCAGTAGCGTCAAACTCGAAAGCCTTCAACCCGTCCTTTTCAATATTGATGGTAAACATGCCTGGCAACAGGTAAGCGCCCGCGCTGCGCAACGCATCCAAAATAGCCTTGTCGGACTGCGCAGAAGCCGTGTTAAGGTGATGCACCTCCGCTTTACCCGCCACCGCAGCGGCTACCAGCAAAAAGGCAGCGCCGCTCCAGTCGCCTTCCACGGTATAATCCTTTGCCTGGTATTGTTGCTTTTTACCGAAATGGAAGGTCTCAAAATTTTCCTGCTGAACGTTCACTCCAAAATGAGCCATCAGCTGCAAGGTTAACGCAATGTAAGGTTTGCTCTTCAGGTCCTGCACCGTGATGGTTACATTTTCCGCATTGGCGCCATACGCCATCAGCAAACCTGTTAAAAACTGGGAACTCAGGCTGCCATCGATGGTAATATCCTTCGGTTGCAGCGGCCCCTGTATGTGTAAAGGCAGCTTGCCCTCGCGGGAGGTGATCTTCACGCCCAGCTGAGGCAGCACCTCTTCAAAAAAGTTCATCGGGCGGGTCGTCAAACTACCATGCCCGTTAATCGTAATCGGCTGAGATGCCAGCGCCGCAATCGGCGTGAACATGCGGATGCCCAAACCGGACTCCCCGCAGTTGATCTCATCAAAACGCGGCTGTATGCCATTGCTGCTGATCTCAATCAGGTCAGCCTTACGGATTACCGTGGCGCCGAGCTTTTCGGCCACATCCAGCGCTGCCAGGCAATCGTTGCTCAGGCCGGGATTGCGGATAATGCTTTTTCCATTTGCCAGCAGCGCAGCTGCTACCGCGCGCTGCATGGCGCTTTTTGATGGATTGGCCGTAACCGTTCCGGAAATGCTGGCGGGTGATACAGTAACTTGCATATAATTCGTATAGCCGTTTTAGTTAGTTAGAAAAATTTTACAACTGCTCCATCATAGTCCTCAACTCCGTGATAGGAACCGCCTTCGTCGTCGCCTTCCCTATCGTCTCCAGCAGCACAAAGTGAATATCGTTCTTCTCCCGCTTCTTGTCCAGCTTAAAGATGTCATACACGGCATCCTTATCTGAAGTAAAAGCAACCGGCAGCTGGTAATCCATAATCAGTTTAATCAGCCGGAGGGTTTGCTCTTTGGGGAAGCCCATCAATTGCTCGGAGAAACGCGCCGCAGCCACCATACCGATCGCCACCGCCTTTCCGTGCGCAATATGCTCCAGCTTTTCCACCGCATGCCCCAGGGTATGCCCGAAGTTCAGCCAGCGGCGGGGGCCCGTTTCAAATTCATCTTCCAGCACCACTTTGGTCTTCGCGTCCACTGACTTTTCCACCAGGTACTGCAGTACTTCCACATCGCGGGCCAAAGCTTTCTCCTTGTGCTGTTCCAGGTAATCAAATAACGCCGCATCCATGATGCAGGCATATTTAATGATCTCCGCAAAACCGTTATGCCATTCCTCATCCGGCATGGTTAACGGTAACGTATAATCGAAGAGGATAAATTCAGGCTGCGTGATCGTACCCAGGAGGTTTTTCTGCTTACCGTGGCTCACCCCGTTCTTACCGCCAATGCTGGCATCTACCTGCGCCAGTAAGGTAGTAGGAACAAAGCCGAAAGGAATCCCGCGCATGTAAATGCTGGCGGCAAACCCCGCCACGTCGGTCATCATCCCGCCGCCAATGCCTACCAGCGTAGTCTTGCGGTCGGCCTCAAAACCGATGAGCCCATCGATGATCTGCTCCACCGTCTGCATGTTTTTCACCTCCTCGCCGGCGGCTACAACAATCTTTTTCCAGTCGTGCAACTTGTGCCCGTGGCGCCGCTCTACATTTTCGTCGATCACGAGTACGGAACGGTTTTTATCCACGTGGTTGCCCAGTTGCAGCAGGCTCTCGCCAAGGAAATAGCGGGAGGTCTGCTGCTTGAATTGGTGCGTTTGTATTTTCATACCTGCTTACTTGTCTTCGTTCATTACTCTGTTCTGGCGGTTGATGGACTCCAGGTGAACAGCATCGAAGTACTTGGTAATGAATTCTTTGGTCAGGCCCAGCTTTTCGCCTTTGGCGATGTTGCGCTCCAGGATTTCATTCCAGCGGTTGGTTTGCAGGATGGTAATGTTATTTTCTTTTTTGTACTGGCCGATCTTCTCCGCAATTTTCATACGGTTGCCCAGCAGCAGCATGATTTCATCATCCACCTGGTTGATCTGCGCGCGCAGTTTTTCCAGGGCGGAATTGAAATCTTTCTTATCGGTATGTTCGCGGCGCCATACGATGCCATCCAGGATTTCAGCCAGGCGCTCAGGGGTTACCTGCTGTTTGGCGTCGCTCCAGGCGTTGTCCGGATCTACGTGCGTTTCCAGCATCAGCCCGTCGTAATCCAGGTCGATCGCTTCCTGGGAAACTTCCTGCAGGATATCGCGGCGGCCGGAGATGTGGCTTGGGTCGCAGATCATTGGCAGTTCAGGCATACGGCGTTTCAGTTCGATCGCCAGGTGCCACATGGGAGCATTGCGGTAAGTAGTATTACCGTAGCTGGAGAAACCGCGGTGAATCAGCCCTACTTTGCTGATACCGGCTTTCTGAATTCTTTCCACAGCGCCGAGCCAGAGTTCCAGATCAGGGTTGATCGGGTTTTTGATCAGCACGGTGGTGTCCACACCTTTCAGCGCGTCAGCCACTTCCTGTACAGAGAAAGGATTCACAGTAGTACGGGCTCCTACCCACAGGATGTCCACCCCAAAGTGCAGCGCATCTTCCACCTGCTTGGCGGTAGCTACTTCCACTGCCACCGGCAAACCGGTCAGCTCTTTCGCTTTCTGCAACCAGGGTAAGCCCTTGGTACCGATGCCTTCGAAAGAACCCGGGCGGGTACGTGGTTTCCAGATACCGGCGCGTAATACGTCCACTTTACCTGTTTTCTGTAATCTCAGTGCGGTAGCAAGTACCTGCTCTTCTGTTTCTGCACTGCAAGGGCCGGAAATGATCAACGGCTTTTTATCCGATGAAGGATCGGAGAATTTGGTGTTAGCAAGAATTTGCTCCATTGTGGTATGCTGTTCCATAGTATTAAGTTACTGCGTTTAAGTAGATTTTATGTTATTTCAGGATTTTCCTGATCTTATTTGATTTCTGAATGAGTTTGTAGATGGTGTCGTAATCTTCTTCTTCCAGCAATGTTTTCATCTGTTCCAGCTGGTGGATATGTTCTTCCAGCACGTCCAGCACGTTGTTGCGGTTATGTTTGAAGATAGGCACCCACATGTCCGGAGAGCTTTTGGCCAAACGAACGGTCGACTCGAAACCACCGCTTGCCAGTTCAAATATCCGGCCCTGCTCCTTTTCCTTCTTTAACACCGTCAGCGCCAGCGCAAAGGAAGTAATGTGGGAAATGTGTGAAATATAAGCCGTGTGCAGGTCATGCTCTTCCGCATTCATATATACGATGCGCATCTGCAACTGGTCTACCATATTCTCAATCATTTCCAGGGCGTCTTCATCACTGTTTTTTACATCGCACAGCACGATGGTTTTGTTCGTGAAGAGGTTCTTCACAGCGGCATCGGGCCCGGAATACTCCGTGCCGGCCATCGGGTGGGCCGCTACAAAGCGCCCCCTGTTGGGATGACCGGCAACGAGTTGCAGTATGATGTTTTTAGTGGAACCCACATCCATAATTACCTGTCCTGGCTTCACTTTATCCATGATCTGCGGGAGGAGTTTCAACAACCCGTCTACCGGGATGGCCAGGATGATCAGATCGGTACGTTCGAGGGCCTCGTCCAGCGTAGCCGCCTCGTCGATGATGCCCAGTTCTTTGGCGCGCTCCAAATGCGCGGCCGACTGATCCACACCGATGACATGCTGCGCTACTCCCTTTTCCTTCAGGGAGATGGCCAGTGAGCCGCCGATAAGACCCGTTCCTATTACTGTTGCTATCATCGTATTATTTATTGATGGCTGTTTGAATTCTTGAAATAGCTTCGTCAAAAACTTTCACGTCCTGGCAAAGGCTCACGCGGATATAGCCGTTACCGTTACTGCCGAAGATCCCGCCGGGAGTAATGAACACGCGCGCGTCGTAGAGTACTTTGTCGCTCAGCTCATAACCGGTTTGGTAGTCAGCCGGGATCTTCGCCCACACGAACATACCTACCTGGTTCTTATCATACGCGCAGTGCAGCATATCCAGCAGCTGGAATACTTTCTCCCTGCGTGCGCGGTAAATATTATTCAGGGAATCATACCAGTCCTTACCCAGCTCCAGCGCTTTCACAGCGGCCATTTGCAGGGGCTGGAACATACCGGAGTCCATATTGCTTTTGAAGCGCAGCACTTCGTTGAGGAATTCCGCTTTACCCACGAGCATGCCTACACGCCATCCGGCCATGTTGGAAGATTTGCTGAGGGAGTTTAATTCCAGCACCACGTCCATCGCGCCTTCTTCCTGGAGCAGGCTCACCGGCTCATCGTTGAGGATGAAGCTGTACGGGTTATCGTGGCAGATCAGGATGTTATGCGCTTTACCGAATGCGATCAGCTTTTTGGCGAATTCGCGGGTAGCTTTGGCGCCGGTTGGCATATTCGGGTAGTTCACCCACATCAGCTTCACTTTGCTCAGGTCTGTCTTAGCGAGTGCGTCGAGGTCAGGCAGCCAGTTATTTTCGGCCGTCAGGTCGTAATCGCGTACGGTAGCGCCACTGAGATTAACGGCAGAGCGGTAGGTTGGGTAGCCCGGGTTCGGCACCAGCGCTTCGTCGCCGGATTGCAGGTAGGTCATGCAGATGTGCATGATGCCTTCCTTGGAACCGATCAGGGGCAGCACTTCCGTATCCGGGTTGAGCGTAACATGGTAGAAGCGATGGTACCAGTCGGCCATGGCTTTACGGAGCGCGGGAATGCCTTTATAACCCTGGTAAGCGTGCGTGTTGGGAAGGGCTGCGTTGGCGTGCAGCGCTTCTACCACGGAGGGATGCGGAGGGAGGTCCGGACTGCCGATGCCGAGGTTGATTACCTTCGGGCCTTCCTGGTTCATCTGCTCTATTTCGCGCAGCTTCTTTGAGAAGTAGTATTCTTCCGTGCCTTGTAATCTTTTAGCTACCTGTATCTGCATATAATCAGCTTAATGAGTTTTACCTTTTTTATAGATACCCAGCACTTTGAGGTGTTCGGTATGTTGTTCAATATCTTTCAGCGCAGTCTGGAAACTTTCCAGGTTTTCGAATTCCATATCAGCGTGGAAGTAATAGTTCCATACTTTGGCCGGGATGGGAAAAGATTGCAGTTTGGATAAGTTGATCCCTGCGTTGGCAATCCTGGTAAGTACTGCTGCGAGGCTGCCTCTTTCGTGGCTGGTCTGGAAATAGACCGAAGCTTTGTTGGCATCCGGCGCGGTGGCTACCGGTTTCTTTGATACGGCGAGGAACCTGGTATAGTTGTTTTTGTTGGTGTGAATATTTGGAGCGATAATATCGAGTTCAAATATTTCGGCTGCCAGTTTGCCGGCGATGGCCGCGGTAGATTTCAATTTTTTGCTGCGAACATGTTTGGCGCTGAGGGCGGTATCTTCTGTTTCTACCAGTTTGATGTGGGGGTATTTTTCGAGGAAGTCCATACACTGCAACAGCGCCATGGGATGTGAGTGAACTTCCCGGATATCCTCCATGGTTTGCCCCGGTAAAACCATCAGGTGTTGATTGATCTGCAGGTAGATTTCGCCCGTTACATGCAACCCTGAGTTTTTAATGAGGCTGTAGTTGGGTAAGATGCTGCCGGCGATGGAGTTTTCGATGGCCATGATGCCCGCGTCTACGTCGGGCTGGGATTTTACTTTTTTGACCAGCTCCGCGAAGGATGCGCAACATTCTATCCCGGTATTTTTCCCGAAATAAGACTGAGCAGCCACCTGGTGGAAACATCCTTCAAACCCCTGTATCGCAATTTTCATGTTTAATGAATTGATTTTTATATTTTTTTAGTTGTTGTAGCAACTAGTTACCTGAAACAGAAAGGGCCCCGACAACGGGACCCTTTGCTTAAAACTTGTTATATGTAAAGTTCAGTTATTGCAAACGAGTCCCCGGCTTCTTCGCATAAAAGAAGTAAGAGAAATAATAAAAAAAGTACGTTGTGAATTTTGACATATAATACTTATTGCTAAAATTAAAAAGGCCCCCCGTTTTTCGGGAGGCCCTTTTGTAGTTTCTTTTATTCCAGTTTACAAACGACCTCCCTATTCCTGGTACCAGAAATAATAAAAGCCAAAAAAACCAAAAGTCGTTTGTAAAGTCATTTCTTTTTGAATTGTGAAACAAAAATACAACTGGATTTTAATTATCCAATACCATCACTGGAAAAATACAATTATTTCAACAACAAGCTTATTTTTTTGAACAATATCTAAAAAAGGGGAAACCGGGGCGGGGTAACAAAGGGTAAATCAGCAGATTGATTAAAAAATACCCGGGTTTACGGAGGGAATAATGCGTATCGCGGCGGGCAGGAGTTTGGCATATGGCAAAGGGCGCTTATGCAACGGACGTATGATTATTTTGGGGAAAGATTTATTTTCTCCCCTAAAAAAAACAAACGTTCACACCTCCCTGGCGCCGGGCCGGCAGCCGGGGCTCACGAGCCGCCATGGGCATTACCTTCCCCGGACGTCCCTAAATAAAAAAACCGCCCCGGTAGTCCGGAGCGGCTTATTATAATATGCGTTGTGTTGCAAAATTAGTGTTTTGCAGCAGTGTCAACTGCAGCAGCAGCAGCTGAGTCAACAGCAGCTTTCGCAGAATCAGCAGTAGCGGCAACAGCAGCGTTAGCAGCGTTAGCAGCAGAGTCAATAGCTTGAGTAGCTTCAGTAGCAGTAGAATCTACAGCTTTTTGTTCAGCGTTACCACCACAAGCAACAGCGAAAATACCGAAAGCGGCTACCAGGAAACCAAATTTGATTACGTTCTTCATTGTACAATAATTTAGGATGTTTTTTGAATGATTTAACCTTTATACCGGGATCACCCAAAAGGTAACCCACTGTTTTAAAAAATTTTTTTTTCGGTACTTTGGGTTACCAAAAGCCTTTTAATTGTATTAAGAGTGAAGCAAATTCAAGACATAGCTAAAGACAGGGATTTATTGCTGGGGTTGGCAAAAAGTGATGGTAAGTCATTGGAAATCATCTATTCAGATAATTTTCCGGTTGTTTTACGCATGATTTTGCAGCATAACGGAACCGAAGACGACGCGAAGGACCTATTCCAGGAAGCCATCATTATATTATATGAAAAGGCATGTAAAGGGGACTTTACGCTCACCAGCCGCCTGAAAACTTTCCTGTATTCTGTTTGCCGCCACCTCTGGCTGAAAAAACTGCAAGGCAATCACGGCCTGTACGCCCTCCCCAGCGAACTGGAGGAGATCATCCCGGCCGAAGAGATTGTGGACGACCATGAGGCGAAGGACGAACAGTTCCGCATAATGGAAAAAGCTATGGACAGCCTGGGGCAACCTTGCAAAACGATTTTGGAAGATTATTACCTGCATAAACTTTCCATGCAGGAAATAGCGGAAAAATTTGGCTACACCAGTTCGGAAAACGCCAAAAACCAAAAGTACAAGTGCCTCATGCGACTCAAGAAAATGTTTTTCGATAAATACAATACATCATTATAAGCAGCAGCCATGAAAGAAGAAATGTTTCTCATCAGTGAAATTGAGCGTTACCTCGAGGGGGAAATGACCGTGCAGGAGAAGGCTGCCTTTGATGAACTGCGCAGAACCAACCCGGTAATCAACCGCCAGGTGGAAGAACACCGGCTCCTCATCCAGGAACTGGAACACCTCGGCAAACGGAAGGACCTGCAGGCACAGATGGACCGCATCCACGAGCAACTGGATATGCCGGCCATCCGCCACACCGTTCATGAAGCCAACCAGGCCGAAAAACGGGCACGGATACGCCGCCGCACCATCGCCAACCTGGCGGCAGCCGCCTGTATCGCGCTGGTAACATCCCTGTCTACCATCGCCATCATACAGAACAGCAGCCGCAATAAATCCACCGCACAGTATGAGGACGTTCGCCGGGTGCTGAACAACATCCAGCGCTCCCAGAACGCCATCATCAACGATATCAAAGACAAGAATAAAGCGCCGGTCAACCCCGGCACCTACGGCGGTACGGGCTTCGCGGTATCCGGCAACGGGTACATCGTGACCAACCTCCACGTAGTGGCGGGCGCTGATTCCATCTACGTGCAAAATACCAAAGGCGAGGCCTATAAGGCGGTCAGCGTGTTTGAAGACATCTCCAGCGACCTGGCGGTACTCAAAATCGCCGACAGCACCTTTAAAAGTCAACCGCTGCCCTACGCCCTCAAACCGCAAAGCATCACCCTCGGCGAAGAAGTTTTCACCATGGGTTACCCGCGGGATGAAATTGTGTATGGTAAAGGTTACATCTCCGCTAAAACCGGCTTCAACGGCGATACCACGGCTTACCAGGTATCCATCCCCGTTAACCCGGGCAACAGCGGCGGCCCCCTCCTCGATGCCAAAGGCGATATCGTAGGTATCATCACCGGCAAACAAACCACCTCGGACGGTATCGCCTTCGCCGTGAAATCCGCCCACCTGAAACGCCTCCTGGACGAAATGCCGAAAGACAAGCAGTCCAAAAAGGAATGGGCGCATAAAAGCAAACTGGAAGGCCTCAGCCGGGTAGACCAGATCAAAAAAGTAGAAGAATTTGTGTACCTCGTAAAAGTCTACAACTAATACGTGTATAACTGAGAAAATGAAAAATAAACGAAAAGGTCCTGCTTTGTTGCGGGACTTTTTCGTTTATATACCTTTTTGATTTTACAGCAACACCGTTTTACAGCAACACCGCCGGCTAAGGCCTCAGGTGGAATACCCGGCAGATTTCCTCGTAACTCATACGGCTGTAATCTGGCGCCATCGCCCTGGCAGTGGCAGTTACGGACACGCCGCCGGGGATGATCAGGTAACGGACCTTGTTGTTATTGGCAGGAATACCGTCAGGTATCACATCGCAAATGATCCGGATCTTCCCGGGGAACAGGCCATGCTGAAAACGGTATTGCGTGGCCGCGCCGCCCAGGTTATAATAAATGCTGGGTAATTGCTTCACTATGCCGGCGCTATCCGGATCGGAAACAAACTGCATGAATACCAGCACCGTTCCGTGATCCAGGATTTCCTGCGTCACCTTCGTTTCCGCAATATCAAAATAGTAGGTTCTTTTGCCGGCTCCGGCAGAAGTAGACGATAAACGCCAGGCAGTGGTGGCCTGCCATTCGGAATACTGTACATTAGAAGTACCCGGAGGGCCCGCCGGGCCTGTATCTCCTTTTTTACATGCTACAAACAGGGCTGCCAGCGCCATCACGGTGATGGCCAGGGTTACATACTTTTTCATGATCAATGGGGTTTAAAGTGATTAACCTGCGTAAATAGTAGTCGCCGCATCAAAGAAGCGCTGGGAAGCCGCTTCCAGGGAAGATTTCAGCTCGCCTTTTTCCAGGCCGGCCGCCGCTACTTTAAATTCCTTGCCGATGACAAACAGCACGGTTTCATCGAACGGGCCTTTGGGCTTCGGAATTTTAATGGTGACCCTGCGGGGGCACAGTTCATCCGTCAGCTGGGTGATAAACCTGCCGTCCGCGCCGGCGCCGCCTTCATGGGAAGCAGCCAGCTGCTGCGCATGGGCCACCGCCTCGGCAGCTACCGCTTTCGCGAAAATTTCCTTGGAGGAGCCTGCCGTGGTTTGCACCGGGCCATGCGGAATAATCACGTCCCAGATGGCAGGGTTGTGCAACGCTGCCAAACCCAGTACGCCGTATTTGCGTACCACAGGGCCGATTGGCCATGGCCATGGTCCGGGGTCTTCCGGATTAGGATAAAAGCCGCCATTCACAAAATTGTTTGCTACGGTTTCCAGTACGGCACTTTTGGGGGAGAAATTTGAGTTTGCCATTGTAGTATAATTTGGGGTATTGAAATAGTATTCACCAAACTATTGGTCGGCATTCACAGGCCGCAGGGAAACAAAAAATTTAAAAATATTTACGCACCAGCAGGATGATCAGCGCGAGGAAGAACAGGCCTGTCAACACATAGCCATACGGGAAGCGGCTGGCGGCGGGGTGGGTAACGGCGGCGGCATCCCCTATCAATACGGCGGATGCCCAGTAATAAGGCAGCTGGCGATCCATCTCCTGTTGTGCGAGGTACTGCAGCCGGGCCTGCTGCAAGGCCACATCTTTAGGCAGCCCGCCGGCCAGGGCATTGTGCAGCTTCTCCGTCAGATCGTAGGTAGCCTTGTTATCAATTTTCCATAAGGAGGTAATGACCGCGGGGATGCCGGCCATACTGAAGGCCCTGCCCAAACTCAACACGCCTTCCCCGCGGGCCAGCTTACCGGCGCCGGATTCGCAGGAGGAAAGTATGATCAGCGAGGTAACGGTATCTTCCAACAACCCGATTTCAGGCAAGCGCAAACTGGTGTCAGCCAGGTACAGTACCGGCTCCGCGCCTGCCGCGCTGGCGTGGGTGTACAGTTGCACTACATTGCTGCGGGGCAGCTGGGCCAAAAAATGCTGCCTGTTTGCCTGCGGACCGGTGAGCACCCGGCCGCGCCGGTAATTCCGCCGGATCCTGCCTACGGAAGCCGCTGCGCCGGGAAGCGGCTGCAACTGCATGCCGGCAGCATATTCCTCCGGCGCCACGCCCAGGAAGCGATAAAACGCCCTGGCAACGGGCCGCTGTTGCTTTAACAGGGAGCCGGCAGCATAGGTGTAACTAAAGGCATGGCGGCGTAAGAGGTAGTTGTTGGCGCCCGTAGTATCCGGCAGCAAGGCTTCAAAGGGGATAAAATATTCATCGCCTGAAATAATCACCCTGCCGGCGCGGAGCTGCAGGGGGGCGAATAGTTGCCGGTACACGGCGTAGGACAACTCACGGTAACGGTTATACGCCGTTGTGGTAAACGCCGGCTGGTCCAGCAAATCCAGCCAGGCTTCCAGATCCTGTTTGGCATAAGGCAGTTTGTACAATCGCGTTCCTTCCTTTGCCACCTGCAGCACATAGGCAAAGCTGTCCGCCATAAAATAGCTCAGCAGCGCCTGGTCCGCCGCCAGTATATGCTCCCGTATCAGCGCGGGCGTGGCGGCGCTGGTATCGTACTTATACCGGTAATAGCCGGGATGCTGCCTTTCCAGGCCTGCAATAAACCTTTCCAGCGCCTTCTCCTCCCGGAAGAGCTGCCGGGAGGCCTCTTCGTAGGCAGCCGTGCCGGGCGCCCGGGCTTCCACTTGCTGCTGCACAGCGTTGATGCGTACCCGTAGTTGCTGCTCTTCCGCTGCTGCGGCGGCGGGCAACAGCCGGCGGGCGCCCAGTTCGTTGAGCTTGTCGTTGAGCAATACGGCGCGGCTTTTTTCAAAAAAATGGCAGGCCGCATTCGCATCGCCGAGCAGGTAGCTGGTTTCTATCGCCTGTGCATACATCTTACGGGTACGGTTGCGCCAGTACAATTGCACCGGCTCCCCGTATTGCTTCCAGCGCATAAGGTCTACCGACAAATCAGCCACCATAAAGGTTTGCAGGGCCGCTTTGCCCCATTGGGGCTGCCCTGTGCTGCGGAATAATTCCAGCAGGGATTCCGCCTTGTTGCTCAACAGCGTGTACACGAAATAGTTATTATTCACATGCCGGAGTTGCGCATAACCCGGATTAGCGGTCAGCGAGGAATCCTTAAAGCCGATGGGCAAAATATTCAGGCCCCGCTGATAATGGGCCAGGGCTTCCCGGTATTGCTTCAGGTTCCAGCAGGCGGAGCCGATGTTGTTGTACACGCCGGCCAGCGCGTAGGGGTCGGCGGATTTAAGGGCATATTGAATGCCTTGCCGGTAGCAGGTCATGGCCTGCGCAGGCTGGCGTATATCGAGATAGAAATTACCGAGGTCCAGGGTGTTCCTTGCGCACTCGTTCCAGCGCGCGGCAGCCTCGTTCCAGCGCAGCACCTGCCGGTACCACTTCACGGCTTCCTTTTCCTGCCTGCGCTTACCGCAGACGGCGGCGTAAACGGTGTAGCAGACGATCCTGTAGGCCTCCGGCGTACCGGGCGTGAGCATGCTGATGGCCTTGCGGATGCCGCCGGCGGCAGCGGTATCGTCCAGCGCGACCATAGCCTGGGCCTTCTGCGCCAGCAGCGCTATTTCCGAGAGGGTATCCCCCATGCTGTGGGCCACGCGGATGCCTAATTCCGAGATGTTTTTCGCCTGCTGGTACTGCCCGTTGTTGTAGAGGGAAAAGGCCGACCTTTCAAAGGCCAGCAGGGCGATGGCCGTCTTCTCCGGGAAGCGGATGCCCAGGAGGATGCAGCTGTCGAAATAATGATAGGATTCCTCGTAGAGGTACAGCTTATCGTAAAACAGCCCGAGGTTGAAATAGCTGTTCACCAGGAAGGGCTCCTGGCGGTCTTTTGCCGTGCTGTTCACCGCGATGGCATCCTTCGTATAGGCGATGGCGTTATCCCAGGATTGTTCCAGGTGGTAGATGTTACCCATGCGGTGTACGATGCGGGCATATACGCTGTCCTTCACCTTGTAGCAGCGTTTTTGTATGGCCAGCAGCGAATCCAGCTGATGCAGCTTGCTGTTGTTATCCGCTGCGCTTTGTTCTATGGCGATGACCGCCTGCATCAGGGCTGGCCGGTCCGGGCATTGCGCCGGGGCATGAAAATAACAGGCCAGGCAGCTGCATAACAGCAGCTGCCTGAGGATCAACCTGGTGGTATGTAAGCCGTTTTTCCTTATAAACTTACGTTTAGTTATGCGTTATATACCTGCCTCCCGCTACCTGTTTCTTTGCGCCGATCACACTGTTGTACTGCGCATGGATACCCGGGTAAGCCAGGAATGTTTCTTTTTTAACCGGGTGCTGCTGGTACATCGTCAGCGGGCATAGGGCGGCGATGCGGCCGGTGACGATGGCGGTAGCAAAGGAGGACCCTGTGATGTAATTATTGCTGAGCACGAGCGGCACCCGGAAGAGCTGCACGCCGTTCTCCATGCTATCCGCTTTCACGCCGATGTCCACATAGCGGTCGGCAAAGTTTTGCGTAGGGCTTACCATCGTATCGTTGACGGTAGTGGCCACGATGATATTGGTAGCCGGGTTGTTGAAGCAGGCCGGGTACATCTGGTGTTTGGTGAGGTCCCGCAGCTCCGCTTCGGTGAGGCCGCGTTTGCGCGCGCTATCGTCCGCAGGGGGCATCCGGTTGCCGGCGGAGGTAATGAAGAGGATGCCTTTATCTGCCAGCACCCGGGTGATCATGGAATCCAGCGGCCGGTACGGCGATGATTTGTAGCCGGTGTAATAGCCCCAGGATGCGTTGATGATTTTCGCATCGTGGCTGGCGGCATAACTGATGGCGCACATGGAGTTGAACAGGTCGCCCTGCGCTTTTTCATCATGCGTTTTGAGGATCATCAGCTGCAAGGCGTTGGCGCTGTCGCGCTGGAACTCGTTCATAATGAACAGTGCAATGTGGCTGCCATGGCGGCCGGGATGGTCGTCCCGGATATCGGCGTTATTGCCCACGAAGTTCCATCCTGCCACGTCGTCTTTCAGGCAGTTGGCGTCATCATCGGTTTGATTGCCGGGTATTTCTGCAGGATTTTTCCAGGTATAGCCGGTGTTCAGCAGGGCATCATCGAGGCCGGTATCGAGTATGGCTACACGAATCGGCTGCCCGTTGCTGACGAACCTGCGGGACACCAGTTTTGAAATGCCGGCAGTTGGTCTGCCATCCTGGTCCGGCGGCCCCTGGAAGATGAAATTCGGTGAATAGTAAGAAGTGGAATCCTCTCCTTGTCCTTGTGAACCGGCGCCGGTGGTGGTACCGCCCCGCACGGGGTCCGCAAATACGTATGTTTCTATGCCCGGCGCGTGCCAGAGCTCTACCGGCATGTCCTTACAGTTGGGGCATGCAGTGACTTTTATCTCGGAGGTTTCGATGCCGTATCGCTCCATACTGTCCTTAATGCGGGCGCGCTCCTGTTCGGTGGGCGGGTGTTTAAAGATCAGTACCAGCTGGTTTTTGCGGTACGGAGGCGAGGCGTAGGCGCTATCCGTACGGGTAATTTTACCAGCGGGATGGGGGTCCTTACAGCGGCGAAGCAGGAACAGCACAAGGAGGATTACAATGAGCAGGAGTAGCAACAGCAGATTTCGAGGTTTCATGTTTAAAGTTTGTTCAGCCATTCGGCGGCGTACTTACTGCCGGGCAGCTGTTTGTTTTTAACTTCCAGTAATAATTCTTTGGCGAGCGGGAGGTCTTCAGGGGTTGCGCGTCGTAACAATGCCAGGGCTTTGTAAAATGGTCCGGGGTTGGCGTACAGCGGTTCCTGTATGAGCAGGTCGAACTGTGTGATGGCCTTGTCGTACCGGTTGGTAACAAGGTACACGATGCCAAGGTATTTGATGGCATCTGTTTTTACAGATGCGCGGTTCGTCAGGGTGCTGAAAATCTTTTCCGCCGTTTGGTAATCGCCTTTATTATAGGCGGCGATACCGGTTTGGAGGCTGTCGCCCTCACTGCTCATGGTTGTGCTGAGCCGGTGCAGCTCCGTTTGGATGTAATCCGCTGCCAGCGTGGATGGCGCCGGCGGGCGCTGGTACAACCACCATCCTGCCACTACCAGTACCAGCACGGCGGCGGCCACGGCCAGGTAATGCCAGATGGGGCGTGTAGCCGGTATCCGTGGGGCTATTGCGTTGAAAGCGGCGGTTTTATTTTCCCGCAGCTGGTCTTTAATGGCCGTTCTTGCAGTGAGGTAAAACGCTACCGACCGGGCAAAATCTTCATCCGTAGCGCAGCGCTGTTCAAACGTGGCTTTCTCTTCC
>Ga0164243_10004015_pt1 | contig 23203 bp, 21 predicted proteins | sample OricompcompostOP_FD_108781 | JGI IMG/M metagenome (GOLD analysis project Ga0164243, IMG submission 108781) | Organic Plus compost microbial communities from Emeryville, California, USA - Original compost - Organic plus compost (OP) | ecosystem: Engineered > Solid waste > Mixed feedstock >...
GAGCCCGAGCCCGAGCCCGAGCCCGAGCCCGAGCGTCCCGCGCCGCGTCCGCAGAAGGTCACGTCGCGCCCGCAGGCGCGTCAGGAGACCCCGGCCGCGCCCTCGGACGACGCGCCCGCGACCGACGCGCCGCCCGATCCGTCCCCGCCGGGAGGCGAGCACGTCGTCACGCTGCCGGACGCACCGCCCGGCGCGACGGGGGTCCCGGTCTCGCGTGGACGCCGCACCTCCGAGCGCGTCGGTCGCGGTGGCACCGGTGGTGGCACCGGCACCGGCGTGGGCTCCGGATCCGGGAACGCCGCCGCGAGCCCGGTCTCGGTCAGCGCGATCAAGAAGCACGCGGTGCCCAAGGGCGACTACGGCTACTTCGGCGCGGGCAAGGACTATCCTCCGGAGGCCAAGCGGCTCGGGATCGAGGGCGTGATCCGCGTGCGGCTCGTCGTCGACGCGACCGGCAAGGTGCGCTCCGCCGTGCTGCTGAACAAGCTCGGGCACGGGCTCGACGAGCTCGCGCTCCGGCGCGCCCGGCAGATCCAGTTCGAGCCCGCGCGCGACGTGAACGATCGCCCGGTGACGTCGGTGCTCGTGTGGACGTTCAACATGACGCTCCCCAAGTAGCCGCGGGATCTACGCGCTAACCGGGAGCTACCCGACGAGCGCGACGTGAGTCGAGACGCGTGCTTCTCGCTCCGACAATCAGACGTAGAATGGGCGACGATGCGCAAGCCTTCGGCGTTGAGTGCGATCCTCGGTCTCGCGCTGGTCGCGACGTCTGGCACGGCCGCCGCACAGTCGCCGCCCTTCGACCCGGCGATCGACGTGCAGACGTTCGAGTACGCGGTGGGGCCGAAGACCTTCTTCACGGTCTCCAACGCCGACGTCGCCGCGCCGGACCAGCTGGCGGTGGACGCGGTGGTCACGTTCCTGACGAAGCCGTTCACGATCTACAACGTCGATCCGAGCATGCCCGACACCGTCGGGACCGAGCGCACGGCGGTCGTCGAGACGATGGCGGCCGCGCAGATCACCGCCGCGTACGGCATCACCGACCGGTTGCAGATCGGCGCGAACCTGCCGGTCGTGTTCCAGCTCGCGGGCGACGGGCTCATGCCCGCGACCGGCAACCCCGACCCGAACGGCCTCAGCGTCACCGGGCTCGGCGACCTGCTCGTCGAGGGCAAGTACCGGCTGTATCGCAGCGGCTCGCTGAAGCTCGGCGTGCTCGGCGGCGTCACGCTGCCGACGTCGTTCGGCTCGGACGGCTCGAAGTTCCTCGGCGACAACCTGCCGAGCGTGCGCGCGCGGCTCGCGGTGCAGTACGACCGCGGCCGGATCTCGCTCGGCGCCAACGGCGGCGCGATCGTGCGCAAGCCGCGAACGATCTACGGCAGCACGATCGGGCAGCAGCTCACGTGGGGGGTCGGCGCGGCGCTGCGGATCACCGATCGGTTCTCGATCATCGGCGAGGGCTACGGGCGCACCGGCCTGCCGGACTTCAGCCTCGACGCGAGCCCGCTCGAGGTCACCGGCGGTCTCCGCATCTACGTCAAGCCCTCGGTCGCGGTCGTGCTCGGCGGCGGCGCCGGCCTCGTGCAGGGCATCGGCTCGCCGGAGTCCCGGTTCTTCATCTCGTTCGGCTACGCGCCGGACGTGCGCGACAACGACGGCGACGGCATCCCGAACGCGCGTGACAAGTGCCCGCTGATCCCGGAGGACTTCGACGGCTCGCAGGATGACGACGGCTGCCCCGACGACGACAGCGACGGCGATCGCCGCCTCGATGCCGACGACAAGTGCCCGCACGAGCCCGAGGACCTCGACGGCTTCGACGACGACGACGGGTGCCCCGAGTACGATAACGACGGCGACAACATCCCCGATCTCGAGGACAAGTGCCCGGTCGACGCCGAGGACGGCAAGGAGCCGTTCGCGAACGACGGCTGCCCGGCGAGCAAGCGCGACTCCGACGGCGACAGCGTGTTCGACGACGCCGACCAGTGCCCGACCGACGAGGAGGACCTCGACGGCTTCGAGGACAGCGACGGCTGCCCCGAGGCCGACAACGACCACGACGGCATCGCCGACGCCAGCGATCAGTGCCCGCTGTGCCCCGAGGACAAGGACGGCTTCGAGGACGGCGACGGCTGCCCCGATCCGGACAACGACAAGGACGGCGTCGCCGACGCCCAGGACGCGTGCCCGGCCGAGGCCGAGACGATCAATGGCATCCAGGACGACGACGGCTGCCCGGACCAGGGTGGTGCGGCCGTGCGCCTCGACGGCGACCGCCTCGTGATCGCCCGCGCGCCGTCGCTCGACCGCACCGGCCTGTCCCGGGACGGCAAGGCGATCGCCGACCAGATCGCGCGCGTGATGCTCGCGAACCGCGACGTCACGAGCTGGCTGCTCGCGCTATCGCAGCCCAGGGCCGCCGACGCGACCCGGCTCGCCGACGCGCTGAAGGCCTACCTCGTCGCGAAGGGCATCCCCGAGAGCTCGCTGCAGGTGCTCGGCACGACCGGCCCCGCGAAGATCGGCGGCGTCGTGAAGGAGCGCGCGGCCACGTCCGCGCCGCTGTGCCCCGCCGGCCTCGAGGTCAAGCAACGCCCGGAGGCCGTCAAGCAGGGCGCGCCCGCGGCCGAGGACGACGTCTCGCTCGACGAGTAGCGTCGCGACGAGCTCCGTGCTCGGGCGGCGCGTGCGCCTGCCGAGGCGTGCTCCGCCCAGGGCGGGTACCAGCCCAGGACGTGTGACCCCTTCGAGCACAGGCGAGCCTCACCTGCGCGAAGCACACGCCCCGTGCGCGACGTCAGCGCTCCGTGCGGATCACGCGCGGCGTCGGCTGGAGCTCGAGGATTTCGACGGGGCCGCCGTACGCGCGGGACATCCCGACGTCGATGCGCCAGACGAGGCCATCGCACACGGCGTTGATCGAGGGCTGGATGGTGTGGCCGACGGCCATCCGCTTCGCGCCGAGCGTGGCGAGGGTCGCGCGCACGCCGTCGCAGTCGACGGTGTCGCCGCCGAGCGCGCGGGTCCACACGGGGCTGTCCTGGGCGGTGAGCGCCTCGGGCGGAGCCTCGGGGCCGCCGGCCTGCCCATCGAGCCAGCACCGCGAGGACGCGTTGACCTCGTCGAGGCGCTGCGCCCAGGCGCCGACGACGCCGGCGTGCGAGAACACGGTGTCGCCGACGATCGCGACGATGTTGTTGCGCGCGAGCTTCTTGGCGTAGACCCCGCCGGGCGTGAGGGCCGCGATCCGACCGCGCACCGGCTCGGGGAGCTCGGCCCACCTCGCCGTGTCGAGGCCGGGGACGTCGTCGAAGTCGCGCATGCCGCCGGGCGTCACGTAGCGGAGATCGCCCGCGCCGTTCATCAGCTCGTGGTTGCCGAGGAGCAGGACCATCGCGCCGCCGGCGGCCTTCGCCTCGCCCTCGAGGCGGAACAGGAGATCGAGGATCGCCTGCTCGTCGTCGCCGCGATCGAGGACGTCGCCGGTCTGCACGACGACGAGGTCGCCGCCGATCCAGCGATCGGCGTCGTCGATCGCACCGGCCGCGCGGAGGGCGGCGCGCGCCGCGGCGAGATCACCATGCAGGTCGCCGATCGCGACGAGCCGGCCCGGCGCGGCGACGCGGAGCGGGACCTCGGGCAGCTCGCAGCGCGGGCCACCGGCGCGGGCCGCGGGCGAGGGAGCCGCGCTGCTCTCCGCCGGTAGCGGAGGAGGCGGCGGCGCGACCTTGTCCCGCGTGGGCCCGCGATCGCAGGCGCTCGCGGCCAGGAGCGTGAACCACACAGCAGCACGCATCGAGCGCCTAGCGTACTCGACGAGCGCGCATCACGCTGGGGGTGGCGGCGTGTTCGCGACGAGGCCGACGACGACGGTGATGTTGTCGTCGCCGCCGCGGCTGTTCGCGAGCTCGATGAGCGTCTCGGGCAGCTTGCGGTACCACGTCATCGCGATGATCCGCTCGAGCTCGGCGTGCTCGACGTAGTTGGACATGCCGTCCGAGCACAGCAGGAAGCAGTCGCCCGCCGACACCGGCACGCTCTTGGTGTCGGCCTCGGTGTCACGCTCGAAGCCGATCGAGCGCGTGATCACGTGGCGGAACTTGCTGGTCTTCGCCTCGGCCTCGCTGAGCGCCCCGGAGCGCACCTGCTCGGCGATCCACGAGTGATCCTCCGTCAGCTGCCGCAGCTGGCCGTCGCGGAACATGTAGCAGCGCGAGTCGCCCGCGTGGACGAGGTTCGCGCGACCGGCGTGGACCAGGAGCGCGGTGAGCGTCGTGCCCATGCCGCGGAGCTCGGGCTTGGCCCACGCCGCCTCGTAGATCGCGGAGCTCGCGCGGCGCACGACCCCGCGCATCAGCTCGAGCGCCGGAGAGAACGCCGGGACGGCGCCGGGACGCAGCGTGGTCTCGTCGCCGGTGATCGCGGCGAGGTCGGGCGGGGTGAACGGGACGCGCGGCGTCGGGCGCAGGGCGCGGAACGCGTCGCGCGTGACCGCGTCGGGATCACCGACCGCCGGCATCTCCTCGGTCACGCGGATCTCCGCCGGCATCTGCGCGAGGAACGCCGCGTCGAAGTCGCCGCGCGCCTCCGCGAGCTCGCGCCCGAGGTACTCCACGGCCATCCGGCTCGCGGTCGCTCCACCCTGGTGCCCGCCCATGCCGTCGGCGACCGCCATCACGCCGGTCTGCGGATCGACGAGGTAACTATCCTCGTTGCGTTCTCGCTTGCGGCCCGGATCGCTCTGCCCCCACGCCCACAGCCTCACACAACCCTCGTCATAGGTATTCGGCGCTCCGCTCGCTCAAGTTACCGTCCTCGCAGCGGAGGAGCTTACCCTTTCCTTCGACCTTGGTGAGCAGGCTGACCGGCCTCGTCCACAGCTTGGCCGCATTTCGCAGGGTGTCCCGGGCCTGGGCGCCATCGAGATCGATCCCCTCGTGGACGTGGCGCAGGAGCAGCTCGCTGCGGTTCTCGAAGTTACCGTCCTCCACCACGATCACGGGCTGACCACGGTTGGTCAGCATGCGCAGCAGCTGATCCTTCACCTTCTTGAACTCGCGGCTCATGATCTCCCAGTTGCCGCTGCGCTCGGAGAACCCGAACGCGTAGAACTTCTGGTCGACGCAGAACTCGAGGGTGAAGAACTCGTCGATGAACGTGATGTCGTTGTAGAGCCGGCGAACCTCGAAGATGCGCTTCTGCCCGAGCCCGGTGCGGCGATCCCAGTTCCGCTTCTGCTCCATCGAGTCGCACTCCTCCCACTCCTTGCCGAACTGGCCCTTGTTCCAGCGCTCCTCGATGTTGCGGAACAGCTCGACGCCGAGCTTGTACGGGTTGAGCCGGCCCGGCGCCGTGGCGAGCACGCCGGCGTTGGCGTCGGCGTAATCGATGACCTCGGCCGCCGTCAGCGCCTTCTCGGTGAGGATCTTCGAGTGCCAGTAGCTGGCCCAGCCCTCGTTCATGATCTTCGTCATCGCCTGCGGCGCGAAGTAGTAGGCCTCGTCGCGCACGATCTCGAGCACGTCGCGCTGCCAGTTCTCGAGCGGCGCGTGCTCGATCAAGAACAGCAGGACGTCGCGCTGCGGGTGCTCGGGGAACCGCCGCCTCTGGCGCTTGACCTCTTCCTCCTTCTTCCGTCGCTGCGCCTCGAGGTACTCGGGCGGGTTGATGAACGAGTCCATGTAGCCCTTGGCGCGGAGCCGCCCGACCTGGCCGCTGTCGTCGTCGTTGATCTCGTCGGGGAGCGACGCCCGGGCCTTCGGCTGGCGCGCGATGTACGCACTCATCGGATCGATCAGGTTCTCGAGCGACAGGCAGGTGTCGATGAAGTCCTCGACGACGTCCTGGCCGTGGCGCGCCATGTGGCGACGCACGCGCGCGGCGTGGTTCGCCATCCCGTCGATCATCTTCCGGTTGGTCTTGGAGAAGAAGTAGTTGTTCTTGAAGAAGTCGACGTGCGCGCAGACGTGCGCCATCACGATCTTCTGGTCGGTGAGCGAGTTGCCCTCGAGCAGGTACGCGTAGGCGGGGTTGGTGTTGATCACCATCTCGTAGATCTTCGACAGGCCCCACTCATAGCTCTTCGAGAGCTGCTCGTAGTCCATGCCGAACCGCCAGTGCGGGTACCGCGTCGGGAAGCCGCCGTACGCGGCGACCTCGTTCATCGTCTTGTAGTCGAGGACCTCGTAGAGGATCGGGAAGAAGTCGAGGCCGAACGCCCGCGCGTGGCCCTCGATCTCCTCCTGCATGTCGCGCAGGTACGCCGGAAAACGCTTGATGGTCACGCCAGGTCCTCCACAGCTCAGCGGCCCTTCCCGAGGAACTCCTTGATCGAGTCCATGATCGCTTCCTTGCCCTTGATCTCCGACGTGATGACGCGCTCGTCCTCGTCGAAGTGCTCGGTGAGATCCTTGATGAACTGACCGGAGCCGTAGGGCGACTCGACCTGCCCGTACGCGAACAGGTTCACGTACGGCAGGACGTCCTTCTTCAGGAGCTCGACGCACGTGTGCGTGTCGTCGACGGACCAGTTGTCGCCGTCGGAGAAGTGGAACGGATAGATGTTCCACAGATCCGCGGGGTACTCGTCGGCGATGATCTTCGCGGCGAGCTTGTACGCCGAGCTGATCATCGTGCCACCGGACTCGCGGGTCCGGAAGAACGTGTCGCGATCGACCTCCTTGGCCATCGCGTCGTGGATGATGTAGCGACTGACGATGCCGTGGTACTGCGAGCGCAGCCACGTATCGATCCAGAAGCTCTCGATCCGCACGATCTCCTTCTGCTCGTCCCCCATCGAGCCCGACACGTCCATCATGTAGATGATGACCGCGTTGCTCTGCGGCAGCGGCTCCTTGCGCCACGACCGGTACCGCTTGTCGTCCTTGATCGGGACGATCACCGGGTTCTTGGGATCGTAGCTGCCCATCGAGATCTGCCGCCGGAGCGCCTGCTTGTACGTGCGCCGGAAGTGGCGGAGCGACTCGGGCCCCGTGTTGCGGATCCCCGAGTACTTGTCCTTCCACGCGACGATCTTCTCGGTGCCCTTGGGCTGGATGCGAGGGAGCTCGAGCTCCTCGCCCATGATCTCGGCGAGCTCCTGCAGCGAGATCTCGACGTCGAGCAGGTGATCGCCCGGGCGATCGCCGGCCTGGCCGGCCCCCGGCTGCTCCTCGCCGTCGCCTCCGAGCGTGTCACCGACCTCGCCGTCCCCCTGCCCGACGCCACCCTGCTGCTTGTCGCCGTGCTTGAAGTGCGGGATGTCGACCGACGGAAGCGGGATCGCGACGGTGTCCTTGCCCTTCCGCGCGATCATCTCTCCCTGAGAGATGTACTTGCGGAGGTTCTGCTTGATCTTCCCGCGGATGATCTGACGGAACCGTCCGTGGTCGAGATCGATCTTCTGCGACATCGCAGGGCCTCCTCAGAAGACGACGTCGGAGACGTCTCCGTGTTCGTTGACGAAGCACAGCCGCCCGCCCTGTCGCTTCGTGCGCTGCACCATCTCCAGCAGCCCGAGGGCCCGGGACATCACGCCCGCCGGGTCGTCGGTGTCGAGCTCGACGCACAGCCGGGCGAGGAGCTCCGCCAGCGTGTGGTTGAGCTCGATCGTGATCGGAGCCTTCCCCTGTGGATCGGACATCGGAACGTCGGACCTCAGCTCTTGACGTCACCGCGCGCGAAGATCGACGCGACGAAGTTCAGGACGTCGGTCGCGCTGACCTCGTCGTAGCCGAAGTTCTTGATCAGGCGCTGCTTCACGACGTCGATCTTCGCCTGCGTGTCGCGGTCGACGACGTTCGACACGAGCGAGGTCAGCTTGATCGAGTCCTTCTGGTCCTCGAACAGCTTGGCCTCGAGCGCCTTGTGCAGCCGCTCGTTCGTCTTGTAGTCGAACTGCCGGCCCTCGATCGCGAGCGCGCCGATGTAGTTCATGATCTCGCGCCGGAAGTCGTCCTTGCGGCTCTCCGGGATGTCGATCTTCTCCTCGATCGACCGCATCAGCCGCTCGTCCGGCTCCTCGTCCTGGCCGGTGTACGGGTTCTTGACCTTCTCCTTCTGGGTGTAGGCCTTGATGTTGTCGATGTAGTTCGCGCACAGCTTCGCGATCATGTCCTCGTCAGCGCTGATCGCGCGCTGGACCTCGTTCTTGACGATGTCCTCGTACTCCTGCTTCACGACCGAGAGCATCTCGGCGTAGCGCTTGCGCTGCTCGTCGGAGTTGATCAGCGAGTGGCTGCGCAGGCCGCTCTCGAGCTCGTTCAGGACCATGAACGGGTTGATCGCGCCGTCCGCCTTGTCGCTGACGAGCGCGTTCGCGATCTTGTCCTGGATGTAGCGCGGCGAGATGCCGTCGAGGCCCTCGCGCTGCGCCTCCTTGCGGAGCTCCTTGATGTTGTCCTGCGTGAACCCGGGCAGCGTCTTGCCGTCGTACAGCTTCGCCTTCTGGAGCAGCGACAGCGAGTGCTTCTTCGGGTCCTCGAGCCGCGTCAACACCGCCCACAGCGCGGCGACGTACAACGTGTGCGGCGCGACGTGCTTGCCGACGCGCTCGCTGGTGAAGTCCTTCTGGTAGATCTTCACCTCCTCGCTGACCTTCGTGATGTACGGGATGTCGACCTTGATCGTGCGATCGCGGAGCGCCTCCATGAACTCGTTGTTCAGGAGCTTCTTGTACTCGGCCTCGTTGGTGTGGCCGATGATCACCTCGTCGATGTCGGTCTGCGCGAACTTCTTCGGCTTGATCTTGCGCTCCTGCGTCGCGCCGAGCAGGTCGTAGAGGAACGCGACGTCGAGCTTCAGGATCTCGACGAACTCGAGGATGCCGCGGTTGGCGATGTTGAACTCGCCGTCGAAGTTGAACGCGCGAGGATCCGAGTCCGAGCCGAACGTGGCGATCTTGCGGTAGTTGATGTCGCCGGTGAGCTCGGTCGAGTCCTGGTTCTTCTCGTCCTTGGGCTGGAACGTGCCGATGCCGATGCGGTCCTGCTCGCTCAGCACGAGGCGCTTCACGCGCACGTGCTGCATGACCTTCTCGAAGTTGCCGGCGTAGTGCCGCATCAGCTCCTTGAAGATCAGCCGGCACGCCGGGTTCACGTCGCCGACGATCTTCACCTTGAAGTCGTCGTTGCCGAGCCCGAGCTTGTCGATCGTCGCCTCGCGCCACTCCTGCGGGATCAGGCGCAGCGGCTCGTCGTGCATCGGCGACGGGAACGACTCGGCCCCGCCCGCGAGCTCGCTGAGCGCGCCGGGCAGCGTCCAGTAGTACGTGTACAGCGCGCCTTCGGTCGTGCGCGAGTACTCCTCGAGCCCCTTCTTCAGCTGGCGCGCGATCGTGGACTTCGCGGAGCCGACCGGACCGTGGAGGAGGATGATGCGGCGCTCCGTGCCGTAGCCTTGCGCAGCACTCTTGAGCACGTTCATGAGCCGCATCAGCGGGACATCGAGACCGAACACGGCGTCGCGGCCACCGTGCGACTCGTCGCGGAAGAACTTGTACCGGACGAGCTTCTTCTTGTTGTCGATGTACTCCTCGACGCCGTGCGAGAGCACCATGTCGTAGAGCCGCTGGTACGCGTTGCGCGTCACCTGCGGCGTCTTGCGAACCAGCTGGAGATATTCCTCGAAGCTGCCCTCCCAGGACAGCTCCTTGTAGGTCGCATAGTTCTGGAGCTCCGCGATCTGTCCCACGAGACTCATGCGATCGACCGTACCATGCGGTCCCCCCGCGTGCCCGGGCTCACGCAGCGCCGGGTCGAACGTTGCCGGCCGCGATCGGCGTCACCGAAGTCACGCCCCACGAGGCGGTCTCACGTGGGGTTCACGTGATCCTGAACGGTCGTTCGCTCGAGCATCGTGCTCGCTCACCCCCGGTCGTTCGGCCGGGTCGAGCGGAGCGCACGGCTAATCGTCGAGCGTGCGGACGTACTTCTGAACATTCCTCTCGTGCTCGGCCATCGTGCGGGCGAACGCGTGCTTGCGCGAGCCCTTCGCCGTCGCGACGAAGTAGAAGTAGTCGCTGCCGTCGGGTGACAGGGTCGCCTCGATCGACGCGCGGCCCGGGTTCGAGATCGGGCCGGGCGGCAGACCCTCGTGGGCGTAGGTGTTGTACGGATTGTCCCGATCGTCGAGCTGCGCCCGGTGCAGGCGATCGCAGCCCATCGGCTTGCCGGCCTTCAGGCAGGGCTCGTGCCACGCGACGCACGCCGCGGACTTCTGGAGCGGGACCATGCAGCCGTAGCGGATCGTCGGATCGGTCTGCAGCTTCTTGGGCTTGAAGCTCGGCGACGACAGCCGGTTGATGAACACCTGCGCGATGCGCGGGCGCTCGGAGGCCTCGATCGCCTCCTTCTCGACGATCGACGCCATCGTCAGGATCTCGCGATCGGTCCAGCCGAGCTTGTCCTTGAGCTTCGCCGTGTCGCGCGGGTGCTTGGTCACGAGCTCGTTCCAGACCTCGCGGTGCCGGTTGATCAGGCGCTCGAGCACGGCCTGCGGCTTCTCGCCGATCCGGAACTGGTACGTGTCGGGGAACAGGTAGCCCTCGATGCTGTCGCCCGTGATCGCGTAGCGGCCGAGGAGCTCCTTGTCGCGCGCGAGCGACTCGAGCTCCTGCGCGCTCGCGACCTTCGCCGCGTCGAGGATCGCGAAGAACTCGAGCATGGTCTTGCCCTCGGGCAGGGTCACGCGGACCGTCTTCTCCTTCACTCCCTTGGTGAGGAGGTCGAGCACCTCGGCGGGGGTCTTGTTGTCTGCGATGAGGTACTTGCCCGGCTTGACGCTCGTCGTCTTGCCCTCCCACATCGCGTAGAGGCGGAACCAGGTCGGCTTGTCGATCACGCCTCGCTCGGCGAGCGTCGCGGCGACCGTCGGGAAGCTCATGCCGCTCTTGATCTCGACCTCGATCTCGCGCCCGGTGCCCGCGTGGCGCTCGTCCGGGTAGGACAGCGCGCGATGCACGAACCAGCCGGCGAGCGCAGCGATCAGCACGAGCGACCCGAGCACGATGACGAGCGCGGTGCGGAAGGAGCGCTGGGACATCGCCGGCACGTTAACCGGAGCGGCGCTGCGCGTCGAGCCACCCCTGGAGGATGAGCGCGGCGGCCTGCTGGTCGATGACGGCGCGTCGTTTTCCCCGTGACAGGTCCGCTTCGAGCAGGACGCGCTCGGCCTGCGCGGTCGAGAACCGCTCATCGTGCTCGTGGACACGCACGCCCTCCGGGAGGGACGCGCGCAGCACCGTCACGAGCTCGAGCACCCGGCGCGCCCGGTGTCCCACTCGCCCGGACAGCTCGAGCGGAAGTCCGACCACGACGTCCGTGATCGCGTGCTCGGTGCACAAGGCGGCGACCGCCCGCGCGTCACCAGAATTGCCGGTCCGCGGCAGCACGGTGAGCGGGTGCGCCGCAATCTCGGCCTCGTCGGTGAGCGCCACACCGATCGTCTTGGTCCCGACATCGAGGCCGAGGGCACGCATGGAGCGAGTCATATCGTGCGCGACCCGCGGCGCCCGGAGCCCGAGCCGAAAAAAAATAAAGGCCCTCCAAGGGGGGGCCAAGGAGGGCCGGGGCGCTGAAGCACAGGGCTACTTGTTGCCTCGAGGTGGAGGGGGGAGACCAGCGGGATGAGGGGGAGGGAACCACCGGTCATCCACCGAGTCGAAACGTTCGACACCTGTGTCGCGCGTGGGATGCTTCTGTTGTCAACGAACCGGTGGGCCGCCGTTCCTATTCCTTGGAACCTCGAACACCGACCTCGGTTGCTAGAAATCTGGAGCAGAATCGATGCCAGCTTCGCGTGGGCCCGGAATCGAGATCTGCCCGACGAAGAAACCAGCGGTTAGGGTGTGCTCCCTGTCGCATTACCATGCGGACGTGTCGGAACGGCGACTCCGCCTGTCACCGGCCGGTCTCAGTCTGGCCAGTCCAGTGGCCACCGCGGCGAAGACGCATCAGCGCCATCACGATTCCCGGGCGCGCGAGAACCGGTTCGGAGCGCGCCCTGCGATACGCTGCTCTCCCATGTCGGACGAGCCCACCTCCCCCAAGCTACAGGTCCAGATCGACGAGGATGTGGCGCAGGGGGTCTACTCGAACCTCGTCCTCCTGAACCACACCGAGAACGAGTTCGTCCTCGACTTCGCGTTCATCCAGCCGAGCAACGGGCGCGCGAAGGTCCGCTCGCGCGTGATCTCGTCCCCGCGCCACACCAAGCGCCTGCTCCAGGCGCTGCAGAAGAACCTCGAGCGCTACGAGGAGCGGTTCGGTACGATCGAGACCGGGTCGGACGACGACACGATGTTCCACTGACGCGCGCCGGCCTCACGACGGTCGCGCGACAGACGCGCGGCAAACGCGCGACACCTACGAGACCGCGGGCTCGGTGATCTCGAGCGTGCCGCGATCGAGATCGAGGACGGTGTGCGCGCCGTAGGGGACCGCCTCGTTGCGCGTGCCGTGACCGATGGGCGCGCCCGCGGCCGCCGGCGTCCCCGCGGTGCGAAGTCGCTCGAGGAACGTGGCGAGCGCCGCGTCGGGCGGATCGGGCTCGCCGGTCGGCGGGCTCGGATCGTGGCAGCGCGTGAGGTCGCCGATCACGACGGCCGCTGGCTTCGCGAGCTCGCCGGTGAGGAGGAGCTGCGTCAGGTAGCGATCGATCTCGTACGGCCGCTCGCCGACCTCCTCGAACACGGCGATCGCGCCGTCGAGCGCGAGCTGCCACGGCGTGCCGACGAGCATCGAGGCGAGCGTCAGGTTCGCCGTGACGAGCGGGCCCTCGCGGCGGCCCGCGCCGTGTGTCGCGACCGTCCACGGCCGCACGCCCGGCGCGCGCGGCTCGGTGAGTAGCGCGACGAGGTGCGCGACGTCGGCGTCGGAGAGCTCGCCGAGCTGTCCGATCATCGGACCGTGGATCGAGCGGACGCCCGCCGCGTCGGCCCACGCGAGCAGCGCGGTCGCGTCGGAGAACCCGACGATCGGCTTGGGATCGGCGCGCAGGAGCGCGGGATCGAGGCGCGACAGGATTCGCATCAAGCCGTAGCCGCCACGCGCGAGCACGATCGCGCGCACGTCGGGATCGGCGATCATCTCCGCGAGCTCGGCGAGACGGACGTCGTCGGGCGCGCTCAGGTAGCTCGGCACGCCCTGCCCGCGCGGCGACGCGAGCGACGGCGCGAGCCGGATCGCGAACAGGTCTCCGAGGCGCGCGAGCCCGGCGCGCAGGCGCTCGGGGCGCACCGGCCCCGCGGGCGCGACCACGCCGAGCGTCTGGCCGCGTCGGATCCGCGGCGGGACGATCTGCGGTGCGCGTGGCGAACGCGTCGGGTGCATCGCTAGCGCCGTCGCCTGCGCTTCTTCGTCGTCGGGGGGAGGCTCGGGGCCGGCGAGCTGGGCGGCTCGGCGGCGCCGCGATCCCCACCGCTCGTGTCGAGCCCGAGCGCGGCCGGATCGACCGCGTCCATCACGATCGTCTGCTTGCCGTCGTCGACGATCGCGTGCGCCTCGTTCGCGCCGCTCGCCTCCGCGATCAGCGCGGGATCGACCGCGGCCATCACCGTGGTCCTCGCGCCGTGGACGTCCGCGCTGGGGTCGTCGGTCATCGCGCTCATCGTGAGCGTCGCGCCGGCGGACTCGTCGGGGACGACCGGCGGCGGCGCGGGGACGGTGTGCGAGCGCGGCCGCACCGTGACCGGCGCCGGACGCGCGGAGGACGCAGGCGCAGGCGCGGGCTCGGGCGGTGGCGCGGGCGCCTCCTCCGGGAGCGCCACCCGCGCGCGCCACCACGACGCGTGCGCCTCGTCGGCGAGCGCGGGAGCGACGAGCATCCCGGGCGGCCGCTCCGAGCCCCCGATCTGCTCGTGGATCGAGAGGACGCGAGCGTCGATCACGAGCCCGTCGTCCGTCGCGATCGAGATCGCCGTACCGACGGGCATCGGCGCCGGCATCTCGAGATATCCCGAGGTCGGCCGGACCTGGGTCAGCTTGATCCGGCGGCCGAGCGACAGACCACGATAGGTGAGGTCCACGAAGCTCTCGGTCATCGACGTGACGGTACCACGCGCGCTGCGTGGTAAGAGTGGCGCGTGGGCCTGCTCGAACGTCTCCGCCAGCTTCGTCCCGAGGCACACCAGACGTCCGGGGGAAGCTCCGCGGGCACGACGCGGGGGACGACCGGGGGCCCACGCGAGGGCTCGACCAGGCGCGCGCCCGACGACGACATCGCCGCGCGGACACAAGCGCTCGTCGTCCAGGGCAACGAGTTCGGCTACGACCCGTTCGGGCTGTCGAAGGACTCGCTGAAGACCGCGGTCACGCTCGCGCGCTTCTTCTACCGGCATTACTTCCGCGCCGAGGCGCACGGCATCGAGCACATCCCCGCGACGGGGCGCGTGGTGTTCGTCGCCAACCACTCGGGACAGCTCCCGTTCGACGGCATGGTGATCGCGGCCGCGGCGTTCCTCGAGCCGGCGCAGCCGCGCCTCGTGCGGTCGATGGTCGAGTACTTCGTGCCGACGGTGCCGTTCGCCTCGTACCTGTTCTCCCGGTGGGGCCAGATCACGGGCACGCCCGAGAACTGCCGCCGGCTGCTCGCGACCGACGAGGCGGTGCTCGTGTTCCCCGAGGGCGCGCGCGGGATCTCGAAGCCGTTCTCGCGGCGCTACCAGCTCGCCGAGTTCGGCAAGGGCTTCCTCCGGCTCGCGCTCGAGACGCAGTCGCCGATCGTGCCCGTCGCGGTGATCGGCGCCGAGGAGCAAGCGCCGGCCATCAACCTGCGCCGGGTCGCGAAGCTGTTCGGGCTGCCGTCGCTGCCGATCGTGCCGTATCCGCCGTTCCTGCCGATCGTGCCGTTGCCGGTGAAGTACCGCCTCTACTTCGGCGAGCCGATCCAGCTACGCGGCGATCCCGACGACGACGAGGACGTCCTCGACGCGCAGGTCAAGATCGTCAAGAACCGGATCCAGTCGATGATCCACATGGGGCTCCGTGAACGACAGCACGTCTTCTGGTAGCAGCAAGCTGGACGAGGCCCTCGGCGGGCCGACCGAGCGCACGCTGCCGCGTCTGCGCAAGGTCGTGATCACCGGCATCTCGGGGCGTTTCGGGCGCATCGTCGCGCGCCGCCTGCACCACGAGCTCGACTGGCAGATCATCGGCCTCGATCGCCGCCCGATGCTCGGCAAGCCGAAGGACATCGAGCATCACTCGTACGATCTCCGCAGCAAGAAGGCGCGCGACATCTTCCGCGCCGGCGACATCGACGCGCTGATCCACCTCGGCGTGATGCACGACCCGCGCGCGCGGCCGGCGGAGCTGTACTCGTGGAACGTCACCGGGACCGCGAAGCTGCTCGAGTACTGCCAAGCCTACCGCGTGCCGAAGGTCGTGCTGCTGTCGAGCGCGAACGTGTACGGACCGCGGCCCGACAATCCGCAGTTCCTCACCGAGGACGCGCCGCTGCTCGCGTCGCAGCGGTTCCCGCAGATGCGTGATCTCGTCGAGATCGATCACATGACCTCGACGTTCCTCTGGCGCGCGCAGCAGATCGAGACCGTGATCCTGCGGCCCGTGCACATCGTCGGGCCGATGCGGAACGCGCCCTCGAACTACCTCCGGATCGAGCGACCGCCGGTGCTGCTCGGCTTCGATCCGATGGTCCAGCTCGTCCACTACCGCGACGCCGCCGAGGCGATTGTGTGCGCGCTGACGCCCGGTAGGCGCGGAATCTACAACATCTGTGGTCCGGGTGAGCTGCCGCTGTCGGCGGTGCTGCGGGAGCTGCGGCGCGATCCGCTGCCGATCCCGCACCCGCTCGCCAAGCCCATCCTCTCTGCCGCGTTCCGCTTCGGTGTGTCGAGCTTCCCCGTCGCGGAGCTCGATTTCATTCGCTACGTGTGCATGGTCGATGGCCGGCGCGCGTCGGCCGAGCTCGGCTACCGGCCGCGCTACGGGCTGCGCGAGACCATCCACGCGGTCGACGAGCCGGCGTGATCGCTCGAGCTCCCGCGACCGCTTCGGCGGACGAATCTCCGCGCTAACGCCCGGTGGCCACGGCCAGATTGCCCGCTCCTGCCGTGGCGTCTCGATACAGGGTGTGTGGCCCGGCGTTCACACCTGGCACGGCGCGGCCGAGATCACTCCGCGGCCCGGCCGACACGGCGCGGCGCGACTCCCGGGAGCGATCGGGGCGCAGGTGTCGAATCCGCTTCCCGGTCCGGCCAGATTTCGGGCATTTTTGTCAGGCTTTCGGCGGCCGCTTCGATCCGCCGGGCCTCCCGCGCTCGAGTGACGATTTGAATCACGGGCAGTTCGCTCTCGCTGCCACGATGGCACGACGAGTGCTTGTCCCCCGAGCACCGCACGCCTCAAAGGAACGAAGGACCCATGACGAAGCTGCTCTCCCCCCTTGTTCTTGCCCTCGCCACGGTCTCCCTCGCTGGCTGCGAGCTGTACTTCGGCGACAGCGGCGGCGGTGACGACCGCTGGACCTACTGCGCCGCAGACGGCTACTACATCTGCGACGGCGACGACTGCGAGTGGGCGGGCGCCCGCTGCCCGTCGGACCCCAACTACACGTGCTCCGACAACGCGGATTGCGCCGCGGGCTGTTACTGCTCGAGCGAGGGCATCTGCGAGGAGGCCGGCTTCTGCGGCCAGGACACCGACTGCCCCGACGGCTACCACTGCGAGGTCGATCGCGCCTCGTGCGTGCCCGACACCTGCTCGTCGAGCGCGGAGTGCGAGCAGGGCGAGTACTGCGCGGACAACGGCAGCTGCCAGCCGAGCTGCACCTGCACCAACGACGCGGAGGCGCAGGCGGCCGGGTTCGGCTACTGCGACGAGTCGCGCAACACCTGCGAGCCGCCGGCCGAGGGTGGCAGCTGCGCCGCCGAGGTGACCTGCAACAGCAACCCGCCGCAGTGCGCCCCCGGCGAGGTCCCGCTGGTCCTCGACGGCTGCTACACCGGCGCGTGCTCGGCGATCGAGGCGTGTGACATCGCCCCGGCGTGCGAGGCCCTCCAGCACGAGGCCGACTGCCTCGCGGACACGGTCTCCTGCGGCGCGGTGTACACCGGCATCAACTGCACGAACGGCAACGGCACGGCGTGCCAGGCGGGTGACACCGGCTGCACGTGCGAGAGCTTCCGCTTCGACGAGTGCCGCACGCGTCCGCAGTAAGGCGCGCGTCTCCGTAGCGAGCTGACCAGCGGGTCGCCCCACCGGGCGGCCCGTTTTCGTTTTCGGGACGCGACAGCCGTCGCGGGGCAGGCGGCGCGTGCCTCATCTCACATCCCGGATGCCCATCCGTTATTTCGGTTGAAGCGGACAACTGTCCGTGATACCGGATGAGGCTCGGAGGACCCGATGAGCAAGCCCCTGCATCCCGACACGCTCGCCGTCCACGGCGGTCAGTCGCCCGACCCCGTGACCGGATCGCGCGCGGTGCCGATCCACCAGACGACGTCGTTCCAGTTCAAGGACAGCGAGCACGCCGCGAGCCTGTTCGCGCTGAAGGAGTTCGGGAACATCTACACGCGGCTGATGAACCCGACGACCGACGTGTTCGAGAAGCGGCTGACCGCGCTCGAGGGCGGCGTCGGAGCGCTCGCCACGGCCAGTGGCCAGGCGGCGACGACGCTCGCGCTGCTCAACATCGCGCAGGCCGGGGACGAGATCGTGTCGGCGGACAACCTCTACGGCGGCACGTACAGCCTCTTCCGCCACACGTTCGCGCGGCTCGGCATCAAGGTCCACTTCGTCCCGTCGGCGGATCCGGCCGCGTTCGAGCGCGCGATCGGACCGAAGACGAAGGCGGTGTACGCCGAGGCGATCGGCAACCCCAAGCTCGACGTCACCGACATCGCGGCGCTCGCGGACGTCGCGCACCGCCATGGCGTGCCGCTCGTGATCGACAACACCGTCGCGCCGTACCTCCTGCGCCCGTTCGATCACGGCGCCGACATCGTCGTGTACTCGGCGACGAAGTTCATCGGCGGCCACGGGACGTCGATCGGTGGCGCGATCGTCGACAGCGGAAGGTTCGACTGGAGCAGCGGCAAGTTCCCGCTGATCTCGGCGCCCGATCCGAGCTACCACGGGCTCGAGTTCATCTCCGCGCTCGCGCCGCTCGGCAACATCGCCTACATCATCAAGGCGCGCGTCACGCTGTTGCGCGACCTCGGCCCTGCCCTGTCGCCGTTCAACTCGTTCCAGTTCCTGCAGGGGCTCGAGACGCTGCACCTGCGGATGGTCCGCCACTCGGAGAACGCGCTCGCCGTGGCGAAGTGGCTGAGCACGCACCCCAAGGTCGCGTGGGTGAGCTACCCCGGGCTCGAGACCAGCCCGTCGTACGCGAAGGCGCGCCGGTACCTGCCGCGCGGCGCCGGCGCGATCCTCGGGTTCGGCGTCAAGAGCGGGCTCGACGGCGGGCGCCGGTTCATCGACGCGCTGACGCTGTTCTCGCATCTCGCCAACATCGGCGACGCGAAGAGCCTCGCGATCCACCCGGCGACGACGACGCACCAGCAGCTCTCGCCCGCGGAGCAGCTCGCGACCGGCGTCACGCCCGACTTCGTGCGGCTCTCCGTCGGGATCGAGCACCTCGACGACCTCATCGCGGATCTCGATCAGGCCCTCGCGGCGACGTGAGCCATGGCGATCGTGCTACCTGAAGGGCACCCGAGCGCGCCGCTCGCGGTGGCCCCCGAGGTCGGCGCCGGCCAGCGCCGCGTCCGGATCGGGATCATCAACATCATGCCGCGGCTCGAGGTGTACGAGCCGTTGCTGCTCGCGCCGCTCGCGCGCACGCCCGAGCTCGTCGAGCCCGTGTTCCTCCGGCTCGGCTCGCACACGTACCAGAGCAGCGATCAGGCGCACCTCCGCGCGTACTACCGCGCGTTCGAGCTCGCGCTCGCCGACGGGCCGCTCGACGGCTTGATCCTCACCGGCGCGCCCGTCGAGGAGCTGCCGTTCGAGGACGTCCGCTACGTCGACGAGCTCGCGGCGATCCTGCGCTACGCGCGCGGCCACGTCACCACGACGCTCGGCCTGTGCTGGGGCGGCCTCCTGCTCGGGAGCCTCGTCGGCATCGGCAAGCAGGTGTTCCCGCGCAAGCTGTTCGGCGTGTTCGAGGACGAGGTCCTCGCGCCCGGGCACGAGCTCGTGGGCGACGCGCGGACGCTCCGGTGCGCGCACAGCCGCCACTCGGGGTTCGTCATCGAGGAGCTCGAGCGCGCAGCCGAGGCTGGCCTCGTCCGCCTGCTGTCCCGCGGCGAGCACACGGGCGCCTCGCTGCTCGAGACGCCCGACGGGCGGTACGTCGCGCACGTCGGGCACCCCGAGTACGTCGGCGAGCGCCTCGCGTTCGAGTGGCAGCGCGATCGAGACCTCGGGCGCACCGACGTGCCACCGCCCGCCAACTTCGACGCGAGCGCGCCCGTCACCACGTGGCGCGAGCACCAGGACGCGCTGTTCGCCGGGTTCGTCCGGCGCGCGGCGCGGGCGGCCACGAGGACGGCAGCGCGGACGTACGCGGACGCCGCCGGTCTCGGCGCGGCGGGGACGCCATGATCGCGCGCGTCCGCGGCGCGGTGTTCGTGCTGTACCACCTCCTCCGCCAGGCCTCGCGCGACGCCGCGGTCACGAGCGCACCTCGACGCAGCGATGCGTCGACGGTAGCGGAAGATTGACGCGCGGTCACGACGTACGGTCACGACGTGCGGCTCGACCGCACCTGGCCGCGCGCGGCAGCGGACGGCAAACGCGCGCGCGCGCGGGACCGCTGCGTTGTGCCGACGCAGCGCGCGATCGATGATGGGCCGGTGAAGGCACGCCTCGCCGCGGTGCTCGCCGCCGCCACGTCGATCGCGCACGCGCAGCCCGCGCCGGCGCCCCACGGCGACACCGCTCCCGGCGCGACCGATCGCGCGGACGTCGAGTCGCTGTACCAGCAGGCGATCTCGCTGCTCGTCGCGGGCCGGCTCGCCGCGGCGGCGGACGCGTTCGAGCGCGTCGCGGCGACCACGACCGATCCGGTGCGCCAGACGACGGCGCTAGAGCTCGGACGCCAGCTGCGGCTCCGCATCGAGGCCGCGCGTCCCGCCCATGGGGACGACGATGACGACGGCGACGACGACGAGCGCGGTCGCGAGGGCCGGTACGCGTTCCTCGCCAGCACGGCGCTGCTCGGCCTCGGGCTCTACGGACCGACGCTCCCGCTCGCCGCCGACGTCGACGAGGTGCGCACCTTCATCGGCCTCTACATGCTCGCCGCGGGCGGCACGTTCTTCGGGTCGTACCTGATCGCGCGGGACCGGCCGATCACGTGGGGGGTGACCGACGCGTGGATCCACGGTGCGACGCGCGGCGGCTGGCACGGGTACGCGCTGCTGACGCTCGCGCGCGGCGACTGGAACGACGAGTCCGAGCCCGGCGATCCGGAACCGGACGAGTCGCCGCGTGACGAGCTCGCGAGCGTCGCGCTCGGCAGCCTCGCCGAGGGAACGGCCGCCGCGCTCCTCGCGCACTACGCGGGTGCGTCTCCGGGCCTCACCAACGCGATGACCAAGGCCAGCGACTTCGGCTCGCTCGCCGCGCTCGGCCTCACCGCGACCGTCGCCGACGACCTCTCGCCGCGCGCGATCGCCGGCTCGACGCTCCTCGGCGGCGCCGTCGGATATGGCCTCGGCTACGCGTACGCGCAGCGGCGGGCGCTCACGTGGGGCGACAGCGAGGCCCTCCGCGCCGCCACCCTGGTCGGCGTGTCGGTCGCGGCCTCCACGATCCTCATCGGCGAGATCGACGACACCCGGGCGGTCGGGGGGCTCCTCACGGCGGGCGGGATCACGGGCCTCGTGCTCGGCGACGTGCTGCTTCGCGGCCGCGACTTCTCGCCGGGCCAGGGCGTCGTGACCGAGCTCAGCACGCTCGCGGGTGGGCTCGTCGGCGCCGGGCTCGGCTACCTCGTCTCGCCCGACGACGGCGACGCCCAGACGATCCTCATCAGCGCCGGGCTCTCGCTCGGCGTCGTCGCGGGCTTCGCGGTCCCCTACCTCGGCTTCGACACGCGGCCGCGCGCGCGAGCCGGCGTTGTCCCCGCCACCTCGTTCCAGCTCGTGCCCGCGTTCTCGACGGACCATCGCGGCCTCGCGGTCGCGGGCACGTTCTGAGGACGACACGCGAGCGCTCGGCGACGCGCGAGCGAAGCCGACCGCCGCCAGGTGTCGCGCTGGGAGATGGGATCGCGAACGAACGTCCGCACTCCACGCCGGATCACGGCCGATGCTCGCGCGAGGTGAGGCGAGCTGCACCCGGCCGCGGGCGAGGCCTCGCGATTCACTTCGCGGCGCGCAGCGACAAGCAGAGCGCTTTCGCGCGCTCGCGCTCGGCCTCCGTGCTCGCGTTGGTGCCGCAGTCGTAGGGCTTGCCGTCGATGGTGCGGCGCACCGAGATCGCGTACAGCGTGTCGCCCATCATCGACTGGCGCGTGCCCTCGAGCAGCCAGCCGTCCTCCGTCTTCTCCTCCTTCGTCCAGCCGGTGAGCTTGTTGGGATCCTTCTCCAGCTGCGCCTTGGTCTCCTCGAGGGTCGGCTTCAGATCGGACAGCTCTCCCGAGCCCGACACGAACGTCGTCGGTGACGCATAGATCGTGACGCTCGGGAAGCCGGCGCCCGACGTCGTGTCGTCGACATCGGCGCTCTCCGGCACCTCGGCCTCGAGGCCGAGCGCGCCGAGCTTCTTCCAGGCCAGCTTGGCGGGTGCGGCGGCCGCGGCGGGCTCGGCGGCCTTGTTCGAGGAGGCGGAGCCGGCCGCTTCTTCCTTCTTGTTGCAGGCGCTGGTGACCGCGAGGACGAACCACAGGGACGAGACGAGCATCGTGCGCATGCGGCCGGACTCAGCAAGCGCAGTGCCGGCCTCAACCGCGTGTTTCCTCGTCCGAGTCCGCGCGAGGAGAGGTCCGGAGGCCCCAGATCCCGGCCTTCGGTGGGTCGGCCCGGACCCAGCGGCGCGCTCAGGTCGACGCCGCGCCGAACCGCCGGTCGAGCTTCGCGAGCTGGCTCGTGAACCCCATGACCGACCTCTTCGTGAGCTCCTCGTCGTGCATCGGATCGAGCGTGACCGTCATGCGCACCGTGTCACCCGACGCTGCGAGGTCGACCGCGATCGTGCTCTCGTACGGCGTCACGCCGGGGAGGAAGTCGATCACGCTGGTGATCGCCAGCCGCTCGTGGCGGCGGAGCTCGGTGAACGTGGCGCGCGCCGGGTGCGAGGCGGGGCGCCCCATGGCCGCCATCGCCGCGATCATCTCGGGCGTGGCGGCGATCATGTCGTAGTGCAGCGCACCGCCGAGGCGGGCCTCGATCGCGTGCACCTCGACGCGGAAGCCCTCGGGGCCCCACCAGGACTCGAAGCCGTCCTTGGTGGTCCACAGCTCCCAGACCTCGTCGAGGGTGGCGCGGTAGGTGCGTTCGATGACGATCCGGGACGGGGTGGACGGGGTGGACGTGCTCATGTGCGCTTGCTCCTGGTAGGTGGACGACGTGCTCGCCGGCGCTGCTCGAGCGCGGCGCCGAACCGATCGAGGCGGGACTCCCACAGCCGGCGATACGGCGCGAGCCACGCGTCGAGCTCGCGGAACGGCTCCGGCCGGAGCGCGTAGTAGCGCCGCTGCGCGTCGGCGCGCGAGGTCACGAACCCCGCCTCGAGGAGGATGCGGAGGTGACGCGACACGCCGGACTGGTGGACGCCGGCGACCGCGACGAGCTCGCCGACCTGCTGCTCGCCGTGGAGGAGGGCCTCGACGATCCGGCGGCGCGTCGGATCCGCGAGCGTCTGGAACGCGTCGATATGCATGTACGTGCATATGCATATCGCTGCATATGCGAGAGGTCAAGCCGATCGCATGGCGCTCGGTCACCGCGGTGGCGCCGCCTGGCGCGCGCAGCGTCGCTCCCGCGACGAGGGATCCCGGACGCGCACGATTCGTGCTGTACCTGGGACATGAAGAGGATCGATCTCGCGACCGCCCCCGTCCGCAAGGGAGCCAGCTACCCACCTCCGTTCGACGCGCCGTGCAAGGAGCGGCACCGGACCCGGATCGGCGTCGCGGCGGGCCTGACCCAGTTCGGCGTCAACCGGCTCGTGCTCCCACCCGGGCAGTGGTCGAGTCAGCGCCACTGGCACCACGCGGAGGACGA
>Ga0164243_10004018_pt1 | contig 23199 bp, 19 predicted proteins | sample OricompcompostOP_FD_108781 | JGI IMG/M metagenome (GOLD analysis project Ga0164243, IMG submission 108781) | Organic Plus compost microbial communities from Emeryville, California, USA - Original compost - Organic plus compost (OP) | ecosystem: Engineered > Solid waste > Mixed feedstock >...
GGAGGGACGTCCCGCGCTGAAGCCGTACGCCACGATCGACGACCTGACGGCGACCTCGCAGGCGATCTTCGCGAAGGTCGATCCGGTCCTCGGCGACGAGTTCGGCATCATGCGCGCGGAAGGACTGCTCGATCTCGAGAGCCGCAAGGGCAAGCGTCCGGGTGGATTCTGCACGACGTACCCCTATCGCAAGCGCCCGTTCATCTTCATGAACGCATCCGGAACTGGCGGCGATATCCGCACGCTGCTCCACGAGGCGGGGCACGCCTTCCACGGTTTCACGGCGGCGAACCTGCCGTTCGTGTATCAGCGACATCCGGGCAGCGAGATGGCCGAAGTCGCCTCGATGTCGATGGAGCTCCTCGCCTCGCCATATCTCAAGCGGGAGGACGGCGGCTTCTACACGGATGACGAGTACGCTCGCGCGCGTGCCGAGCATCTCGATGGCATCCTGAGCATCTTCGCGTGGGTCGCGACGGTCGATGCCTTCCAGCACTGGCTCTACACAGACCCATCCGCCGCCGATCGCGATGCCCGCGACGCCACGTGGCTCGAGACGTGGGCGCGCTTCGATCCCGGTATCGACTGGACGGACCTCACCGCGCAGCGGACGGCCCGCTGGCATCGCCAACTGCACATCTTCCTCTACCCGTTCTACTACATCGAATATGCGATCGCGCAGCTCGGGGCGCTGCAGGTCTGGCGGAATGCCCTTCAGGACCAGGCGAAGGCCGTTGCGGACTATCGTGCCGCGCTCGCCCTCGGCGGATCGGCACCGCTCCCGGAGCTCTTCGCGCGTGCCGGTGCGCGCCTCATCTTCGACGCCGCGGGCATGGCGGAGCTCGTGACGCTGATCGAGACCGAACTCACCGCGATCGAGGGCGCTGCCTAGACCGACATCGGCAGGAGACGCAGCCGCACCCCGGACGGACGTCCGTCCGACCCGGTGTCGGCATCGGAAGGAACGGCGGCGAGGATCCATCCCTCGTCGCCGTTCTCCATGCGCACGAGATACCAGAGATCGTAGGCCAGCGCACTTGATCCCGTTCCCGCAGGATCACCCGCCGCGACATCGAGCAGCGCGAGGCGCGTGCCCCCCACGAGGGGCGTCGTGGCACGCACGGTCGCGTCGTCCGCGGGATTCGTCCGCAGTTCGACCTCCTGGCCGTCGGCATCCTGGCTGACGACCACCTCCCCACCTGACGGAATGCCGCCATCGCGCAGCATCTGCGCCAGCTGATGCGTCGGGTTCCGCCAGCCAAGCTCCGCCGGATGCTGCGGTGCCGTCAACGGCCAGTAACCCGGTCCCGGCGCGCATTGGTAGCCGCAGTTGAACCCGTACTCGGGATGCTCCCCGTTGACGATATCCTGATAGAGGAAGGTCCGCAGTTCGACGTGCAGGTGACTCGGCACCGCGAACTCCGTGCCGATCTGGTGCACCGTCGCGGTCTGCTGTCCGGTCGCGACCACATCCCCGACCACAACCAGCGGCTCGAACGCGAGATGCCCATACTGCGAGTAGAGCGACTCGTCGTGCCGGATGACGATCACGCGGCCGGGGTAGTTCGAGCCGACGAACACGACCTCTCCCGGTGCCATCGCGAGCACCTGCGCGCCAGCCGTCTCCGCGCCATCACGCGCATAGAAGTCCTCCGCGCAGTGATGGAGCCCCGGCTGGAAGATCGTGTTCTCGCACGCGAAGCCGTGCCGAATCACGAACCCATCGCCTGGAATGCCGTCGTCACCCCGGCGAATCGGCAGTGAGATCGGCCACATGGCCGCCTCCTCCGCATGACTTCCCGACGCTCGTGACATCATCGCCATGAGCGGCAACGCCGCCCCGATCCGGGCGATCTGCCGCCGCGATACTCCGTTTCGTGCCATGGAGAGATCCTCCGATCGCGCGCATGCTGGCGCATCTGGTCCGTGATCTCCCGCCCATAACCCACGCCCCTATCCTACTCGACCCAGTACAATGCGCGTGGCGTGGCGACGTCGCCACGCCACTGCACACGCAATCCAGAGGAGCCTCTCACCCGTCTCATGGCGAAGCCGCTGAAGCCGTTCCTGAATATCGTTCTGCCCATCGTCATCCTGCTCACGCTCAGCGACGAGCATCGCCTCGGACCGATCCCCGCGCTTCTTCTGAGCCTGGTGTTCCCGCTTGCGGTGGGGCTGTACGACGTACGGACCTCCCGTACCGTCGACGTCTCCGCCATCGTCGGGGTAGTCGGGGTGATCCTCACCGCCGTGATCGGCCTCTTCACGCTCCCACCGGAATGGCTCGCGGCAAAGGAGGCGGCCGTACCGGTCGTCTTCGCGCTCTGCATCGTCGCGTCGGACTTCACGAGCTGGCCGATCGTGCGCCTGCTCTTCAATCAGACGCTGCATCGCGATCGCGTGCAGCTCGCACTGGAGACGAACGGCACCACGGAAGACTATCGCCGCCTGATGTCGCGCACGTCGTGGCTATGGGCGACGATGATGACGGCGTCGGGGATCATCCGCTACATTCTCGCGATCATGATCGTGACGAGCGAGCCGGGCACGCGCGAGTTCAACCACCAGCTCGGCGAGATGACGGCGCTCCGCGTGCCAATCGTGACGATCCCGATCGGCGTGATGATGATGGTGCTGATCTGGTTCCTGGTGCGCGGCACATCCCGCCTGACGCGCCTCCCGGCCCGCGAGCTGATCAAGGGTGGCGATCGCATCCCCCGCTTCTTCGCCCGCTCGTAGTCCTCATCGGGGTCCAGGACGCCGATCGTCCGTGCAGGAGGTAGGCCGGCCCCAGGGGGCGAACGTCCCGTGGCAGGACATCCCCAGAGGTCGGACACGCAGTCCGACCCTACGCACGCACGCACGATTCGCCCGACAAACGGTCGTGCGTACGGACCCGTCCGCCGCGTCTCCCAAGAATGACCCCAGTCGCCAGGCACGTCTCTCGTGAAGAGCGCCCCCGCCAGCCACGTTTCTCCGTCATCCTGAGCGAAGCGCATCAGCCGAAGGCTGACTTCGGCGACACCTTGCCGGAGGTCGGGCTGCGCCCGAAGCGCTTCGTGCGGGGGGTGTTTCGCCCCGCTCAACGTGACAGGAGAGGTGGCGCGGCGTAAGACTCACGACAAGTGGTCGCGCATACGGGCCACCTGCATGGTGGTCCGCCGCCCGCCCGCTCCTCCTCAAAGACGCGCACCCACCGCCAGTACGAGAACGGCGCTCCATGCTGGAGCGCCGTTCTCGTGCGTCTTGGTTCTCGTGGGACTACCGCTCGTTGCGCAGGCGCGGATCGAGCGCGTCGCGCAGCCCATCTCCCAGCAGGTTGAAGCCGAGCACCGTCAACGCGAGCGCCGCGCCGGGGAAGAGCGCCGCCCACGGCGCCAGCTGCAGGAAGCCATACGAGCTCGACACCATCGAGCCCCACGACGGGGACGGCGGACGATTGCCCAACCCCAGGTACGCCAGCGATGCCTCGGACAGCACCGCGAACGCGAAGTTCAGCGAGGCATGCACGATCAGCGGACCGGTGATGTTCGGGAAGATATGGCGCGCCATCACGCGCGGCACCGACGCCCCGAGCGCATTCGCCGCCTCGACATACGTCATGTTGCGCACCGAGAGCACCGCGCCGCGCACCACACGCATGAAGGTCGGCACGTTCACGAGGCCGATGGCGATCATCACGTTCACGAGCGAGTTGCCGAGCGCCGTCATGATCGCGATCGCGAGCAGGATCGTCGGGAAGGCGAAGAGCACGTCCATGAACAGCGACAGCACATTATCGATCCAGCCACGGAAGTACCCCGCGACCAGCCCGAGCACGATCCCGACAGTCGCCGAGATGCCGACCGCCACGATGCCCACCTGGAACGAGATCCGCGCGCCATAGAGCAGACGGCTGAACACGTCGCGCCCGAACTCGTCGTTCCCGAAGAGGAAGTCGCGGCTCGGCCCCTCCAGGCGATGATCGGAAAACTGCTGCGTCTCTCCGTGCGGGGCGATATACGGACCGATGATCGCGATGATGATGAAGAAGCCGACGATCGTCATGCCGGTCATCGCGAGCTTCTGACGGCGAAGCACCTGCCACAGGTTGGGGCGCTTCGGCACCTCGATCTTCTTCACCGCGCTTGCGATGGTGGTCGGCTGGGGGGTCTCCCGCTGTACGGTTGCGTCACTCATGATCTCAACTGCCTGTCTTGCGCACGTCGTGCGTACCCGAATCGTGAGGATAGGTCGCGCCAGCCACTACCGGGTGCGCAGTCGTGGGTCGAGGATCGCGTACAGGATGTCGACGATCACGCTCACGAGGACGAAGATCGTGGCCATCACCAGCGTCACGCTCTGGACCACCGGGTAGTCACGATTCGAGATCGACTCGTAGATGTACCGCCCGACGCCCGGCAGCGCGAAGATCTGCTCGATGATCACGGTGCCACCAAGCAGCGCCGCGATCTGGATGCCGACCACCGTCAGGATCGGGATCCCGGCGTTCGGCAGCACGTGACGAAACACGACACGCGGCTGGCTCAGGCCCTTGGCACGCGCGACGCGGACGTACTCCTGGTTCAGCACCTCCAGCACGGACGAGCGCGTGATGCGCATCAGGATCGCCGCGAGCGGCAATCCCAGACTGATCGCCGGCAGGAGCATCGTCTTCAGACTCTGGATCGGATCGTCAAAGAATGGGGTGTACCCGACGGGTGGTAACCATTTCAGCTTGAACGAGAAGATCAGCACCAGGACCGTCGCGAGCAGGAAGTTCGGGAGCGAGATGCCGATCAGCGTCCCGATCGTCGCCAGCCAGTCGAAGGTACTGTTGCGCCTCAAGGCCGCCAATACGCCGATGATCAGCGCCGGGACCGCCCCGATGATCGCGGCGAGAATCGTCAGCTCGACCGTCACTGGCAAGCGAAGGCTGAGCTCCTGCGTCATCGGACGCTTCGTGCGTAGGGACTGCCCGAGATCGCCCGTGACGACGTGACCGAGCCACTTCAGGTACTGCACCGGCAGTGGCTGATCGAGACCGTAGGAGCGGGCGATCGCTTCCTTCTGCTCCTCGGTGGTGCGCCGATCGGCGCCAAGCAGCACCTCGACCGGATCACCCGGGATCGAACGCACGATGATGAACGTGACCAGCGACACACCAAGCAGGACCGGAACGAGCAGGAGGAGGCGACCAAGAATGAACTTCAGCATGCAACGATCCGATCTTCAACCACCGCGGTGCGGGTATCAACGTCCTGATCTCGCACGAAGCGGCTGAGCACCATCCGGGGATCGCGCTCAGCCGTTGCGTACGGATCTTGCAGATTCACTCACGCAACATGCGCGCCGCGAGCGTGCATGTTGCGTTCATCTTACGATGGATCGATCCATGTCTCACGCAGCGAGATATAGCTTGAGGAAAGATACCGCACAAATCCCTGCACGTTGGACTTGAGCCCCACGTACGATTCGGAGGTATAGAGGCTGATCCACGGCAGATCCTGAATCAGCAGCTCCTGCAGCTCCTGATACACGGCCGCGCGGGCATCCTGATCGGATTCCTGCAACCCTTCGATCACGAGCGCATCGAAGTCCGCACTCGCGTAGCCCGCCGCATTGTTGACGGATCCGCTGACGAGGCTCTGCTGCGGCCAGTCGTTCGGGTCGACGTAGCCCGCCGCGCCCATGATCGCGATATCGAACTCCCCCGCGAAGTACTGCTCGAGGTAGATCGCATTCTCCTGCGGATCGAGATCGGTCTCGATGCCGAGCTGCTTGAGCTGCTCCTGCACCACCACCGCCGTGTCGGAGAGGAACTTGTACTGCGACCACGTCAGGATCTTCGGGCGGAAACCATCCGGCAGCTCGACCGGGGCGAGGAGCTCGCGCGCGGCATCGACGTCCTGCGCGGGGACATCCCCGTGGTACCCCGCCCAGAACTCCGGCGGATAGAGGCCGACCAGCGGCTGTCCGTATCCGAACACCGCGACATCGACGATCGCCTGTCGGTCGATCGCTCGGTGCACAGCCTCACGGAATGCGAGCTGATCGAACGGCTCGCGACGCAGGTTGAACACGAGCCAGCGCAGATTCGTGGTCGCGCCACCATCGACGCGCAGACCATCCTGCCCCTGGATCAGCTCGATGTCCTTCTGCCCGATCTGCTCGGCGAGATCGATCGTGTCCGCGACGAGCGCGGTCGAGCGCTGCGTGTCATCCGAGATGATCGTGATGTCGATACCATCAAGGTACGGCTTGCCGGGATCCCAGTATGACGCGTTGCGATCGAGCGTCAGCGTCGAGCCCGGCACGTAGTCCACGAACGTGAACGGTCCGGTTCCGACGGCCGTCTGCTGCAGATCGCCATTCGCCTCGACCTCTTCCTTCGGGACGATCACGAGACCACGATTCGCGAGTCGCGCGAGGAACGAGGCATCGGGCGCCGTCAGCGTGATGATCACCGTCGCGTCGTCCGGCGTCTCGATCGTCGATACGCCAGCCAGCGAGGTCGCCCACGGCGACGCGGTGTCCGGGTTCTGGATGCGCTCGAACGTGTACACCACATCCTCGGCGACGAATGGACGTCCGTTATGGAACGTCACACCGGATCGCAGCGCGAACGTGTAGGTGAGCAGATCGTCGGAGATCTCCCACGATTCGGCGAGCGCGGGCTGGATCGAGAGATCCGCCCCCTCATGCACGAGGCCGTCGTAGATGAGGTCGATCACGAGACCGGCCGCGTTGAGATTCGTCAATCCAGGATCAAGCTCGGACGGATCGCCCTGCACACCGAAGCGGAGACGCCCCCCCGTGACCGGTTCGCCCGTCGCGGGCGTCGCCTCCTGTGCGGACGCGATGCCCTGCCCGAGGATGATCGGGGCAATGGCAAACGCACCGGTCGCCTGCGCGAAGCGACGTCGCGAGACGTTGCCACCGGCAATCGCGGATGGCTGCTGATCGAATTCCAGACCCATGGTTCTGCACCTTCTGTCTTCCCGGAGCGCAAGATGCCCTCCGGAGCGGAAACCGTATGGACCCATCCTACTACGTGATGGGCCGTTCGTTCGGGCGAGATGCATGAGATCCGGGAACACGAACAGGGATGGAGCCGAAGCTCCATCCCTGTTCCGCCACGATCGATTGCGCGAGGCGCGTCGTGACTACTGGTCCAGCCAGACGTCGCGGAACGACGCATTCGTGCCGGTCGCGATGTGGACATAGCCCTGAACGTAGGACTTGTATACCTCGTACTGGTTCGCCACGAAGAGGTTGATCCACGGCAGATCCGTGAGCAGGATCTCCTGGACCTGGCGGTAGATGGCGGCGCGCGCCTCCTGATCAGTCTCGGCAACGCCGGCCTTGATCAGCTCGTCGACCTCCGGGTTGTTGTAGCCGATGCCGTTGGCATCGCCATCCGAGAGGAAGTTCGAGGCAAGCACATCGTTCGGGTCCACGTAGGCGCTGGTACCCGTGACGGAGAGGTCGAAATCACCACCGAAGTAGCCTTCGAGGTAGATTGCGTTCTCCTGCAGGTCGAGCTCGACCTCGATGTTGATCGCCTTGAGCTGCTCCTGGAGCACGATCGCCGCGTTCGAGAGGAACGGGTACGACGCCCACGAGGTGCAGCGAAGCTTGAAGCCATCGGCCAGACCGACGGACTCGAGCAGCGCCTTCGCACCGTCGACATCCGCCGCCGGGATCTCGCCACCGAGACCGGCCCAGTAGCTCTCCGGGAAGATGTACTGCATCGGCGTACCGTAGCCGAACACCGAGCTGTCGATGATCGGACCGCGGTCGACGACCTTGGCGATGGCCTGACGCACTTCCAGCTTGTCGAGCGGCTCGTTCGAGACGTTCAGCGCGACGTAGCGGATGTTCGTGTTGGCATCGCCGGCCACCACCAGCTCGCTGTTGGCCTCGAAGGTCGGGATGTCCTGCACCGGAGCGTACTCGATGAAGTCGACGGTGTTGGACACGAGCGCCGCCGTGCGGGAGGTCGACTCCGGCACGATCTGGAACTCGATGCCATCGAGGTACGGGCGCCCCTCGAGCCAGAACTCGGCGTTCTTCTCGAGCGTCACCGTGCTGTTCGGCACATAGTCGACGAACTTGAACGGACCGGTACCAACCATCGTCTGGTTGAGATCGCCGTTCTCCTCAACGACTTCCTTCGCCACGATCTTGCCGGCGTTGCCCATCAGCTTCGCGATGAACGAGGCATCGGCAGAGGCGAGCGTGATCACGACGACAGCCGGATCCGACGCGTCGATCGCGCTGATCACCGAGAAGTCGCTCGCGTTCGGGGAGGCGGTCGCCTCATCAACGATACGCTCGAAGCTGTACTTCACGTCGTCCGAGGTCAGCGCGCGACCGTTGTGGAAGGTCACACCCTGGCGCAGGTTGAAGGTGTAGGTGAGGCCATCGTCGGAGATCGTCCAGTCGGTGGCGAGCGCCGGGGTCGGGGCGAGGGAAGCATCGACACCCACGAGACCGTCATAGACGTGCTCGATGATGTGCCACGCCGCCGTCAGATTCGTCTTGTGCGGATCGAGCTCCGCCGGATCGGCCTGCAGACCGACCTTGAGGATGCCACCACTCTTCGCGTTCGGATCGAGCGGGGTGTCGCCCGCGGAGGCCGGGGTGGCATCCTGAGCGAAGACGCTCGTCGCGCCATTCAGGGCCACGAGTCCGGCCGTGCCGAGACCGAGCGCTGCACCGCGGAGGATCGCCTCGCGTCGGGTCAGCTTGCCTTCCATCGTCTCGCGCGCCAGTGCAGATACCAGCGACGCGTCATGCTGAACGTTACCCATTCTGGAAGATCCTCCTCAATACCGTTCCATCTGACACGACATCGGTGCGATCTCCGCCCCGCGATGGTGCTGTCCCCAACCCCCACCTACGGAACGACGATCGCGATCGTCGAGCGAGGCGACCACATCGAGCGCGCACAAGTGCACGCGAACACGATGCGGCGCGTCGTTCATGCCGTTGCCAATTTCCTGAGTATACGAGTCGTTCGTCAATTCACACAACAGATATGCCAACGCGCGTCAATGGGACGATCGGCATGGGCACACGATGGCGTGTTGGGTGTGCCACCTGCACAAGCATCGGGTCCGGTACTTATGCCTCGAATGTCGGAATGAGGGGATTGACACTCGGGTTTCGCGTATCTATCGTAAGGGCACGTTTATCAACAGATGTCGTGGAAGCAGCGCACTCCTCACGGGATGCGCAGGCTCGCCACCCCATGCCGGGGTGAACGCGATGGCCCCATCGTGGGCGCAAGGGAGAATTCGATCATGGCCAAGATCTATCGCTCGACGAATCCGGTGACCGGTGAGGTCGTTCAGGAGTTCCCGGGACTCGACGATGAAGCCGCCGCCGCGCTGCTCGATCGCGCTCACGAGGCGTATCTCACGTGGAAGGACACCTCGATCGAGGAGCGCGTGACGCTCTTCGATCGCTTCGCCGATCTGCTCAGCGAGCGCATCGACGAGATCGCCCGCATCACCACGCTCGAGATGGGCAAGGCGCTCGCGCAGTCCGTCGGCGAGGCGCAGACGGTCGTCGAGATGTTCCGCTACTTCGCCGAACACGGCCCCTCTCTCCTCCGCGAGGAGTCGGTCGAGGTACCGGGCTTCTCGAGCGGCGTGATCCGCAAGGAGTCGGTCGGCGTCATTCTCGGCATCGAGCCGTGGAATGGCCCGCTCTATCAGGCGATGCGCGCGACGTCCCCAAACCTGATGCTCGGCAACACGGTCATCGTGAAGCCGTCGGAGCAGTGCCCGCAATCGACACTCTTCTTCGACAAGCTGTTCGATGAGGCGGGCTTCCCGCCGAACGTGTACCAGACGGCGCTCATCTCGAGCGCGCAGGCGACCACCTTCATCGAGGACGATCGCGTTCGCGGTGTCACGCTGACGGGCTCCGACAAGGCAGGAGCCGCGGTCGGCGAACAGGCCGGGCGCAACATCAAGCCAGTCGTGCTCGAACTCGGTGGTTCCGACGCCTTCGTCGTACTGGATGACGCCGACATCGACAAGGCGGCCGCGACTGCCGCAACCTGCCGCCTCGTGCTTGGCGGCCAGGTCTGCGCCTCGCCGAAGCGCCTGATCGTTGCCGAGTCGGTGGCCGATCAGTTCATCGAGCGCTTCGCGTCGGTCTTCGGCTCGCAGGTCGTCGGCGATCCATTCGATCCGAACACCACGGTGGGGCCGCTCTCGAGCGTCGGTCAGGCCGATCAGGTGCAGGAGCAGCTGCAGGACGCGATCGATCGCGGCGCGAAGGTCGTGGTCGAAGGCGGACGCGTCGAGGGACCGGGCGCGTTCTTCCGCCCGGCCGCGATCGAGGGCATCACCGAGGAGATGCGCGTCTATACCGAGGAAGTCTTCGGGCCGGTCGCACTCATCTTCCGCGTGCCGGATGACGAGGCGGCCGTGGAGCTCGCGAACAGCTCACGCTACGGCCTCGGTGGCACGGTGTTCTCGGAGAATCCGGAGCGCGCGCAGGCGATCGCGCGCAAGCTCGACACCGGTGCCGTGGGCATCAACGCCTGGGCCGGCGCACCGATCCAGATCCCGTTCGGCGGCACCAAGCGCTCCGGCGTTGGCCGCGAACTCGGGCGCACCGGACTCGATCAGTTCGCCAACATGAAGACCTACCTCACCGCCTAGATTCGCTCGTGCAATGCCGGGATGTCGTGCCGATGTCCCGGCATTGCGCTGTCTCAGGCGATCTGTTACAAGCGCTTCATCGACATCCGCATCCGCCATCAGCCGTCAGGAGCGCTCATGACCGCACTCGACCTCAAGGGGATCATCCCGCCTGTCTCCACGCCCGTCACCGACGACGGCGAGCTCGCCATCGACGATCTCCGCCGGCACGTCACGTTCCTGCTGGAGAGTGGGGTGCACGGGCTCTTCCTGCTCGGCTCGACGAGCGAGACGGTCGGCCTCACGGATGCGCAGCAAGAGGAGGTCATCGCGATCGCCCTTGAGCTGGCGAAGGGCAAGGTCCCGGTGATCGTCGGCGCGATCGACTTCACCACGAACCGCGTCATCGAGCGCGCACGTCGGTTCGCGGCGCTCGGCATCGACGGGCTCGTGGTGCTCTCCCCCTTCTATATCAAGCCGACTCCGACCGAGATCGTGCGTCACTACACGCGCATCCGTGAGGCCATCGATCTCCCGATCGTGGCCTACGACATCCCGTCGGCAATCCAGACCAAGCTCGACCGCGGGAGCGTGCGTGAGCTGGCGAAGGCCGGCACGATCGTCGGCCTGAAGGACAGCTCCGGGCAGGAAGCGAACTTCCGCGGCGTGATCATCGACAACGCGGATCTGCCGGACTTCCGCATCTTCACCGGCAGCGAGCTCGTCACGGACGCCGCGCTGCTGATGGGCGCGCACGGCTGCGTGCCAGGTCTCGGCAACGTCGATCCCGCCGGCTACGTCCGCCTCTACGAGGCCGCGATCGCCAGGGACTACGCGACGCTGCGCTCCGAGCAGGAGCGCCTCTACCAGCTGTTCGACATCACGGCGGTCGCGAAGCGCCCGGAGATCGGCTGGTCGGCGGCGGCGTGGGGCAGCTTCAAGGTCGCGCTGAAGCTCCGCGGCATCATCGAGCACGCGGCGCCGACCTCCCCCATGACGCCATTCACGGCCGAGGAAGAAGCGCAGGTCGCGACGATCCTCACGCGCGCCAGCCTCCTGTAGCTCCGAGATCCGTTTCGTTTGTTTCGTTTGCGTGCTACACTGTCAACGAATCAGACGAAACGGAGACCTCACTCATGCGTACCTTCACTCATCTCAACGCCCACGACGCGGAGCTCGCCCGCCGCTCCCGCCGCGTGCTCGCGGACTACGCCGAGCAGCGCGATCCGGTCACGATCGTCATCCAGAACGCCGATCAGCCGACGTCGATCGAGCTGCCCTCGCGCGCCATCCGCGTGCTGATTGAGGCGCTCGACGCGCTCACCGCCGGGCAGGACGTGACGATCCTCCCCGCCGACGCCGAGCTGACGACCGCGCAGGCAGCGGAGATCCTCAACGTCTCGCGTCCATACGTCGTGAAGCTGCTCGAGGACGGTGCGATCCCCTTCCGGAAGGTCGGATCGCATCGCCGCATCCGCCGGGAGGACCTGATGGCCTTCAAGACCGCGGACAATGCCCGGAGGCAGGCAGTGATGGACGAACTCATCCGCCTCGCCCAGGAGGAAGACATGGGCTATCCACGTCCATGACGAGGATCGTGGCCTTGCTGGATGCGAATGTCCTCTATCCAGCTCCGATGCGCGACCTGCTGATTCAACTGGGTACGAGAGAAACCTATGCGCCGCGGTGGACGAACGAAATCCATCGCGAGTGGATCGACGCACTCCTTCGTACCCAGCCTCAGCGTGATCCGCAACGCCTCGAGCTCACCCGATCGGCAATGGATCAGGCAGTCCGCGATGCGCTCATCACGGACTATGCGCACCTGATCCCGAAGCTCGATCTCCCCGATCCCGATGATCGTCATGTGCTCGCCGCCGCGATCCACGGCGGTTGCTCCGTGATCGTGACGCAGAACCTGGCCGACTTCCCTGCCGATGCCCTTGCTCCGCACGGCATCGAGCGCCGGCATCCGGACGCCTTCCTCGTCGCGCTGCTGACGGCCGACCCCGACGCCGTGGTGACCGCCGTGCAGATCATCCTCGATCGCCTCAAGCACCCACCGCTGACGCTCGACGTCTACCTCGACACGCTTCGCAAGATCGGCCTTGCTCACATCGCCCACGAACTCGACCTCCGCCGCGACGCCATCCTCGCGAACGTCCCGATCACCCGCGACACTCGCCCCTAATCAATTGCTGACTACCCGAATGGCGTAGCCATGCCATGCCCTCTGCGAGCAATTCTCACCTGGGACCTCTCCCCAAACTCACCCGGTCTATGCGACCATCTACGAGGAAACAGGACACTGCGGACCTCGCTTCGGCGTGCACTCCGTAGCTCACTCCGAGGAGGATCATCACCATGCAACTCACTGGCGACTACACCCTGTCGGCGCCTCCCGAAGTGGTCTATCAGGCCATGCTGAATCCGGACAATCTTCAGGCCTGCCTCCCGGGCTGCGAAAGCTTCGAGACCACCGGCGAGGACGAGTACGACGCCGTCATGTCGATCGGTATCGGCATGATCAAGGGACGCTACGGCGGTCACGTCAGGATCACCGACAAGCACGAACCGACCTCCTTCCGCATGGTCGTCACCGGCAAGGGGCCGCAGGGCGATCTCTCCGGCGACGGACTCATCGAACTCACGCCGGATGGCAATGGCGGCACGCGACTCACTTGGACCGGAGAGGCGAATGTGCGCGGCATGCTCGCGCGAATCGGCAGCCGCGTCATCCAGCCGGCGGCCAAGACCATCGTGAACAAGTTCTTCAAGGAGCTCGACGGGCGACTCGCCACCGAGACGGCTTCCGCTCCGTAACCATCACGCCAACACCGTCCCAATCATCGTCATCTCGCATCGAAGGGAGTCACCGTGGCTGAATCCATCGCAAGCAAGGTCACCGTCTCGACCACCATCAATGGCCAGAAGCGCACCACGTCGATCGAACCGCGTACCCTGCTCCTGCATCTCCTGCGCGATGAACTCAATCTCACCGGCACGCACACCGGCTGCGAAACCGGCCAGTGCGGCGCCTGCACGGTGCATCTGAACGGCGAAGCCGTGAAGAGCTGCATGGTGCTCGGCGTGCAGGCGGAGGGGCAGGAGATCACCACGATCGAGGGCGTCGCGCCGCGTGGCACGCTGCATCCGATCCAGCAGGCATTCTGGGAAGATCACGGCCTCCAGTGCGGATTCTGCACGCCGGGCGTGATCCTCTCCTCGCTCTCGCTGCTCAAGGAGAATCCGGATCCCTCCGAAGAGGAGATCCGTCATGCACTCGAGGGCAACATCTGCCGCTGCACCGGCTACCAGAGCATCGTCAAGGCCGTGCAGGATGCCGCCGGACGCATGCGCAACGGCGAGACGCCGCAGCCGATCCCGACCGGCGACTAGTCGCCCGGACTTCACGTACCGCCCATCACCGAGGAGCGCTCACCGTGCATCCGTATCCCTTCGATTACCACCGCGCGACCTCTGTCGACGATGCCATCGCCGTGCTCGCCGAGCATGAGGACGACGGCAAGATCCTCGCCGGCGGGCACAGCCTTCTGCCCGTCATGAAGCTGCGCCTCGCGCAGCCCGGTCTGCTCATCGACATCACCGGCCTCGACGAGCTCCGGGGCATTCGCGAGAACGGCGACCGCATCGAGATCGGCGCGATCACCACGCACCACGACCTCGAGACCGACCCGATCCTCCGCGAGCGCCTGCCGCTCCTTCCGCTGATCGCCCATGTCGTCGGCGATCAGCAAGTGCGTCATCGCGGCACATTCGGCGGGACACTCGCCCACGCGGATGCCGCCGGCGACTACCCGGCAGGGGTCCTCGCGCTTGGCGGCGAGATCGTCGTCAAGGGCCCGAATGGCGAACGCGTCATCCCGGTCGAGGAGTTCTTCCTCGGCTTCCTGACCACCGCCCTCGAACCGACCGAGCTCATCACGAGCGTGCGCATCCCGGTGCCGGAAGTCGGCACCGGCGTCAGCTATCAGAAGCTCGCGAACCCGGCATCCGGCTACGCCATCGTCGGCATCGCGGCCGTTCTCACGAAGGACGCCGATGGCACGATCGCCACGCTCAGGATTGGCGTGACCGGCACCTCGGACGTCGCCTACCGCGCGACCGCCACCGAAGATGCGCTCGTCGGCACCGCGCCAGATGCCGACGCACTCAAGGCCGCGGCGGCGCTCGCCACCGATGGTGTCGACGTCCTCGGCGATCAGCATGCGCCGGCGGACTATCGCGCCCGCGTCACGCAGAACCTCGTGCGCCGCGCCGTCCAGGAAGCACTCGCCAACGCAAGCTAGGACGCGTGCTCGTCGTCCGCAGCCTGCACCAGCATCGCCGTCGCAAACTCCTTGCGCCGGAAGAAACGCCGGATCTCGTTCCAGAGGTCCGGCTCGTTTCGTCCCAGCTCCAGCAGACGCGCCGAGAAGACGACGTCCCCGCGACCGCGCTGCTCCGTCATGAATTCCGTCGAGAGCAACTCCGCGAGGTAGATCACGCCGACCTCCGCGAACTTCTCGCGGTAGTACGCTCGCAGCTGCGCCAGCCGTGCCTCGTCGAGCGGGGCACCGTCATCCGTCGCGAACGCCGTCGCCCAGTCGACGGTGTCGAGTGCCTCGTCAAGCAGCGAAATGCGCTCCCCACGTCGAACACGCTCCAGCAGTGCGTCGACCTTCGCGCGATCGTACGGCAATTCGTGCGGCGTCTCCGGGAGACGCGCGCTGGTATCGGGACGCTCACTCATGCGACATCCTCCCTGCTGATCCAGATCATATGCTCCCTGTTGTAGCACGAACGGCGCCATCCGACGCGCGGACTTCCGAAACGTCCGCTGACCGTGGCGCGTCACAGAGATGAGGACAGACGCCAATCGGCGGTGATGCCCTACAATGAACGAGCCATCGGATGTACGTCCATGGTCGCCATCGACGCCACCGTTCCCACGCGCGGTCATCGCGCGCATCGTTCCCCGTCGAATCCTCACGGAGTGATCTCGTACATGAGTTCTGGTCGCATCACCCGCGCCAATCGTCGCTACCCCACTGCCCAGCGTCGCGCCGCCCGCTACGGACGCACGCGCTTCGGGCGACGTGGCAACACCTTGCCGCCGCATCTGATGCGAGGGCTCCCCGGTCGTGCCGAGAAGAAGGGGCCGATCACGATCACCCGCTTCCTCTTCATCGCGGGGGCGATCGCCATCGCGGCGGGTATCTCGTTCGTCTTCCTGACGATCGTCAGCGGTATCGCCGGAGCCTACGGGACCGTGCGCGCCTATCGCGAGGTCAACAAGACCCTCCCGAACGCCGCTGCGATTTCGGCCCGGACGTTCCAGACAACACGTATCTACGATCGCAACGGAACACTCCTCCAGGAAGTCGACAACCCGGACACCGGCTGGCGAACCTACGTCTCCTACGACCAGATCTCGCAGTATCTGATCGATGCGACCGTCGCCGCCGAGGATGCTACCTTCTGGACGAATGAGGGTGTCGAGCCAATCGCGATCCTTCGCGGTGGCTTCATCAACCTCTCCGGCGCCGGCAGTTCCGGTGGATCGACCATCACGCAGCAGCTGGTACGTGCCGTCTATCCGGACCAGATCAGCGCGCTCGATCGCAGCTACACGCGCAAGATCCGCGAGGCCATGGCCGCCGTCGCCCTCGCGAAGGCATATTCGAAGCGCGACATCATGACGATGTACCTGAACCAGATCTACTACGGCGCGCGATCGTACGGGATCGAGGCCGCCTCGCAGACGTACTTCAACAAGCACGCCGCCGATCTGACGCTCGCCGAGGCGTCGTTGCTGGCCGGTCTCCCGCAGTCGCCATCGTGGTACGAGCCGACGAACGACGAGCGCTTCGCCATCGCCAAGCGGCGTCAGGAATACGTGCTCAACCAGATGGTCAAGTACCGCTACATCACGCGCGACGAGGCGGATGCCGCCTGGAACGAGCCGTTGCATCCGCAGAACGAGCGCACCGGTGCGGTGCTCAATGCCCCGCACTTCACGCAGTACGTCCGCGACTTCATCATCGACAAGTACGGTGAGGATGCCCTCTACAGTGGGCTCCAGATCACGACCTCCATCGATCTCCCCCTCCAGCAGGAGGCCGAGGATATCGTGGCCTCCGGGGTCGCGAACATGGCCCAGAACAATCGCAACAACGGCGCGATGGTCGTGATGGTCCCGTGGAGCGGCGAGGTGATCGCGATGGTCGGTTCTGCCGACTTCGACAACGCGCTCATCGATGGGCAGGTGAACTACGCGACGAGCCTCATCCAGCCGGGCTCCTCGATCAAGCCGCTCGTCTACGCAGCCTGCTTCGAGAAGGGCTGGTCCCCCGCGACCGTCATCCTCGACGTCCCGACCACGTGGGAAGTCGAGGGACAGGAACCGTACACCCCGAACAACTACTCCGGACTCTCCTACGGAGCGGTCTCGGTGCGCAAGGCGCTCGCGAACTCCTTCAACATCCCGGCCGTCAAGGCGACCGAGTTCGTCACGGTGCAGGGCGCGATGGACGCCGTCCGCAAGATGGGACTCAAGAACAGTCTGCAGGAGGACGCGGGGTTCTACGGCCTCTCGTTCGGGCTCGGGGCCGCCGAGGTCATGATGATCGAGCACGTGAATGCCTACGCGACGCTCGCGAACAATGGCACGAACGTCCCGGTCAATCCGATCAAGCGCATCGAGGATTCGCAGGGCAACGTGCTCTTCGAGCTCAACGAGGACGAGATCGCGCGGCAGGCAACGCAGGCGATCCCATCCGGCAACGCCTATCAGGTGACGACGATCCTCACCGACAACAAGGCGCGCGCCACCGTGTTTACGGAGAACAACCTCTTCGGCAACACGCAGACGGATCTCGGTCGCCCGACCGCCGCGAAATCCGGCACGACGGAGGACTGGAAGGACCTCTGGACGATGGGCTACACGACCGACGTCGCGATCGGCGTCTGGGTCGGACGCAGCGGCGACAGCGGCTCCACGGTTCTCTCCGAGATCGATGGTATCCAGGCCGCCGGCCCGATCTGGCGCGATATGATGACCACCATCCACGGCAACGAGGACTATGCGAAGCTGCTGGTCGGGCCGGACGGCAAGGCGGTGGCCAAGGAGTTCCCGGTCCCGAGCGACGTCAGCAAGCAGAAGCTGAGCGCGATCAACGGACACAAGCCGACCAGCGGATCAACGACCGAGGACTGGGTCGTGAAGGGGCAGGAGCCGTCGCTCTCCGCGACGCAGCTCAGCGAGTACGAGCGCAAGGAACTGGACGACGCGCTCGAGGCGATCCGCACCGGCAAGGGTCGCTGGGCAGGCGATGCGCAGAACAGCATCTACGAGTACGCCCGCCTCGCCGGCGACACCACGGTCCCGGATGCGACGGTCGAGGCAGCGAACGATGACGAGAACGCCGATTCCTCGAGCGAAAGCACGGGCGAGACGTCTGGTTCCGGCGAGACGTCCGGCGGCGACAACGTCCGCGACACGGGGAATGATGACACCCCGAGCGACGACCAGATCATCGAACCATCGGATCAGTAATCCGGATCGTCCGGCATAGCGAAAAAATGCCAGGCAAGCCCAACCTCCTGCGAGGTCGGGCTTGCTTCACAAGGTTCCTGGCGTAAGTGGAACGCAGCCTACTCGACGGTCAGCGTACCGACCATGCCCGCAGCTGCGTGCCCTTCGAGCGAGCAGATGAACTCGTAGCTCCCCGGGGCGAGGTTGACGACGATCGACTCCTGCTCACCGCCCGCAAGCGTCTCCGTCCCGAAACCGCCAACGTTCGACACGAGATCATGCAGCAGCACGCCCGTGTTGATCACCGTGATGGTGATGTCGGTGTTCGCCGGAATCGTGAACTCACTCGGGCGGAAACCGAGGTCGAATGCCTCGACCACGTACTCGTTCTCCGCCGTCGGCGTCGCCACCGTCGACGCATCGTCCGAGGTATCGCTGGCCGGAGTCAGGGTCACGGTCCCCGTCGCCCCCAGCTTGAAGGCGAAGAGCTTCGGATCGTACTGCGGAATGTTGCCCTCGATCTCCGAGGACGAGGTCACGAACGAGCCTGCCGGCACGAAGAGATAGTCATCAGAGATCGCGAACGGCGCATTGAGGCCGCCGGGGAGCTGCTGCGACCAGAGCGGCGATCCATCTTCGATGCTGTAGGCGCGGAGGATGCCATCGATCGTGCCGATGAACACCACGTCATTCGCAATCGTCGGGGCGGCACCCGCAATTGCCACCGGGGTATCCACCGACCACAGGATGGCACCAGACGCACCATCGATCGCGAGCAGTTCGCCAGTCGACACGGTGTAGTCGGTATCACCGAAGATCGGGCCATCCGTGGTGAAGCTCGATGCCAGGTTCATGACCGCGACATACAGGATGCCATTCACGAACGCCATCGGCGACTGCACCCCACCAAGCGTGCCCGGCAGCACCTCGAGGGTTTCCCCTTCCGGAACATAGGTGAGGGTGTCGTTCTGGTGCTTGCCGACCGGAACGCGCCAGAGCTCGTAGCCGTTCTCGCGATCCGCCGCGATCACGAAGCCATGCTTGGCTCCCGAGAACACGACCTTCAACGGCTGCTCCGTGAACTGGACTTCACCGAGCACCGGCGTCTGCTGATTGTCCAGATCGAAGAGATCGTGGGGCTTCAGGTTGATGTACCAGAGCACCTTGCCCGCGTTGGGGTCGAGCGCGACCAGACAGTTTGCGTAATCGTTCGGACCGATGTCTTCGTTGCTCTCCTGATCGAATGTCCAGAGTTCGGCATTGCCGATCCCCATGTACAGGACACCGGTCTCCGTATCGATGGCGGGTGGATACCAGAGGCCACCACCGCTGTACTTGCGGAAGTTCCCCCACAGATCATCCTTGACCGTGTTCCAGGCCCAGATCGTTTCACCGGTCAGGACATCGAGGCAATAGAGGATGCCCTCGGAACCGCCTTCGTAGTGACCGTTGGTGTTTCCACCCGGCTCGGTGCTCACATAGATATAGCCGTCATAGATGCTGATGCCAGCATTGATCCCGACCGATCCGTGATTGGACAATCGGAAGCGCCACACCTCTTCGCCCGTGTCGGCCTTCAGCGCAATGACCGTGGCCAGATCACCGAGACCCGCCACCACATAGCCGTAGCCCACGGCCAGCCCCTGCGGGCCGAGCGACTGGACGTTGTACTCATTCGCCCACTTGACGGCACCAGTGGCCTTGTCGACCGCCTGAATGTTGCAGAGCCCATCGATGAGATAGACGGTATCGCCCACCACAATCGGGTTGGACGTCATGCCACCGTATCCACCCAGACCGGTCAGCGGCAGTTCCCACTCGACACCGAGCGTCGTGACGTTGGAGGAATCGATGGCCGCATCGACCGCCACACGCGTGGCCTCGTAGTTTCCCTGGAAGAGCGGCCAGTCGCTCGCGTGCTCAGCAACCTCGGGCGGAACGGTCGGCAGCGTCTCGGGCGTCGCCGCCGTATCTGCCGACGGGGTCGCGTCCTGCGCGCCAGCGACCCCGCTGACCGCCACCGACGTCAGCGCGGCGGCTCCTGCGACAAAGGTTCGGCGAGAGAGGAACGAACGATCGCGGTTCATATCATCATTGACCATGGATGCTCCGATCTGACTGTTCTCCAGCGCACGCATCATCGGCACGCCGGACTGCCAGGCACGTCAGCCAAAACCCCGCCGTAAAAGACCGTCGACTCCTCACGGAACTCGACCATCGATCACGCGGGGAGCGCCTGTTGCTCGTGCCGTCTCTGTTCTGCCGAAGGTAACGTCGGGGCCACGACGTCCTGATTCATCGTCGATCGAGGACACCTGAACGATAGCCGAGTAGTTCTCAATCGTCAATGGTCAGTAGTACGAATAATTCATATTTCAGAACCATCACGATCGGACGTTCGGTTCCTGGGGATCGACGAGCGGGACAGGCACATCAGCCAGCACGATACCGAAGCCGTGCTCGCCACCCGTCGAACAACGCGCTTGCAGAACGCCGTGAAAGCGGGCATGATCCTTTAGGACGCAGAGCATGAGCGAGCCGCCCCGAAGCGGTGAATCACTACGCCTCGCCATCAACGAGGACTCACTCATCAGGCATGAGGTCATCGTGACGGACACGGATCTGGTAACCGAGCTCTTCGAGCTCATCATGACCGCGAATCGGCGGCTCTATCTGAACCCATCGGTCGAGTCCGCACTCACCGTGCTCACCAAGACGGAAGTCCTTGTCATGGGATCCATCCGCAGTCTGGACCAGCCCACGCCCTCCGAAGTGGCGATGGACACCGGTCTCTCGCGGAGCAATCTCAGCACGGTCCTTCGGTCGCTGGAGCGCAAGGGTCTGGTCACGCGCACGCGAAGCGCGGACGATCGCCGAGTCGTCTACCTCGCCCCGACTGAAATGGCCCTGCGATCGTTCACGGAGATCCACGACGTCTGGCGTCGTGTGCTTCGCCCAGCGCTCGGCGATCACCCGGATCTCGAAGCGGCGGTTCGTGTGCTTCGCATCTTCAGCGATGTCCTCAGCCCCGAAGCCCTCCGACATTCGATGAACGAGCCCGACGACAAGACCACCACCCCGAACGACGAACCGTCGGATCAGTAGCCCGCGCACCGCTGTCGGAGATTCGCGAGGCATCGTAGACTGACAGCACATCACGCGACGCATCGTCCCCCCTCTGATGCGTCGCGTTCGGATATTCAGCTGACCACGGGAGATGATGACGGTGACGGAACGAGCCCCCTACTCCGGCGATCGTGAGGCGATCTACGCGCGCATCCTGGCCGCGATCGACCGCGCGACCGAGACAATCAACGGCGTCGCCGACGAGATCCACGCCAATCCCGAGCTCGGCATGGAGGAGGTCAAGGCGTCGAAGCTCCTGACCGAGACCATCGCGACTTTCGGCTACGAGGTTGAGCGCGGCTCCGGCGGCATCGACACCGCCTTCAAGGCGATCCGCGGTGGCAAGGGCAGCGGCCCGGCGATCGCCTTCCTCGCCGAGTACGATGCACTGCCGGGACTCGGTCACGGCTGCGGGCACAACCTCATCGCGAGTTCGAACCTCGCCGCGGCGATCGGGCTCGGGGAAGTCATCGCGGAACTGGGCGGCGAGGTCATGCTCGTCGGCACGCCGGCCGAGGAGAATCTCGGCGGCAAGGTGATCATGATCGAGAACGGCGCGTTCGATGACATCGACCTCGCCTTCTCCAGCCATCACGCCGGGCACGTCTCCGACGTCCCGCTCGAGGATCCGGAGGGCACCTGCCTCGCCGTGTCGCCGCGCAAGTTCAAGTTCTACGGTCGCACCGCACACGCCGCACTCGATCCGCACAACGGCATCAACGCGCTGAACGCCGTCATCCACCTGTTCACGGGGATCGACGCGCTTCGCCAGCACGTGACGCCGGACGTGCGCATTCACGGCATCATCACGCATGGTGGCGATGCGCCGAACGTCGTGCCGGAGTATGCCGAGGCGTACTTCATGTTCCGGGGCGCGACCCGCAAGACGGTCGACGAGATCACCGAGAAGGCGATCCGCGTCGCGGAGGGTGCTGCACTGATGACGGGTGCGCGCCTCGAGGTCGACGCCGATCACCCGGACTATGACGACGTCGTGCCGAACTACACGCTCGGGCGCGCGCTGCACGGTCACTTCGAACGCGCCGGTCTCGTCGAGACGCCGCACGAGAAGCAGACTGGTCCCGCGGCCTACTCGACCGACCTCGGCAACGTGAGCCGAAAGGTGCCAACGGCGGCCGTGAACTTCGCGATCAGCACGACGCCGATCCCGGGACACTCGATCCAGGTCGTTGAAGGCTCGGCCTCCGCGATGGGGAAGGCGAACGCGATCGCGACCGGCAAGACGCTCGCCCTGGCCGCGGCCGACATCCTGATGGATCCGGCGCTCTACGCCGCCGCGAAGGCGGAGTTCGACGCGGCAAACGCATAGATCACGCATGCAAGAGCGGGGTGCAGCCAGCTGGCCGCACCCCGCTCTCGGTCAACTATCGTGTGTCGCCAACCGTGGCGAGCAGCAGATCCGTATGCGTGAAGTCATTCCCGACGTAGAGCAGCGGCTCGGCCGTCACCTTTGCGAGCGCGTACGCGAAGCAATCCCCGAAGTTCAGTTGGGCCGGATGCCCGCTCCCACGCCCGTACCGACGCCAGGCGTCCCGCGCAACGACAACATGTTCCTCCGTGATCGACTCGACAGTGATGCCAAAGCGGTCGAGCATCTCATCGAGAATGACCTTGGCGGAGGGGTCGCTCTTGCGATCCACGACCATCCACGCCTCGAGCATGTTCGCCGCCGAGATTCGCAGCGATGCCTGCGTAGCGAGCGCCTGAAGCATGGCACCAGCATGTGGCTCCCGATAGGCGATCGCGATCAAGGCAGAGGTGTCGACAATCATTCGGGGAGACCATCCTCACCATAAAGAAGATCATCGTGATCGAGCGTCTCTCCCGGTCGAAGCGTGGCGCGCAACTTCTGCGAGAGCGCATCGATCTCCGCGA
>Ga0164243_10004019_pt1 | contig 23188 bp, 20 predicted proteins | sample OricompcompostOP_FD_108781 | JGI IMG/M metagenome (GOLD analysis project Ga0164243, IMG submission 108781) | Organic Plus compost microbial communities from Emeryville, California, USA - Original compost - Organic plus compost (OP) | ecosystem: Engineered > Solid waste > Mixed feedstock >...
CTCCTCTGGGACAGGACATCATGCTGAAATTTTCGACCCTGGCGCTCGTGTCGGTGCTGGCCCTGGCCGCCTGCCAGCAGCCCCAGCCGCAGCTTGGCCCTGACGGTCAGCCTTTGCCGACCGCCTATCACATCACCCCCCGCGAAGAGGCCGAGATCCCCGGCCGGGTCCTGGGCCAGATCAATGCGCTGCGCGCCAATATCGCGGCGCCTGCCCTGGTGCAGAACCCGATGCTGGATGCCGCGGCCAAGGTCCATGCCCGTGACATGGCGGCGCAGAACCGCGCCTGGCATTTCGGCTCGGACGGTTCCTCTCCGCTGGACCGGGTGCGGCGACAGGGCTATGCGGGCCATCTGATCGGCGAGAATATCTCAGAAACCTATGAAAACGAGATCACCACGCTGAACGCCTGGATGCAGACCCGCGACACCCGCGACGTGATCATGGATCCGCAGGCCACGGATTTCGGCATTGGCTGGTATCAGGAACCGTCGGGAAAGATCTGGTGGGTGCTGATCACCGGCGGCGCGGCCGCCATGCCGGCGACCCTGGCGGGCGGTTTCGTTCCGGGCCCCGGCATCTGACCGGGCGGCGCGGTCCGGCCGGGGCCGCGCCTTTCGCCCTGTCAAGCCAAGCCAAGCGGGGCCTTGCCGGTCGCCCGCGAGCCCGCCGCGTCAGCCGAGTTCCGCATGCAGCCTTGCCGCCTGCTGCGCCGCCTCGCCGGCTTCCCGCCCCTTCTGGACGAAATGCTGCTGGAAGATGCGCCTGTGATGGGCGGTCTCCTGATAATGATGCGGGGTCAGCGAAACCGACAAGACCGGCACCCCCGTTTCCAGCCCCGCCTGCATCAGCCCGTTCACCACGGCCTGGGCGACGAATTCGTGCCGATAGATGCCGCCATCCACGACCAGCGCCGCCGCGACCACCGCGGCATATTTCCCGTTGCCGGCCAGCTTTCGCGCCACCAGCGGCATCTCGAAGGCGCCGGGCACGTCGATCACGTCGACCTGTCCGGGCGGTATGACCTCGAGAAAGCCGGCAAGGGCCTGGTCCACGATATCGGCATGCCAGTTCGCCTTGACGAAGGCATAGCGGGTGGGTGTCATCGGTGATCTCCTTTCGTAACGACACGTCACCCAAGGCGATCACATGCACGGGCCCCGCCCAGCCGGGGCGAGGGGGCGCATGTTCTCTTTCATCCGGACTGTAACCGTCGGCCCAGGCTTTCGACCTGGTCTGCTGACCCTTCCTGCGGGAAGGCGCTCGCGGGCTTGCGGAACGGTCCGCCTACCGCCGGTGGGGAATTCCGCCCCGCCCTGAGAACGGCGGCAGTCTGCGGCTTTTGCCGGCGACTGCAAGCGGTTTTGCGCCATCCGCGCCGGGAAAGCCGACGCCCGGCCAGCGCCGCCCGGCCATTTCCGGGCGGCCGGGACAGGTCATGACGGGCCGGGCCAAGTCAAGGCCCCGGTCCTTTCCGCCTGTCGCCCGCGGCCGGGACGGACGAAGCTAGGGATAGATGAAGACCGGCACGCCGGGCCGCAGCATGGTGAAGATTTCCTCGATCTCTTCATCGGTGACGGCGATGCAGCCGGCGGTCCAGTCGGGACGGTTCAGGGCGCGCCCTTCGGGACCGAGCCCGTGGATGAAGATATCGCCGCCCGGCCGCAGGCCCATCGACGCGGCATTGGCGACATCCTGCGCCGAAGGATAGGAAATGCCGACCGACAGGTGATAGCGGCTATGCGGGTTGAAGCGGTCGATGAAATACAGACCCTCGGGGGTGCGTCCATCCCCCTCGAACCGCTTGGGTCCGACCGGCTGGTTGCCCAGGTTGACGCTGTAGCTTTTGACGACCTCCTTGCCGCTGACCAGATACATCTTGCGATCGCCCTTTTTCACCACGACCTGCGTGATGGGCGGTCCTTGATAGGTCTGGCTGGGTTGGAGACTGTCCCCACCGCCGCAGCTGGCCAGAACGCCAACCGCGACAACCGCGATCAATGCGCGAATTGCCCGAATCATCACTGCCCTCTAGATGCGCTATGCGCTTCGTTTTGTTATGAAATACCACAGAGATTAAAATTTCGCTAGCGTCGGCGAAACTCCGCCACGGTCTCGACATGCGGCGACCAGCGGAATTGGTCGATCACGAACAGCCGACACAACCCATAGCCCCTTTCGGCGAGAATCCGCGCATCCCTTGCGAAAGTGACGGGGTCGCAGCTGACCCAGGCCAGCAGCGGAACCTGTGCCTGGGCGATCTCGCGCGCCTGCGCCTCGGCCCCGGCGCGGGGCGGGTCGATCACGATCGCGTCATATCCCAGCTCGTCGGCCAGCAGCGGGCGGCGCGCCAGGTCGCGGATCTCGGTCGTGATTCGGCGCAGGCCAGGCGACTGCCGGGCGGCGGCGTCCAGGGCGTGCAGCGGCGCGGCCAGCCCTTCGACGGCATGGACCTCGGCCGTCTCGGCCAGGGGCAGGGTAAAGGTGCCGCAGCCCGCGAACAGGTCCAGCACCCGCCCGGCGCCCTCCAGCATGGCGCGCAGCGCGGCCAGCAGCGCCGCCTCGCCCTCGGCGGTGGCTTGCAGGAAAGCGCCCGGTGGCGGCACCACGCGCGCCCGGCCCATGGGCAGGGCGGGCGGCCGGCGGGTGATCGCCTGCCCGTCCCAGCTGAGCCGTGCCAGGTCGCCTTCATCGGCCAGCGCCGCAAGGGTCTGGAACAGCGCGGCCTCCATCGGCTTGCCGCCCGACACGGCGATGTCCAGCCCTGCCGGCGTCTCGGTCACGGCCAGCGACAGTTCGCCCGAACGCGAGGCGCCGGCCACGACCAGTCGCCGCAGCAGCGGCAGCGCGGCCTGGATCGCCGGCCGCAGCACATGGCAATCGGCGATGTCCACGACCACCTCCGAGGCGCGGGCGTGAAAGCCCACGAGCGCGCCCTTTTTCGTGCGCCGTCCCGACAGCACCGCCCGCCGGCGCGAGCGCGGCGGCGAGACATGCACCCCGGCGACGGGCGCCGAAAGCCCCTGCGCCCGCAGGGCCTCGGTCACCACGCCGACCTTCCATGCCTTCACGAATGCCTCGGAACCGTGCATCAGCGAACAGCCGCCGCAGGCGCGGTAATGCGGGCAGGGCGGGCGCACCCGCTCGGCCGAAGGGGTCAGGATGCGGGGGCTGGCGATGCGGCCGGCCTGGACCTCGCCCTCGATCACCTCGCCGGGCAGGGTCAGCGCCGCCAGGGCGTGATGCTCGCCGCTGACGGCGACGCCATCGCCCTTGCGGCCCAGCCGCTCGACGGTCCAGATCACTCGGCAGCCTCCGCCGCGTCGTCGCCTTCGTCCTCGGTGCCCAGGAATCCGCCCGACTGGCGGTTCCAATAGCGCGCATAGGTGCCATTGAGCGCCAGCAATTCGGCATGGGCGCCCTGTTCGACGATGCGCCCGGCCTCCAGCACGACGATGCGGTCCAGCTCGGCGATGGTCGAAAGCCGGTGGGCGATGGCCAGCACCGTCTTGCCTCGCATGGCGCGGTGCAGCGCATCCTGGACCTGGGCCTCGACCTCGCTGTCCAGCGCCGATGTCGCCTCGTCCAGCACCAGGATCGGCGCGTCCTTCAAAAGCGCGCGGGCCAGCGCGATACGCTGTCGCTGGCCGCCAGACAGCTTGACGCCGCGTTCGCCCAGATGCGCGTCATAGCCGGTGCGGCCCATATGGTCGCGCAGGCCCAGGATGAAGTCATGCGCCTCGGCCGCTTTGGCGGCGGCAACGATCTCGTCCTCGGTCGCGTCGGGGCGGCCGTAAAGGATGTTCTCGCGGGCCGAGCGGTTGAACATGGCGGTTTCCTGCGTGACCATGGCGATGTTGCGGCGCAGGCTTTCCTGCGTCACCGCGCGCAGGTCGTGGCCGTCCACCCGCACCGCGCCGCTTTCCACGTCGTAAAGCCGCAAAAGCAGCGAGACCATGGTGGATTTCCCCGCCCCCGAGGCGCCGACGATGCCCAGCTTTTCCCCCGCGCCGATATGCAGGTCCAGATCGCGGATGCCGCCTTCACCGCGGCCATAGGCGAAATCGACATGGTCGAAGTCGATCCGGCCCTGGACCCGGCCCAGGGCAAGGGCGTCGGGCGCATCGGTCAGGGCATGGGGCGGGGACAGGGTCTGCATACCGTCCTCGACCTCGCCGATGCTGCCCCAGACGCTCATCAGCGCCATGCTGACCCAGCCGGTCATCTGGGCCAGCCGCATGGCGATGGCGCCGGCGGCGGCGATGTCGCCGGCCGTGGCCATGCCCTGCCGCCACAACAGGATGCTGCCGCCGACCAGGATCACCGGCAAGGCGCCGGCAATGGTCATCAGCGACAGGCGGAACCAGGTCGAGACGCGGCCGAAATCCAGCGCCCGTTCGCGAAAGCCGGCCATGGCGCCAAGCGCGGCGCGGTCCTCGTGCTCGGCATGGGCGAAAAGCTTGACGGTCTTGATATTGGTGATCGTGTCCACGACCTGCCCCGTCACCATGGCCCGCGCCGAGGCCCGGCTGGCCGAACGCGAGCGGATGCGCGGCAGAAAAAACCGGATCAGCAGCACGTATGAGCCCAGCCAGACCAGCAGCGCCAGCGCCCCCCAGCCGTCGACCGAGACCAGAAAGGCGGCCGAGCCGATCACCGAGGCCAGGGCAAAGGCCACCACGTTGACGAATTCGGTCGCCACATCGGTCACGGCGCGGGCGGTCTGCATCTGCTTTTGCGCGATGCGGCCGGCGAAATCGTTGTCGAAAAAGGTCACCGCATGACCCATGGTCCAGCGATGCAGCCGCGACAGCACCAGGGGCAGGACGTTCGGCCCGATGATGACGCTGGAACTGGCGGTCGAAAGCCCGAAGATCGCCGGGCGGATCAGCAGGAAAAAGGTGACGAAGCCCAGGATCAGCCCGCCCTGTTCCGCCCAGATCCGGTCCGCGGGGGTGGAAACCACCGCATCCACCACCCGGCCCAGCAGCACGGCCGAGACCACGTCGGCAATCCCGCCCAGGGCCGAGGCCAGCGCCGCCAGCGTCAGGCCCGGCCAGGCCCCCGACAGGCACCAGCGGAAAAAGGCCAGCAGGCTGCGCGGCGGCGGTCCCCCGGCCGGGCGAAAGGCGTCGATCATGCGGGCAAGGAAATCATGCATCAGCTCTGTGCCTTTTGTTGCAACGCGATCCGCAGCAGCGATTCGCGCGCCAGGGTGAAATCGCTTTCGACAAAGGCGTCCTCGGCCCGACGCAGCGCCTGGCCCAGGGCGGGGCCGGACAGGTCGGGCATCAGATCGCGTGCCGAAAGCGGGAATTTCGCCTCGGCTCCGCGGGCCAGGTCGTGGCACCAGCCAAAGCCGGGCCTTTGGCCGCGGGCGGCGCGGATCAGCACCGATTGTGCGGCGGCGACGCGGCCGAAACGATAGGCGGCGGCCGGCACGGGCAGGGCCGATGCCTGGGCGATCAGGTCCTGCGCCCGGGCCTCGTCCCGCGACAGGCGCAGCGCCCCGGCGGCATCCCGCGCCCCCAGCAGGGCCAGGCGGCGCGGCCAGCGGGGCAAGGCGCCGGTGCCGAATTCATGTTCGATCCCGACCAGTTCGGGCAGGTCGCCCGCATCGGCGCCGGGCAGCACCAGCGACAGCACCCCCGCCTGGGCCATCAGTGCCACGGCGCGGGAGGGGTCGGGCGCATCCAGCAGCCGGCGCATCTCGTGCCCGATACGCTCGCGCGAGATCAGGGTCAGGCCCTGGCGCTGTTCGCGGCAGGCGTCCAGCGCCTGCAGCTCGGCTTCGCGCCCATACCAGGCGAGAAAGCGAAAGAAGCGCAGGATGCGCAGATAATCCTCGGCGATGCGGGCATGGGGGTCGCCGACGAAGCGCAACCGGCGCGCCGCCAGGTCGGACAGGCCGCCCACCGGGTCCAGCACCTCGCCCGAGGCGGTGGCGTAAAGCGCGTTCATGGTAAAGTCGCGGCGCTGCGCGTCATCCTCGATCCGGTCGGAATAGGCGACGACGGCGCGGCGGCCGAAGGTCTCGACATCGCGGCGAAAGCTCGTGACCTCGAAACCGCGGCCGTCGGCGATGACGGTGACGGTGCCATGCTCGATGCCGGTCGGCACGCTGCGCAGCCCGGCCGCCTCGGCCAGCCGCACGGTCTGCTCGGGCCGGGCCGAGGTCGAGACGTCCACATCCGCGACCGGCTCGCCCAGCAGCGCGTTGCGGACCGCGCCGCCGACGACCAGCGCCTGCGCCCCCCCGGCCGTCAGCGCGGCCAGCACCCGCCGCAAGGCCGGGTCGTCCAGAAAGGGCGCGCTGAGCCTGGTCATCGCGAAAGCCTTGTCGCCAGGGAATGCAGCACGCGGGCGGTGGCGCCCCAGATGTAATAGGGCCCCCAGGGGGCGACGTAATAATCGCGCCGGGTGCCGCGCCAGATGCGGCCTTCGACATGATAATTGCCCGGATCCGCGACATGGGCGAAGGGAACGGTGAACACCTCCTCGACCTCGCCCATCTCGGGGACGGGTGTAAAGGGGCCGTGGACCAGCGCCAGCACCGGGGTCATGGCAAAGCCGGTGATGGTGCGATGCGCCGGCATGGTGCCCAGAACCTCGACGCGGGCGGGGTCCAGGCCCACCTCTTCATGCGCCTCGCGCAGGGCGGCGGCGATCTCGTCGGCATCGCCGGGATCGACCTTGCCGCCGGGCAGGGCGATCTGGCCGGGATGGTGGCGCAGGCTGGAGGCGCGCTTGGTCAGGATCAGCCGCCCGTCCTGCGCATCGAAAGCGGCAAGCACCCCGGCCCGCCGCAGGGGTGTTTCGTCCGGCGCGGCGCCACCGCCGCCGGCGGCGGTGGCGAAATCGAAATCTGACGAAGGCCCCGTCCTTTCCGACAGGGCCCGCACCAGCCTGCGGCGGATCTCGGGCATCAAAGCGCCGCCCGGCTTTCCCCGGCCGGGGAAAGGGGCTTGCCCTCGGCGTCGATCACCGCCTCGAAGCCCAGGCTTTTGGGATCGAATTCGTAATGCGCGCCGCAGAACTGGCAATCGGCGGTCACGATTCCCTGGGCATTGGTCATATGGCCGATATCCTTGGCCGAATAGATCGACAGCGTGCCGCGCACCCGCTCGGCATTGCAGGAGCAGCCGAAGACCAGGCGCTGGGGGTCGAATGCCGTCGGCGCTTCTTCGTGGAACAGCCGGTAGAGCAGGTTGGGCAGCGGCAGGACCGGATCGACCAGCTCCATCGCCTCGACCGTGGCCATCAGCATGGTGGTGCGGTTCCAGTCCTCGGATTGCGCGCCTTGCAGGATATCGGCGGAATTCAGGTCCCGCCCTTCATCTTGGGCCGCGGCATGGCTGCCGGCGGGCAGGGTCTGCAGCATGACGCCGCCGGCGCGCCAATGTTCCTGCGGCTGGCCGGGCATGCTGGCGCGGCCCACGGTCAGCTCGAACCGGGTCGGCAATTGTTCGGATTGCTCGAAATAGGTCTGGGCGCATCTGGCCAGAGAGCCGCCGGCCAGCGGCGTCAGCCCCTGATAGGGGGTCGTGCCCTCGCCCTGGTCGATCAGCACCGCGAAATATCCCTGGCCGAGCTGGTCGAAGCCGGGCAGCCCCTCTTGCAGGCGCTCGGCGTCGAAACTGGCCCAGGCGCGCATGCGGGCCGGGCCGCCCTCGGTCTGCGGGGCGTAGTAATCGGTGGCGATGGTGCGGATGGCGCCGTTGCCGCGCACTTGCAGCGAAAGCTTCCAGCGCAGCTTGACGGTCTGGCCGATCAGTGCCGTCAGCGTGGTCAGTTCCGCCACCATGGCGCCAACCGCGACCGGGTAGTTGTGGCGCGACAGGATATGTTCGAGCAGCGGTCCGAGCCGCGCGACCCGGCCGCGCATGTCCGAATGTTCGAGCTGGAAGGGCAGCACGCTGTCGTCCCAGGAAAATTCCTTCGTTTCGGTCATTCGCAAGTCCTTTGGAACAGGGATGCGCGGGGGCTGGCGGCGGCCCGGCGCCTTGGCCCCAATATAGGCCCTGCGCCGGAAAGCCCAAGGGGGGAAGCCGGGGGCTTCGCGCCCCCGGACCCCCGCGGGGTATTTGGAAAACGGAGAAATGCGACCTTCAGGCCTGTTGACGGGTGCCGGCACCGGGCGATAACCGGGTCCAGGGGCAGAACAGGGAGCCAGCCATGACCTTCGATCGCCGCATCAAGATCGCGCCTTCGATCCTTTCGGCGGATTTCGCCAATTTCGGCCAGGAATGCCGCGCCATCGAGGAGCAGGGCGCCGACTGGGTCCATGTCGATGTGATGGACGGGCATTTCGTGCCCAACCTGACCTTTGGTCCCGCCATGTGCAAGGCGATCCGGCCGCATATCCGCGGGGTGATGGACGTGCATCTGATGATCGCCCCGGTCGATGCCTATATCGCGGCCTTTGCCGAGGCGGGCAGCGATATCATCACCGCCCATGTCGAGGCCGGGCCGCATATCCACCGCACGCTGCAGGCCATCCGCGGCGCCGGCGCCAGGGCTGGGCTGGCGCTGAACCCGGGCACCCCGGCGGAAGCCGCACGGCCGCTGCTGGACGATGTCGACCTGATCTGCGTGATGACGGTGAATCCCGGTTTCGGCGGGCAGAAATTCATTCACAGCCAGGTCGAAAAGGTGCGCGAATTGCGCGCCATGATCGGCGACCGCCCGGTGCATATCGAGATCGACGGCGGCGTCGATCCCGCGACCGCGCCGCTGGTCGCGGCGGCGGGGGCGGATGTGCTGGTCGCAGGCTCGGCCGTGTTCCGCGGCGGTTCGGTGTCGAACAGCGCGCCCTATGGCGAGAACATCCGCGCCATCCGCGAGGCTGCCGAGGCCGCCCTGCGTTGATCTGGCACGGCGCCACGGCGCTGGCCGGCGGGGCGCTGGGCCTGGCCGCGCCCTGGGCCGGGGCGGATTGGCGCGAGCGGCTGGCGCTGTCCGGCCCCGAGGCCGCGCCGGGCGGGATCTGGCTGCATGCGGCCAGCGTTGGCGAGCTGAACTCGGTCCAGGTGCTGGCCGAGGCATTGGCGCGGGATTTTCCCCTGGTGGTGACGACCAACAGCCTGACCGGGCGCGACCTGGCGCGGCGGCTGGGCTATCCTTGCGCGCTGGCGCCGCTGGACCTGCCGCAGGCGGTGGGCCGCTTTCTGGACCGGGTCCGGCCCGCGGTCCTGGTCACGGTCGAGAACGAGCTTTGGCCCAACCGTTCGGCCATGGCGGCGGCGCGGGGCGTGGCGCAGGTGGTGGTGGGCGCGCGCATCTCGGCGCGTTCGGCGGCGCGCTGGGGCCGGCTGCCGGGGCTGATCGGGCCGATGCTGGCCCGCATCGACGCGCTGTCGGCGCAGGATGCGGGCAGCGAGGCGCGGCTTCTGGCGCTGGGTCTGCGGGTGGGCGCGCTGACGCCGCGGCTGAACCTGAAGCTGCTGGCCCCGGCGCGGGTCGAGCCGGGCGAGGACGGGCCGGAACGCGCGCGCACCGTGCTGGCGGCCTCGACCCATGAGGGCGAGGATGCGGCGATGCTGGATGCCTGGGCGGCGGCGCGCGCGGCGGTGCCCGGCCTGCGGCTGATCCTGGCGCCGCGCCATCCCGAGCGCGGCGATGCGGTGGCGGCGCTGATCGCGGGACGGGGGCTGGATTTCGCCCGCCGCAGCCAGGGCGGCGGGCCGGTCGCGCCGCTGCTGCTGGCCGATACGCTGGGCGAGATGGCGGGCTGGTATCATGCGGCCGGGATCTGCATCACCGGCGGCTCTTTTGCCGATCACGGCGGCCATACACCGTGGGAGCCGGCAGCCTGGCGCTGCGCCATCCTGCACGGGCCGCATGTCGCCAACCATGCCGGCGATTACGCCGATCTGGAGGCTGCCGGGGCCGCGCGGGGCTGCACGGCCGAGGCCCTGCCGCAGCTGCTGGCCGGCCTGGCGCAGGACGCGGCGGGCCAGCGGCATATGGGTGATGCGGCGCGGGCGCTGCTGTTGGCGCGGGCTGGCAATCCCGCCACGCTGATCGCGCGGATCGCGGCCCTGGCGCGGCGCGGCCTTGCATAACCCCTTGGGCAGCCCGATATTTGAGGGGAAAGGAGCCGAGATGATCCGCTATGCCCTGCGTTGTGAGAAAGGTCATGAATTCGATGGCTGGTTCCGGTCTTCGGACGGGTTTGAAAGCCTGCTTTCCGCGGGCCGGGTGACTTGCGCGCATTGCGGATCGGCCAATGTGGACAAGGCGCTGATGGCGCCGCGCGTCGCGGCGGCCCGCGCCGAGGCCCCCGACCTGCACAGCCCCCGCAACGAACATGAGGCGGTGCTGGAAAAGCTGCGCCGCCATGTCGAGGAAAATTCCGATTACGTCGGCATGTCCTTTGCCGCCGAGGCCCGCGCCATCCACGAGGGCCAGGCGCCCGAGCGCGCCATCCATGGCGAGGCGAAGCTGGAGGATGCCAGGAAGCTGCTGGAAGACGGCATCCCGGTCGCGCCCTTGCCCTTTCGCTCGCGCCAGCGGGCGAATTAGCGGCCGCGCGGGCGGTCAGCCCGGCGCGTGTTCGCCGTCGATCAGCACCATGATCCGCCCGCGCGAGCAACGCTCGACCCGCGCCTCGACGCCATAGACCTGGGCCAGCAATTGCGGGGTCAGCACCTGTTCGGGCGCGCCCTCGGCATGGGTATGGCCGCCATGGATCAGCACGATGCGGTCGGCCCATTGCGCCGCCAGCGCCAGGTCGTGCAGCACGGCGACGACGATCCGCCCTTCGCCCGCCAGGCGCCGCAATTCGGAAAGCAGCCGCACCTGCCGCGCCAGGTCCAGCGCGCTGGTCGGTTCGTCCAGCAGCAGCAGGCGCGGGTCGCGGACGATGGCCTGGGCCAGGCTGACCATCTGCCGCTGCCCGCCCGACAGCGCCGACAAGGGTTCGAGCGCCAGCGCGCCGATCCCCAGCTTGTCCAGCACCGCCATCGCCGTGGCATCGGCCCGCCGGCCGCCCAGCGTATCGCCGGCCCGCAGCGCCGCGATCACGCTTTCCAGCGCCACCAGCGACGAGCCGGAGGGCAGGCTTTGCGGCATGAAGCCGATCAGCCGGGCGCGGTCGCGCATCGGCACATGCGCCAGGTCCTGTCCGTCCAGCAGCACCTGCCCGCCATGCGGCTGCAACTGGGCGATGGCGCGCAGCAGCGTGGATTTCCCGGCCGCGTTCGGCCCGGCCAGCACCGTGACCTCGCCCGGCCGCAGCAGCGGCAGGTCCAGCCCCGCAAGCACCGGGCGTGTGCCGTAGCGCACCGAGATGCCTTGCGCCAGCAGCCCCTGCATCAGCGCCGCCTGCCGCGCAGGATCAGCGCGAAAAAGATTGGCAGCCCGATCAGCGAGGTCACAAGGCCCACCGGCAGCAGCACCCCCGGCACCAGCGTCTTGGAAAGCGTCGAGGCCAGCGACATGACCAGCGCCCCGGTCAGGATGCTGGCGGGCAGGAAGACGCGGTGGTTTTCGCCCACCAGCATCCGGGCGATATGCGGACCGGCCAGGCCCACGAAGCCGATGACGCCGACCATGGACACGGCCGAGGCGGCCAGCAGGCTGACCCGCAACAGCGTCCAGCGGCGTAGGCCGGTCACGTCCACGCCGAAGCTTTTCGCCTGATCCTCGCCCAGCCGCAGCGCCGTCAGCTTCCACGCCGCGCGGAACGAAAACGGCACCGCCACCGCCAGCACCGCGCCGATCAGCACCACGCCGGGCCATTGCGCCGAGGCCAGGCTGCCCATGGTCCAGAACACCAGCTGTTGCAGCGCATCGGCCGAGGCGACGAATTGCAGCAAGGACAGCAGCGCGGCGGCGGTGAAGTTCAGCGCCACGCCGAACAGGATCAGCACCTCGGGGCCGCCGCCGCGGATGCGGCCCAACAGTTGCAAAAGCCCCAGCGCGCCAAGCGCGAACAGGAAGGCATTGCCCGAGACGCTCCAGACCGCCGGCAGGCCGGGCAGGGTCAGGCCCAGCACGATGGCGACCGCCGCCCCAAGCGCGGCCGAGGAGGACACGCCCAGCGTAAAAGGCTCGGCCAGCGGGTTTTCCAGCACCGTCTGCATTTCGGCCCCGGCCAGCGCCAGTGCCGCACCGACCAAGAGCGCCATGCAGGCCACGGGCAGGCGCACGTCCCAGACGATGACCTGGGTGCCGCGGGACACCTCGGCGCCGGCCAGCGTCCGCAGCGTCTCGGCCAAGGGCAAGCCGGCCGGCCCGGTCACCAGGTCCAGCAACAGCGCGGCCAGCGCGGCCAGGCCCAGAACCCCGACCAGCAAGGCATGGCGCCGGCCCTGCCGGTGATAGCGTTGCAGCGTCGCGTCGCTCATCGTTTCGGCGTGACCCACCACGTTCCGGGCACGGTCACGGGCGAGAAACGGGCATTGATCTCGGCCAGGGTGGCGGCGGGATCTACGTCCTGGAACAGGTCGGGATGAAAGGTCTTGGCCAGATATTCGATCAGCGCGATATGGATGGGGGAATCGTTGAACAGGTGCCAGACGCCGACAGCGCGCCCCTGTTCCACCGCCCGCAGCGAGGCAAAGCCGGGCGCCGAGATCAGCCGCTGAAAGCTGGCCTGCGCGGTGTCGGTATCCACGCCCGAACCCAGCACCAGCCCGCCGCGCGCCGCCATATGCGTGCCGCCGGTGGCAATATAGATATCGGGATCGGCGCCGATCAGGTATTCCAGGCTGACATTGCCCAACACGCCCTTGACGGTGTCATGGCCGATATTCTGCCCGCCGGCCGTGGTGATGAAATCGTGAAAGACGCCGGTGCCGACGGTCGAGCAGCAATTCTGCGGCGCCGCATGGACGTGGAAAAAGACCCGCGGCCGCGGGATGTCCGGCGCGGCCAGGCGGTCGCGAATGCGGGCCAGCCGGGTTTCGTAGAATTCGGCGAATTCTTCGGCGCGGTCCTCGGCGCCGGTCAGCTTGCCCAGGATGCGCAGGCTGGGGATGGAATTTTCCTGCGGATGCGAAAAGAAATCGACATAGGCGACCGGGATGCCCGCCGCCTCGATCTGTTGGCGGGCGACCTCCATGCCGGGGTCGTTCTGGTCCATCAGCGTCAGCACCACCAGGTCGGGATGCAGCGCGATGACCGCCTCGGCTGAGATGTCACGATTGCCCGAGCCGACGGGACGGATCGCGTCGATATCGGGGAATTTCTCACGGTAAGCCTGCATGGTCGGCTGATCCAGCGCCTTGTCCAGCCGCCAGCCGCTGACCAGCGCCACCGGATCGTCATGGATCAGGCCCAGCACCGACAGGTGCCGCCCCTCGCCCAGCACGATATGGCGGGCGGGTTCGGGCAGGCGGATTTCGCGCCCCAGGATGTCGGTGGCCTCGACATCCGCCGCGGCGGGCCCCAGCGAGGCGATCAGGGCAAGCGCGGCAAGCAGGGGGCGTATCAGGGTCATGTCGGGTCCGTTGGCTCATGCGCCGGGGCGCGGACGCCCCGGCAGGGTCAAGCCCTTTTCTTACTCTGCGGCGGGGGCGATGCGCCAGATGCGGTCGCCCGATTCGTCGTCCATGCCCCGCGACTTGTTGACTGCCCAGACATTGCCCTTGCCATCGGCGCGCAGCTGGTTGGGGAAACTGCCGGCATCGAGATTGGCCACGACCTCGCCCTCGGGGCTGACCACGGTGATGGTGCCGGCGCCGCGGACGGCGACATAGGCCAGCCGGTTCACCGGCTCGAAGGCAACGTTCAGCGGCCCGGCGCCCACGGGGACGTCATGCAGGACCTCGCCGGTCTCGGCCTTGACGATCAGCAGGTTGTCGGTGGCCTGCGAGGCGACGAAGATCAGCCCCTCCTGCGGATCATAGGCCACGCCCGAGGCCGCCTTGGTCCCCGGCAGCGCGATCACCTTGGCCTCGCCCGATGCCAGGTCGATGATCGCGGCCTCGGGGGTCGACAGGCTGACGGTGACCAGCTTGCCGCCTGCCTCGTCGATATCCAGCGCCATGGTCGAGAATTCCTTGCCCCGGATCTGCGACTTGACGGTGATCGGTTCCAGCGGCTCCAGCGTCTTGGTGTCGAAGACCTTGATTTCGGGCGTGCCGGTGGCGCTGGCATAGGCGCGGCCGTTCACCTCGTCCACCACCACGTCGCGGGCATGGGGGACGGCGCCCGGCGCGAATTGCTTGACCAGCGAAAGGTCCGACTGCTTGTAGACCGCGGCCGTGTCCTGGCGGGTATTCGTCACCCAGACCGTGCCGTTCGCCTCGTCCACATCGACGCCATAGACGGCAAAGACGCCGCCGTCACCGCCATTGCCGCGGGCCGGGGCGGCGCCGGGGGTGGCCTCGGCCTCGATTTCCAGCGTCTCGGCATTGATCTTGACCAGCTTCGATTCCTTGACCGGCGGGCGGCCCACGGCGCTGGTCACGAAGGCGGCATTCGCGCCGGCGCTGAACTTCACCTGGTAAAGCCCCCTTACCACCGGCGCGCTGTCGACGGCGTATTTCTCGGCCCCCGCCACCGGCACCTCGGGCGAGATCTTCAGCTCGACCACCTGGGCCGAGGCCGGGTTCTCGGTGATGACCACGATCGGCTGCAGGCCCGGCTCGGCCTCGGCATCGAGGTCCAGCGCAAAGCTGAACTTGCCGTCCTCGCCGACGGTGATCGGCTCGGCATTCAGCGCCTTGGGGCCGCGCATCAGCGTGACGGTCTGGCCGGGGATCAGGTTTTCGCCCATGACCATGGCCTTGCCGCCCTTGTGGACCGGGCTGCGCTCGGGACCGCCGGCGTTGACGCGGCCGGCGAAATCGACCAGCGGCTTGGTAAAGACGGTTTCGGCCAGCGCCGGCCCCGAGATCAGCGAAAGCGCCAGCACCGATGCCCCCAGCAAGGCACGAAGCGAGGGCTGAGATGGATTTGCCATGAGAAACTCCTTGAAAAGCGGACCAGGTCTAGATTTGGCTGGCCCGGATCGGGGCTGGCTTCAGTCAGCGCGCAACCTATATTCCCGACTGTCCTTGTCAACTAACCTTGGCGTGGGGCAAGGGCTTTGTGAACGGGGAAAAGGACGATATGTCGCAGGTGGGGAAAGTGGGACCGGATCACGCCAGAAGACCGGCGGAGCTGCGCATTCTGCGGGCCGATACGCCGACGCATCTTCTGTCGCAGAAAACGGTGGCGGTCGGGCCGGGCTACCGGCTGTTCCTGGCGGTGCCCAGGGCGCCGGCGCCGGCGGCGGGCTGGCCGGTGCTTTACATGCTGGACGGCAATGCGGCCTTCGATTTCCTGACCCCCGAGCATCTGGCGCTGGCCCCCGGGCTGGCGATCGTCGGCATCGGCTATGACATCGACCGCCAATTCGCGCGCGAATTGCGCACGCTGGATTTCACCGCGCCCGACGGGCCCGGCGACGGGCTGCGCCCCGACCATGTCCACGAAGGCCGCATGGCCGGCGGCGCGGCAATATTTCACGACCGGCTGACCGGCCCCCTGCGTGCGGCGGCCGAGGCCGGCCTGCCCGTCGATCCCGCCCGCCGCACGCTTTGGGGCCACAGTTTCGGGGGCCTCTTCACGCTTTATGCGCTGCTGGCGCGGCCGCAGGGCTTTGCCCGCCATGCCGCGATCAGCCCCTCGATCTGGTGGGACGAGCCGCTGATTCGCCGGGTGGCGCGGGCGGCCGCCCCGGCCTCGTTGCCGCTGTTGGTGGCGCTGGGGGACCGCGAGAAACGCTCGGGCAGCGATGGCCCGCCGCCGGACGGGCCGGCGCCCGCGACCATGCAATTCGTCGCCGACCTGGCCCGCCATCCCGGCCACCGGGCGCAGCTGCATGTCCTGCCCGGCCATGTGCATATCCAGACGCTCGCCGGTTCCTTCCCGCTGGTCCTGCCCTTTGCCAGCGCGGATTAACCGGATCTTCAGCTTTTCGCGCTTGGCTGGCGGCGACAGCAAGGAGATTCGGATGGTTGTCGTCAGATATGCGCTGGTCCTGCTGGGACTTGTGCTCTGCGGCCTGGGGGTGGTGCAGGTGCAAGAGGGGATGCCGGGCTTTTACGTCTCGCGCGGCATCGCCGATCTTCAATCGGATGCGAACCAGATCCTGCTGGGCATCGCCTGGCTGATCGGCGGGCTGGCCAGCGGCGTGTTCGCTCTGGCCTTTCCCGGCCTGCCGCCGCCCGCCCAGGGGCAGGACGCGGCAGAGACGCCGGTTACGTCCGGTCCAGCCTCCGGCTGATTTCCGGGGCGATCAGGGCCGTGGCCTCGGCAGAGGTCATATCGGCATGCAGGAAGGGCAGGTCGATGACCTCCAGCCCGGCGGCATAGGGCGCCCACATCCCCGGTGTCAGCGGGCGGTCCTTGTGGTCGCGGGCGGCGCGGAAATGCGTGATCGTGCCGGCAAGGCGGCGGTGATGGTGGCTGCGGATCATCCGGTTGGTGCCGGTGACGGTGCGCACCACCCCGTCCAGAACCCGCGCCGGCAGCGCCCCCAGCGCGCTGTCCCCGCGCCGCAGGAAGGCCACGACCTTTTCGCGGCTGTCCAGGTCGCGATGCGCTTCGGGGTCGTAGCCGGCGATGGCCAGCAGCGCGCGCAGCGCCGCGGCGGGGTCGGGCTCGGGCTCGTCGCGCCAGGCATCGCAGGGATAGCTGTCCAGCATGGCGACCAGCCCGGCCTTGCGCCCGGCTTCCGACAGGATCACCGCGATTTCCTGCGCCAGGATGCCGCCGACGGACCAGCCGGCCAGATGCACCGGCCCCTGCGGCGCCAGCGCCACGATGCGGCGCGCATAATCCTGCGCCAGTTCGGCAAGGCTGTCGGGCATCGCCACCGCCGGGTCCAGGCCCGGATGTTGCAGCCCCCAGACCCGCCGCGCCGGCGCGATGCGCCGCGCCAGCCCGCGATAGCCCCAGGCCAGCCCGCCGGCCGGATGGATCAGGAACAGCGGCGCGGCCTGCCCGTCGCCCTCGGCCAGCAGGATCGTCGGTCCCAGCCCGTCGTCATGGGGCGCCTGCGCGTCCAGCGCCGCGGCCAAGGCCGCCAGCACCGGCTGCTCGAAAATGGTGCCCAGGCCGGGATCGCGGCCGGTCCTTGTCTCCAGCGCCTGGGCCAGCCGCACGGCCGACAGCGAATCGCCCCCCAGGGCAAAGAAATCGGCCTCGGCCGGGGCCGGGCCGGGCAGGTGCAGGATCTCGGCGTAAAGCCGCGCCAGCAGTTGCTCGGTCGGGGTTTCGGCCGCCCGGCCGGCCGCGGCGAATTCCGGCGCGGGCAGCGCCTTGCGGTCCAGCTTGCCGTTCGATGTGACCGGCAGTGTCTCCAGCGCCATCTCGGCCGAGGGGATCATATAACCGGGCAGGCCGGCCGCCAGCCGTTCCGCTAGCAGCCCCGGCCGCCAATCCGCCGTCGGCACCAGATAGGCCACGAGGCGCTTTTCGCCGGCATGATCCTCGCGCGCGATGACCACGCTTTCGCGGGCCAGGCCCGATGCCATGATCGCCGCCTCGATCTCGCCCAGCTCGATCCGCAGCCCGCGGATCTTGACCTGGTGGTCCGAGCGGCCAAGATAGACCACCGCCCCGTCCGGCCGCAGCCGCGCCAGGTCGCCGGTGGCGTAAAGCCGCCCCTGCGGCGCGTCGATGAAGCGTTCCGCCGTCAGGTCGGGCCGGCCCAGATAGCCGCGCGCCAGTTGCACCCCGCCCAGATACAGGTGTCCCGCCAGGCCCGGCGGCACCGGGCGCATCCGCTCGTCCAGCACCTCCAGCGCCGTGTTCCAGACCGGCCAGCCGATCGGGACCGGGTTCGCGCGATCCTCGGGACCGGCGGGCCAATAGCTGACATCCACCGCCGCCTCGGTCGGGCCGTAGAGGTTGTGCAGTTCGGCCGTGATCCGGGCGTGGAAGCGGTCGCGCTGGTCCGCTGTCAACTCCTCGCCCGAACAGAACACCCGGCGCATCGCCAGCCCCTGCGAGGCGGGCGAGGCCAGAAAGGCCGACAGCATCGACGGGACGAAATGACAGGTGGTGATGGCGCGGTCGCGGATCAGCCGGGCAATGGCGGCGGGGTCGCGATGCGCGCCGGGCGGGGCCACGACCAGTTCCGCCCCGGCCATCATCGGCAGGAAGAATTCCCAGACCGAGACGTCGAAGGTCGCCGGGGTCTTTTGCAGGATGCGGTCCTGGGCCGTGATGCCGTAATGCGCCTGCATCCACATCAGGCGGTTGACGATGGCGCGATGCTCGACGGCCACGCCCTTGGGCTCGCCGGTCGAGCCCGAGGTGAAGATGACATAGGCCAGGTCGTGCGGCTGCGGGCCCCCTGTGGGGCGCCCCTCGGCCGGCCGGTCGGTGGACCAATCGGTGGACCAATCGGTGGGCCAATCGGCGGGCCAGTCGGCGGGCAGCAGCAGGTCGGTTCCGGCAGGGAACAGCCCGGCAAGGTCCGCCGTGGCCAGCACCGCCACCGGCCGGGCCTGGGCCAGGATGCGGGCGATGCGCTCGGGCGGATGGGCGGGGTCCAGCGGCAGATAGGCCGCGCCGGCGCGCAGGACCGCCAGCAGCGCCACGGGCAGCTCCAGCGACCGTTCCAGCGCCACCGCCACGATGCGGTCGGGGCCGGCGCCAAGCCCTTGCAGCCGCGCGGCCAGGGCGGCGCTGCGGCGGTCGAGCTCGGCGAAACTCAGGCTCTCGGTGCCGAAGCTGACCGCCGGCGCCTTGGGCGTGGCGGCAAGCTGCGCCTCGATCAGCGCGGTCAGGGTGGTGTCGGGCAGCGGGTGGCGCGTGGCCTGGGCGCGCGCCTGCGCCGCCTCGATCTCGGCCGGGCTGGCGGTCGGCACCTCGGCCAGGGTTTCCGCGGCCAGCGCCGCGGCCAGAAAAACCACCAGCCGGTCGCCATGGCCGCGCACCTCTTCGGGCGTATAAAGCGCGGGGTTCGCGTCCACCTCGAAGATCATGCCCGAGGCCGGGTCGCCGCGGAAGGTCAGCGTCAGGTCATCGACCGCGCCGGCGCCCAGGATATGCAGCCGCGCTTGCAACCCCGGAAATTCCGGCGCCTTGTCAAAGGGCTGCACGTTCACCAGCGGCCCGTAAAGCCGCCGCGTGCCGCCGACCAGCCCCAGTTCGCGGCGCAGAAGCTCGCTGCGGTAAAGGCCGCGGCGGCGGGCCTGGGCCATGCGCTTGGACTGCGCGGCCAGCCATTCGGGCAGGGCCGCGTCTTCGTCCAGCCGCAGCCGGTGCGGCAGCACGTTCATCGCCATGCAGGGCACCTGGGCGATCTTGCGGCCCATCCGCGCCATGAAGGGCAGGCCGATCACCGCCTCGCCCCCGGTCCAGCGCGCCAGATAGGCGCCGGTCAGCGCGTTCAGCACATCGGGCCAGCCCAGCCGATGCCGGGCGGCATGGCCGGCCAGCCGGTCCAGCAGCCCCTGGGGCAACATGCGGCTGTCGCGCAGGAAATCGGGGCCGCTGACCGCGCGGCCCGGCGCCAGCCCGGCGACCTCGGGCAGGCCGGCCAGTTCGGCATGCCACCAGTCGCGGTCGGCCTGCCGGCGGGGCGAGGCGCGCCAGGCCGAGTCCTCCTCGGCCGCCAGGGACAGCGGGGCAAAGGGCTCGGGCGCCGGCGCCCCGGCCACCAGCGCAGCGTAATGCGCGGCGATGCGATTCGTCACCAGCACCATGCCATAGCCGTCGATGGCCAGGTGGTGGATGCGTTCGTAAAGCAGATGCCGTTCGGGACCCAGGGCGAACAGCGTCAGCGCCGCGGCCGGCTCCTGGGCCAGGTCCAGCGGGCGCTGGCTGTCGGCGCGCATCTGCGCCAGGGCCTGTGCCTCGGCATCGGGCTGGGCCGACAGGTCGGCAAAGCCCAGCATCGGCGGCAGGCCGACCCATTGCCGCGGCTCGTCGGGGCCGTGGTCAAAGCGCAGCGACAGGGCCGGGGCTTCGGCAATGGTGCGCGCCACGGCCTGGGCCAGCGCATCGCGGTCCAAGGGGCCGGTCAGTTCCAGATATTGCCCGGTATTCAGGATCGGATTGTCCGGGTCCAGGGCCTGGACATACCACAGCCCCTCTTGCGCCTCGGTCAGCGGCCAGCCGGTCTCGGCGGGGATGTCGTGACGCGTATCCATCTCAGGCCCGCACCGAAAGGCATGCGGGCAGTCGCGAGGAAAGGAAAGAATTGACTACCATCTTACCCTGGGCACCGGATTGCGGGTCTTGTCCGTCTGGGGTCATGGCCATAATGTCCCCGAGGAATTGAGTCAACTTTACTCGCGCGGCCGATCCGCGCAGGAGCGGCAATGCCCCCCAGATCCCTGCCCCTGCATGATACCCGCCAGGCCTATGGCATGGTGACCCGCCTGCTGCATTGGAGCATCGCCGCATTGATGCTGTGGCAGTTCCTTGGCATGGGGTTGCGGCTGCTGCTGGGACGCAGGCCGCTGGTGGCCTTTTTCGTCGGATCGCATCAAATGGTGGGGACGGTGCTGTTCCTGCTGATCGCGCTGCGGGTGGCCTGGGCGCTGGCCAATCGCCGCCGCCGCCCCGATCACGGTCCCGGCCTGCGGGGGCTGGCGGCGCGGCTGGGGCATCTGGTGCTTTATCTGGTCATGGTCCTGATGCCCGCCGCCGCCTTGTTGCGCGCCTATGGCGGCGAACGCGCCTTTGCCCCCTTGGGCTTCCAGATATTTCCGCCGCAACAGCCGCCGATCGGCTGGATGGTCGGCCTGGGCGATGCGCTGCATGGCGAAATGGCCTGGCTGCTTCTGGTGCTGGTTCTGGGCCATGTCGTCATGGTCGGCGTGCATGAGGGCATGTGGCGCGACGGGACGCTGGCGCGCATGGCCGGGCGCCGCCGGGCCGGCCCCTAGCAGGCGGCCGGAAAAATCGCGCGCGCGCCCCGGCCTTGCGGCCAAAACCCGGATATCGGCCCGGGAACGCCTGGAGGGGCGCGGTTTCCGGGCGGCATCGCGCCGGAACCGCCGTGATTTTCGCCGCGATGCGGGGGGCGGGATCGCTTTGCGGCAGCCTGCCGGCCCAACGCCGCCGGCGCCTGAGCGGGGCCAAGCTTTTTCGTTGATTGCGCATCGGGGCGGTGTCACCATCCCTTCATGATGAATGCGCCTTTCGGTTTTCCGCCCGAACATGACCGCGTGGCCTTCGACAGGGCCGAGTTGGGTGTTATCCTGTCCCTTTACGGCCGCATGGTGGCGGCGGGCGAGTGGCGCGACTATGCCATGTCCTTCCTGCGCGACATGGCGGTTTTTTCGATCTTTCGCCGGGCGGCCGAACATCCGCTTTATCGCATCGAAAAGCGGCCCCGGCTGCGCAATGCCCAGGGGCAATATGCGGTGATCGGCATGGACGGGCGCATCCTCAGGCGCGGGCACGACCTGCGCACCGTGCTGCGGGTGCTGGAAAGCAAGCTGATCCGCCCGGTGGATTGATCGCGGCGCACTGATCGCCGCGGATTGACCCGCCCCCAAAGGCAGCGCGCCGGCGGCGGGCAGGCGTCACGCCCGTTCCTCGGCCGGCCGGCCGGTCCGGTCGCGCAGATAACTTTGCGGCGGCACGCCAAAATGGCTGCGAAAGGCCGCGACAAAGGCGCTGGCGCTGCGATAGCCCAGCGAATGGGCGATGGTGGTGCTGCTTTCGCCGCGCTCCAGCCGCCCGACCGCGGCCAGCAGCCGCACCCGGCTGCGCCAGTCGCGAAAGGACAGCCCGGTTTCGGCGCGGAACAGCCGTTCCAGCGTGCGCGGGCTTGCCCCCGCCGCGGCCGCCAGCACCGGCAAGGGGCGCGGGTCCGAGGGATGGCGGCCCAGATGGGCCGTCAGCCGCCGCAGGCGCGGATCCTGCCCGCCCGGCAGGTCGAGGGGCGCGGGCCGCGCCGCCGCGATCTCGTCCAGCGCCACCGCCCCCAGCCGGGCATGGCGGCCGCCATCCCGCTCGGCCGTCATGCGCAGGATCACCTCGCGCAGCAGGGCCGAGATCGGCAGCACCTCGCATCCCCGCCCCGCCATCCGCACCGGGCAGGAGGGATCGACGTAAAGGTTGCGGGTCCGCGCCCCGGTGCCGCTGCGCGAGACCACGCGCATCTCGTGCCGGGTGCCGCCCGGGATCCAGATGCCGAAGCCGGGGGGCACCAGCCAGCTTCCGTCCTCGGCGCTCAGCCGCAAGATCCCCTCGGCCGCCCAGAGAAGCTGGCTGCGCGGATGGGCATGGGCGGCGACATGGGCATCCGCCGCCAGGTCGCGCCCATGCGCCAGCACCGGGCGCGCGGGGTCCACGACAAAGGCGGCGCCGCTGGGGTCGAAGCGCAGGGTTGGCGGATCATCGACATCTTTTGTCATGATGGCGAGCTTACGCATGGGCCGGGCCTGCGTCTAGGTTGGGCCGTTCCGAATTCAGGCCGCTGCCATGAAGCTTTCCGTTCGTTCCTCCATCTTCCTCGTCAGCCTGTTTCTGGCGGCCGTGCTGGCCCTTGGGCCGGTGCCGCAGCCGCTGGGCCGCAATGCCGCCGTGGTGCTGGTCACGCTGGTCTTGTGGAGCACGGGGCTGGTGCCGCCCTTTCTGACCTCGCTGATCTTCTTTGCCGGGGTGCTGATCCCCGGCCTGGCATCGCCCGACCTGGTCTTTGCCGGTTTCGGCTCGGCTGCGGTCTGGCTGATCGTCTCGGGCTTCGTCATCGGGGCGGCGATCACCGGCTCGGGACTGGGCGCCCGCCTGGCCGAGGCGCTGGCCCCGCTGGCCGGCAGCAGCTATCCGCGGCTGATTCTGGTGATGACGCTGGCGGCGATGGCGCTGGGTTTCGTGATGCCCTCGTCGGTCGGGCGCGCGGTGGTGCTGGTGCCGGTCGGCATGGCCCTGGCGGAACGGCTGGGGCTGGGGCAGGGCTCGAACGGGCGCATCGGCCTGGCGGTGGCGCTGACGCTGGCCTGCAACATGCCCAGCTTTGCCATCCTGCCCTCGAACATTCCCAACATGATCCTTGTCGGCGCGGCCGAGGGCCAGCATGGCATCACCTTCGGCTATATGTCCTATCTGCTGCTGCATTACCCGGTGCTGGGGATCGTGAAATCGGCGCTGACCGTGGCGCTGGTCGTCGCGCTGTTCCCCGACCGGATCAGGGTCGGGGCCAGCCGGGTCACCGAGCGCAGCCTGCCCACGCCCGACGAGCGTCGCGTCGCGGCGATCCTGGCCGTGACGCTGCTGCTCTGGA
>Ga0164243_10004021_pt1 | contig 23187 bp, 26 predicted proteins | sample OricompcompostOP_FD_108781 | JGI IMG/M metagenome (GOLD analysis project Ga0164243, IMG submission 108781) | Organic Plus compost microbial communities from Emeryville, California, USA - Original compost - Organic plus compost (OP) | ecosystem: Engineered > Solid waste > Mixed feedstock >...
CCCAGCCGGCGACCGGTGAGGTCCCCCGACACATCGCCTGTCACACAGCGCAGCCTAGCCGTTGCCGTTACGACAGTTTGCGGACGTCCGCCGCCTGACTTCGCCCGTCCCGACCCGCCTGGATCTCGAACTCCACCTTGTCGCCCTCGTCCAAGGTGCGGAATCCGTCTGACTGAATGGCCGAGTAGTGGACGAATACGTCCGGACCGTCAGGGGACGCGATGAAGCCGTAGCCCTTTTCGGAATTGAACCATTTGACCGTGCCAATTGCCACGGTTTCCTCCTTGCGAACCACCGAACCAGGGAGACCGTGCCGAGTCGTCGCCCCGAGATGCGATCACGCTACCGGAAGAATTCGCCGGATCAATGGGTAATTACCGAGATTTACGCGCCTGCACCAAAATCGTTCCTGGCCCCGCGAAGTCCAGCGCGAGCCCTTCGCCCGTTCGGATCGACTGTGGCGCCGAAGGGTCCAGTGCCCGAAGACGGCATTGGACGGAATCGGGATACGCCAGCAGGTAGCCGGGGCGCACGGTGATCAGCTCGCCCTGCTCCAGTTTGAGCGCGTCCACCGGACCGGGGCAAGCCAGCACGAGCTGCCCGGTACCGCTGTAGTGCTCGAGGAACCCGTTGTCGCCGCCGAAGAGCGACTGCAGCGCGGGCCATGGCTGGTCGACCCGGACGGTGGACGGCCGGGCCAGGAAGGCTTCCTTGTACACGTTCCAGCCGGTGCGGCCGTCGAGTTCGAGCGTGTACACGTCGCCGGGTCCCGATGGCGCGAGGTCGACCCAGCCGCCGTCCGCGGGCGCGGTGAACACCGACGGCCCGCCGCGTCTGCCCTGGTGAACCTCGGTGACACCGAAGCTGCTGGCGACCATCGTGTCGCTCACGGCCTGCACCGCCTCGCCGGGCGCGAGACTGATCCGCGCCACGCCGAACGACGGCGTGTGCCGCGTGTGGACCCGCAACGAACCTCCCCCGAACGCTGATCGAAACGGGGAGAGTCTTGCACGACGCCCCGGGCGAGGCAGGATGGTCCGGTGATTTCCGTCGACGAATACCGCGCCACGATCACCGCGCTGCTGGGCAGGGCCCCCGCCGCGAGCCTCCCGCTCGCCGACTGCGCGGGGCTCGTGCTGGCCGAGGATCTGCTGGCGGGCGTGTCCCTGCCCCCGTTCGACAACTCCGCGATGGACGGCTACGCGGTGCGGGCGGTCGACGTCGCCGAGGTGCCCGTCGAACTGCCCGTCGCCGAGGACATCCCGGCCGGGCGCACCAACGTGCCGCCACTGCTGCCCGGTACCGCGCACCGGATCATGACCGGCGCGCCGATGCCGCCGGGCGCGGACACGGTGGTGATGGTCGAGCACACCGACGGCGGCACCGAGAAGGTGCTGATCAAGGAGAGTGCGGCGCCGGGCGCGCATCTGCGGCGCACCGGCGAGGACGTGGCGCAGGGCACGGTCGCGCTGGCCGCTGGCAGCGTGCTCGGCCCCGCGCATCTCGGCTTGGCGGCGGCCGTGGGTGCCGAGCGGCTGACGGTGTACCGGCCGCTGCGCGTGCTGGTGGTGTCGACCGGTTCGGAGCTGGTGATGGCACCGCGACCGCTGCGGCACGGGCAGATCTACGAGTCCAACAGCGTCACGCTGGCGGCGGCGATCCGGGCGCTCGGCTGCGAGGTGGAGACCGCGTTCAGCGTCGATGACGTCGACACCTTCCGCGGCGAGATCGAGCCGAAGCTGGCTCATTTCGACCTGATGGTCACCTCGGGCGGGGTCAGCGCGGGCGCGTACGAGGTGGTCAAGGACGCGCTCAGCGAGCGGGGCGCCACGTTCAGCAAGGTCGCGATGCAGCCCGGCGGACCGCAGGGTAACGGCCGGTGGAACGGCGTGCCGGTGGTGACGCTGCCCGGCAACCCGGTGAGCGTGCTGGTGTCGTTCGAGGTTTTCCTGCGGCCGGCGCTGCTCAGCGCGCTCGGCCACACCGACGTCGACCGGCGCCGGGCCCGCGCGCGGCTGACCGAGGGGCTCAAGTCACCGCGGGGGCGCCGGCAGTTCCGGCGCGGCTACTACTGGCAGAAGGAAGGCCAGGTCACCGGCGAGGTCGGCCCGCGCGGCGGCCCCGGTTCGCATCTGCTGGCCGCGTTCACCCAGGCGAATTGCCTGATCGTGTTGCCGGAGGACACGACCGAGGCACCCGAGGGCACCGAGGTCGACGTACTGCTCCTCTGACCCCGTTACCCAGCGAACCGAACGCCACCCTCGGCCACTGAAAGGGACCGAATGCGGCTTCGTTGCGGGGCTCGTTATCGGAATCGGCAGGCGAAATCCCCGATCGCGTGACCGTTTGTAACAACTTCCCTACGAGTGGTCATAAGTTGCTTGGTAAACACTAAACTTCCGCGCACCCAAGGATTCGCCGGCCTGCCGGACGGGCGCCGCGTCGGGGGCGGCACCCGTCCGGCGAAGTCCCTTTCGGATGATCGCCACGGCCAGGGGCAGATCGACGAGTTCGGGTACCGGTACCGAGCAGATGTCGTCGCGCCATGCGTCGAGCAGCTCGCCGAGACGCCGGTCCGGCGTGAGTTCAGGCGCTGCCATGACGTTCCTCTCTGCTGTTACTACGGTCTGCATCGCCCGTTGCGACTTTCCGTTAGCGGCGGGGAGGGTAGGAACTCCCCCGTGCGGGTAGCCGGGGTTTGGGACGCAGAGCCGGGTCCGCGAAGACCTGGCGGTAGCGTGGATACCCAGACCGGTCAAAAGCCACGCCCGTCCCGCGCGGCCGATATCAACCGGTTACCTCCAGGATCGACAACCGGGAACGTGATGAGCCCCAAGACGCCGGAGCAGGCGGGCAACCCCGTCGCCCACGCCCTGCAACTGGCCCGCGAAACCCTGCCACCGATGCACCCGGCGGGCCGCCCGTTCGTCGCTGGTGGCGTCGCCGCGACCCTGCTCCTGCGCCGGGTGGCCAAACCGCTCGGCACCCTGGCCGGGCTGGCCACGCTGGCCACCGCCGCGTTCTTCCGCGAGCCACGGCGGGTGCCGCCGGAGCGTGACGGCCTCGCACTCGCGGCGGCCGACGGGCTCGTGTCGCTCATCGAGGAGGCCACCCCGCCGCCCGAGCTCGGCCTGTCCGCCGAGCCGCGGATGCGGGTCAGCATCTTCCTGTCGGTGTTCGACGTGCACGTCCAGCGCGCCCCGGCGTCGGGTGTGGTCGAGCGGGTCGCCTACCGGCCGGGCAAGTTCCTCTCCGCCGATCTGGACAAGGCCAGCGCGGACAACGAGCGCAACTCCGTGCTGCTGCGCACCGTCGACGGTCACGAGCTGGTGGTCGTGCAGATCGCCGGGCTGGTCGCGCGCCGCATCGTGTGCCAGGTCGTGGAAGGCGACAAGGTTTCCGCCGGGGACACGTATGGTCTGATCCGCTTCGGGTCCCGGGTGGATCTGTACCTGCCACCGGGCAGCCGGGTGCTGGTCACCAAGGGCCAGCGCACGATCGGCGGCGAAACGCCGCTCGCCGAGCTCCCAGCGGGGAGGGGCTGATCATGGTCCGGGTGATGAACCCGAGTGTCCGCCTGCTGCCGAACGCGATCACGGTGCTCGCGTTGTGTGCCGGGCTGTCGTCGGTGCAGTTCGCGCTCAGCCACAACTACACGCTGGCGATCGGCGCGATCGGGGTCGCCGCGGTACTGGACAGTCTCGACGGCCGCATCGCGCGGCTGCTGGACGCGACGTCGAAGATGGGCGCCGAACTGGACTCGCTGTCCGACGCGATCTCCTTCGGTGTCGCGCCCGCGCTCGTGTTGTACATCTGGCACACCGACACACAGGGCTTCGGCTGGGTGACCTCGCTGGTGTTCGCGGTCTGCATCGTGCTGCGGCTGGCGCGGTTCAACACGCTGCTCGACGTCGAGAAACCGCCGTACGCCAACGAGTTCTTCACCGGCGTGCCCGCGCCGGCAGGCGGTCTGCTCGTGCTGCTGCCGCTGACGCTGACCCTCGAGTTCGGTGAGGGCTGGTGGTCGGCCATGCCGGTCGTGTGGGTGTGGACCGTCGCGGTCGCGCTGTTGCTGATCAGTCGCATCCCGACCCTGTCGCTGAAGACGGTGCGCGCGCCGGCCAAGGCGATCGCGCCGCTGCTCGTGCTCGTGGGCCTGCTGGCCGCGGCGGTCATCCAGTACCCGCTGATCGCGCTGGCCGTGGGGCTGCTGCTGTACCTGGTGCACATTCCGTACGCGGTGCGCCGGTACCACTGGCTGGCCAACCACCCGGAGGCGTGGAACGTCCCGCTGCGCGAGCGCCGCGCGATCCGCCGGTCCCGCAGTACCAGGCGGCTGCGCCTGCGCCGCCCGAAGCTGCCGCGCGTCGCCGGCGCGTCGGGCATCACGGTCCGGTTGCCACGCAACGGCAACGGCCACGTCGTGCGCGGGGTGCGCACCTTCCCGCCGGACACGCAGGACCGCAACCGGCGGCGTAGCTGGCGCCGCATCGGACTGCGGCAGCGCGGCGAGCGCTAACGCGGCCGTTGAGGAACAGCTCCAGTCGCCCACACGACCCAGCGTGACTTCCACCCGGTCGGTAGGTCACCTACCGCTGATCTCCAGGACGGCCTTGCCGTGCAGCCGCCTGCCGAGCAGCGCCGAGCTCGCCTCCGCGTGCCGCGACCAGTCGCCACGCCAGGAGATGCCGGGGTCGAGCCTGCCCTCGGCGACCTCGGCGGCGAGCCAGGCGAGGTCGGCGGAGAAGTCCGTGGACGGATTCGCCAGCAGGTAGAACGTCTCGATCCGCCGGGCGGTCCCGCCGGTGCCACGGAACGCGCCCAGCGGGAAGGTCTCCTCGGCGTGGGCGGCGCTGCCGATCCTGATCAGCGCGCCACCGGGCCGCAGCAGCCCGAACGAGCTGACCGTCTGCGGCCCGCCCACGTTGTCGAGCACCCCGGACACCGGCTCGCTCACGTCCGCCGGATCGGCCACGACCTCGCTCGCGCCCAGCTCACGCAGGCCCTCCGTATTACCGCTGCTCGCGATGACCTCGGCACCGGCGCGGGCGGCGAGCTGCACCGCGAACCGTCCGACGCCACCCGAGGCGCCGGTGATCAGCACCCGCTCCCCGAGCACCGAGCCGATCCGCCGAATCGCGTACAGCGCGGTGAGCGCGGCGACCGGGATCGTGCTGATCGCGCCCAGGTCGGCGCCGTCGGGAACGGCGCCGATGCGCAGGGTGTTCACGGCGAGCCGCTGAGCCCACGACCCGCCGTAGCTCAGCGTGACGACCGGTGTTCCTGCTGCCGGCCCCGAACCGTCCGCGGCGGCCCGTACCACCACACCCGCCGCGTCCCAGCCGAGTACGCGACCATCCGGTGTCTCGGGCAGCGTCGCGGCCCTCGTCTCGCCGTGATTCAGCGAAACCGCCCTGACTTCCACCAATGCCTCGTCCGGCGCCGGTTCCGGCTCACCTACGTCCGCGAGAGCCAGATGGGTTTCGGCGGTGTGATCGACGACGAGTGCACGCATGAGCCCCTCCAGGTTGACGCCACTGAGTGGCATTTGCCATCAATAGGCACGCTACACTGATTTCGATGACTGTCGACCAGACGCTCCCACTCCGTGAACGCAAGAAGCTGCGCACCCGGCGGGCGCTGACCGAGACCGCGCTCGCGATGTTCGCCGAGCGCGGCTTCGAGGCGACGACGCTGGACGCCCTGGTCGACGCGGTCGAGGTGTCCAAGCGCACCTTCTTCCGCCATTTCCGGTCCAAAGAGGACGTCGCGCTGACCGCGGTGAAGAAGCTCTGGGCCACCTTCCTCGACATCCTCGCCGAGCGCGCGATCGACGGGCCGCTGTTCGACGGGCTGCGGGACGTCCTGATCGAGGCCATCGAGCGGATGGACGACGACTGGTTTCGTCAGTTCGAGGCGACCCTGCGCCTCATCGAGTCCTCCCCGGCGCTGAACGGGTACTCGTTGCGGCACTGCGCCGAGGTGCGGGACGAGGTCGTCGCGCGGCTGGGCCGCGGGGACCCGCTCGAGATCCGGCTGCTGGTCGAGATCACCATCGCCACCTGGCGCTGCGCGCACGCGGAGTGGCGGGGCCGGTCCGGCCGCGCGGAACTGGCCACCCTCGTGCACCGCGCTTTCGCCGCCGCGCCACGGAGTCTCGCCCTAGAGTAGGGACCGTGAGCGAACCCCAGATCACGCTGACCGTCCGGCACACCCCGTCGGCCCTCGACTCGCGGCGCGGCATCGTGCGGCTGCACCCCGAGGTGCTCGACGCGCTCGGCCTGCGCGCGTGGGACGCCGTGCACCTCACCGGCGCCCGCGTCAGCGCCGCGTTGGCCGCGCCGGGCGACGCGGCCAACGCGCCGGGCATCGTGCTCGCCGACGACGTGACGATGTCGAACCTCGGCGTCACGGAGGGCGCGGAAGTCGTCATCGCGCCCGCGCGGGTCTCCGCCGCGAAGTCGGTCACCGTGGCGGGTTCGCGGCTGGCCGGCGCGTCGGTCTCGCCGCACACGCTGCGGCTCGCGCTGATCGGCAAGGTGCTCACCGTCGGGGACGCGGTTTCCTTGCTGCCACAGGATCTCGCGCCACCCGCCGGTTCCGACGTGGCCGCGGTGCGCGGGCAGCTCTCCCGCACGATCGGCTCCACCTGGACCACCGAACTGCTCACCGTCACCGCCACCGAACCCGATGGCGTGGTGGCCGTCGGTCAGTCCACAATGGTCGGCTGGCGCAACGGCGCGACCACCCCGGCGCCACCCCAGCCCGCCTCGGTGTCCACTGTGGATGCAGTACCGCCGCCCGCGCCCGTCGAAGAAGAAGAGGAAGCCGTTCCCCTCGCCGATCTCGCCGGCGCCGAGGCACCGGCCCGCACGCTCACCGAATGGTTCGATCTGACGTTCCGGCGACCGGAACTGCTGGCTAAGCTGGGCACGTCGGCGCGCCTCGGTGTGCTGCTGTCCGGCCCGGAAGGCGTTGGGAAATCGACACTCGTGCGCGCGGTCGCCGCGGCCGAGAAGGTGCGTGTGCTGACGCTCGCCGCGCCGAGTATCGCCGTCCTGGCACCGAACTCGAGCGCCTCGGTACTGCGCGACACGATCGAAAAGGCCACCGCGCACGGACCGACGGTACTGCTGCTTACCGATATCGACGCGCTCCTGCCCGCCACCGAGCCCCCGCCGGTGGCGACGATCATCCTGGAGGAACTGCGCACCGCGCTGGCCAAACCCGGCTTCGCGCTCGTCGCGACGACCGCGCATCCCGAGGCGTGCGATCCGCGGCTGCGCGGCGCCGACCTGCTCGACCGTGAGCTCGCGATTCCGTTGCCGGACGGCAAGATCCGTACCGAACTGCTGCGTATCCTGCTGCGGGACGCGCCCGTGGAGCCGGGCGTCGACTGCGGCGCGATCGCCGAGCGCACCCCGGGATTCGTCGCCGCCGATCTCGTCGCGCTGCGCCGGGACGCGGCGCTGCGGGCGGCGCTGCGTCAGCGTGAGGCCGACGAACCGCGGATCTCGCACCAGGATCTGCTCGACGCGCTGGAGAGCGTGCGGCCGATCTCGATGTCCACTTCGGACACTTTGGCGACCGGCGGGCTGAGCCTGGACGACGTGGGCGATATGACGGAGGTCAAGCAGGCACTCACCGAAGCCGTGCTGTGGCCGCTGCGGTATCCGGATTCCTTCGCGCGCCTTGGCATCGAACCGCCGCGCGGGGTGATGCTGTACGGCCCGCCGGGCGGCGGCAAGACCTTCCTCGTGCGCGCGCTCGCGGGCACCGGGGCGCTCAACGTGTTCGCCGTCAAGGGTGCCGAGCTGATGGACAAGTGGGTCGGCGAATCGGAGCGGGCGGTACGCGAGCTGTTCCGCAAGGCCAGGGAGGCCTCCCCGGCGCTGATCTTCCTCGACGAGATCGACGCGCTGGCCCCGCGCCGCGGCCAGTCGAGTGACTCCGGGGTGGCCGACCGGGTGGTCGCCTCGCTGCTCACGGAACTGGACGGCGTGGAGCCGATGCGCGACGTGGTCGTGCTCGGCGCGACGAACCGGCCGGAGCTGGTGGATCCGGCGCTGCTGCGGCCAGGACGGTTGGAGCGGCTCGTCTACGTGCCGCCGCCGGACGCCGAGGCCCGCGCGGACATCCTCCGCGCCACGGCGAAGCACACCCCGCTCGCGTCCGATGTGGACATCGCCGCGATCGCCGCGACGATGGACGGTTACTCGGCCGCGGACTGTGCCGCGCTGGTCCGCGAGGCTGCCCTCACCGCGATGCGTGAGTCGCTGGAGGCCAGCGAGGTGAGCGCGGCGCACTTCACGCGGGCGCGGGAAACCGTGCGCCCCTCGCTCGACCCCGCCCAGCTCGCCAGCCTGGAGGCCTACGCGAACCGGCGGCTATGAACCCTTGGCGTGCAGGCCCTGGTAGTCGTTGGTGACGATGATGATCACGCCGGCACTCGAGTTCCTGATGCCCTCGAAACGCGGCTCGGCCTTCATGCCGAAGGTCGTCGCGAGTGCCTTCGCCGCGGTCTCCTCGTCGGTGCCCTCGGTGTAGTACGCCGTGGTCGTCGGGATGACGCCGTAGGGGTAGTTGTCGATGCCGGTGACGTTCCAGCCGTCCGCGCGGAAGTCCTCGGCGGCCTTCGCGGCCAGGCCCTTGATCGTGCTGTTGTTGTAGACCCGCACCGGCACCCACTTCGCCGCCGCCTGGTCCGCGGGCACGCCACCGTTGGGGGCCGTGGTCTCCCCGGCGCCGGGCTGACCGGGCTGTCCCGGCGTGCCGGGAGCCGCGGTACCCGTCGTCGCGGGCGGGGCCGTCGTGGTCGTCGGCGCCGGGGTGGACGGGCTGGGCGCGCCGGTTTCACTCGGCGGGGCGCCGCCGGGCGCGGGCTGGCTGGCCGACGTGGACGGTGCGGCCGTCTGCTCGTCGTTCCCGCCGCCGCTCACCGCGGTCACGGTGCCGATCACGACGGCGACGAGCGCCACCCCGATCAGCACGACACCGGCCAGTCGCATCGGCCGGGAAAGTCCCTGCAGGAAGTTCATCGTGCCTCGATCCCCAGCCGCCGGGCCACCCGCTTCCGCTGCCGGGTCGTACGGATCTTGCGCAGCCGCTTGACCAGCATCGGGTCGGCGCGCAGTGCCTCCGGCTTCTCGAGCAGCCGGTTGAGGAGCTGGTAATAGCGGGTGGAGGACAGTCCGAACTCGGCACGGATCGCCTGTTCCTTCGCCCCGGCGTATTGCCACCACTGGCGTTCGAACGCCAGAATGGCCAGCTCGCGCTCGGACAGGCCGGCGGCGGGTTCGGTCGGGGTTCGCTGCCCGCCGTCCATCGACTCCGCGGCGTCCATCTGACTCCTCAAATCGGCGAAACACACGGTTGTCATTCCGCGGCGCCATTGAACCACGGGCCTGCGCGGTCATGGTGGGATCACGGCCCGGCGCGTCACGGTGCGTCGGTCGGTACGATCGCAGGTTGTGACGATTCACCCCATTCGTATCGCCGGCGATCCCGTGCTCCACAACGCCACCCGCGAAGTGGAGAAGTTCGACGACGAACTGCGCACGCTCGTGGACGACATGTTCGAGACGATGTACGCCGCCGAAGGGGTGGGCCTCGCCGCCAACCAGATCGGCGTCGATCTGCGGGTGTTCGTCTACGACTGTCCTGACGACGAGGGCGTGCGGCACAAGGGGGTCGTGGTGAACCCGAAGCTGGAGACGTCGGAGATCCCGGAGACCATGCCCGATCCCGACGACGACTGGGAGGGCTGCCTGTCCGCGCCCGGCGAGTCGTACCCGACGGGCCGCGCGAAGTGGGCGAAGGTCACCGGCACCGACGTCGAGGGCAAGCCGGTCGAGGTCGAGGGCACCGGCTACTTCGCGCGCTGCCTGCAGCACGAGACCGATCACCTGGACGGCTACCTCTATCTGGACCGGCTCATCGGCAGGCACGCCCGCGCCGCGAAGAAGATGCTCAAGCACAACAAATGGGGCGTGCCCGGGCTGTCCTGGCTGCCGCCGCGCGGGGACCGCTGAAGTTTCGCCCACGGTGAAAGCAGCGGCGGTTTGGGCGAGTTGGGGCGCACACTGGTCAAACAGAGCAGCCGCGCAGCGGCTTCCGCCAGGGGTGGTGGCCGGGCTGGCGGGCGGGCGTAAAGCTGTAATCAGGGTGGTGGTCGTGGTGGATGACGCCGACGCCCTCGACGCTTACTCGCGGTCGGTGAGTTCGGTGGCCGCCGAGGTGACGCCGCATGTGGCGAGCCTGCGACTGGCGCGCGGCGGTGGTTCCGCCGTCGTGTTCGCCGATGACGGTTACCTGATCACGAACGCGCACGTCGTCGGCCGGGACCGGCGCGGGGTCGCGACGTTCTCGGACGGTTCGGAGGAGGACTTCACCGTCGTCGGCTCGGATCCGTTGTCGGATCTGGCGGTGGTGCGCGTACGCGGCGACGCACCGCCCGCCGCGCGGCTGGGGGACGCGGACAAGCTCGTCGTCGGGCAGCTGGTGGTCGCGATCGGGAGCCCGCTCGGCTTGGCGGGTTCGGTGACCGCCGGCGTGGTCAGCGCGCTGGGCCGGTCGCTGCCCGCCCGCACCCGCAACGCCGGGCGCGTGATCGAGAACGTGATCCAGACCGACGCGGCGCTCAACCCCGGCAACTCCGGTGGTGCGCTGGCGGATTCGAGCGGGCGAGTGGTCGGGGTGAACACGGCGGTGGCCGGCATCGGGCTCGGCATGGCGGTGCCGATCAACTCGACCACCCGGCGGATCATCGACACCCTGCTCGTGGAGGGCAGGGTGCGGCGTGCCTATCTCGGTGTGGTCGGCACTCCGGCGCCGCTGCCGGACGAGGTCGCCGAGCACACCGGGCAGCGGGCCGGGCTGCGGGTGGTGGAGGTCGTGCCAGGTGGCCCGGCGCAGCAGGCGGGGCTGCACGCGGGTGATCTGGTGCTGTCGGTCGGCCGCGCGCGGGTGGCGGACGCGCAGGACATCCAGCGGCAGTTGTTCGGTGAGGTGATCGGCACCCGCCTGCCGATCACGGTACTGCGTAACGGCGCGATGGTGGACGTGATCGCGACGCCGTCGGAACTCGTGGGTTAGAACTCGTTCGTCTCCAGCACGAGGTGGATCGGCGCGGGCAGCGTGACGGGCTTACCGAAGGGGACTCGTTCGGAGCGCTGGTAATGGCCGCCGACGGGGTCGGAGAACAGAGTCACGGTCGGGCCCGCCTCGTCGAAGCGGTCGATGAGCAGGTAGAGCGGCACGGGTGCCTGCGCGTACGCCCACAACTTCTCCACCCGATCGGTGTGCGCGGTACTGCGCGAGACGATCTCGACGGCGAGCTTGGCGAGGTCCGCGGGCACGGGCTCCCGGTCCGGACGGTTGCGCAGCTCGACCCTCGGTACCACGACGAGGTCCGGTTCGTAGAGGCGCTTGATCCCGCGGAGCGCGACGCCGAGCGTCGAGTACGCATCCCACTCTTCAGGCAACGCCGACAAGAGTGCGCGAAGCACCCGGCCTGCGATCACGTTGTGCCCGTTGCCGGGTGGCGGCGTCATCATTACCCCCGCTTCGAGAACCTCGGCGCGCCAGCCCTCGGGCACGTCGAGCTCCTGCCACACGCGCAGCAGCGCGTCCCAATCTCCACCAAGGCTCACCGAAGCTGTGCTCATCGACTTCACCTCCTCGACCTGCGCAAAGGGTAACCAAGCCCACGATAGCCGTGATTATGCGAACGCGGTACAGCGCGGCCGTGCACTTGAGTCCTGCCGTCCCACGTGGCATGGTCGGGGGGACAGAAAATCGCGGGAGCTCGCGCCTTGGCGGGCTGAGAGGGTGACTGGCCGTTCCGGCCGGCGTCACCGACCGCCGAACCTGACCGGGTAATGCCGGCGTAGGGAGTGAACCTTCTTGACCACGCTGGAAAACAACGCTGCCGTCACCGTGACCACCGGCCCCATCACCGGTTCGCGCAAGGTGTATCACCAGACCGAGTCCGGCCTGCGCGTACCGGCCCGCCGGATCGAGCTGTCCAACGGCGAGCACTTCGACGTCTACGACACCTCCGGCCCGTACACGGATCCGGACGCCGTCATCGACGTACACAGTGGACTCAACCCGCTCCGGGCAGGCTGGACCGACGGCCGCGAGCACAACACGCAGCTCGGCTGGGCCAAAGCCGGGGTCATCACGCGGGAAATGGAGTTCGTCGCGGCCCGCGAGCGGGTCAGCCCCGAGTTCGTCCGGGACGAGGTCGCGCGCGGCCGCGCCGTGATTCCGGCCAACCGCAAGCATCCCGAGTCCGAGCCCATGATCATCGGCAAGAACTTCCTCGTGAAGATCAACGCCAACATGGGCAACTCGGCGGTCTGGTCGAGTGTCGAGGAAGAGGTCGAGAAGATGGTGTGGGCGACCCGCTGGGGCGCCGACACGATCATGGATCTCTCCACCGGTAAGCGCATTCACGAGACGCGCGAGTGGAACATCCGCAACTCGCCCGTTCCGGTCGGCACCGTGCCGATCTATCAGGCACTGGAAAAAGTCGACGGTGAGCCGGAAAAGCTCACCTGGGAGATCTACCGCGACACCGTGATCGAGCAGTGCGAGCAGGGCGTCGACTACATGACGGTGCACGCCGGCGTGCTGCTGCGCTACGTCCCGCTCACCGCGAACCGGGTCACCGGCATCGTCTCGCGCGGCGGTTCGATCATGGCCGCGTGGTGCCTCGCGCATCACCAGGAATCCTTCCTGTACACGCATTTCGAGGAACTGTGCGAGATCCTGCGTGCCTATGACGTCACGTTCTCCCTGGGTGACGGCCTGCGCCCCGGCTCGATCGCCGACGCCAACGACCGCGCCCAGTTCGCCGAGCTGGAGACCCTCGGCGAGCTCACCCACATCGCGCGCGAGCACGACGTGCAGGTGATGATCGAGGGCCCCGGCCACGTGCCGATGCACAAGATCAAGGAGAACGTCGAGCTGGAGGAACGGCTCTGCGGCGAGGCCCCGTTCTACACGCTCGGTCCACTCGCGACGGACATCGCGCCCGCCTACGACCACATCACCTCGGCCATCGGCGCGGCGCAGATCGGCTGGTACGGCACCGCGATGCTGTGCTACGTCACACCGAAGGAACACCTCGGCCTGCCCAACCGGGACGACGTGAAGACCGGCGTGATCACCTACAAGATCGCCGCGCACAGCGCGGATCTGGCCAAGGGACACCCGTACGCCCAGGAATGGGACGACGAACTGTCCAAGGCGCGCTTCGAGTTCCGCTGGGAGGACCAGTTCAACCTCTCCCTCGACCCGGACACGGCGCGCGCGTTCCACGACGAGACGCTGCCCGCCGAACCCGCCAAGACCGCGCACTTCTGTTCCATGTGCGGCCCGAAGTTCTGCTCCATGCGCATCACCCAGGACGTCCGCAAGTACGCCGAGGAGCACGGTCTGTCCACTGTGGATGCCATTGAGGCTGGTATGCGGGAGAAGTCCGAGGAGTTCGGCGAGCAGGGCAACAAGGTGTATCTACCGGTCGTGGAGCGATGACCGGCACTCCTCGCACGGCACTGACCATCGCCGGAAGCGATTCCGGTGGTGGCGCGGGGATCCAGGCCGATCTGCGCACGTTCTTCGCCTGCGGGGTGCACGGGATGACCGCGATCACCGCAGTCACCGTGCAGAACTCCCTTGGCGTGCAAGGATTCACCGAGATCCCAGCCGACGTGGTGACCGCGCAGATCGCCTCGGTCGCCGGTGACATCGGCGTGGACGCGGCGAAAACGGGGATGCTGGCCACCGCCGAGATCATCGAGGCGGTGGCCAAGACCCTGGACGAGGTCCGCATTGGACGGAGCGCGGAAACGCCGCTCGTGGTGGACCCGGTCGCGGCCTCGATGCACGGCGACGCGTTGCTCCGCGAGGAGGCGCTGGAGGCCATCCGCAGGGAGCTGTTCCCGCGCGCCACGCTGATCACGCCGAACCTCGATGAGGTGCGGCTGCTGACCGGCGTCGAGGTGACCGACCACGACAGCCAGCACCGCGCCGCCGACGCGCTGCTGGAGTTCGGGCCGCAGTACGTGCTGGTCAAGGGCGGTCACCTGTACGACGATCCGCGGTGCGTCGACCTGCTGTCCGACGGAACTCAGTACATCGAGCTGCCGGGCCGCCGCTACGACACCCCGCACACGCACGGCGGCGGAGACACGCTCGCGTCGGCGATCACCGCGCATCTCGCGATGGATCTGGGCATTCCGGATGCCGTCGACGAGGGCAAGCGGTTCATCGAGCGGTGCGTGGCGGAGTCCTATCCGCTCGGTGCCGGGATCGGTCCGGTGTCGCCGTTCTGGCGGCTGCGACACTAGGTACATGGGTGATGTTCCAAGCGCGCTGACCATCGCGGGTTCCGATTCCGGTGGAGCGGCGGGATTGCAGGCCGATCTGCGCACGTTCCTGACCTGCGGTGTGCACGGCCTCGTCGCGGTCACGGCGGTGACGGTGCAGAACACCCTCGGCGTGCACGACCGATCCGATCTGCCGCCGCACATCGTGGCGGGGCAGATCGAGGCGGTCGCCGCGGACATGGGCGTCGGTGCGGCGAAGACCGGGATGCTCGCCTCGGCGGAGATCATCACCGCGGTCGCGGAGGCCTGCGACCGCACGGAGATCGGTACCCAGATCCCGTTCGTCGTGGACCCGGTGGCGGCGTCGATGCACGGGCACCCGCTGTTCGACGACGCGGGCCTGACCGCGCTGCGGGACCTGCTGCTGCCGCGCGCCACGGTGCTGACGCCGAACCTGGACGAGGTGCGCCTGCTCACCGGGCTCACGGTGACGGGTCGCGAGCAGATGCACGACGCCGCGGTCGCGCTGCATGCCCTGGGCCCGCGCTATGTGCTGGTCAAGAGCGGTCACCTGCGCGAGGACCCCGAATGCGTCGACCTGCTCTACGACGGTTCGACGTTCCTGGAACTGCCCGGCCCGCGCATCGACACCCCGCACACCCACGGCGCCGGCGACTCGATGGCTTCCGCACTCACGGCGGGCCTCGCACGCGGAATGACCGTCCCCGAGGCCGCCCGCTTCGGAAAGTGGTTCGTCAGCAACGCGGTGGCGCACTCCTACCCCATGGGCGCCAAGGTCGGCCCCGTCTCCGCCTTCTGGCGGCTCGCCCCGGAAGACCGCTAATCCGCGGTGAGCTGGGCCTCCGCGATCCGCCGGAAGTCCGCGACCAGCTGGCCCCGATCCCCGGCGCGAGTGGCCAGCACGACGTGACTCGGTTCGGCGTCCTCGAGCGGGATGGTGGTGAGATCCGTCCGGCCGCTGCTGAAATGCCTGTTCATCGGGACGATCGCGAGTGTCTCGCCGGACGCGATCAGTTCGAGCTTGTCCTCGACGCTCTCCAGGAGCGGCCCGTCCGGGGCCCGGCTGCCGTCGGGGCGGGGGTCGATGCGCCAGAACGCGTTCCACGCCGGGTCGGGCGTACGCGGCAGCGGCTCGTCGGCGATGTCGTCCAGAGTGACCGATTCCTTGCCCGCCAGGCGATGGTCGACGGGCACCAGGAGTCCCCGCGGTTCGTCGTAGAGCACGGTGACGTGTAGCTGGTCGGCCGCCAGCGGCATCCGGGTCACCAGCACGTCCACGCGATGGTCGAGCAGCGCGGCACGCGTCTCGGTCCACGGCAGGTGCACCGCCCGCACCTCGGCATCCGGATACTTCCGCCGCATCGCGCGCACCGCGGACGTGATGACCAGATGCGTGGTGTAGCCGATGGTGATCCGGGCGGGCCGCGCGGCCGCCTTGGCCCGCGTCGTGGCCACGTCGGCGGAGCGCAGCAGCGACTTCGCGAGCGGCAGGAAGACCTCGCCCGCCTCGGTCAGCCTGGTGCCCTGTGGGGTGCGGTCGAGCAGACGCGCGCCGACCTGCTGTTCGAGGCGCCGGATCTGCCTGCTCAGCGACGGCTGGGCGATGCGGAGTGTCTCGGCGGCGCGGCCGAAGTGCCGGTGCTCGGCAACCGCGGTGAAGTACCGCACCAGCCGTAGTTCGAGATCCGCCACGAGCCCAGGCTACCTGTGGTGATGCCTCAATCGCATTGCCGGATGAGGAACAGGTCTTGGCGCTCCTGCCGCGCACGGGAGCACGGTTGACAGCGAGAATCCCTGTCCTGAAGGAGAGACCATGCGGGTATTCGTCACCGGCGCGACCGGGTTCATCGGCTCCGCCATCGTCCGCGAACTCCTCGAGGCCGGCCACGAGGTCACCGGCCTCGCCCGCTCGGATGCCAGCGCCGCCACGCTGACCGCCGCCGGCGCCGCGGTCGACCGCGGCACCCTCGACGACCTCGACGTACTCAGCCGCGCCGCCGCCGCGTCCGACGGCGTGGTGCACACGGCGTTCAAACACGACCTGTTCGTCGTCGCCGACTTCGCCGGCGCGATCGCAGCGGAGGAAGCCGCCCTGACAGCGTTGGGCGACGGGCTCGCCGGATCCGGCAAACCGCTCGTCATCGCCGGCGGTTCCTCGGTCACGCCGGGCCGCGTCGCGACCGAGGACGACGAGCCCGAACCGGGATCGATGGCGGAACTCCGGCACGGCGCGGAGAAGCTGGCGTTGTCACTGGCCGAGCGCGACGTCCGCTCGTCGGTGATCCGGCTGCCACCGTCCGTGCACGGCGAGAACGACCTGCACGGCTTCGTCCCGACGCTCATCCAGACCGCGCGGGAGAAGGGTGTCTCGGCGTACGTGGGCAACGGAACCAACCGGTGGGCCGCCGTGCACCAGCTCGACGCCGCGCATCTGTTCCGCCTGGCGCTGGAGAACGCGCCCGCGGGGACGACACTGCACGGCATCGGGGACGAGGGCGTGCCGCTGCGGCAGCTCGCCGAGATCATCGGCGAGCACCTGAATCTGCCGGTCACCTCGGTCCCGGCGGAGCAGGCGGCCGAGCACTTCGGCTTTCTGAGCATGGTGGCGGGAGCGGACATCCCGGCGTCGAGCGCGAAGACCCGGAAACTGCTGGACTGGCAGCCTGCCCAGCCCGGCCTCGTGGCCGATCTCGAAGCGGGTTTCTACTTCGCCCGCTGATGTCCTTTATGGACGGTCAGTCCTCGTCGGAGAGCAAGGCCTCCAAGGCGACGAGCCCGGCGGCGAGATCGTCCCGCAGCTCCGGCGGCAGGCGGTCGATGCGCTTGTGCAGTTCGTGCACCCGCGTCGACCGCACGCCGGAGAGCATCCGCTCGCCCTCCTCGGTCGCCGTGGCCAGCCAGGCGCGGCGGTCGATCGGGTCCGGTTCGCGGCGCGCGTAGCCCGCCTCGACCAGGCCCGCCACTATCCGCGACATGGTCGCCGCCGCGACGCCTTCCTTCGTTGCCAGGTCCCCGAGCCGCATGGGCCCATGCGCGACCAGGGTGGCCAGCGCGGAAATCGAGCCGTGCCCCGGCCCGGGACTGCCGGCCTGGCGCAGCGACCTGGACAGCCTGCCGACCGCCAGGAACAACCGGCCTGCGACATCCTCGGTTGGCGACGCGTCCACCTCGAGCTCCTTAGTTGCTCGTTCCCCCGACCAGAAGGTGCGGACAACCTTACGTGCTCCGTCGCGGCCCTGGCGGTGAACACCTGTTTCCGGGCGTTTCTCGCGGTTTGGCCTCACCGGGGCGGACTCGAAGCCTGCGCCCAGAACCGTTGCGGGACACGGCCCGCCGCTCGCGCGAGTCGTCCGGCGAGCACCGCGGAGCGCATCGCGTAGGCCATCCGCTCCGGGTCCTGTGCGCGGGTCACCGCAGTGGACAGCAGCACCGCGTCACAGCCGAGTTCCATCGCCAGCGCGGCGTCGGAAGCCGTACCGATCCCGGCGTCGAGCACGATCGGCACCCCGGCGCGGGACACGATCAACTCGATGTTGTGGGGATTCCGGATACCGAGCCCGGTCCCGATGGGTGCGCCGAGCGGCATCACCGCCGCGCAGCCCGCCTCCTCCAGCCGCAGTGCCAGCACCGGATCGTCGTTGGTGTAGGCGAGCACGGTGAAGCCGTCGGACGCCAGCTGCTCGGCGGCGTCGAGGGTCTCCACCGGATCGGGCAGCAGGGTGCGGTCGTCGGCGTGCACCTCCAGCTTGATCAGATCGGTCTCCAGCGCCTCCCGCGCCAGCTGCGCGGTCAGCACCGCCTCGGCCGCACTGCGGCAGCCCGCGGTGTTGGGCAGCAGCCGGATTCCCAGTCGCCGCACCAGTTCCAGCACACCGGAGCCGCCCTCGGCGTCGGCCCTGCGCATCGCGACCGTGGTCAGCTCGGTTCCGGACGCGACGAGCGCCCGCTCCAGCACGGACAGGTTCGCCGCGCCACCGGTGCCGATGATGAGCCGCGAGGTCAGCTTGTAGTCGCCGATCGCGAGCTGGTCGTCCGCTCCGTCGAACATGCTCTCACCCACCTTGTACCGCCGTCAGAATCTCCAGCCGGGCGCCGGCCGCCACCACGGCCTCGGCCCAGTCGCCGCGCCGCACGACCTCGCCGTTGAGCGCCACGGCCACGCCGCGCGGTGCGGTGCCGAGCGCCTCCAGCACCCCGGCGACCGTCGTCCCGTCCGGGAAGGCACGCCAGTCCCCGTTGATCTGTACTTCCATCACTGGCCTCCCAGCCGGTCCGGATGCGCCGCCTCGACCTCGGCGGGCGGTTTGTCACCACGGAGCCACGCGACGAACGCGTCCGCCGTCACCGGCGCCATCAGTAGTCCGTTGCGGTGGTGCCCGGTCGCCGCGAACACGCCGTCGGAGAGTTCGCCGATGAACGGCACCGTGTCCGCGCTCGCCGCGCGCAGTCCCGACGCGGACTCCACCAGCTCGTACTCGTCGATGCTCGGGAACAGCCGGGCGGCGGCTTCCAGCAGCTCACGTACCCCGCGTGCGCTGACGGTCTCGTCGAAGCCCGCCTCGTACTGGGTCGCGCCGAGCACCAGTTGACCGTCCTCGCGCGGGACGAGGTAGATCGGGCGGCCCTCGGCGAACGCGCGCACCGTCCTGGTCGGCGGGGGCAGGCTGGTGCGGCGGGCCCGTAGCCGCAGGATCTCGCCCTTGAGCGGGCGGACCGCGAGCTTGTCGTGCAGCCCGCCGCTGCGCGCCCCGGCGGCGATGACCGCGACGTCACAGGACACCTCGCCCGAGCCGGTGTGCACGGCACCCACGTCGACGCTCGTGGCGTTCTCGGCGAGGAACCGCACGCCACGCCGGCTCGCCGCGACCTGCAGCGACCGCAGCAGTTTGCGGTTGTCGACGGCGAGGTCACCGGGCACGAGCAGGGCGCTGCGTGCGCTGACGCCGGGTTCGAGTGAGCGCAGCCGGCGGCCGGTGACGCGTTCGACCGCACGCCCGACCGAGCCGAGGTACTCGGCGAGGACGGTGAGCTGATCGGCGTCGCCCTGGTCAAGTGCGGCGACGATGGTGCCCTCGGTGGACAGGGCGGGGTCGCCGCCGTCGGCCGCAAGCGCTTGCGCGAACTCCGGCCAGCGGCGCAGCGACTCCTCCCCGAGTGCGAGCGCGGCCTCCTCGCCGGGCCAGGCCTCGGCGACCGGGGCGAGCATGCCGCCCGCCACCCATGAGGCACCGCGCCCTGGCGACGGGTCGATGAGGGTGACGTCGTGCCCGGCCACCGCGGTCCGCCAGGCCACGGACAGCCCGATGACACCGCCGCCGATGACGGCCACCCGCTTGGTTTCCACAGAAATCACGCTCCCTGCGCCGGCATGATCCGGATCAGGTTCCACGGTCGGAGCGGTGGCGGCTCCCTCTCAGCCCGTACCTCTGGCTCCCGTGCGGACATGGCCATTTTACAGGTTGGGTTACCGTGACAGCCATGCCAGGCCTCGATGGGGACCAGATCAGGAAGCGGCTCGACGCGGCGCGGTTGTACCTGTGCACCGACGCGCGGACCGGCAAGGGCGATCTCGCGGAGTTCGCGGACGCCGCGCTCGCCGGCGGGGTGGACGTCATCCAGCTCCGCGACAAGACCGACGGCGTGCCGCTGGAGGCCAAGCAGGAACTCGCGGCGCTGGAGGTGCTCGCCGAGGCGTGCGCGAAACACGGCGCCCTGCTCGCGGTCAACGACCGGGCCGACGTCGCGCTCGCGGTGGACGCGGATGTGCTGCACCTCGGCCAGGACGATCTGCCGGTGAGCGTGGCCCGCCGGATCATCGGCGACGCCCCGGTGATCGGCCGGTCGACGCACTCCGTCGAGCAGGCGCGTGGCGGGGCGGACGAACCGGGGGTGGACTACTTCTGCACCGGCCCCTGCTGGCCGACCCCGACGAAACCGGGCCGGTACGCGCCCGGCCTCGATCTGGTGCGCGCGACGGCGGCCTTCGGCACCACGCGCCCGTGGTTCGCGATCGGCGGCATCGACCTGGCCCGGCTGCCCGAGGTGCTCGACGCGGGCGCGTCACGCGTCGTCGTCGTCCGCGCCATCACCGAAGCCGAGGACCCCCGCGCCGCCGCCGAGCGACTCTCCGCCGCGCTACCCCGGACATGACGAAGGGGCCGGACATCCGACCCCTTCGCCCTACCCCGGTCAGCCGCTGGTGGGAGCGGCGCTTTCGGTTGCCCTCGGCTGGGCCGATTCGGTCGGCTCGGCGCTGCTGGACGCCGGGGCCTGCGAGGTCGGCGTGGCCGACGCCGAGGACTCGGCGGTCTCCTGCGTCGACGACGATTCGGGCGCCGTCTGGCTGGAGGTCGGCGTCTGCGTCGCGGTCGCCGGCTCCTCGGTGGTGGTCGAGCCACCGCTGCCGCCGGTCGAGGACGAGCCGTGCACGACCTGGCTGAACGTGGTGCCCTGGCCACCGGACACCGCGTTCCCGGTGATGGTCTCGAACCCGGTAAGCACGAGCATGCCGACCAGGAACGCCAGCACGCTCGTGCCGCCGATCAGCGTCCACCGGTTCTTCCACCACGGCCGCTTGGTTTCGGGGCCCTCGTGTTCCTTCGCCGGCGCGATGACCTGTGTCCGCGCGCCGAGTTGCGCGGCCTGCGTGGTGCGCGGGCCCGGCTGCTGCGGCACCTGGGTGCCGGGGCGCGGGATGTACACGGTGCGTTCGCCGAAGTTCGACTCACCGTTACCCGCCATGGGAATGCGCTGCGTGCGCTGGATCTGGTCAAGCTGCCCAGGCGGCAGTTGCCCGTGTTGGTGCGCGGGCGGCCGCATCAACGGGTTCGCGCGTCTTCGTCCCGCGGGTTCGACGTACCGGGTTTCCTGGCGCAACCGGGTGTCGGTCAACGCCAGTACCTCGGCCGTCTTGCGCGCCGCCGCCCTGGTCCTGCGCAACGAGCGCAGGTAGAGCTCACCACCGACCGTGGTGATCACGCTCGCGATGCCCGCACCCGCGACCGTACCGGCCACCCCCAGTGTGGAACCCAGGAACGCCGCGGTCACGGCCGCCAACGCCGACGCGGCTATCTGTGCCGGCTTGAGACCTGACTTGTCGCTGCTGTCTTCTGTTTCCTCGGCCATGATTCCGATCTGCTCGCAAGATCCCGTTATCTCCGGGTACTCAACGTGTTAGTCGACCGAAACGCTCCCAGTGTTAGCAGTTTCGTGAGCAGCGACACGACAACTGTCCACAGTGGACCTAAAAGCTCACGGCCGTTTTACGCCGGGGTCGGCCGGGGGCTCCGAAACCGCGCAGTGAAAGCACTTTTCGCGGTCCTGGGTTAGCACACTGTCGCGAACCCCAAACGCGAAAAGCCCGCCGAACACACAAAGACCCGCGCACACGAGCAACGCCGTCCGCCAGCCACTGGTCAGTGCGACGGGATCGGAATACGCCTCACCGGAAAGGCCCGCCACCGCCGGAAGAACGGCGATCGCGAGCAAACCACCCGCGCGGGCGATCGCGTTGTTGACGCCGGACGCGACACCCGCGTGCTCGTCCGGCGCGGCGGCGAGCACCGTCGACGTCACCGGCGCGACCACCGTCGCCAGGCCGAGCCCGAACACCAGGACGGCGGGCAGCACGGAGCCGAGATACGAGGCTCCGGGTTCGACGCGCATCAGCAGCAGCACCCCGGCCGCGATCACGAACGGCCCCGCGACGAGCTGCGTGCGCGGGCCGATGCGCTGCGCCAGCGCGCCGGACCGGCCGGAGAGCGCCAGCATGACGAGCGTGATCGGCAGGCCCGCGATCCCCGCCTCGGTCGGCGAATAGCCCAGCGACACCTGCAACTGGAGCACCAGCAACATCATCACGCCGCCGAGCGCCGCGTAGACCACGAACGTCAGCGCGTTGCACAGGGTGAACGTGCGGTCGGCGAACAGCGAGGGTGGCACGAGCGGGTTGCGCGACCGCCGCTGCAGCAGGACGAAACCCCCGAACGCGGCGACACCGACGACCGCGGCGGCCAGCACCAGCGGATCGGCGATGCCGCGGGCCGGCGCCTCCACCAGTGTCGCGGTGATTCCGGCGAGCCCCAGCGCACCCAGCACGGCGGCCACCACGTCGGGCCGGCCGCCGGAGGTCTCGTCACAGGATTCGGGCACGTACTTGCGGGCCAGCCACACGCACGCCACCGCGAGCGGCAGGTTGATCAGGAACGCCAGCCGCCACGACCAGGCCTGCACCAGCAGCCCGCCGACCAGCGGCCCGATCGCGGTGGCGATCCCGCCGAGCCCGGACCACGCGCCGATCGCCCTCGGCCGGTCCGCCCGGCTGAACGAGGACTGCAGGATCGCCAGCGAACCCGGCGTGAGCAGCGCGCCGCCCACTCCCTGCAACACCCGGGTCACCACCAGCATCGGCGTGGACACGGCGAATCCACACAGCACCGAGGCCGCGCCGAACCACACGACGCCGATCGTGAACACGCGGCGCCTGCCGTAGCGGTCACCGAGTGAGCCCGCGATGAGGATCAGCGAGGCGAGCGCGAGCAGGTAGCCGTCGAGTACCCACTGCAGGCCGCTGACGCTCGCGTCCAGTTCCTCGCCGATCCGGGGCAGCGCGACGTTGACGATGGTGCCGTCGAGCATGGCCATCCCCGAGCCGAGGATGGTCGTGGCGAGCACACCTCGCGCCCGCGCACTCCCCCAGGCGACGGTCACGGCCTGGTCAGTGTGGTGACAAACTTGTAGCGGTCGCCGCGGTAGATGGAACGGACGAACTCGACGGGTTTGCCGTCCTCGCCGAAGGAGTGCCGGGACAGCAGCAGCACGGGCATGCCGA
>Ga0164243_10004022_pt1 | contig 23183 bp, 22 predicted proteins | sample OricompcompostOP_FD_108781 | JGI IMG/M metagenome (GOLD analysis project Ga0164243, IMG submission 108781) | Organic Plus compost microbial communities from Emeryville, California, USA - Original compost - Organic plus compost (OP) | ecosystem: Engineered > Solid waste > Mixed feedstock >...
CCGGTACGCTCGGGGCGTGAGCGATCTCGTGGTGATCACCGGTCTCTCCGGCGCCGGGCGCTCGCAGGCGGCCGACATCCTCGAGGACCTCGGCTACTTCGTCATCGACAACCTCCCGCCCTCGCTCATCCCGAAGGTGGTCGATCTGGCGCAGGCGCCGGGCACGAGCATCGCCAAGGTCGTCCTCGTCGTCGGCACCGGGCCCTACCACGAAGAGGTGCTCCCCGCCCTGACCGCCCTGCGCCGGCAGGGCATGCGGCTGCGCATCGTCTACCTCGAGGCCCGCACCGACGTGCTCGTGCGCCGCTACGAGAGCACCCGACGGCGGCACCCGCTGGTGTCCGACGGCCGGTCGCTCGCCCAGTCGATCAACCACGAGCGAGAGCTGCTCCGACAGGTGCGGGCCGAGGCCGACGTGGTGATCGACACCAGCGACCTCAACGTCCACCAGCTGCGGGCCCGGGTCCTCGACCTGTTCGCCGCCGAGGCCCCGTCGGGGGGCATGCAGACCACGATCACCTCGTTCGGCTACAAGCACGGCCTGCCCCTCGACACCGACCTGGTGATCGACTGCCGGTTCCTGCCCAACCCGCACTGGGTGGAGGAGCTCCGGCCTCTCACCGGCCTCGAGGAACCGGTGCGCGACTACGTGCTCGGCCAGCCCCTCACCGGGCCCTTCCTCGCGCAGATCGAGAGCCTGCTCGAGATGCTGCTCCCCGCCTACGTGGCGGAGGGCAAGTCGTACCTCACCATCGCGTTCGGGTGCACCGGCGGCAGGCACCGCTCGGTCGCCATCGCCGAGGCGGTGGCCCGCTCGCTGCGCGAGAAGGGCTTCGACCTGCGGGTCGCCCACCGCGACGTCGACCGCTGAGACCAGGTCGCGGGGCGGCGGGCCGGACGCCGTCGACCTGTCGTCGGCGGGTCGAAGGGCGGTAGTTGGCGGCCGACGTCTCGATCTGATCGGATGGGGCCCCACGTCAACGGCGACTCCAGGAGGCAACACCCCATGACCATCCGCGTCGGTGTCAACGGCTTTGGTCGGATCGGCCGCAACTTCTTCCGGGCGGTGAAGCAGTCGGGGGCCGACGTCGAGATCGTCGCCGCCAACGACCTCGGCAACGTGGCCCAGATGGCCCACCTGCTCAAGTACGACTCGGTCATGGGCCGCCTGCCCTACAGCGTCGAGGTCGTCGACGACGGCATCGTGGTCGACGGCAAGAAGGTGACGATCACCGCCGAGCGCGACCCGAAGAACCTGCCCTGGAAGGACCTCGGCGTCGACGTCGTCGTCGAGTCCACCGGCTTCTTCACCGACCGTGACAAGGCCGCCGCCCACCTCGAGGCCGGCGCCCCGGTGGTCGTGATCTCCGCTCCGGCGACCAACGCCGACGCCACCTTCGTGGTCGGCGTCAACGACGACACCTTCGACCCGGAGAACCACAAGGTCGTCTCCAACGCCTCCTGCACGACCAACTGCTTCGTGCCCATGATCAAGGTCCTCGACGACGCCTTCGGCGTCGAGAAGGGCCTCATGACCACCACCCACGCCTACACCGGCGACCAGAACCTGGTGGACGGCCCCCACAGCGACGCCCGCCGGGCCCGCGGTGCGGCGATCAACATCATCCCGACCTCCACCGGCGCCGCCCGCGCCACCGGCCTGGTCCTCGAGGCCATGAAGGGCAAGCTCGACGGCACCTCGCTGCGGGTGCCCGTGCCCACCGGCTCGATCACCGACTTCGTCGGCATCCTCAAGCAGGACGTCACCATCGAGCAGGTCAACGAGGCCTTCAAGGCCGCCGCCGAGTCCGGCCCGCTGGCCAAGGTGCTCGACTACACCGACGAGCCCATCGTCTCGGCCGACATCGTCGGTTCGCCCGCCTCGTGCACGTTCGACTCCAAGCTCACCATGACCATGGGCAACCTGGTGAAGGTGCTCGGCTGGTACGACAACGAGTGGGGCTACTCGAACCGCCTCGTCGACATCGTCCAGACGGTCGCCGGCAAGTAGGGCGAGCCGACAACCGATGAGCGTTCCCACGCTGGAGGACCTCGGCGACGTCAACGGTCGCCGGGTCCTCCTCCGCGCCGACTTCAACGTGCCGATCGCCGACGGCGAGATCGTCGACGACTTCCGCATCCGGGCCGCCCTGCCCACCATCGAGTGGCTCACCGGACGGGGGGCCATCGTCACGGCCTGCACCCACCTGGGTCGCCCCAAGGGCGCCCCGGACCCGAAGTACTCGGTGGAGCCCGTCCGGCGTCGCCTCGCGGAGCTGGCGCCAGGGGTCGAGCTGCTCGACAACCTGCGGTTCGACCCAGGCGAGACCGCCAACGACCCGGCGTTCGTGCAGACGCTCATCGCCGGCCAGGACCTCTACGTGAACGACGCGTTCGGCGCGTCGCACCGGGCTCACGCGTCCATCGTCGGGCCGCCCCAGTTCCTGCCGTCGGCGGCCGGTCGCCTGCTCCAGCGGGAGGTCGAGGTCCTCCTCCCGCTGCGCAGCGACCCCACCCGGCCCTTCGTGGTGATCCTGGGCGGGTCGAAGGTGTCCGACAAGCTCGGCGTGATCGACGCCCTGTCGAAGGTGGCCGACGCCCTCATCATCGGCGGCGGGATGTGCTTCACCTTCCTGGCCGCCCAGGGCCACTCCGTCGGGGCGTCGCTGCTCGAGGAGGACCAGATCGAGACCTGCCGGCGGCTGCTCGCCTCCGACGTCGAGATCCACATCCCCCACGACATCACCGTGCTCGGGCCGGGCGGCACGATCGGCGATCCATCCGCCGGGGGAGAGGTCCGCCAGGTCGGCGCCGACGTGCCCGACGGCTGGATGGGCCTCGACATCGGTCCTGGCACCGCCGCCGAGTTCAGCGACATCATCGCCGGGGCCCGCACCGTGCTGTGGAACGGGCCCATGGGCGTGTTCGAGGACCCGCGCTTCGCTGCCGGCACCCGGGTGGTGGCCGAGGCCCTCGCCGACGCCCGCGGCTTCACCGTGATCGGCGGGGGTGACTCCGCCGCGGCCGCCGACCAGTTCGGTGTGGCCGACCGCATCGACCACGTCTCCACCGGTGGTGGCGCGTCCCTCGAGCTGCTCGAGAACGGCGACCTGCCCGGCCTGGAGGCCCTCCGAGGAGCCCCCAATGCCTGATCGCAAGCCGCTCATCTCCGGCAACTGGAAGATGAACCTCAACCACTTCGAGGCGACGGCCACCCTCGACAAGTTGCGGTACCTGCTCACCAAGGACGACTACGAGGCCGTCGACGTCTCGGTGCACCCGCCCTTCACCGACATCCGCACGGTGCAGACCTTCATCGAGAGCGAGAAGGTCCAGATCGCCATCGGCGCCCAGAACTGCCACTGGGAGCCCAAGGGCGCCTTCACCGGCGAGGTGGCCCCCGGGATGCTGGCCAAGCTCAACGTGAGCTACGTGATCGTGGGCCACAGCGAGCGTCGCGAGATCTTCGGTGAGACCGACGAGTGGGTGGCCCGCAAGGTCAAGGCCGTCTTCGAGAACGGCATGACCCCCATCCTCTGCTGCGGCGAGACGCTGGAGGAGCGGGAGAGCGAGGCCCACCACGAGAAGATCACCGGGCAGATCCACGCCGGGATCGACGCGCTCAGTGCCGAGCAGGTCGCGTCGATGGTGATCGCCTACGAGCCCATCTGGGCCATCGGCACCGGCAAGACCGCCAGCGCCGACGACGCCCAGGAGGTCTGCGGCTGGATCCGGGCGAAGGTCGCCGACATGAAGGGTGCCGACGCCGCGGCCGCGGTGCGCATCCAGTACGGCGGCTCGGTGAAGGCGGCCAACGCCGCCGAGCTGATGGCCCAGCCCGACATCGACGGCGCCCTGGTGGGCGGCGCGGCCCTCGACCCCGAGGAGTTCGCCCGCATCGTCCAGTACCGCCTCGCCTGATACCCTCCTCGCCGTGGTCTGGGCCATCCTCATCCCGTACGTCATCACCTGCCTGGTGCTCATCTTCCTCGTGCTGCTGCACAGCGGCCGGGGCGGAGGCCTGTCTGACATGTTCGGCGGAGGCATGGGCGCGGCGGCGGCCGGCTCGACCGTGGTCGAGAAGAACCTCGACCGGCTGACCGTCATCGCCGGGATCATCTTCACGTTCCTCTCGGTGGCGCTCGCCCTCACCATCGACAAGTAGCGGATGGCTGACCGGCCGATCGGGCGCGCCCGGGCGGCCCTGCTCATCGCCGCGGCGGTCGTCACCGCCGCGCTCGTCATCGTCATGGTCGTCGTGGCCTTCGTCGACGACGGCGAGCATGAGCCGGCCGCCCCGCCGCCCACCACCGTGCCGGTGGGGGGCACCCTCCGCCTCGGGGTGGTGGGCGCCGCCCTGCCCGTCGACCCCGCGGCCGCGGTGGTGACCGACCAGGGCGCCGCCGTGCTCGGCGATCTGCTGTGGTCCCGGCTCACCGCCACCGACCCCACCACGGGTGAGCTCCTGCCGTCCCTCGCCGCCTCGTGGGAGGCCGACGCCGGGCTCACGACGTTCACCTTCCGCCTCCGGTCCGACGCCTCGTTCTCCGACGGGAGCCCCGTCACCGCCTCCGACGTCGCCGCGTCGCTCAGCCGGGTGGCGGCGCTGGGCCCGACCAGCCTCGCCGCCGGCAGCCTGTCCACGGTGACGGGCTACGCCGAGGCCTCCTCGGGCACCCTCGCCGGGGTGACCACGCCCGATCCGGCCACCGTGGTGATCGAGCTCACCGAACCCGTCGCCGACCTACCCGTCCTCCTGTCGGCCCCCGCCTTCGGGGTGGTGCCGGCGGCGGCGGCCAAGGGTGAGCGACCGCTGCTGCCCGGCCCGACCAGCGGGCCCTACGCGGTCGAGGGACAGACCGCCGACCGGCTGACGCTGCGCCGGTCGTCCTCCGTGCCCGTCGAGGCCGCCCGACCGGAGACGGTCGAGGTGCAGCGCTACGACAGCGACGACGCCGTCGCCGCGGCGTGGGCCGCAGGCGAGCTCGACCTCGCGCCCCTCCCGGCCGACCGGGCCGCCTCGATGGTGCCGCCAGGGGTCGGCACCGTGCACGAGACCCCGGCGGCGGCGCTCTGGTGGATCGCCGCCGACACCACCGACGCGGCGTTGACCTCGGCCGAGCTGCGGCGAGGCCTGGCCCGCGTGGCGGACCGGCCGGCCCTCGTCGCCGAGACCCTGCCCGGGCGGCGCCCCGTGTCCGGCCTCTACCCGCCCCAGGTGCCGGGCGCGGTCGACGACGCTTGCGGCGCACTGTGCACCCCCGATCCCGCGGCGACCACCGCGGCCGTGGCGGCGGCCTTCCCCGACGGGGCCCCGACGGTCCTGCTCGACACCCCCGAGAACGCCGGGCCGCTGGCCGCCAGCAACGCGTGGGGCACGTCATTGTCGACCGCCGGCCTGCCCACGTCGGTCCGGGCCCGGCCGCCGGCCGAGTACCGCGACGGCGTGCTCACCCCCGACCGGCAGCTGTTCTGGTTCGGGTGGGTCGGTGTGGCTCCCACGCCTGAGGCCTACCTCCCCGCCCTCTTCCTCACGGGTGCTCCCGACAACGTCACCGGCTTCTCCGACCCGGCGGTCGACGCGGCGATCCGCGCCGCCCGGGCCACCGCCGACCCCGCCGAGCGGGCGGCGAAGTGGGCCGAGGCCGAGCGCCTGGTCCTCGAGCAGATGCCGGTGGTGCCCCTCGCCCAGGCGCGCAACGCCATGGCGGTGGCCGAGGCGGTGCAGGGCTTCGCCCAGCGCCTCGACGGCAGCATCGCCGTCGACCGCCTCTGGCTCGCACCACCGGCGCCCGCCGCCCCGGAGGAGGGGACCTCGTGACCGCCGCGCCGCAGCCAGCTGCCGAACCGGACGTATCCCCGCTGCGCCTGCAGGGCGTGAGCCTCGTGCGGGAGGGTCGCCGGCTCCTCGACGACGTGACCTGGGAGGTGGGCCCGGGGGAGCGGTGGGTGGTCCTCGGCCGCAACGGCTCCGGCAAGTCCTCGCTGCTGCGGATCGCGTCGCTCTACCTCCACCCGACCGAGGGCACCGTGGAGGTGCTCGGCGAGCGGTTGGGCCGCACCGACGTGCGCCGGCTCCGCTCCCGGATCGGCATCGCCAGCACCGGCATGGCCGACATGCTGCGCTCCGACCTCAGCCCCCTCGACGTGGTGATGACGGCGAAGCACGCCGCCCTCGAGCCGTGGTGGCACCGCTACGACGACACCGACCGCGAGCGGGCGCGGACGTGTCTCGAGCAGGTGGGGGTGGGGCACCTCGCCACCCGCAGCTTCGTCACCCTGTCGTCGGGCGAACGCCAGCGGGTGCTGCTCGCCCGCACCCTGATGCCCGAGCCCGGCCTGCTCCTGCTCGACGAGCCGACCGCCGGTCTGGACCTGGCCGGCCGGGAGGACCTGGTCGCCGGGCTCGCGGAGCTGGCCGCGGACCCGGCCACGCCGGCGACCGTCCTCGTCACCCACCACGTCGAGGAGATCCCGGACGGGTTCACCCACCTGCTCCTCCTCGCCGAGGGGCGGGTCACCGCGGCCGGGCCGCTCGACGAGGTGCTCGACGCCGAGCGCCTGTCGGCCTGCTTCGGCATCCCGCTCGGGCTCGAGCACCGCCACGGCCGCTGGTGGGCCTGGTCGACCCGCTGAACCGGGGCCGCTTGTACGATCGGCACCGCCTCCTCCTCGGGGGAGGGCCCCACTGGCCGACCGGAGATCCCTCCCCATCAGCACCGCGCTCGGACTGCTCGCCGTCGTCCTGCTCATCCTGGTCAACGCCATCTTCGTCGCGGCCGAGTTCGCCCTCGTCGCCGTCGACCGCTCCCGGGTCGACCACCAGGCCGAGCAGGGCAGCCGGCGCGCCCGCACCACCCGGGGGCTCCTGCGCCACCTCTCGTTCCACCTGTCCGGGGCGCAGCTCGGCATCACCGTCACCTCGCTGCTGGTCGGCATCCTGACCGAGCCGGCGGTGGCGTCGCTGCTGGAACCGGCGATCGAGCCGATCGTGGGCGAGACGGCGATGCGAGGCGTGTCCATCGCGGTGGCGATCTTCCTCGCCACCGTCGTGCAGATGGTGGTGGGGGAGCTGGTGCCCAAGGGGCTGGCCGTCGCCCGCCCCGAGACCACCAGCTACCTGCTCGCACCGATCATGCGCGTCTACGGGCTCGTCTTCGGGCCGGCCATCCGGTTCCTGAACGGCGCCGCCAACCGGACGGTCCGGCTGCTCGGTGTGGAGCCGAAGGAGGAGCTCTCCAACGTCGGCACCTTCTCCGAGCTCCAGTTCCTGGTGCAGGCGTCCGCAGCCGAGGGCACCCTCGACGACACCGCCTCCACCCTCCTCACCCGTTCCATCCGCTTCGAGGGCAAGACCGCAGGCGACGTGCTCGTGCCCCGCACCGCGGTGGAGTCGCTCCGCTCCGACCAGACGGTGGCCGACCTGGTGGCCCTCTCGGCCCAGACCGGCTTCAGCCGCTTCCTGGTGCACGGGGCCGACCTCGACGACGTCCGGGGCCTGGCGCTCGTCCGTTCGGCCCACTCCGTCCCCGCCGCCGAGCGGGCCTCCACACCGGTGGAGGCGGTGATGGTGCCGCTGCTCGCGGTGCCAGAGAGCCGCACGCTCGAGGACATCCTCGTCGACCTGCGCAACGCCCAGGCCCACCTCGCCGTCGTGGTCGACGAGTACGGCGGCACCGCCGGCATCGTGACCCTGGAAGACGTGCTCGAGGAGATCGTCGGGGAGATCGACGACGAGCACGACCCCATGCCGACCCGGCTCACCCGGCCCAGGCGGGCGGGGGAGTGGGTCGTGCCCGGCACCCTCCACCCCGACGAGGTGCTCGACCAGACGGGCCTCGAGCTGCCCGAGGGTCCCTACGAGACCCTCGCCGGCTTCGTCCTCACCCGGCTCGGCCGCATCCCCGAGGTCGGCGACACCGTGGAGTTCGAGGGCTGGGTCCTCGAGGTGGCGGCCATGGAGCGCCGCCGGGTGTCCGAGGTGCGGCTCCGACCCCTCCTCGAGGGCGAGTCCCGCACGGCCATCGACACCGTCGACGACGGGCGGAGGCGTGAACGGTGAGCCCGTGGCCCTTCGTCGTCATCGTCGTGCTCCTCGCCGTCAACGGCTTCTTCGTGGCGCTCGAGTTCGCCCTGCTGGGCTCCCGCCGCAGCCGTCTGGAGCCGCTGGCCGAGGCCGGCGACAAGGGCGCGCAGCGCAGCCTCGACGCCATGCGCGACCTCAACGCCCAGCTGGCCGGCGCCCAGCTCGGCATCACCGTGGCGTCGCTCATCCTCGGTCTGGTGGGCGAGCCCGCCATGGCTCGGTTGCTCGAGCCCGTCGTCGACGTCTTGCCCTTCGTGCCCCACTCGTGGGCCCACGGCGTCGCCGGGGTCATCGGTCTGGTGATCGTCGTCTTCGCCCACATGGTGCTGGGCGAGATGGTGCCCAAGAACCTGGCCCTCGCCCACCCCGAGGGCGCCCTGCGGGCCGTCACCGTGCCCAACCGGGCCTACCTCGTGCTGGTCCGTCCCCTCGTCTGGGTGCTCAACGCCGTCGCCAACCTCGGCGTGCGGTCCTTCGGCGTGGAGCCCAAGGACGAGCTGGTGAGCACCCACACCGCCGAGGAGCTCGCGGTGCTCGTCGCCGCGTCCAAGGAGGAGGGCACCATCCAGGGGTTCGCCGCCGAGCTGCTCACCGGCGTGCTCGACTTCGGTGGCCGCGAGGTCTCGTCAGTGATGGTGGGGCGGGACCGCATCTGCACGCTGCCGGCGACGGCCACGCCGGCGGAGGCCGAGGCCGTGGTGCTCGAGCACGGCCACTCCCGCTTCCCGGTGGTCGGTCCGGGCGGCATCGACGACGTGCTCGGGTTCCTCCACGCCAAGGACCTGCTCCAGCTGCCGCCGTCGGCGGCGGACCGGCCCCTGCCGCCCCGGCTGCTGCGACGGATGCTGGTGGTGCCCCGGGAGCGCTCGCTCGAGGACCTGCTCCTCGCCATGCGCCGCTCGCGGGTGCACTTCGCCCTCGTCACCGAGCCCGACGGCACCACCGCGGGCCTGGTGACCCTCGACGACCTGCTGGAGGAGCTCGTCGGTGAGATCACCGACGAGCACGACCGCTCGTAGGGGTTCCCGACCGACGGGGTCAGGCCCCGGTGGCGTGGTAGCCGCCGTCGACGTGGACGATCTCCCCGGTGGTCTGGGGGAACCAGTCCGACAGGAGGGCCACACAGGCCTTGGCCACGCCGGAGTTGTCCTTGACGTCCCAGCCGAGCGGGGCCCGCTCGTCCCAGACGTCCTCGAACTTGGAGAACCCGGGGATCGACCGGGCGGCGATGGTCTTCACCGGGCCGGCGGCCACCAGGTTCACGCGGATGCCCTGCGGGCCGAGGTAGCGGGCCAGGTAGCGGGAGGTCGACTCCAGCGCCGACTTGGCCACACCCATCCAGTCGTAGGCCGGCCACGAGACGGTGTTGTCGAAGTCGAGCCCGACGATGGCGCCGCCCTCGGTCATCAGCGGGGCGACGATGTCGGCGAGGGTCTTCAGGGAGTAGGCGGAGGCGTTCATGGCCACGGCCACGTCCTCCCACCCTGCCTCCATGAACGTGCCACCGAGGCACACCGGCGGCGCGAAGCCGATGGAGTGAAGGGCCCCGTCGACCCGCCCCCAGCGCTCCTGGAGGGCGTCGCGGACGCTCGCCACGTGGGCCGGCTCGGTGACGTCGAGCTCGAGCACGTCAGGGACCGGATCGAGCTTCCGGGCGGTCTTGGTGGTGTGCTTCATGCCGTTCCCCACGCCGGTGAGGACGATCTCGGCGCCCTCCTGCTGGGCGAGGCGGGCCACCCCGTAGCCGAGGGACGCCTCGGTCAGGACACCGGTGATGAGCAGTCGCTTGCCGTCGAGCAGTCCCATGGTTCCTCCGATCGGGGATGGCCGCTCGACGTTACGTGGCCGGAGCGACCGGGTGGTGCTCCCGGGCCGGAGTGGACAGACGTAGGTCAGCTAGGGTGCCGCCGCATGGAGATCGGCATCGTCGGTGGTACGGGCCCGGCCGGCAGCGGCCTCGCCCTTCGTCTCGCGGCTGCGGGCCATCACGTCGTGGTGGGATCGCGCTCCCAGGAGCGGGCCGCCGAGGTCGTCGCCGAGCTCCACCAGCGCCGCCCCGAGCTGGTCGACGCCATCGTCGCCGGCGACAACTCGACCGCCGCCAGCGGTGAGCTGGTCGTGATCGCCACCCCGTGGGACGCGGCGTGGACCACGGCCAAGTCGGTGAAGCACCGCCTCGCCGGCAAGGTCGTCCTGTGCATGGCCAACGCCCTCATCCGGGTGGGGCACGAGTTCCAGCCCCTGGTGCCGCCTCGGGGCTCGGTGGCCGCCAGCGTGCAGGCCGCGGTGCCCACGTCCTACGTGGTGGCTGCCCTCCACCACGTGCCGGCCAAGGAGCTCGGCGACCTCGACCACGCGGTCGAGAGCGACGTGCTGGTGTGCTCCGACCACGCCGACGCCAAGCGCCAGTGCATGGAGCTCATCACCCAGATCCCCGACATGCGCCCCCTCGACGCCGGCGACCTCACCCAGGCGGCCCCCATCGAGGCGTTCACCGCGGTGCTCCTGCAGCTGAACATCCGGTACAAGACGCGGGTGGCGGTGAAGTTCACGGGCATCGACGGCGACCCGTTCGCCTGACGGGTGCGGTCGCGACGGTACCCTTCGGGCGTCCCCGCCCCGAGGTGATCCCATGACCGACCCCCGCCCCGCCGACGGCGCGCCGATGCGCCTCTACGACACCGCCCGCCGCGAGGTCGTGCCGTTCGAGCCGGGGCCCACGGTCCTCATGTACACGTGCGGCATCACGCCGTACGACGCCACCCACCTCGGCCACGCCGCCACCTACATCACCTACGACGTCCTCCAGCGGCGGCTGCGCGACCGGGGCCACGAGACCCGCTGCGTGCGCAACATCACCGACGTCGACGACGACATCCTGCGCAAGGCCCGTGAGCTCGGCGTGCACTACCTCGACCTGGCCGCCGCCGAGACGGCCCGGTTCGACGGCGACATGCTCGCCCTCAACGTCATCGAGTGCTGGAGCGAGCCCCGCGCCACGTCGGCCATCGCCGACATCCGCGGGTTCATCGGCATGGTGCTCGACCGCGGCCACGCCTACGTCAGCGGCGGTTCCGTGTACTTCGACGTGAGCTCGTTCGACGGGTTCGGCCAGGTGTCGGGCTACTCCCGCGACGAGATGATCGAGCTGGCCCGCGAGCGCGGCGGGAACCCCGACGACCCGAACAAGCACGACCCGCTCGACTTCGTGCTGTGGCAGCCGTCGGCCGAGGGGGAGCCCGCCTGGGACTCGCTCTGGGGTCCCGGCCGCCCGGGATGGCACATCGAGTGCTCCGCCCTCGCCCTGCGGGAGCTCGACACCACCATCGACCTCCACGGCGGCGGGTCCGATCTGATCTTCCCGCACCACGAGTGCGAGCGGGCCCAGAGCGAGGCCGCCACCGGCCAGCCCTTCGTCCGCCACTGGATGCACCAGGCGATGGTGCGGATGGACGGCGAGAAGATGTCGAAGTCGCTCGGCAACCTCGTGTTCGTGTCCGACCTGCTGAAGACCTACGACCCCCGCGCCATCCGGCTCGGCATCGTGGCCCACCACTACCGCGACTCCTGGGAGTGGGACGACTCGATCATGCCCACCGCGGCGGCCCGGCTCGACGCCTGGCTGGCCGCCACCGAGGCGCCGGGCGCGGCGGACAGCGACACCGCCCTGGCCGAGGTGCGGGCCCGCCTCGACGACGACCTCGACACCCCCGGGGCGGTGGCGGCCATCGACGCCGCCGTGGCCCGCGGCGAGGGCGTGGCGTCCGCCGCCGCCCTGCTCGGCGTCTTCCTGGTGGGCGACCCCGTCACCTGACCGAACCGGTTCCGAGCCGCCGCGGCGCCACGGGTACGCTCGCCGGCATGTCCGACCAGATCACCATCACGCTGCCCGACGGTTCCCAGCGAGAGCTGCCCGCCGGGTCCACTGCGGGTGATCTGGCCGCGGCCATCGGCAAGCGGCTGGCGAAGGCGGCGGTGATCGCCAACGTCAACGGCACCGAGCGCGACCTCGTCTGGCAGCTCGCCGATGGCGACGAGGTCGCCATCGTCACCGAGACCGACGAGCGCGGCCTCTACACGATCCGCCACTCCACGGCGCACGTCCTGGCCCAGGCCGTGCTCGACCTCTTCCCGGGCGCCACGTTCGCCATCGGGCCCCCGGTGGAGAACGGCTTCTACTACGACTTCCAGCTCCCCGACGGCGGCACGTTCTCGCCCGAGGACCTCGACCGCATCGAGGTCCGGATGCGGGAGATCATCGCCGAGCGCCAGCCGTTCATCCGCGACGAGATCCCCGAGGACGACGCCCTCGTGCTCTTCCGGGACCACCCGTACAAGTGCGAGATCATCCGGGGCGCGGCCGACGACCCGATGTCGGCCACCGAGACGGGCCTCGTCCGCACCTACGAGAACCCACCGCGGTTCATCGACCTCTGTCGCGGCCCGCACGTGCCCGACACCGGGCGCCTCGGCCACTTCAAGCTCATGCGGGTGGCCGGCGCCTACTGGCGCGGCGACGAGAACAACCCGATGCTCCAGCGCATCTACGGCACGGCGTGGGCCTCCAAGAAGGACCTCGAGGACTACCTCCACCGCCTGGAGGAGGCCGAGAAGCGCGACCACCGCAAGCTCGGCCAGGAGCTCGACCTCTTCTCGTTCCCCGAGGAGATCGGCTCCGGCCTCGCCGTGTTCCACCCCAAGGGCGGCATCGTGCGCCGCATCATGGAGGACTACTCCCGGCAGCGCCACGAGCAGGCCGGCTACGAGTTCGTGTACTCGCCGCACATCACCAAGTCGAACCTGTTCGAGAAGAGCGGGCACCTCGACTGGTACGCCGACGGCATGTACCCGCCCATGGAGCTGGACGGGGGCACGGACTACTACCTCAAGCCGATGAACTGCCCGTTCCACATCCTGATCCACGACTCCGGGCAGAAGTCCTACCGCGACCTCCCGCAGCGGCTGTTCGAGTTCGGCACGGTGTACCGCTACGAGAAGTCCGGCGTCGTCCAGGGCCTCACCCGGGCCCGGGGGTTCGCGCAGGACGACGCCCACATCTTCTGCACCAAGGAGCAGGCGCCCGAGGAGCTCGCCCGGACCCTCGACTTCGTGCTCGACCTGCTGCGCGACTACGGCCTCGACGACTTCTACGTGGAGCTGTCCACCAGGCCCGCGGAGAAGGCGGTCGGCACCGAGGAGGAGTGGGACGAGGCCATCGAGATCCTCCGCACCGTCGCCCTCGACAAGGGCATGGAGCTCGTCATGGACGAGGGCGGCGGCGCCTTCTACGGGCCCAAGATCTCGGTGCAGGCGCGCGACGCCATCGGGCGGACGTGGCAGATGTCGACCATCCAGCTCGACTTCCAGCTGCCGCAGCGGTTCGACCTCACCTACGTGGGCGCCGACGGCGAGCGCCACCGCCCGGTGATGATCCACCGGGCCCTGTTCGGCTCGGTCGAGCGGTTCTTCGCCATCCTGCTCGAGCACTACGCCGGTGCCTTCCCGGCGTGGCTGGCCCCGGTGCAGGTGAGGATCCTGCCGGTGCGCGACGACCACGACGTGTATGCCCGCCGCCTGGTCGACCGCCTGAAGGCCGAGGGCTTCCGGGCCGACATGGTCGAGGCGGCCGAGCCGCTCGGTGGGCGCATCCGCAAGGCCAAGCTGGAGAAGCTGCCCTACGTGCTGGTCGTCGGCGACGACGACGTCGAGCACGGCACCGTGGGGGTGAACCCCCGTGGCGGCGAGGTCGAGCGGGGCGTGACGGTCGACGACTTCGTCGAGCGCCTCGCGGCCGACGTGGCCGCCCACGTCTGACGCCATGGCCGACGTCCCCTCGCTGGACCATCTCTGGGCCGGCTGGCGCCACGCCTACATCACCGCGGTGAGCGAGCCCGGTGACACCTCCCTCGACCCCGACCACACCGGTTCGCTCTTCGAGCGGATCCTGCGCCGCGCCGACGAGGAGGCGTTCGTGGTGCACCGGGGGCCGACGTGCTCGGTGCTGCTCAACGCCTATCCCTACACGAGCGGTCACATGCTGGTGCTGCCCAACCGGGCGGTCCCCGAGCTCGAGGACCTCAGCCCGGAGGAGCTCACCGAGCTGGCCGAGCTCACCCGCGACGCCGTGGTGGCGCTCAAGGCCGCCTACCGGTGCGAGGGCGTGAACGTGGGCACCAACCTGGGTCGCGCCGCCGGCGCCGGGGTGCCGACCCACCTGCACACCCACGTGTTGCCCCGGTGGGAGGGCGACTCGAACTTCATGACGTCGGTGGCGCTCACCCGGGTGCTCCCCGAACCCCTCGACGTCACCTGGCGGCGCCTCGTCGACGCCTGGCCCCGCTGAGGCGCCGGAGGGCCACGTCCTCCGGGGCCGTTGGTCCCGACCTGTCCCGCCGACCGTCACGAGCGGGCCGATCCCGGGCCGGGGAGCTCCCCGGGTCGGGCAGAGTTCCGGGCATGGGTCGCCGCCTCGCCTCCGTCGCCGTCCTGGCCGTCCTCGCCCTCGGGCTGGCGGCCTGCGGGGGCTCGGGGTCCGACGCCGCATCGTCGGCGACCACCTCCGCCGAGAGGGGCTACCGGCCCGAGCCGCGGCGGGAGGTGGGGGAGTTCTCCCTGGCCGACTACGCCGCCGCCACCCCGGGTACGCCGTTCGCGCTGGCGGCCGAGCCCGGTGAGCTGCTCCTCGTCTACTTCGGCTACCTCTCCTGCCCCGACATCTGCCCGTTGTCGATGGGCGACATCGCGGCCGCCCTCGACGTGCTCGGGGAAGATGCCGCGAAGGTCGACGTCGCGTTCGTCACCGTCGACCTGGAGCGCGACGAGGGCCCCGACATCGCCGAGTACATGACCCACTTCTTCGTGCCCGAGCAGAGCCGGGCCCTGAGAGCCGACGACGAGCTCGAGCTCCGGGCCGTCACCTACGAGTTCGGCGCCCAGTGGTCGATCGAGCCGCACGAGCCCGGTGAGTTCTACGGCGTGGCCCACAGCGGCACGACCTTCGCCGTGGACGACCGGGGCGAGGTCGTGTGGGCCTGGCCGTTCGGCACGACCGGTGACGAGCTGGCCCAGACGATCCGCCGCCTGCTCGCCGAGCCCGGCGCCGCCACCACCTGAGGCCGCTCGCCCGAGCGCGCCGACCCACCCCCTCTGGGAGGCCTCCCGCCATGAACCCCCTCAGCCTGCCCCGCCGCATCGCCGTCGCCCTCGCCGCCGTGGTGGTGTTCGGGGCCCTGGCCGCGTGCGGCTCGGACTCGTCGTCCACCTCCACCGCCACGACGGCCACGTCCGGTGGTGTCGAGGTCACGGACGTGTGGGCCCGGAACTCGGCCTCCTCCGCCACGAACGGCGCCGTCTACCTCACGATCGTGAACGGCGGCGAGGCCGACGACGCAGTGACCGGGGTGTCGGTGCCGGCCTCGGTGGCCGCCATGGCCCAGGTCCACGAGACGGTCGTGGCCGACGACGACCACATGGGCGACGGGATGATGTCCATGCACGAGGTCGCGTCCGTGCCGGTGCCCGCGGGGGAGGAGCTGGCCTTCGCCCCGGGCGGCTACCACGTCATGCTGATGGAGCTGGCGTCGCCGCTCGAGGAGGGCCAGACCTTCCCCGTCACCCTCACCTTCGCCGAGGCCGGTGAGGTCACGGTGACGGCCACCGTCCGAGCCTCCTAGAAGTGCGCCCGGACGGGGCCGGACGCTACCGTCGACCGGCGATGGCCGACCCGACCGACGACGACGTCCCCACCCCCGATCCGGAGGCGGAGGAGGAGACCGGAGCGGGCTCCGAGCCGAGCCCGACCGTGCCGCTGTCGGACGCCGACATCCGTGACGCCCTGCCGGACGACCTCGACGCCGCCGGCTACGTCGGGCCCTACATGTTCCCGAACAACAACCGGCGACGGATCCCGGCCTACCTCTACTGGGCCATGTCGGCCGTCACCATCGTCGTGTGGTTCATGCGTCGGGGTGACGACCCCGTGCTCGTGAACACCGGGGTGCTGATCGCGGCCGTCGTGCTCGCCCTCATCGGCCTGTACAGCTTCGCCGCCGGTTGGAACCTCGACGTCGACGAGGGCGACGCCCTCGTGGCCGCCACCCGGCAGGTGGGCTTCCCGGTGGGCCACGCCTCGGCCCAGATGGGCTGGCGGGGCCTGCTCAGCCGCCCCACCTGGCGAATCCTGCTCTACTCCGCCGACGACCCGCCGGAGAAGCGGGGCCTGGTGTTGGTCGACGGCGTCGACGGCTCCATCGTCGAGTGGTTCGTCGAGGACAACCCCGAGGACTGGTCCGCCCTCCAGCCGTAGCGGCGGGCCTCAGGCGGGGTCGGACAGGCGGGACCGCCTCATCGGGCGTCGCGTCGCAGGGCGGCGAGGATGGCCTCGACCCGGGCCAGGCCCTCGTGGCCGGTGCGCACCGCCTCGCGCACCACGTCGAGGGCGCTGACCGTGCCCCCGCCCGCCACCTGGGCGGTGCGCAGCCACCCGTCGCCCGGCACCGCGGCGACGGCGTCGGCCAGCTCGGCGGCCGCGTCGTCGAGCTGGGCGAGGACCTCGGCCACGGTCTCGCGCACCGGTGACTCCCAGTGCCGCTGCGAGGCGTCGACCACGGCGGCGTGGACGACGGGCGTGTCGGCCACCTGGATCTGGCGCAGGGCCTCCCGGAGCACCGTCCAGGTGCGCACCACGTCGGCCGTGGCCTCCACCGCGGACTCGCCCTCGGGACCGGCCTGCTGAGCCAGCTCCTCGATGCCCTCGTCGTCGCTGATCGGCGCCAGCGCGGAGCGGAACCGGCGAGGGTAGGACCGAAGGGCGACGACGGCGTCGTTCGGGGAGAGCTTCGAGAGGTCGATGGCCACGAGCCGAACCTACCCGGCCGCCGCGCTCAGGCGCTGGCCCCGGCGCCCACCGCCGGGGTGAGATGGGAGGGGAGCTGGTCGTAGCCGGCCGGCTCGGTGACGAAGCGCCCGGCGCCCCCCGTCATCGCCCGCAGGTCGACGGCGTAGCGGCTGAGCTCGCCCACCGGCACCACCGCGTCGATCACGATCTCGCCGTCGTCGGCCGGGATGGTGCCCTGCACCCGGCCCCGGCGGGCGGACAGGTCGCTCAGCACGTCGCCCTGGCAGTCGGTCGGGACCGTGACGAACACCCGGGCGATGGGCTCCAGGGCCACCGGCCCCGCCGCCGCCAACGCCTCTCGCAGGGCGATCCGGGTGGCGCCCTTGAACGCCATCTCCGAGGAGTCGACCGGGTGGTGCTTTCCGTCGACCACCCGCACCCGGATGTCGACCACCGGCAGGCCCAGCGCCCCGCCCTCGGCCATCGTCTCGACCACGCCCTTCTCGACGGCCGGGATGTACTGCCGGGGGATGGCCCCGCCCACCACCTCGTCGACGAACTCGAGGCCCTCGCCCCGCCCCCGGGGTTCCACCACCAGGGAGACCACCGCGAACTGACCGTGGCCCCCGCTCTGCTTCTTCAGCTTCCCCTCCGCCGCCCCCGTGCCGGTGACGGTCTCGCGGTAGGGGATGCGCACGTCCTCGGTGGTGACGGCCACGCCGAACTTGCGGGTCAGGCGTTCCAGGGCGACCGACAGGTGCAGGTCGCCCTGGCCGCCCAGCTGGGTCTGGTGGACCTCGTCGTCGCGCCGGAGGACCAGGGCGGGATCGTCCTCGACCAGGCGGTGCAGGGCGGTGGCCAGCTTGTCATCGTCGGCGGCGTCGGCGGCGGCCACCGCCACCCAGTGCACGGGGTCGGGGACGGGCATCGGGTCGAGCGTCACCGGCGTGCCCTTCGGGGCCAGCACATCGCCCGCGGAGGTGGCGGTCAGCTTGGCGACCGCGGCGATGTCACCGGCCTGTGCCTCGGAGATCTCGACGTGCTCCTTGCCGCAGAGCGTGAACAGGCCGTGGAGGCGTTCGTCGGCCCCCGTGCGGGGGTTCACCAGGTGCGCGTCGTTGCGGACGGTGCCGGAGAGCACCCGGAAGAGGGACACCTGGCCCACGTAGGGGTCGGCCGTGGTGCGGAAGACGCGCACCAGCGGTTGGGCGGACGGGTCGGGCGCCACCTCCACGGTGGTGTCGCCGGCCGTGACCACCACGGGCGGCCGGTCGAGCGGGGAGGGGCCGATCTCGCAGATCAGGTCGGCCAGCCGGTCGATGCCGATGCGCTCGGTGGCCGAGCCGCACACGACGGGGAAGACGGTGGCGTCGTCGACGCCCCGGGCGAGGGTGCGCTCGAGCTCCTCCACGGTGGGCACCTCGCCCGCCAGGTACCGCTCGAGCTGGTCGTCGTCGGCGACGACGATGCCTTCGACCAGGTTGTCGTGGACCTCGTGCTCCCGGTCGACCATGTCGTCGGGGATGGGGCCGCTCTCCCGGGCGCCGCCGTCGTAGAGGTGGGCGGTGTCGGACAGCAGGTCCGCCACCCCGTGGAACGCCCCCTCGGCTCCGATCGGCAGCTCGAGGGGAGCGACCCCGGCCCCGAACACGTCGCGCAGCTCGGCGAGGGTCGCGTCGAACGAGGAGCGGTCGCGGTCGAGCTTGTTCACGAAGATCATGCGGGGCAGCCCGAGGACGGCGGCCTCCCGCCACAGCCGGCGGGTGCCCGGCTGGACCCCGTCGACAGCGCTCACCACGAAGACCGCCAGGTCGGCGACGCGCATCGCCACCGAGGCCTCCCCGACGAAGTCGGGGGAGCCGGGCGCGTCGAGGAGGTTGATCTTGTGGCCCTTCCACTCGAACGGCGCGAGGGCCAGCGAGAGCGACACGCCCCGGCGCTGCTCCTCCGGCTCGAAGTCGCACGCCGTGGTGCCCTCCTCGACCCGTCCGGGTCTGGGCAGCACGGCTGCCTCGACCAGCAGCGCCTCGGCCAACGTGGTCTTCCCGGTGCCGTTGTGGCCCACCAGGGCGACGTTGCGGATGGCGTCCGGTACGAACGATCGCATGGCGACCTCCCGTCGGCGGTCCGACCCACGCCGGGCCTCCGAGGGGTGACTGTACGTCCGCGACGCAGGACGTGCTGCTACCGTGATCCGGTCACCGGACAGCAGCCGTGGCCGGGGCCCCGAGATCCCGATCCACCGATCCACCGGGCACCGAACACGGTGTCGGTGCCGGGGCGCCCCCCACGCAAGGAGAAGCCATGCTCGACGGACGCTGGCGGACGAGCATCGAGAAGGGACTCAAGCCGGTCGGCGCCAACCTGCGCCGGGCCGGCATCTCGGCGGACGTCCTCACCGGCGCCGGCGTGGTCATGGCTGGCGCCGCCGCCGTGTCGATCGCCACCGGCCACCTCTCGCTCGGGCTCCTCTTCCTCGTCCTGACCGGCCTCCCCGACGCCCTCGACGGCGCCGTCGCCAAGGCCGCCGGCACCGCCGGGCCCCGGGGCTCGTTCTTCGACTCGGTCGCCGACCGGGTGTCCGACACCCTCCTCCTCGGCGGTGTGGCCTGGTACCTCGCCACCACCCGGCCCGGCCTCATGCCACTCCTGCCGATGGCGGTGCTCGGCGCCTCGCTGATCATCTCCTACGAGCGGGCCAAGGCGGAGTCCCTCGGCTTCAACGCCAAGGGCGGCGTCATGGAGCGGGCGGAGCGCACGATCATGCTGGGCCTCGGCCTGCTGTTCGAGGCCCTCCTCATCCCGGTGCTCTGGATCATGCTCGCCCTCACGGTGCTCACCGCGGTCCAGCGGTTCGTGAAGGTGTGGCGCCAGGCCTCCCAGGAGCGTCCCGCGGTGCTCACCACCCGCCGGGCGTCGCGCCGGCGGGCCGCCCGCTCGGCCTCCACCGCGTGGCGCCAGAACCTCCAGGCCCGCCGCCGCCGGTAGGGGCTCGGTGGCCCCCGAACTGGTCACCACCGCGTACAAGACGGCGGCGACCTACTCCCGTTCCGTCCCCCGGCCTGTCGCCGACCTCACCGCCAAGGCGCTGAGCCGGGCCGCCGCGACCGTGTCGGCCGAGCGACGCATGCTCGTGGCCCGGCACATGCGCCGGGCCCGTCCCGAGCTCGAGGGCCGTGCCCTCGACCACGTCGTCGACGCCGCGTTCGACAACTACGCCCGCTACTGGATCGACTCGTTCCGCCTGCCCCACATGTCGGCCGAGGCCGTCGACGCCGGCTTCTCGGTGGAGGGCTACCGGCACGTCGCCGAGTCGCTCGCCGCGGGGAAGGGCACCATCCTCGCCCTGCCCCACCTCGGTGGCTGGGAGTGGGCCGGCTTCTGGCTCACCCGGGTCCAGCACCTCGAGGTCACCGCGGTCGTCGAGCCGGTGGAGCCCCCGAGCCTGCTGGACTTCTTCACCGAGATGCGCACCGCGTTGGGGATGAAGATCGTGCCCCTCGGGCCGTCCGCCGCGGGTGAGGTCATGCGGGAGCTGAAGGCCAACCACGTCGTGTGCCTGCTCTGCGACCGCGACATCGTCGGCGACGGCGTCGAGGTCGACTTCTTCGGTGAGATCACCACCATCCCGGCCGGTCCGGTCACCCTGGCCCTGCGCACGGGGGCCACGCTCCTACCCGTGGGGTGCTACTTCGACGGACCCCACGGCAACCACGCCGTCGTCGAACCGCCGATGGCCCTCGACCGCCAGGGCCGCTTCCGGGACGACGTGACCCGCCTCACGCGCGACCTCGCCGGCCACCTCGAAGGGCTCATCCGGCGGGCCCCGGAGCAGTGGCACCTCCAGCAGCCCAACTGGCCGAGCGACTACCTCGCGCTCGAGGCCATGGGGAAGCCCCACACCCGGCCGGCGGTGGGCCCGTCGGCGCGCCGTGACCCTGCCGACGGCCCTGCCCCCTCGGTCGACGCGTCGACCGGCGGCACCGAGCCGGGCGCCTGACGTGCGCGTCGGCCTCGTCTGCCCGTACAGCCTCACCCTGCCCGGCGGGGTGCAGGGCCAGGTCCTCGGCCTGGCCCGCACCATGCGGGAGATGGGGCACGACGTGCGGGTGCTCGGCCCCTGCGACGGCCCGCCACCCGACCCGGGGGTCACCCCGCTCGGCGACAGCCTGCCCACCGCGGCGAACGGTTCGATGGCACCCATCGCCCCGGACCCGTCCGCCCAGCTGCGCACCATCCGGGCCCTGCGCGACGAGCGGTTCGACGTCGTGCACCTCCACGAGCCGCTCGCCCCCGGCGTCACCCACACGGCGCTCGTCTTCAAGGCCCAGCCCCTGGTCGGCACCTTCCACGCCGCGGGGGAGATCGCCATGTACCGGTGGATGAGCCCGCTGGCCCGGTGGGCCCTCGCCAAGCTCGACCTGCGGTTCGCGGTGTCCGAGGACGCCATGGAGATGGCCCGCCGCAACGTCGGGGGTCGCTACGAGCTGGTGTTCAACGGGGTGGAGCTGGGTCCCTACGCCAAGGCTGAACCGTGGCCCCGGGAAGCCCCCACGATCTTCTTCCTCGGCCGTCACGAGCCCCGCAAGGGCCTCGCCGTGCTGCTGGAGGCGATGCAGGAGCTCCCGGCCGGGGTTCGGCTCTGGGTCGGCAGCGACGGGCCCGAGACCACCGAGCTCCGCCAGCGCTACGCCGGCGACGTTCGGATCGAGTGGCTGGGGCGGATCTCCGACCGGGAGAAGATCGCCCGCCTGAGCGCCGCCGACGTCTTCTGCGCCCCCTCCCTGGGCGGCGAGTCGTTCGGGGTCGTGCTCATCGAGGCCATGGCGGCCGGCACCGCCGTGGTCGCCAGCGACCTCCCCGGCTACGCCAACGTGGCCCGGGCCGGCCGCGACGCGCTCCTGGTGCCACCGGGCGACGTCCACGCCCTCGCCGGGGCCCTGCGCCAGGTCCTGGCCGACGACGAGCTCTCCGCCGGTCTGGTCGCCTCGGGCGAGCAGCGGGCGGCCGAGTTCTCGATGCAGCGCCTCGCCGAGGTGTACCTCTCGGCCTACGAGCGCGTGGCGGTCCGCCGGTAGGCTCGGCGGGTCCGTCCCGACGACCGAAGGCCCTGCGTGACCGCCACCCTCGAGCACTCGCCGCCCCGACCCCGTGCCCTCGTGGCCGTCGCCGTGGTGCCGATCGTCGCCCTGGGCGTCATCGTCTCCGCCGTCCTCCTGCTCGTCACCGGGATCTGGGGCCTGCTGGCCGGGCTGGTGCTCACGGCCATCGCCGTGTTCCTCCGGGCCCGGTCGATCTCCACCGGCATCCGCCGCCGGGTGCTCGACCAGCTCCACCCCAGGCCGGTCACCGACGCCGACGCCCGCCTGGTCAACCTGGCCGAAGGCCTCTCGGCCACGAGCGGGGTCCCCGTCCCCGACCTCTTCGTGCTCGACGATCCGGCCGCCAACATGCTGCTCGTCGGCGAGTCGCCGGCGGCGCCCGCCGTGGTCGTCACCCAGGGCCTGCTCGACGCCCTCGATCGCATCCAGCTGGAGGCGGTCGTCGCCCGAGCCTTCGCCGAGCTGCGCCTCGGTGGCCTCCCGGCTTCGTCGGTGGCGGTGAACGCGGTGGCCCGGCCCCAGCACTCGCTGGACCGGGGTGGTCCGGGAGCGCTCGCCGTGCGGCCCTTCGCCGGGCTCGTGGCGACCGGGTTTGCGTCGGTGGCCGGCGGCGACCGCGACCTGGAGCTCGATCGTGCCGCGGTGGCGCTCACCCGCTACCCGCCCGGCCTCCTGGCGGCCCTGGAGCAGATGCAGCGGGTGGGCACCCGGGTGGCGGCCGCCGATCCCACCTCCGCCCACCTGTGGATGGCCGACCCCGGTGTCGGCGTGAAGGGCATGCCGGAGCGGTCGCCCCTCGAGCTGCGCATCGAGGCTCTGCGGCTCCTCTGACGGTCGTCACCCGCCCAAGAAGGGCCTGCGAGCGGCGGGGGAGGTCGGCGGCGGTTCTCGCTTCGTCAGGGACCCTGGCTCACCCGTACACTCACCCCCATGGCTGACCAGTTGAACGATGGGCTCGTGGTGCGAGAGACGGGTACGCAGCTCGTCAAGCGGGGCCTGGCTGAGATGCTCAAGGGTGGCGTCATCATGGATGTCGTTGATCCGGAGCAGGCGCGCATCGCGGAGGATGCGGGTGCGGTGGCGGTGATGGCGTTGGAGCGGGTGCCGTCGGACATCCGTCGTGATGGTGGTGTGGCGCGGATGTCGGATCCGGAGATGA
>Ga0164243_10004023_pt1 | contig 23181 bp, 18 predicted proteins | sample OricompcompostOP_FD_108781 | JGI IMG/M metagenome (GOLD analysis project Ga0164243, IMG submission 108781) | Organic Plus compost microbial communities from Emeryville, California, USA - Original compost - Organic plus compost (OP) | ecosystem: Engineered > Solid waste > Mixed feedstock >...
TCCACAGCCTCCCTGAAAAACCGCTTCCTCTCCACAATATTATCCAGCGCCGCATTAATAGGCCTGCTCACACTTTCCACTGCATAATCATCCGCAAATTCTGCACGGAGGAAAAGACTATGCGAACGCCAAAAGATCATTGCGGCCGCCATGGCATCCACCGGCTTTGCGGATATAGCCTCCGGATGCGCTTCCCAATCCACCTTCCGGTCCGTGATCCACTTATTGAACAACCGGGACGCCTCTTTGTAATTTCCCCTGCCGGTCAGCTGTATAAATCCCCGGCCTTTATACCGGTAACCATCTTTACTTTCGTAATCTCCATTACCATTAATCCTTGCATAAGCCCAATTGGCAATATGCTGTTGATTTTCGGAAGATACCGGCACATCGCTCGTTTCCGGACGCCCCCACTGCGTGGCATTGAAACGCCCCTTCCCCTGGCGGAAGCGCCGGAACTTTTTCACCAGCACTGAGGCCCTGTAATTGAAATTCTCTTCCAGGCTGGCGAACCTCGTTTCTGTCGCCAGCTGCGCCAGGAAGTGCGCTTTGCGGCAACAGGTATCCAACCGGAATTCATGGCGGTATTGATTCAGGAAAGGCAATGCCTCCCTGATAATCCGGTCGTCCTTCAAAAATGGGGTTCCACGGGCATCCACGCACATTTTACGTATCTGCTCCATGGTTACAGGTTCTCCACAGGCGCTGCAGATGGTCTTTTTGTAGGATTTGGTAGCAGTATCTATCAAGGCCGGGCTCACGCTCTTCTTTGCCAGTGGAGCAATAACGGGAAATGCGCTCACAGTTTGCCACCAGCTAAGCCAGTTGTCAGTTTTTATCGCCGCATAAAACCGCTGCACTTTTTCCTCGTACTGCTCTTCCCATGCTTTGTCAATAGTGAAATCGAACTGGATATAGCCGTGATCATTCACCTGGAAAGTATTACTGTACATCACGGTGTCTAACTGTTCGAAGTCATGACCATTCCTTTTTTCCAATCGTTTGATCTGTACGTCTATCTTACGCCGGCACATATTCTGCGCTATAATTTTGCAGGTGAGGGTATCCCCATAACGCGCCGTGATGACTGGGTTATTGTTGCGGGTAAACCTAACTTCGCGGATCCGGGCAGCGTCCCGGAACAGCAGCGGCCGCGCCGGATACAGGGAGCGTAAATTTTTAACAGGGCTGTTACACCGCACCCTTGCGTAGATAAGATCACCATCTTTGAGCCTGGCCTCTTTTGGATGCGCGCGGAACGGTACCAGTACTTCCCCGTTCGCAACAGTATAAGTCGCGGCTCCGGATAATGTGGAAAACTGTTGCCGCTTACTATCTGTAGCAACTATTGTGATCTCCAACATCAACCCTTCCGCATCTTCCAGGAGCAATTTGAGATAGGATATTTCATGCCAGCCCGTTACGGCTTTTAGCTGCTGTGTGTCATCCTGCCAGCGGGCGTAGCGCATAACCGGGGAGGGGGTAGGCGCGCTGCCGGGTAACTGCTTATCATCCGTTACAGCATTTCCCTCACCCCCCTCAACACCCGTCCCCCCGGATACCATCTCCCCACGCCAATTCCTTTTATCCCCACCACCCGCATCTCCTGACATCAACCTCTCCTTTCCTCCCTCCGCCTGCCCATGCCTTACCACCCTAACGCTCCCCCCTCTACTACAAACCGCACTACTCCTCTCCGTCAACGGATGCACATTCCCCGCCAGGGTAATATTTTCATAAGCATCTTTCCACTGCAGCACCGGCGTGCAGGGCGTCGGATTCTTCGGATCTGGAATTTTACACATCCTGAAGTTCAGCGCTGCGCTGTTAATACCGGCCGTAGTAGCTACCGGCTTGCCGCCGCTGTGTTGCAAATAGAGCTTCTTCTTACCCGGCACCTGCAATGCCACCGGCGCGGGGTTCAGCGCCTGGGAACAGGTACACATAGCGCCTTCGCATACGAGGTGCAATGGTTGGTTAACAACATGCATGATATGGCATTTAAAAGGTTAACAAATCTTCAAAACATCCTGATTTTCTCTTCGCTTTTAATATCCAGTATTTGCGCGGCATGCAGCTCAAGGTCGCCTTTCAGGCTATGCACCTGCACTTCGTCCGCTTTCCCTTTCAGGGTAGCAGCCAATAACGACAACTCCTTATCCGCAATCAATTCAATATTTTTAGCGGATAGCAACGCGCTTTCGGTAGCATGCTGGTGTACATTACCGCCGGCGGCTATGGACACATCCCTGCCGGCATGCAACGCAATGCTCTCCTTAGCATACAGTTGAATGTTATTGGCCTTTATGCTAACCTGCTCCGGAGCTTCCACCAACAAACATTTCCCCGCAGTATCCAGCTGTATCACATTGCCCGCCTTATCCCTAATCGTTATCATCTCCTTGCCCGCCGTATCCTCCAAACTAATAGTATGCCCCGAGCGTGTAGCCACCACCTTTAGGTCATTCCCCGCCGTCCCCCAGTCAGGCTTCGCCTTTCCATGATAGCAGGCGCCTGCTACATAAGGGTACTCCGGATGATCCTCTACAAATCCTACCCACACTTCTTCCCCTTTTTCCGGCAGAAAATAGAAACCTTTCCGGCTACCGGCATGTGGATGCAGCATCCTTATCCACGGGCTCGCGCCCTGCTGCCAATGGAAGCGCACACGTATTCTTCCCAGGTTATCCGGATCGTTATTATCCACTACCATAGCGCTCTGCGGACTACAATACGGTATCCGCGGCGGATCATAAAACTTCACCGGGCTGAGATCCGGTATCCCCGTTAATTCATTCCTATAGTTACCGGCTGCATCGCAGGTATGCACAATCCGGCTCACCAGGAACGCCCCATGCCCCCGCTTTACCGGCTGCTCCTCCCGCACGATCACCATATCCCCCGGCCGGATGCCCGGCTCCGTACTCTGCGCCTGCCACCGCAACGCCGATTGCCGCTGCAATACTCCGGCCGCAGCGCTTTGCAACGCGCCTTCCCGGTGTGCATACCGGCTGCCCTTCATCGCCGGCAGCTGGTTCAGGCAATGTTCCACGATAGGATCACTACAACGCTCCGCCTTGGCCGGGGCCAACTGCGCCACTCCCTGCTCCGCCTCATACCAGCTGTACGCAGGCGCTGCCACAGGCACGCCTGCCTCGATACTGTAACTCCGCAATTCCCGGCCGTAATACAACGTGAGCTTCGCCGGCGAATATTTCCCAAACACCAGCCGCGAGCCATTGTAGAAGAACCATTCCCCATACGTAGCGGCCAGCCGGCGTAAAAAGGCATAATCCGTTTCTTCATACTGCACATGATAGGGGAGCGTGGATGCCCTCTCCGGCTGAATGAGCATATTGGATAAGCGCGTCGGCATGCTCTCCGCTATCTGCGCCAGCGTCTTGTCCTCAAATGAACGGAGCTGCGGCGCTATATCCATCCTGGCGTCAGGGCTCTTTCCCTTCAAAAGGCAATACCCCAGTTCCCGACCTTCCCCACAGCCGGTTTCCACGGCAGTGATATAGCCGTTGAAAGTGGTGTTGCCCAGCTGGATCTGCAAATCCTTCCCTAAAAACTGCTGCACCACCTGCTGCAGGCTGCTGCCGGCCGTATGTAAAAAATTATCCCCTAACTGCACCTCAAAGGCATGCGGGGCGTAAATAGATTGCTCCAATCGGAGGGCATACCAATGCCTGTACTTTTTACCATTTATGGAAATGGTAACCCTGGTAGTTTCCGGCATGGCTACATTATTTGGTCCAGAAATGTTCGTACACACTGCTGTTGAGCGACATCCGCCGCGCCGACAGCTGCAACCTGATCTGCATCGGATGCTCTCCCGCAGCACTGAAGTATTCAGTATATCCCGTGCAGTAAGTGTCCGAAAACTGCAGCTCCTTCAACCGCGAAATGGCATCTCTCCTGAAAAAAATAATACTCCCGTTACGTGTAGCCGTGTCGGTTATCATCCAATCGAACAAATTGGTATCCGCAGTGGACTCCACCAACAACTCGATCGTTCCCCCTTTAGGTCGGGAAACAGGCTTACCGCAGGCATCCGTAGATTGTGAAAAAGAAAAACGGCATTCCAGAACATTCAGTTCATAACCGTCAATTTTACAGCAGGCTTTAAAAGACATGGTCAACAGGTTTAACAAACATGATAGCCGCAATCCTGGAAAATCATCTGCAAGCGTACGCAATGCCATCACAAACCCAGCATAAAAGAATGCAATCAGGATCACCAACTAAAATTACTCCATTCCCACACACAAAAACCAGGCTTTTCAAAAAAATTTCCCCCGAATCAAATTAGATCAAACGCCTGCGCAAACTTCGTCAGGTCATACATCGACTCCGCATTGATCTTCGACTTAATATTCCTCCGGTGCGTAACCACCGTCTTCTCCGAAATATGCAGCTCCCTGGCCATCTCCCCGGCGCTATACCCCAGCGCCGTCAACCGCAGTATCTCCCGCTCCCTTTTGGTAAGCTCCGAAAAGATATGCTGGTGCTGCCGCAGGAACTGGTTCTCCTTCAGCAGCCGGTCCAATTTACTGGTAACATGATGCAACGGATCAATAGGAATCGCACAGGTAATCAAATGCGTAGGCTTCCCCTCCGCATCCCGGCACAATACTTTCGTGGTGCTCAGATGCCACTCCCAGTCATCCTTTCCCGCCAAACGCACCTGCTGAAAAAATGAAACCTCCTTCGCCGCCGTCACCGGGGCATTCACCAGCTCCATGATCCTGGGCAGATAGTCTTCCACGTCATGCGGATTGAAACAACGGGTATAGTACTCCTGGCCCATCGCCCGGATTTCTTCCAGGGTATAACCCAGCTCCCTGCAACCCCTGGCGGACATATGCACCACTCCTCCATCCGGAAAGCTATGCACAATCAGTACAGCAGGCAGTTCATCTTCTATAGTTTGTAATGCTTTTAATTTCTCTTCCAGCGTTACTCCTGACATGTTGGACACGTGTTCTAAACGTTCATTTACAAATAAGAAAAAACGGGAAAAAAACAATAGTGAAGCCCATCTTTAACTATGCTCACATTCCTGGACAGATGGCATGAAGGCTTTTCGCGGTGGTTGATTTTATTATCTGACTGCAAAGGTAATGGAAATTTATAAAAACAGTTTTGGGTCTCTTCCTGTAGAAGGAGACCCAAATTTGGGGGTAACTGACCTTCCGGTCATATTTAACTATTAAGGAAAATGACTCTTATAATAAGTTTGAATTGTCTGATTGCTTCTGCAAAAGTAGACGAACCCCGGATCAGATAAAATACCTACATGTAGGTATTTTTCAATGTCCTGAAAGCCTATTCTTTCCATGTTATGTCGCATTTTGCCTGCCGATTTTAGAAAATATTCTCCCCGGCATTTTCTATCTTCCACCAGAGAAAAATCCACTATGAAACAAGTTTTATTTACACTCCTGCTGCTGCCGGCCCTCTGCTCCCACGCACAGCAGCTGACCACCGCACAGCCGGAAGCAGCGAATATGTCCGCCGCACGCCTCGCCCGTATCGACTCCCTCGTGAACAGCTACATCCGCAAAGGCTATGTCAACGGGGCTACGGCCATGGTTATACGTAATGGCAAAATCGTTTATAATAAAGCATTCGGGTATAGCGACCTGGAAAAAAAGATCCCGGAAAAAACCGATAACATCTTCCGCATCGCCTCCCAAACCAAAGCCATCACCAGCGTGGCCGCCATGATCCTCTACGAAGAAGGGAAGTTCCAGCTGGACGATCCCGTGTCCAAATACATCCCTGAGTTCGCTAACCCGCAGGTCATCAAATCCTTCAACCCGCAGGATACCACCTTCACTACGGCGCCGGCTACACGCGAAATCACCATACGCGACCTCTTTACCCACACCAGCGGCATCGGCTACGCCCAAATCGGCGGCAGCATGGAAACGGCCATGTACGCCAAAGCAGGCGTCATCGCAGGTATCGGCGTGAAGGACCTCCTCCTGGCCGATAAAATGAAAATCCTCGGGAAACTGCCCCTGCTCCACAATCCCGGCGAAAAATGGACCTACGGCATGGGCGTGGACGTGCTGGGATACCTCGTGGAAGTACTCTCCGGTCAAAGCCTCGACCAGTTTATGCATGAACGTATCTTCCGGCCGCTGGGCATGAAGGATACCTGGTTTTACCTGCCGGCAGATAAACAGGCGCGGCTCGTCCCCCTTTATTCTGAAGACAAAAAGGCCCATCAGCTCTACAGAACCCCCAACAGCATTATGTTACACGGCACGGAACTGTATGCGGACTACCCGAAATTCAAAGGCACTTACTACTCCGGCGGCGGCGGATTGTCCTCCACCACGTACGACTACGCCATATTCCTGCAAATGATGCTCAACGGCGGTACCTATAACGGCGTACGCATCCTGAGCCGCAACAGCGTGCGGATCATGACCATGAACCAAACCGGCGACCTGGCGCTGGGGTCTGACAAATACAATAATTTCGGACTTGGATTTAAAATAACCAGTGAGGCAGGAAGCGCCATCTCGCTGATGCCAGCCGGCGCTTTCCAGTGGGGAGGAATGTTTGCCACCACCTATTGGGCGGACCCCAAAGAGAAGATCGTGGCACTTATATATACCAACGTGTGGCCAACCACACATGGCAGTATGAACGAAACTTTCAAAAACCTGGTCTACCAGGCTATCAATGATTAAGCGCTGATGGCCGCACGGTTCTCAATTGCAGCCAGCAACTCCGCTGGTTGCAGTTGATGCTCCAGGTATTTATCCGCAAACGCATAGCGGATTTCCAATGCCGGCGTAATAATATAAACAGCCGGTACCGGCACATCCTCATTCACGCCCGCCACAAAACCCCAGATCGGGTCGGATTGCTTGTAAATACCCGCTTTCCTGGCGATGGCGAAATCCCGGTCGTACACCACGTCAAAAGGAATTTCCTGCTTGTTCACCGCTTCAAATTGTTTGCGGCCCTCGCTGGAAATCAGTAACAGCTTCGCCCCGGCCGCCTCGATGGCAGGATGCAACGCTATGACCTGGTCCAGCAGTTCATCTGCATACCCGTTCCAGTGGATGGAATAGAATACAACTACCAGCGGCTGCGCCGTTAATGTGTGAATACTCGCCCCCTGTGTTAACAAACCGGCGTCTTTGATCACCTGGTCCGCCTCCAGGTAAAATTCAGGAAACTGCTGCCCCGCACCCAGTGGCGCTATCTTCTCCCTATGATATCCCGTCTTTGGAAAGTTCTCTGGAACAGGCTGTTGCAGGTAATCGGCGTAACGGTAAAGTGTGGACATTTCCTGAAATTTTTATAGGTTGGTAAATGATCCGGTAAGCGTTTGATGCCTATCGTGAAACAAATATACGGGGAAAATTTTAATTTCCTACTAATCCTATAGACTAATAGGTTAAATATTTTTTAACATATTGAGTATCTAGGGGGATGGGGGGAGAAAAAATATTTGCATTTCGTCAAACCGCATCGTCCAATCGTCAATTTCACCCGGAAAATGCCAGGGCAACAGGGTATGTTTACGGCCGTCATCCATCATTTTTACCCATGGCAATAACTTCCCCTTCACGGGAAACCGCCGCAATCATAAATTTATTATCTTGATAAAAATGAAAAATATCCGGACAATCCACTGGCTCCCCGCCGTTTACGGCCTCCTGGTGTACGCCAGCCTGAGGCTGGTCAACGACGTGATCAGCGAAACCAGGTTCTGGCTCCGGCCCCTGCAAACCAACCTCATAGAAATAGCAGTTTCCCTGGCCGCCGCCTATATCACCTTATATATCATCCGCCGGATCGTAAAACGGCAGCAGCAACGGGCAATCCCCCTGCCGGTCTGGAAGGAGTACGGACAGGTAGCCCTCGTCATCACCACCCTGTCCTATACCACCATCATCCCGATGGCCGCCCTGACGGACGATGGCTGCCAGTGGTACGACGTCGTGAATATCACCCTCATCCCGCTGCTGTACGGCCTCCTGGCCTACGCCATCCTCCGGGCATCCGCCTCCCTGCGCAAAAATTATGAACAACAGCTCCTCCTGGAAAAAATCAGTAACGATACCCTGCAAACAGAACTGCAGTTCCTCAAAGCCCAGTTCCACCCGCACTTCCTCTTCAACGCGCTCAATATGATCTATTTCCAGATGGACGAAAATGTAAAGGCAGCCAAACACACCGTGGAACAGCTGTCCGAACTATTGCGCTACCAGCTGTACGACCAGCAGCAAATGGTGCCCGTACGCAAAGAGCTGCAATACCTGCAGTCCTATATCGACCTCCAACAACAAAGAATGAACAGCCACCTGCAACTGAAAGTCAGCTTCGACCCGGCATTACAGCAACAAACCGTGTATCCGCTGCTGTTACTCCCCCTGGTGGAAAACGCCTTTAAATATACCGGGGGCGACTATTGGATCAATATCGCCGCCACCCTGCAGGAACAACACCTGTACTTTCACGTCAGCAACGCCGTACCGGCCATCCAGCAGGTAAAAACCGGGGGCATAGGGCTGGAAAACCTCCTCCGCCGCCTCCAGCTGCTCTACCCGGGGCAACATGAACTCACCACCGCCCATAACGGCAACAACTATACGGCCACCTTAAAACTAAGCATATGAAGATCCGCTGCGTAATCACTGACGACGAACCGGTAGCCCGTAAAGGCATCGCCAGCTATGTGGAAAAAGTGGATTTCCTCGAGCTGGTAGGCGTTTGCGAAGATGCCGTTTCCCTGAATAACCTCCTGCAGCAACAACCGGTAGACCTCCTGCTGCTCGATATCGAAATGCCCTATATGACCGGGCTGGAACTGCTCAGCAGCATCCCCCGGCCGCCCAAAGTAATTTTTATCACCGCCTACGAACAGTATGCCATCAAGGGATTTGAGCTGCAGGTGCTGGATTACCTCCTCAAACCCGTCTCTTTCGAGCGCTTCCTCAAAGCTGCCAACCGGGCATTGGAAAGTTTCCGGCAAACAATCCCACCCGATTCAGCGTATATATTTATAAAGTCGAACGACAAACTCGTTAAAATTTTCTGGGAGGATATCTTATACCTCGAAGCCATGGAAAACTACGTGAATATATATACCGACAATGCCCGGCATATGATTCACGCAACCCTGAAATCGGTAGTTGAAAGCATAAACAGCCATGAATTTGTGCAAATACACAAATCCTATGTCGTCAACACAGCGAAAATTACCGGGATCGACGGGAATATAGTGGAGATGGGAAAGGCCACAGCGCCCTTTTCCCGCGGGATGAAGGAGGCCGCCATGGAAAAGATACTCCGTAACAGGTTATTAAAAAAATAGATCCGTTTATGCTGATTAAGTCCAGGCTCTCGTTAATGCAGGTCTTTTCCTTCACCTGGAAGGTCGACCTGCTCCTCTTACTCTGTTGCACAGGCGTTTACTACCTGGATGTCTACTGGCTCAGCGATCATATAAATATCCCCGGCGCCATCTCCACCGTACTGGGTACCGCCATCGCCTTTTTCATCGGGTTCAATAACAACCAGGCTTACGACCGCTGGTGGGAGGCCAGGATCATCTGGGGAGCGCTCGTAAACGATTCCCGCTCCTGGGCCCGTTGCCTGCTCTATTTTTACCAGACGGACAACGACATCCAGCGCCAGACCACCGCCCGCAACATGATCTACCGCCACCTGGCCTTCCTCTACGCCCTGAAATCCGCCCTCCGCAACCGCCCGGACGACTACTACCACCGCTACCTGTCCGCCGAAGAAATTGAGATAGTAAGCCGCCAAACCAATAAGCCCAACGCCATCCTCAACCTGCAGGCCCAGGACCTGCAGCGGCTCAAGCAAACCGGCACTATCGACGGCTTTCAGTTCATCGAAATCAACGACCTCCTGGTCAGGAATACCGACAGCATGGGCAAATGCGAGCGGATCAAAAACACTGTTTTCCCCACCAGCTACGTCTATTTCACTAAAATGTTCATCTGGTTTTACGTCATCATGAATACCCTGATGATGACCGAATCCATCGGGGCCTGGTCCATCCTTTTCGGATGGGCGTTCGGGTTTGTTTTCCACACCACCCACCTGAACGGGATCAACCTCATGAACCCCTTCGCCTACAACCCGCTGGCCATGCCGCTGGACAGCATTTCCAGGACCATAGAGATCAACCTCCTGGAAGCCCTGGGTGAAACGGATATCCCCGCGCCTATAGAAGCCCGTGCAAATGGACTTTATATCATGTAACGGAATACCTTTTTTCCTTATTTTTACCGAATGACGTATGAACAATTATGTTTGCTGTTTGCCCAGTCTGTAACGCTGAAAATACTACGGGCCCGCAGTGCGCCAATGATGTTGTCATTTTTTCACACCGTATTCAAAGAAAAAAACCAGACAATCATTACCAATGCCGAACTGGTAACCCGCTTGTCAGATTATCTTACGCATACCGGCTACCGCGCCACCGACGATGAGATCGATGCGGCCTCCCTGCTGGACGACGATGATACCAAAGCAAAAAAATACATTGACCAGTGGAGCAACCAGGGGTTTCTCCGCAAATACCCGGACGATGAAGGTATTGACATCCACGAGCTGAGCAGCGATACGGAAAAGGTGCTCCACTGGATCACCACCCTGCAGAAACGCGAATTCATAGGCACCGAAAGCCGCTTTAAGGATATTTTTGCCAAACTGAAAGAACTGGTGGACCAGAGCAACAAAGATCCGGAACAGCGTATCCAGGAACTGGAAAGAAAGAAATTTGAAATAGAACAGGAAATACAAGCCATCACCATCACCGGTAAAGTGCAGGTCTTTGACGATACCCAGATCAAGGAAAGGGTGTACGACGTAAACCGCATGGCCCGCGAGCTGCTGGGGGATTTTAAGGAAGTGGAAGCCAACTTTGAACAAATCACCCAGGACATCTACCGCAAACAAAGTGAAAGGGATGTGGCAAAAGGTACCCTGCTCGCCTATACGCTGGACGCCTTCGAAGCGCTGCGCCAGAAAGACCAGGGGAAGAGCTTTTACTCCTTCTGGCAGTTCCTCATGGACGAAAACAAACAGTCGGAAATGCGGGAGCTGATCGATAAGCTCTATGCCCTCCTGGAAGACCGCGACATCGAATACAAAAACGATCGCTTCCTCCGCAAGCTCAAACAATCCCTCCATGCCTCCGGCAAAAAGGTGATCGACGCCAATAAAAAACTGAGCGATAAACTCAGCCGCGTCCTCAACGAGCGCAATATGACGGAAAGGCGCAAAACCATGGAGCTGATCAACGATATCCGCCTGCTGGCCTTCCAAACACTGGGCAACCACCCGTCGGAAGAGGATTTTATTGAAATAGCAACCGATCCTGAACTGGACCTGCCGGACCGTTGGGAACTCTCGGACGAAAAGGCCGCCAGCCCTGCCTTCCAGCTGCCTGAAGGCCTGGGAGGGGAAGATTATTCCCTGGAAGATATGCAGGCGCTGTTCAATCATTTTCATATCGACCGCGCCCAGCTGGAAGAACGCATAGCCGTACAGCTGCAAAACAAAAAGCAGATCAGCCTGAAAGAACTGGTGGAGATCTACGGCACGGAGAAGGGGCTCACCGAGCTGATCACCTACTTCGCCATCGCCAGCCAGTCGTCCAGCCATATCATCCTGGACACCGCTGATCCCGTGAAACTGGGTAACCGTATCATCAACCTGCCGATGGTACTGTTTACCAATTCAAAAAACTAACCTTTATGTCTGAACGAAATATAGCACCCTTTGCACATGTTTTCCTGAAACTGATGCAAGGCGTCATTTACGAAGAAGAACGCGCCTACTGGAAGGACCTGCTGGGCTGGCAAACGGAACTGCATAAATACCTGCAACAGGTAGGCCTGCAGCTCGTGATCAATGAAGCGGACGGCTTTGCCCGTATCGTACAACCGGACAATGACGAAAATGCGGACCGCCCGCTGCCACGCCTCATGCGCAAGTCCAAACTCACCTACGAGGCCACCCTGCTTTGCATCGTACTGCGGGAAGCCCTGGAAGAATTTGACCTCAAAGGCACTGGCACCAAACTGTTTATGACGCAAAAAGAAATCAAGGAACGGCTCGCCCTCTTCTTTAAGGAACGCCATAACCGCTCCAAACTGCTGAAAGACCTGAATAAACCAATTAACAGCCTGTTAGGGGTAGGCATTCTCCGCATCAGCCGGGAAGACGTTACCAACAAGGAAATGCAGCAATACGAAGTAAAACGCGTTATCAAAGCCATTGTGAACAACGAGAAACTGGAAGAAATCAAAACAAAATTAAATCTGCATGTCAACCCTGTTCAATAGTGATTCCAAGGAAAGCGGTTTCCGCCTGCAATATTTTGAAGTGTACAACTGGGGGACCTTTCATAATAAAATTTACCGGGTTAACACCAACGGGCAAACCTCCCTGCTCACAGGCGCCAACGGTAGCGGTAAAACCACGCTGATCGATGCCCTGCTAACATTGCTGGTGCCCTCCGGAAAGCGTTTTTATAACCAGTCGTCCGGTACGGAACAACGCCGCGACCGCGGGGAAGAGTCGTACTTCTGGGGCTACTACGGGAAAACATTCTCCGAAGAGTCCCTCCAGTCCAAAACAGAACAACTCCGCCATAAGGAGCAAAATCCTTATTCCGTACTGCTTGCCTACTTTTACAATGCCGCTACCATGCACACCATCACCCTGGCGCAGGTACGCTGGTACGCAGGCGAGCTGAAAAGACAATACATCGTATCTCCCCATAAACTCAATATCAACGACCACTTCGGCAACGGGAAATTTGACGCCAAAGGCGACTGGAAAAAACGCCTGAAAATGGAATTCCCGAAAACCGAAGTGACCGACAGCTTTAAGGAGTATTCCACCCTGTTCAGTAACATCTTCGGGCTGCGCAGCGAAAAAGCGCTGGCGCTCTTTAACCAAACGGTGGGTATCAAGGTCCTGGGAGACCTGAATACCTTCATCCGCCAGCATATGCTGGAAGAAACAGACAGCGAGGCGGAATTCCTGAAGCTGCGGGAAAACTATGACAGCCTGCTGAGCAGCCACCGCGCCATCCAGAAAGACGAAATGCAGCTGCAAATGCTGGAACCGATCGTCCAGCAGCGGGCGGAATGGGAAAGCCTGCAAAACAAAGGCCGGGAGCTGCTTTCCCTGCAAGACACCCTGCCCGTTTATTTCAACCGCCAGGAACGGGAAATTGTACAACAGGAAATTCAACAACTGGAACAGGAGCTAAGCGTCACCGCCAGCACCCTCATGTCCATCAACTCCAGGCTGGAACATCTTCACCTCCGCAAGGAGGAGCTGATCGCCCAAAAGGCCAACAACAGTGTGGATGAGCAGCTGCGCTCCATCGAAAAAACCATCCACTACGAGCAGAAAGCGCTGGAAGCCAAGCGCAGCAAAATGGAGGATTACAATAAGCTCGCAGAGCGGTTGGAACTGATTACCTCTCCGGATGAACAGCAGTTCCATGACAACATCAGGGGCGCAGAGAAGAAGCTCAAAGGCATCGAAAAGCAACTGGACGCCCTGCAGGAAGACATCTTCCTCCACAAGAGCAACCTCACCGCCGAAAAAAATCACGCGGCCGCCATCAACGAAGAAATCGAATCCCTCCTGAACAGGAAAAACAATATCCCGTATGAGCTGATCCGCATCCGCCAGCAACTGGCGGATATGCTGGATGTGCCCGAGGAAGACCTGCCTTTCGCCGGGGAACTGCTGCGCGTGAAAGATGATGAATCCCACTGGGAATACGCCATCGAAAAAGTGCTGCACAACTTCGCTCTGCGCCTGCTGGTACCGGAAGGCTATATCAGCCGCATCAACCGGTATATCAACGAAAATAACCTGCAAACAAGGCTGGTGTACCATAAGATCGGGGACGAATCTTATACCATGCTGCGCATGCCCAAGGAAGAAGATAGCTTATTGCAGAAGATAGAGATCAAGCCGGGCACGGAGTTCAGGGAATGGCTGCAAAACCAGCTGCTGGACCAGTTTGATTACATCTGCACCGATGATATGAACCTCTTTGGGCGCGCCCGTAAGGCCGTTACGTCCAAAGGCTTAACCCGCGTGGCGTCCAAACATGAAAAGGACGACCGCCCCGGCCGCTCCCAGCAAAATAACTTCGTGCTGGGCTGGAACAACAAAAATAAACTGCGCCTGCTGAAGGAGGACCTGGAAGAATGCAGCTCCGCCATCGATGAACTGCAGGCCGGCCTGAACGAGCTGGAAGCTACCCGCAAATCCCTCAGCGCCATGCAAACGGTGCTGAGCGCATTCCTTACCCAGCGCAACTTTGACGATATCAGCTGGCAGCAACATGCCGCCGTTATTGAACAACATGTGCGGGAAAAAGATATGCTGCTGCAAGCCAGCGATAAATATAAAGTCATCTGCGAACAGCTGGACGAGGCCACTGCCGGCATCCGCGAGCTGGAAGAAAACAAGGCGGATACCCTGCAGCAAAAAGGCCACCTGGATAATAAGCTGTCCGAAAAACAGCACTATTACTCCCAGCTGAAAGTGACCAATACGGACGAAATAGCGCTGCAACGCGCGCTGGACTTCCTCGCGGAACTGGCCATCACCACGCCGGCTACCAACGCATCCCAGCTGTACAGCTACCGTAAACGCGCGGAGGAAAGCCTGAACGTATCCCTCAAAGAGGCGCTGCGCAACAGTGCGGAAAAGCAAACGGAAATCACCCGCCTGCTGGCCGCATTCGTGAACCCGCCCAAGTCCATACACGACACCTTCCCTGACTGGATCGGGGATGTGACGGACCTGCGCCCGCATGTGGAATACCTCGACGAGTTTACCGCCCTCTACGAACAGATCAAATACCAGCGCCTCATTGAGCATAAAGAGCGTTTCCGCAAATACATGGATACCAGTATGCTCAACGCTATCACCAACTACCGGGCATGGATATACGGCCAGGAAGATGCGATCCGCGAGGTGATGGAAGACCTGAATGAACCGCTGCGCAATATCACCTTCAATAAAAACCCGGATACCTACCTCCAGCTGGAATGCCGCCATGTGCGCGACGTAGAGATCCGCAACTTCAAGGAAAAACTCAGTTTAGCCGTTCCCGATACGGTAAAATACCAAACGGAAAAAGACGAGGCTTACGGGGAGCAGCTCTTCCAGAATATCAAAACATTGATCACGGAGCTGCAGCAAAACGAAGCCTGGCGCAGGAAAGTAACCGATGTGCGGAACTGGCTCGACTTCGGCGCAAAAGAATTCTACATCTCGGACAACAAGGCGTTTAAATATTACGAAGATACCAGCAGCCTGTCCGGAGGGGAGAAGGCGCAGTTTACCTACACCATATTAGGCGCGGCTATTGCCTACCAGTTCGGTATCAATGAGGCCAACAGGCAACACCGCAGCTTGCGGTTTATCACCGTGGATGAGGCCTTCAGTAAGCTGGACCCTGAAAAGAGCCACTACCTGATGGAGTACTGCGGGCAGCTGAACTTACAGTTGCTGGTGGTAACGCCATTGGATAAGCTGAATATCGCGGAGCCTTACATCCATGCCTGCCACTTTGTAGCCAATAAAAACAAGCGCGATTCCGTAGTGTACAACTTCACTATGGAAGAATACCGCGAGCGCAAAAAGGAGATTGAAAACATGGCGATGGCATAGCCAGCCGCCAGGGGTATAAACGATATGATTCCGGAACGCCTGTCCAGGACCGGCTGCCGCCGGTTTGGGATAGGCGTTACCGTTTTTGCTGCGCCATCTTACTCTTTCCCCAGTCCGCCAGCATGGTGATGACCGGCACCAGCTCCCTCCCGGTATCCGTTAAGGAATATTCCACCCGGGGCGGCACTTCCAGGTACACTTTTCTTTCCACCAGCCCATCTTCCTCCAGCTCCCGCAGTACCTGCGTCAGCATTTTAGGCGTGATGCCGGTGATGCGGCGCCCCAGTTCCCCATACCGCAGCGTATTCCGGGAAAGTTGATACAGCACGCGGCCTTTGTGTTTGCCCCCGATGCGCTGAAAGGCATAGTCTACGGCGCACAACGTTTCGGGATGCGAACTATTTTTGAGCTTTGGCATAATTATCTTATTGATTATCAGTAATACTACCCATTTGGCATATACGCAACAAAAGTATATTAAGTCAGCGATATCCGCACGTTAAATAAAAAAGAGTCCTGATACAAATCAGGACTCCCGTTACAGGTTATCACCAAAACAACCTATAAGATTTGATGGTTACGAAGTGGCTATGGGAGCACTCCATAACCGGTGTAGGTGTATTCAAAGGAAAATAACTGCCAATTAGAAGGGCCCTGATAGAGATCGGGGCCCGCGCGTAATACCATTTATAAGATATTGTATTGTCATTTGCCAACTAGTAACTGATGCATTAAAATTACCAGCCGTTGCATTTCCATTCCTTTACCAGATGTTAACGGCATAATACTATTTTAACAACTCCGCTGAAACCCAATACCTGCGGGCACTGCAGGGGAAAAAATTTTCTATTTTTTTAAATGCCTGATAAACAAATAGTGAAAAAAGGAGTTTATAAGGTTAAATTTTGGGAACCTGATAAACATCAGTTTCGTGGATGATCGATGTCAATAACTTTGTACTATATCTGTAGAAATTATGCCGTCAGTTGAGATACTTTCCCGCATTCAGTTCGCCTTTACAGTGGCTTTCCACTACATCTATCCCCCGCTGAGCATTGGGCTGGGCCTGTGTTTGGTCATAATGGAAGGGATTTACCTGAAAACTGGCTTGCCGGTCTACCGCGACATTACGCGGTTCTGGATAAAGATATTCGCCCTGATTTTCGGGATAGGTGTGGCCACCGGTATTGTGATGGAATTCGAGTTTGGCACCAACTGGGCTACCTACTCCCATTACGTGGGAGATATATTCGGGAGCGCGCTGGCGGCGGAAGGGATATTTGCCTTCGCCCTGGAATCCGGCTTCCTGGGCGTACTGCTCTTTGGCTGGAACCGCGTGAGCAAAGGCGTACACTTCTTTTCCACCATCATGGTGGCTTTGGGCTCCATCTTTTCGGCCCTGTGGATTGTGATTGCCAACTCCTGGCAGCAAACGCCGGCAGGGTTCAGGATCGAAGGGCACGACCTGGGCGCACGCGCCGTAGTGACGGACTTCTGGGAAATGGTATTCAACCCCTCTTCCGTGGATCGCTTTTCGCATGTGATCATCGGTTCGTTCCTGGCGGGGTCGTTCCTCGTGATGAGCGTAGGGGCCTGGTATATATTAAAAGGCAGGTATATCAAACACGCCCAGGCCATGTTTAAAGTAGGCCTGAGCGTAGCTGTGGTGGCGGCCCTGATGCAACTGTTTACCGGCCACCGGTCCGCTGAATATGTGAGCAAATACCAGCCGGCCAAACTGGCCGCCATGGAAGGGCATTATGATAGTTTAGCCGTGGCCGATATGTACCTTATCGGCTGGGTAGATAATAAAAATGAAAAAACTACCGGTATCAAAATCCCGGGCGGCTTATCGTTCCTGACCCACGGCAGCTTCAGCGCGCCTGTAAAGGGGCTGCATGCCACTCCGCCGGCGGACAGGCCGGGGGCGGTAAACTTCGTATTCCAAACTTATCATTTCATGGTAGCCATCGGCATTACCCTCATAGGCCTCACCCTCCTGGCAGTATTCCTCCTCTGGAAAAAACAGCTGTTTAACCACCGCTGGCTGATGTGGATATTCGTACTGGCGGTACTGTTACCCCAGGTTGCCAACCAGCTGGGCTGGTATGCCGCGGAAGTGGGGCGGCAGCCATGGGTGGTGTATGGCCTGCTCCGCACCTCGGATGCCTTGTCCAAAAAAGTTACGGCGGACCAGGTATTATTTTCACTCATCCTCTTCACTTTCGTATATGTGTTACTGTTTGCCCTCTTCCTGTTTTTACTGAACCGTAAGATCAGCCATGGGCCGGATGTGACGGAAGATGAAGCAACCGACAGCGAACATTTTTCCAAACGGAATATTGCTAACATACCCTCTTAATTCATAGCGCATGGAAACAATTCTCGGATTAGATCTTCCTACCTGGTGGTTTTTGGTGATCGGCGGCCTGATCACCGGTTATGGCGTGCTGGATGGGTTTGACCTCGGCGCCGGCGCCCTGCATCTATTCTTTAACAAGGAGGAGTCCAGGCGGCTGGTCCTGAATGCCATCGGACCCGTTTGGGATGGCAATGAAGTTTGGCTCGTCATTGCCGGAGGAGCGTTATTTGCCGGCTTCCCGCTCGTGTACGGCGTCTTATTCTCCACCTTCTATATCCCTTTCATGCTGTTCCTCGTCAGCCTTATATTCAGGGCCATTTCCATTGAGTTCAGGAGTAAGGAGCCCTGGGCCTGGTGGCGTAAAATGTGGGATATCAGCTATTGCGTATCCAGCATATTCATCACCTTCCTCCTGGGGCTGGTGCTGGGGAACCTCATCCACGGCCTGCCGGTCAACAAGGCGCATGAATTTACCGGCAACCTGCTGACCTTCTTTAATCCTTACGCCATCCTGATTGCGTTCACCACGCTGTCCCTCTTCATGCTGCATGGGGCTATTTACCTGGTGATGAAGACCGAAAACCGGTTGTATGCCAAGCTAACAGTACTGGTTAACAACTGCAGTAAATTTTTTATCCTTGCTTCATCCTAACGTCAATGGCTACACTGATATATGTGCCCCATATGACGCAGGCATTCAAGCATCACCCGGAGCTGTTTATCCTGCCGCTGATCGCCGTGCTGACGCTTCTAAACATTAAAAGGAACATCGATAGCCGCAAGTACTTTACGGCATTCCTGTTTTCCTGCATCATCATGTCGTGCCTGCTGATCCTCTTTGCCATCGGCCTGTACCCGAATATTATCATTTCATCCACGGATCCGGCCAACAGTATCAGTATTTATGCAGCGGCCTCTTCCAATAAGTCTTTGAAAATAATGTTGCTGATTGCCGCCATCGGCACCCCGCTGGTGATTTCCTATACCGTATTTGTATTCTGGACTTTCAGGGGAAAGGTGAAGCTGAACGAGATGAGCTATTAGAGGCGAATGCATCTTTAAACAAACAATTACTAACAAGGATATTCCTAAAAAAACAGGCCCCCGCAAGAAATTGCAGGGGCTTACCATTTAACCTATATTCTGTACTGTAGCATCGATTTAATGATCTCCCGGGAATCCACTATGACTTTCATTCTCAAATTCTTACGTTTCCCGAAAGATTTCTTTCCAATATAAGACCCTTTACTTTTCAGAAAGTTTAATCGGATAGAAAAAAAATTTAAAAATAATTCCGGGGAGCCCGACCTTAGTGGTAATTTTCTGATCCCATGAACCGTATCGACCGGCTTACAGCCATTTTAATCCAGCTTCAGAGTAAACGGATAGTGAAGGCAGCAGAGATTTCTGACCGCTTCAATATCAGTTTGAGAACTGTTTACAGAGATGTCAAAGCCTTGCAGGAGGCAGGCGTACCGATCGGGGCAGAGGCCGGCACCGGCTACTACATTGTAGACGGGTACCACCTGCCTCCCGTGATGTTTTCCAGGGAGGAGGCCGCGGCACTGCTTACTGCCGAGAAACTGATGGAGAAGTACAGCGACCACTCCAATGAAAAGCAGTTTGGCTTTGCCATGCAAAAAATCCGTTCCGTACTCCGCGGAGGGGATAAGGACTACCTGGAAAACCTGGACGAAAACATTGCCGTACTGCGGTTTACACCCCTGCACCTCCAGGATGGAAGCTTCCCCAACCGCTTCCTCAGCGATATCCAGGCCGCGCTGGGCAACCAGCAGGCCCTGAGCATGGAATACTTCTCCATAAAGGATGAAGTGGCCACCCGCAGGGAAGTAGAGCCGGTGGGCATCTTCCACAGCAGCAACAGCTGGCACCTCATCGCCTGGTGCCGCCTCCGCAAAAGCTACCGGGATTTCCGGGCGGACCGTATCCGCAAGCTCCATCTGCTGAGCGAGCGCTACGATAAATCCAGGCACATTACCCTGAAAGAATACCTGGAACAGCAGCACCGGGATCACAGGGAAGCCCTGGAGGAGTATAAAATATTGATGGACAATGAAATGCTCCGCTATATCTCCGAACAGAAGTATTATTTCGGCCTCGTGTCCGAGAAGAACCTGGGCGATAAGACGGAAATGACCTTTATGCAAACCTCCCACGAGTATTTCCGGCGCTGGCTGATCACCTTCGGGAAATACGTGGAGATCCTTTCCCCCCGGCACCTCAAGGATTCCATGTATGAGCTTGCTATGGAATTACACGGGCATTACATCGAAAAATACCGGCAAAAATCCTCCTGACATAAGGCTGTCACACCGGCTTCGTTGCTTTGTATTGTCAAATAACCCATTGCTTCACTAAAACGACTGAAAAATGGAAAAACTGGACCTTACCAAAGCGTACAAAAGCTACTATACGGCCGGCAAGGCGGTAGAATTGGTGAACGTTGAAGACGCCCTCTTCCTGGCCATCACCGGGAAGGGCGACCCGGACGGCCCCGACTTTGCCCGGGACATCACCGCACTGTACACGATAGCCTATGCGATCAAATTTTTAAACAAGGCCGCCGGGCAGGACTTTGTAGTCAGCAAGCTGGAAGGCTACTGGTGGGTGGACGACTCGGCTACCGACCCGCTGCAGGTACCCCGGCATTTATGGAATTATGAGCTGGTACTGCGTTTACCGGATTACGTGACCCATCAGCAATTCATCCAGGCGGTAACCACCGCGGAAAAGAAAAAGAACAATCCCCGGCTGCGGGCAGTAGACCTCAAGACCATCGAAGGCGGCATGGCCGTGCAGATCATGCACAATGGCCCTTTCAGCGAGGAACCTGCCAGTTTGGAACAGCTGGACGCGTTTATGCGTTCCCGGCATTTGAAGTTCCATGGCCGGCATCATGAAATTTACCTGTCCGACTTCCGGAAAACGGCGCCGGCCAAACTAAAGACCATACTGCGTCATTCCGTCCGGTAACGGGTCAGTGAAGGGCAACGGTAGAATTAGTGGAGGAAAGGGGCTTAGTTGTCGTCCGAGAGGCCGAGGATCTGGATAGCCTGTGCGGCGGCTATCTGGCTGGCGTCTTTTTTATTGAAGGCTTTGCCGCTGCAAATGAGCTGGCCGTCGACCACGGCGCCTACGGTGAAGATGCGGCGGCCGTTGTCCATTTGTTCTTCCAGCAGTTCAAACTCGAGGGCTTTGCCGTTTTTGTTGGCCCAGCCATAGAGCTTGTTCTTGTGGTTCATTTCCACGGATTCGAGCTGCTCCAGGTCTATGTAGGGCATAATGATCCGGCGGTGCACGAATTGCTGGGTTTTGTTATACCCTTTGTCCAGGTACACCGCGCCTACGAGCGCTTCCAGGGTATTGCCGAAAATCTGCGAAATCTTGAGAAAACTGTTGTATTTATCGTAAATGGTGAGTTTGCGCAGCCCCATTTTGATAGCGATATCATTGAGTTGCTGGCGGTTTACGATCTTGGAGCGCATCTCCGTCAGGTAGCCTTCCGTTTTGTAAGGATACTTTTTAAAGAGGTAGTCGCCCACGATTGCTCCCAGGATGGCGTCACCGAGGTATTCCAGCCGTTCATTGCTTTCGAGAAACTTCTCTTTGCTGGAACGGTGGCTCAGGGCTACCTCGTACAGCGCAAAATTACCTGGCGCAAATCCAAGTAAGTTATGCAGCTCTTTGTACAAGTGCCTTTTTCTGGATATTAGTCGATATAAGAATCCTGGCAGTAATTTCACACAATCAAGGTCAGATCAAGGAACAAATTTTTTGAAAATAACGGAGGCGTTGTGCCCGCCAAACCCGAAGGTATTGGAGAGTCCGGCCCTTACTTCTCTGTGTTGTGCGGTGTTAAAGGTAAAGTTTAATCTTGGATCCAGCTGGGGATCGTCGGTAAAGTGGTTGATGGTCGGAGGTACGATGCCATGAATGATGGACAGGATAACAGCGATGGACTCCACTGCACCGGCTGCGCCGAGGAGGTGGCCTGTCATGGATTTGGTGGACGAGATATTCATGTTATATGCATGTTCGCCAAATACATGTTGTACGGCCTTGATCTCAGCAACGTCTCCCAGCGGGGTGGAAGTACCGTGTACGTTGATGTAGTCGATGTCGCTGGCCTGCATGCCTGCGTCCAGGAGGGCCTGGGTCATTACATTGCGGGCGCCTAAACCTTCCGGATGTGGAGCGGTGATATGGTATGCATCGGCAGTAGCGGCGCCACCGGCCAGTTCTGCATAGATATGGGCTCCTCTTTCCAACGCGTGATCCAGGGATTCCAGTACCAATGCACCGGCGCCTTCGCCCATTACGAAACCATCGCGATCGAGGTCGAAGGGACGGGAGGCTGTTTTAGGATCATCATTTCTTTCGGATAGGGCCTTCATGGCGTTAAAACCGCCAACACAAGGCTCATTGATGACGTTTTCCGAGCCGCCGGTGATCACCATATCCGCTTTACCATAACGGATATTGTACATCGCCTCAATGATAGCATTGGTGGCGGATGCGCAGGCAGAAGCTACGGAGAAGTTCGGCCCCCTGAAACCGTGGCGGATAGAGATGGAACCCGCTGCGATGTCAGTAATAAGCCTGGTAATAAGGAAAGGGCTGAAACGGGGAGTCCCGTCGCCGGTATAGAATTCTTTCAGCTCGTTACTGTAATTGATCATACCACCCACACCGGTACCCCAGATCACGCCGACTCTGTCCGCGTTGATCCTGGAGGTATCAATCTTGGCATCAAGGATTGCCTGATCTGCGGATATCACCGCCGTTTGGGTAAAGGGGTCCATCTTACGGGCCTCCTTTTTGTCCAGGTAGTTAGTAGGATCGAAATTCTTCAGTTCGCAAGCAAAACGGGTTTTGAACTTGGAAGCGTCAAATTGCTTGATGAAATCCGCGCCGGATACACCGTTCGCCAAACCGTGCCAATAATCGGCCACAGTATTGCCGAGCGGTGTAAGAGCGCCTAAACCTGTAACGACAACTCGTCTTGGTTGCATTAAAACAATTCTGATTAGTAGGATTATTTTACGTGTTCTTCCAGGTAAGCAACTGCCTGGCCA